>Ga0335073_10000404_pt1 | contig 55848 bp, 48 predicted proteins | sample Lox_Sample_22_FD_207093 | JGI IMG/M metagenome (GOLD analysis project Ga0335073, IMG submission 207093) | Soil microbial communities from Loxahatchee National Wildlife Refuge, Florida, United States - Lox_Sample_2.2 | ecosystem: Environmental > Terrestrial > Soil > Wetlands | place: USA... | reverse complement strand
CCACCACCTCGAGCCAGAACAACTGTCTGAAAATAGACCCGTTTCATCACCCTCAATACGTGCGCAAAAAATATTGCCGCCGCCACCCCTTCTCTCTGGGCGGCCTATGAAGTTCCGAAACTGCTGAAGTGGCGCGAATCCACTTTCGCTGCAGTGGAGTTCGGGGTATGATGCGGGCAACACGTGTGTTGGCCGCCTTCTTGGGTGCGCGAGGCAAGCAGGAATCGGGGATGACGCATGAAGGCTTGTCTGCTCCGCGCACCTGCAAGAATCCAAACTAATCCGCTTGAGTTTAGCGAAGTTGCCGATCCCAAACCGGGGCCGGGGCAGGTGCTGGTGCGCGTGCAAGTTTGCGGCGTCTGCCGGACGGATCTGCACGTGATCGAAGGAGAATTGCCGGCCAGGCTCTCGCCGGTAATTCCGGGCCATCAGGTTGTCGGCCGAATCCACGAAGCAGGTCCTAACACGAAGCGTTTTGCCAAGGGCGACCGGATTGGCATCGCCTGGCTCCATCAGACCGATGGCACCTGCGGATATTGCCAGAGAGGCGAAGAGAATCTGTGTGACCATCCGCTTTTCACGGGGTACACCGTGAATGGTGGTTATGCCGAATGGATCGTGGCTCCCGAGGCTTTCATTTATCGTATTCCTGAAGGGTTAGCCGATGAACATGCAGCGCCGCTTTTGTGTGCGGGCATTATTGGATACCGCTGCCTGCGCATGGCGGATATAGATAGCGGGGCGAACCTGGGTTTTTACGGATTCGGAGCCGCGGCCCATGTGGCCATTCAAGTGGCTAATTATTGGGGAGTGAACGTCTACGCTTCGACGCGAGATGCAAAGCACCAGGCCTTAGCCAAAGAGCTTGGAGCGAAATGGGCCGGCGGCACTCTGGATGCGCCGCCGGTACAACTCGATGCGGCGATTGTTTTTGCGCCCGCCGGCGAAATTGTCCCCGCAGCGTTGAAAACGTTGCGCAAAGGCGGCCGACTTATCCTCGGCGGTATTCATATGAGCGACATCCCCTCATTTCCTTACGATTTGTTGTACCAGGAGCGGATGATCCGCAGCGTGGCGAACAACACGCGGCAGGATGGCGAGGAATTCCTGAAACTGGCGGCGGAAATTCCCATTCGAACTCATATCGAGACTTACCCACTCAGCGAAGCCAACCGGGCGCTGAACCGGTTGAAGAACGATGCGATAAGCGGCGCGGCGGTATTGCGAGTACAATCCTGAAATCGTGACGAAACGGAGGGCCCCCGATGGAGAAGCGGATGGCACTGCCTTTGTGGATTGGCCTGTGTGTTGTGGCCTGTTCCAGCGGCAACGTGACCTCTTCGGCCAAGATCGGGAGCACAGCGACGCAGACCCTTTCAGTGCCGCAACCGCTAAGCGCGAACGGCCAAAACCAACTACAAGCCATCGTTGCGAGCGGAAGGCTTGGCGATTTGCAGTGGCCTAATTTTTCATCCGACCAGCCCGCCGTGAAGGAATTCTACGAGGAATCGGGACATCGGCTTGGATGGATCAGCAACGGACGACCGACGCCGCAAGCTCTGGAAATCATCGGGCTTTTGCAGCAGGCGAACGAGAAGGGACTGGATCCGAAGGATTATGACGGGGAACGGTGGGCCGATCGGTTGAAGGCTTTGCAGGTCGCGGCAAGTGCGTCCGAAGAGCAGTTAGTGAAGTTCGACGTGGCCTTGACTGTTTCGGCGGTACGTTACGGCTCTGATTTGCACTTGGGCAAAGTTGACCCGAAGGTGTTGCACAAGGACTTCGATCCCGATCGCGAGAAGCACAATCCTGGCGATTTTCTCTGGAAAAATGTGGTCAGCGCGCCGGATGTGAAGCAAGTAATGGCGTCGATCGAGCCTCCGTTTCCGGGTTACCAACGCACGCTGGCGGCTCTGCAAAGGTATTGGCAGTTGGCAAAAGAGGAGGTGCCCGATCCTTTGCCGCAAGTGCACAAGGCGGTACTTCCGGGACAGCCGTATGAAGCAGTCGGTAAACTAGTGCGCAGGCTACAGTTTTTGGGCGATTTGCCCGCGGGCATACCAGTTCCCGATAACTCGAAGGCTTATGCCGGAGAAGTGGTGGATGGCGTGAAACGCTTCCAAAGCCGCCACGGGTTGGAAGCCGCGGGCAAGTTGGGACCGCAGACGATCGCAGAGCTAAACCGGCCGATGAACGACCGCGAGGAATCCCTGCGACTTACCCTGGAGCGCTGGCGGTGGATTCCAGACAATTTTTCGCAACCGCCCATCATCGTGAATATTCCGGAATTTGTGCTGCGCGCTTACGACGCGCCCGGGAAACCTGCGTTAGTAATGCGTGTGGTGGTAGGGCGCGCGATACGGACGCAAACGCCGCTGCTCGAAGAAGACATGAAGTACGTGGTGTTTTGGCCGTACTGGAATGTGCCGCCCAGCATTTTGCGTGGAGAGATCATCCCAAAAATCGTGAAGGATCCGGCGTACTTACAAAAGAGCGGTTTTGAGGTCGCCACCTATTCTGGGCAGGTCGTAACCGATGGTGTAGTGAGCGAGGACGTGCTGGCGCAGTTGCGAGCCGGAAAACTGATGGTGCGCCAGAAACCTGGGCCTAAGAATGCCCTTGGCCTGATCAAGTTTATTTTCCCAAATGATCAGAACATCTACCTGCATTCAACACCGGCGCAGGCTCTGTTCAGCGAGACGCGGCGAGACTTCAGTCATGGTTGTATTCGCGTGGAGAATCCGCAGGCGCTGGCCGAGTGGGTGCTGAGGAATAATCCGGGATGGACGCCGGAACGAATCGCGGCAGCGTTCAAAGCGCAGAAGGAACAGCAGGTGAATCTGACGAATCAGATTCCCGTGTTCCTGGTGTATGGAACGGCGATCGTCAAAGAAAACGGTGACGTGTTCTTCTTCGACGATATCTATGGCTACGATAAGGCGCTCAAAAAAGCGTTCGATACCGCATATTCAGCGGACCAATGAACAGTTATTGCAGCTTTGCCTGCTGCTCCTGAGGTTGTGGCTGCAACTGCATTACGTCGACGGTGAATCCCGGGCGAAGAGCCAGGATGGAGCCATCCATCGCGCGCGAGACCGTCGTGAAACTCAGAAGGCCGTTCGGGTTGCCTGGTTGGCCGTACGGGATTTTTATGTCGAGGGATGCTAGCGCAGCGTCCTTGGCGTTGGTGACAAGCATTCCACGCGATTCCAAATCGACGTAGTACATGTTGCCGAGCGGGTCAAAGGTAAAGGCGTACGGCAATCGATCGAGGCCGAAAGGCCAAACCGCAACGGATTCTCCCTTCAGATCGAAGATCTGAAATCGTGAGTTGCCACTGTCAAGAACGACGAGATTTCCGTCTCGGAATTCCAAATCACAGGGTGCCGCGAGTTCACCCGGCTCACGACCGGAGTTCGCGATCGTTTGAAGGAGTTGTCCCTCTAGGGAGTAGACCTGAACTTGGTTGAGTGCATGGTCAGCAACATAGAGCTTGCGACTAGCTTGGTCAATGGCCAAGCCAAACGGGGTGCGCAAATGATCGGTCCCAATGGAACGCAGGAAGCGGCCGTCGGGTTGATAAACCAGGACGGCTGACAGAAACGGTTCACTCAAATAAATATTATCGAAGCCATCGACGGCGATGTAGGTGGGGAAGTCGAGGCGATGATCCCGTTCGCCGCGGATTTGTGACCAAGTTCCTTGTTTTGTGTCGAGCACTTGGACCAGAGCGAGAAAGGGTTCGGTGATCAGGATCCGGCTTTGCGAGTCCGCTACCATGCGGAAGGGAAGTTGCTGCTTCAGGCCTCCGGACATGCGGTCACGGAAGGACTCACGGAAAGCAGCGGGATCGAAGGTTTTGACAATTTTTACCTACTGGTTAGCAGCAGGATCTATCGTGGTTTGTTGCGCGGCAGCGAGCGATGCGCAGGTGAGAAAAATGCCAACGAGCAGCGAGAAGAATAGAGACGCTCGTACTGAAAATACACGCATGACGCCGGCCTCCAGTGATCTTCGTTCTCTTAAGAAGTTTAGATACCGGCTGGCCTCTGCGATCCGTTAGGGATCGTAGTTGGGAGCGACCCAGCACGCCTGTTTGATTCGCGGCGATTATTACTTATGGTAGGAGGAAAATCCATAGTACGGATGCGTTTCGGTACACAGAACTGGTTTCTAACGGGGAGTAGTACCGTCAGGCTTCGGCGAAGGCGAGTTCAGTAAGCCCAGCAAGTACAGCGCTTGTGTGTTCGTACGGTCTAGTCGCAATGCCTGCATCGCATCGGCCCGGGCAGACGTGGGCGCGCCTAGACGGTAATTCGCCACGGCCCGGGTAGACCAGGCGAGGGAAAAATTCGGCGATCCATCAATTGCAAGGTTCACGAACTGCAAAGCATCTTCGTCTTCACCCTGTTTCATAAGCGCGACAGCTAAATTAACGATGCGGAAATCGCGCTCGGGAATCCCTTGTGATTGCAGCACCTCTGGAAAATCCGGATAGATAGCGATTGTAGCTTCGGTCTGTGCTTGCGCGGCATCATGTTCGCCCAGTTGCTCGTAGGCACCCGCGAGGGCATCGTGAATACTGGCATTTTCAGGGACGGCTTTTTCCGCGGCAGTGAACAAGGTGAAATTGTCTCGCCAATCGCGATTGCGCAGTAGCGTTCGAGCGGCCAGAGCGACAACAAGAACCCCTAGAACGGTCCGCGCGACAGTTCGCTGACGTTGATAGAGCCAGGCCCACAGCAAAGCGCACATCAGGCAAAACCCTGCGGAAGGAAGGTAGGCTAAGCGCTCGCCCAAGATAGTTCCGGTGGGCACGAAGACGTTGGAAGTGATGGCGAAACCCGCAAGATAGAGCCCTCCCGCAAGGAACCATGCGAATCGTTTGGTCAGAAAGGCCCAGACCCACAGAGCCAGGACGATCAAGGTTGCAAACAGTGCGGGCAGAGTGTGGCCAGGGATGGCGTAGACGGGAATTGAGTTGAAGGAGTAGTCGCAAGAAAGAGTTGCGGGATAGGCCTGGAGCCAGACGTACTTCCAGGCGACGCGCAAGGCGTTCAGGATCCGCAAACCAGCGGGCAAATACGCGAGGGGATTTTCAGTGAAGGGAACCGTTTTTTGCCCGAAGCGATTTCCCTGAATTCGCCAGAGAAGAGCCATATACACGCAGGCGACTCCGGCGATCAGACCGTAGCGATAAAGAGATTTAAACGTTCTGCTTACGTAATCACCAATGAAAACCAGCGGAAGAAAGGCGAGGGCCGACTCTTTCGAGAAGAGCGCCAACCCAAAGCAAACCAAGGAGAGCGCGATCCGGTCGTCCAAGTGAAAAATCCAAGCCGCAAACAAAAATACAGCGGCGAGCAACTCTGAACGACCAATGACAGAAGCTACCGCGTCCGTGTGGATGGGATGTACGGCAAACAATAGGGCCGCGATCCAGGCCAAGTTCTCCCTGTTTGCAAGCGGTTTCAAAAGCTTTCGCAAAACGAGATAGAGCAGCAAAGTTACTACCGCGTGAAGCAGGAGATTGCACAGGTGGTAGACCCAGGCGTGGTGGCCGGCCACACCCCAATTCAGCCAAAGGCTAAGGAAGGTAACCGGACGGAAAACATTGGCCTTGACGTGCGGTTGGAACAGACCGCCCCAGGAAAAATTCGTGACCGCGGGGTTCTGAAAAATATACAGGTTATCATCGAGAGCAAAGTCGTTGGGTAGGGTGTTGGCGTAGACGATCGTCGCGACCAAAAGCAAGAGAGCCACACGGCCTGTTCGGTTCATGGGATCTAAAGAACCCTTTCAGAATTGGCTACGCCGTTGCCCGCCAACATAACACGGCGGCGGTTTGTTCTGCTGATGGCTCACGGACTTATCAGCGCACCATTCAAAGCTATCAACGGTGTGGACGATGAGGTGTGATTTGTGAACATGGCCGTCAGAGCGGCTTGTGGGATACTCGACGAAATTGTGCGGCTTTCGCGGAGGAAGATTTGAACGGAGTTGCAAACACCGAGTGCCTACCCACTGTGCGCAGGTCATCCGGGCTATTTGCGTTGACTATCCTGCTGAGCGCATTTTTGCTATTTCAAGTGCAACTGATCATTAGTAAGCACATCCTGCCATGGTTTGGCGGGACAGCAGAAGTCTGGACCGCGTGCATGCTGGTGTTCCAAATGGTTTTGTTGGCGGGATACGTGTATTCGCACGTGATCGTGGAGAAGCTGACTGCAAAGGCACAGAGGCAAGTGCATTGCGCTTTGCTGTCGGTGGCGTTTCTGGTGGTTTTTGTACTGTCGGTCGCATGGCCATCTGGATAACACCAGGGGCAGCATGGAGACCGGCTGATGCGCTACATCATAGTCATTACGTTGGTGGCAGTAGGTTTTCCTTTTCTTGTGCTTTCGACCACGGGGCCATTGTTGCAGCGCTGGCTTGTGCGGCAAGGGAGTGCGTTAGCGCCTACCGCTTGTACGCGGTTTCCAACATCGGCTCGTTGCTGGGCTTACTCAGCTTCCCGGTTCTGTTTGAGCCTCTCTTCCGAGTGAAGGTATTAGGAATTTTGTGGAGCGTAGGCTTTGAGGTCTTTTGCATCTGTTGTGCTTGGTGTGCATGGCAGAGTACCGGCCTAGAGGAAGCAGATCGGACAAGGAAGCAGATTGAATCGGCGGACCATCCGCAGGGAATCGCGGTCTGGATGGGCTTGCTTTGGGCGACCTTGGCAGGTACTGCTTCGGCTTTGATGCTGGCCACCACGAATCTGCTTTGTCAGGAGATCATTTCCTTGTCGTTGTTGTGGGTAGTACCGCTGGCACTTTATCTGGTGAGTTTTATTTTGTGTTTCGACCACCCGCGGTGGTACCGCCGCGAGGTGTTTCAGCCTTTGTTTGTTCTTGGCGTATTCGTACTTAGCGCCGCGTTGGTGTATGCGGAGAGAACTAGGCAAATTATCGTAATGCCGTTGCTTTTGTTCGTTAGTTGCATGATTTGCCATGGCGAACTGGTGCGGCTGAAACCGGATGTGAGCCGGCTGACCATGTTTTATCTGGCGGTTTCGGCCGGCGGCGCCTGCGGCGGGATTTTTGTGGTCGTGATTGCCCCGCACATCTTTCGGTTCTTCACCGAATTTCAGATGGCTTTAGGCGCCTGTGCGCTTCTTGCGATGATTTGTTTGTTTCTTGATGCCAAATCGTGGATTCATGAACAGAGTTTCTGGTTGACTGCCGGGATTGCGGTGGGAACCGTTGTTGCCATAGTGGCTTTGGGTCAGTGGATTCCACTGTTTGGCAAAACGTTGGAGTTGATGCAGTTCTACGCTTGGGCATTCGTAGCTCTTACGCGCATTTTATGCGTTGCCTACATCCTGCGGGAAAAATCAAGCGGCGCGCAACCGTTTCGTATGGCGCAAGTGGTGAGCAGTTTCGTTGTGCTGCTGATTCTGTTTGCGTTGTTCGAAAGCTCAAAGCCGGAGCAAGGATTAATTCTGGGCGAGCGCAATTTCTATGGCGCGGTTCGAGTGTACGCGCTGCCCCTGGGCGGAAAAGCGCTGTTTTATGCGCAAACGATGCATGGAGCGCAGTTGAACCCGCCCGATGAACGGCTGCCAATCACGTATTACGGTCCGCAGAGTGGTATTGGTGTGCCGCTGCAAAATGATACCAAGCGAAATCAAAACGACGGAAGCATGCGCGTCGGTATCGCGGGGTTGGGAGCGGGCACGCTGGCCGCTTACCACGGTGGATGTGAAGTTGGGCGACGCGCGCCTACTATTGGAGCAGGAAGCAACGAGCGGCAATTTGCAAAAATTCGATGTTCTGGTGCTGGACGCGTTCGCGGGCGATGCTCTGCCCGTGCACTTGCTGACGAAAGAGGCGTTTGAAACTTACTCGAAGCATATGGCCGATGACAACAGCATCATTGCCATCCATGTGAGCAGCCGGCACATCAATTTGTTGCCCGTGATCGAGGGATTGCGCGAGGCAACGAAAAGTTACTCGCTGGGTGCGATTCAATGCCGCATCGTATCCTTTCATCGAAAGTCTTTGGGTATTTCTGGCCAAGAAACCGCAAGCGCTGCAGGTCTTGGGATTGAATCCTGCGCCACCACCCATCAAACCGCCCTTGCCCGAGCCGCGGGTCTGGACCGACGATTACAGCGACATCTTTCGTCTGCTGTATTGAATCAGAAAAGAATGAGACGCAATCGCTGGTTGAGAGTGAAAAAAGAGCTATTCGGCATGGGTGGGTTCTGCGGCACGGCAACCGTAGCACCAGGTGCGGACGCGGCCGGTGTCGACATGGACGAAGCCGGAACGTGGGTAGTAGCCGACGCCGCCACGGGCGAGCGCTAAAGCAGCGTTACGAAGAGTGAGGGTGTCTACGCCGGGGATGCGAATATCGATGGCATGGGCTTGCATGTGCTGACTGTTCTTGGCGACGCCCGCAGAACGCGCACGGAGAAACTCGTTGCTCCAGGGCGTGCGGTAACCACAAATGATGTCGATCTCGGCGTTAGGATGGCCGACGGCGGCGGCCACGTCCGATAAAATATCGAAAACGTGAGGATCGTAGTGCTTCACATCACCGGTGCGATGGTCGCGCAGGAAATAATCTAACTTCGCTTCGGCTTCGGGAAGGAAGGTGTCGCCACGACGATAGATGATGTCGATGCGCTCGCCGGTATGCGTGTGGTAAAGGCGCAGATGATGCTCCACTTGCACCGAAGGAGAGTCAGCCACGGAAGAGGAATCGGCGACGACCGAGGAAGCGGCGGCAAAGACCACGAATAAGGAGAAAATCGGAAAGGCAACAAAAAGCGCTACAACACGTTTCAGAAAACACCTCGTAGTAGAGAGCCCAATAAGGCTCAAACCTTCATTGTACAGGAAAAACCGAATGCGGCGGGTGAGCAAGGCCATGGCAACGCTTGACCGCCGATGCTATTTTTCGGACCTTGCGCCTTGCCGAGTGCTATCGGTGCGATTTTGTTAATCGCCAGCTTGAAGGGGTATCGGTTATGATCTTGGCCAGCAGACGGACCCCTTCACCGCAGGTTCCGTGGCCAGAACTGGCAAGTTTTGGCAACAACGCTCACGCTCAGAGCTGAATTCGCATACAGGGAGTGTCACCATGAATCCCCTCAAATCCACCAGACGCTTCTGGATCGTGCTCGTGTTCATTTCGATTGCATGTTGCGTTTTGGTCGCAAGCGCCGCCAACCCCGCGATAACCGGATCGTATCAGGTGATCCAAACGACCGATCTTGGATCGCAGATCAAGGTGACCCTTCGCTTGGAATTGGCCAGTCACGGTCAAACTCCGGTTAACGTGGTGGGGTTGCTCATTTGTGATTTCGCGCATGCCGCGGTGGGAGGCCGGCAGACCGCCGCGATTACTCTTCGCCCTGGTATCTCAACCGAATTGACGCAGCAGGTCATAATCCCTCGAGCCGAGTATGAGCAATGGCAACGTGGAGTCAGGCCGCGCGTGTTGCTGAAACTGCAAGGTTCCGCGGGTGTCAGTTTTACGCAGGTGGTCAGACCCAGCCATGTGGCTGTAGGCAAAGGGGAATGACCATGTTGAATGCGCGAGGTCTGACGCTCTTATTGGCTTCTGGCGCTCTGCTGGCTACTGGCGGCGCGGCAAGCGCGCAATATGCCATCAACACGGTGGCGGGAGGCGGACCGAACAATCTTGCGGCGCTCTCGTCGAGCATCGGGTATCCGGCAGGAATAGCGCGGGATGCGTCGGAGAATACGTATGTCGCGGATGTGAACTCGCACCGTATTTTCCTGATTAAGGGGACGACGGGCACGCTGACTGTATTTGCCGGGAACGGCTTCGACATCGGCGGGGAAGGTGGCTATTCGGGCGATGGTGGGCCAGCCACCAGCGCCGAACTCGGCCGTCCGGTGGGAATTACTCTCGACGCATCGGGAGATTTGCTGATCGCGGACTCTAACAATTCACGAGTCCGTTGTGTGGTAGGCGCCTCAGGAGGCTGCATGGGTTCGTCTCTGCCGGTCGGCAGCATCACGACGATTGCCGGCAATGGCACAGCGGGATATTCCGGCGATGGCTCGGCGGCGACGGCGGCGCAACTGAACTCCCCCAGCGGCGTGGCCGTGGACAGTCAGGGAGATATTTACATCGCCGATACAGATAACTCGGTGATTCGCTGTGTGGTAGGCGCAGCGGGAGGGTGTTTGGGGTCCGCGGCTGCCGTGGGGAACATCACGACAATCGCGGGCACAGGCACGGGTGGGTATTCTGGCGACGGCGCTGCCGCTACGGCTGCACAACTCAGTTCGCCCAACGGTCTGTTCGTCGATATCGGTGGGAATGTGTTTATCGCCGACACGCAGAATTCCGTGGTGCGCTGTGTGGTGGGCAGCACCGGAGGATGTTTTGGTTCGACGCTGGTCGTAGGGAGTATAACGACCGTGGCGGGAACGTTTTACGATTATGCGACTGGGAATCCCCCAACGTGCCAATTCTCTGGCGACGGTGGCGCAGGTACGAGCGCGTATCTTTGCCTGCCGGCAGATGTGTTTGTCGATTCTTCCGGTAACCTGTTCATCGCCGACACCAACAATTTTGTAATCCGGGAAGTATCCGGCGGCGCCATCCAGACGATCGCGGGAGTAGGCGGAAGTTCTGGCGATACGGGCGACGGAGGCGCGGCTACCAGTGCAACGCTCAATTATCCAAGCACGCTGTTTGTCGACAGCTCCGATAATGTCTTCATCGGAGACACGAACAATTATGTGGTTCGCGAGGTATCGAGCGGCACAATTCAAGCAACCGTTGGAAATCATACCGTCGGTTATTCCGGGGACGGCGGAGCCCCGACCAATGCCTCACTGTATGCGTCGGGCGGAGTTTTTATCGATGCGAAAGGCAATCTGTTCATTGCGGATACCTACAACAACGTGATTCGAGAGATGGCGGCGGGGACGAGCACGATTCAGACCGTGGCCGGTACCGGGAGCGCGTGCGAGCCTCCGGGCAGCACATGTGGAGATGGAGCAGTCGCTACAAGCGCGCAATTGAATCTGCCGAGTGGCGTTTATGTGGACTCGCTGGGCGACATTTTTATTGCGGACACGGAAAACTTCGCGATTCGCTGCGTTGTAGGTACCGCCGGTGGTTGCTTGGGTGCTGCATTGGCGGTCGGCGATATTACGACCATTGCGGGCACGCCGGGCACGTCGGGATCGGGCGGGGATGGCGGCGCAGCCACGAGTTCGCAACTCGACGAACCGACTGGGGTATATGTGGACAGTGCGGGGAATGTGTATATCGCGGATACGGACAACTCGAAAATCCGGTGCGTGGTGGGAGCGACGGGAGGATGTTTAGGTTCGTCCCTGGCGGTGGGAAGCATAACGACGGTGGCCGGCACGGGAGCGGTATGCCAGCCCTCGGGCAGCAAGTGCGGAGACGGAGCTGCCGCGGCGAGCGCGCAATTGAATTTTCCGGTGGGTGTTTTCGGCGATGCGGCTGGAGATTTATTTATCGCGGACACGCTGGATTCGAAAATACGCGAAGTGGCAGCATCGACAGGCAATATCTCGACGGTGGCGGGTAGCAACTCCGCCGGTTATTCCGGGGATGGAGCGGCGGCGACAAACGCACAGTTGAGTGAACCTTACGGCGTGTTTGTCGACAGCCTTGGGAATATTTTTATTGCGGATACCCTGAATTCTGCGGTGCGCGAGGTGGTTGCGGTGAACGGGAATATCCAAACCGTCGCTGGGACGGGTACTGCGGGATATTCCGGAGACGGGGGAGGCGGGAATCTGGCCCAGCTCGCAAACCCTCTGGGGGTTGCCGAAGATGCCACCGGGGATATATTTGTTGCGGACACCGATAACTCTCGCGTGCGAGAACTTACTTCTTCGGTGACCATCAATATAGTGCCCACCATAGCCACGCTGCCAACGGGAGGGACGCAGCAGTTTGCAGCGATCGTGGAAGGAACGAGCAATACGTCAGTGACCTACCAGGTGAATGGCGTAACCGGCGGCAATGCGACGGTGGGGACAATTACCACGTTGGGGTCGTATCAAGCACCCAGTGCGATACCGTCACTGGCGACGGTTACGGTGACGGCGGTGGCGGCTGCGAATGGAACGACGGTGGCGTCATCGGCGGTGACGATTGTTTCCGGGTCGAGCACGGAGACGGTAACGATCACCACGAGCCCGACGGTTGCGGTGGTTTATACGGGCACTACGCAGACATTCACGGCGAATGTCACCGATTCGACCAACGCAGCGGTCACCTGGCAAGTCAACGGAATCGCGGGTGGCAATAGCAGCGTTGGTACGATTTCGAGCCCGGGAGTTTATTTAGCGCCAGGGAGCGTGCCTAGTCCAGCGACAGTCGTGATCAATGCGGTATTGCAGGCGAATCCGAGTGTTTCCGGCTCCTATCCCGTATCGATTGTCACGGCTCCAACGGCCCCTTCCCCGGCATCACAGACAGCGACGGCCGGCGGATCCGTGACTTATTCGCTGTCGCTCAACGCGAAGACAGGCGATTCCAAGCAGGTTCTCACGCTGTCGTGCCTGAAGAGTTCGCTTCCGCAAAATGCGACATGTACATTCAACCCGCCGACGATCACGCCGGGAGCTTCTGCAGTACCGTTTTCCCTGACGATCAATTTGCCCGTTTGCTCGGCCGCTGCGCAGAGACCGCAAGGTACATTTTTGGCGTCGAGCCTGTATGTGTCTTTCCTGCCGATTGCAGTGATGCTGTTTTTGGGATGTAGCGGGAGAAAAAACCGATCACGTTGGTTGACGGCGGTAATTTTGGTGAGCGCGCCCGGTCTGATCTTGACGGGTTGTGGTGGAGGCGGCTCTTCCAACTCTTGCCCGAACTTGGCAGGGACGTACAACGTGGTGGTGCAAGGGACTACCCCGGCGCAGCCCAATCCGGTGACGATCACCACGGTCACGCTCATTGTGAAATGAGCCCGGCAATCAAACTTTGTCTGTGTGATTTGCCCTGAGATTTGAGCTAAATCACCCAGAAAGTGCCCATTTAGGAGCCTGGCGGGTGTCGGGCGTCACAATTCAGCTGAGGGATAAGCTGAGTAGCCAGAAGGGCTTGGATGGACTGTCTTAGATTGAGACCGCGCGGACCGTTTCGGCACGGCAGGTGCATCTACGACCAGCGCATATCGGGTTCCACCCGGTAGCAAGCACGTGGGCGGGATGTGAGCCGCGCGTGTGGCTGAGGCCAGCAGAGAAAATGGGTACAACGGTGAAAACCAAAGATCGCTCCCACCGGATCGCATTCCTAGTCATGCTGTTGTTGTTTGCCGTGGCACTGACCACCGCATTGGTACTGGCAGGCGAGAAAAATCCGGAAGGTAAAAAGAGCAGTTCCCTACAGACGAACACCGTCCCCACGCTGCGCGTCGTTTGCCTGTGGGGGAAGAGCAATGCCTGAAGGCCGGCCCGCTCCTCAACGAAAAATCGCAACGGGTGTCGGCATCCTGGCGGCAATCCTGTTTCTGGCAGTCACCGTTTACGCCGATATCCACCCCGTTCCCCTCGACAAGAACACCGATTCCGCCAAGTGCCTGGAATGCCACGCGGACAAGGGCAAGGGCAAGTTCGTGCATACCGCGGTGTCCACGGGTTGTACCAGTTGCCACGAAGTGCGAGTCAACAAAGACGTTACGCGCGTGAAGCTGATTACCGCGACTCCCTATAGCTTGTGCTTGACTTGCCATGCGGACAAGAACGCCGCGGAAATCAAGGGCACGGTGCACCCTCCGGCAGTGCGCGAGTGCACGAAGTGCCACGATCCACACGAATCGGACAACAAGAATCAGCTGCTTAAACCCACCGCGGGCGATCAGAAAGAAAACCTTTGCCTGAGTTGCCACACGACCGGTTTGAATGTACCGGAGAAGGGCAGCCGGCACGCGGCGCTCGACATGGGATGCGAGACTTGCCACGTGGTGCACAAAACTGGAGAAAAGGGCAATCCGGAGTTTGGTTATCACCTGACGAAGGCTCCGCCAGCGTTGTGCGTCGATTGCCACGATCCCAAGGACGAAGCGCTACAGAAGGCACACCAGAATCAGCCTTTTGCCACTGCTAATTGTGTGGAGTGCCACGACCCGCACGAATCGAAATTGCCGAAGCTCATGGCGCGCTACACGCATCCGCCGTTTGCCGACAAGCAGTGCGACGTGTGCCACGCGGCGCCCAAGGACGGAAAAGTTGTCTTGACGCAAGCGGACGCCAAATCTGTTTGCGTGACTTGCCACGACGAGAAAGCGAAGCAAATTGAAAGCGCGAAGGTGCAGCATCCCGGAGCGGCCGGCGACTGCACGGATTGCCACAGTCCTCATGCCAGTCGTCAGCCCGCCCTGCCGAAGACCAATGGCGTGGACATTTGCCTGGGTTGCCACAGCGATATCGCGGACCTGCAGAAGAAGCCGGTGCACCATCAACCGGCGTTTTCGCAAGCGTGTGGCACGTGCCACGAACCGCATGGCGGTGATCGCGAAAAGCTACTGCGCGCCGACCACAACAAACTCTGCCTGGAGTGCCATGGCCCCGATTCCGCTCCGGTGGAGGATAAGGCGGCGGGCGTGTATAAGATTTTCGATGGGAAAGCGGTACTGCCGGATGATTACTTCAAGAAGAATAAAGTTTTCATCCTGCCGTTGCAGTATGGGAAGGGCCACCCCATAGAAGGCCACCCGGTGTCGGATGTAAAGGACCCGACCGACCCGAGCAAAGTCATTCAGAAGATAGACTGCATGACCTGTCACCAGCCGCATGCCTCCGCTTATGCGGGTTTGCTGGCCAATGATCAACAGAACAACACGGCGTTTTGCGCCACCTGCCACAAGGATATGACGAAACGATAGAGCGCGGAGGGGAGGGGCTGCGATGGAAATGAAGAATCACAACAGGCCATGGCCCAAGTGGGTAGGGATGGGGCTGGCGATAGTGTTCGCGCTGGTGCTGCCCTTGGGATTGCGGGCGGATAAGAAGAAAAAGGCGGATGATCAGGCTGCGATCGACGCCAAAATCAAGGCCATCGATTATTCGAACATCGTGTGGCCCAATCCGCCGGCGGTTGCGCGTATTCGCTATCTAAAGTGGTATGCCTCGGACAACGCGGTTCGCAATACCAAAGGCGACGTGCAGAAGAAATCGGCATGGATGGATCGATTGGCGGGAACCCAGTCTTCCGATGAGGTTTTCAAACGGCCTTTCGAGTTGTTGCAACCGTACGGCGTTGCGGTGGACTCGCAAGGCAACTTGTACGTGGCAGATCAGAAAGTCGGCGCTATTTTTATCTTCAGCACCGGGGAAGAGAAGAAAGTCGACTTGATCAAGAACGGACAGCATGCTCATTTTGTCCGCATTATTGGCCTGGCGATGGACGACGACGACCGGTTATTCGTATCCGATCCGGGCTTGCGGCATATTTTGGTGTTTGACAAGGACCACAAGGCGCAGGACGTGATTACGGAAGGGCTGGCTGATCCCGGAGGATTGGCTATCGATACGAAAAACCGCTTCCTCTATGTTGCCGATGTCGAGTTGGACCAGATCCTGGTTTACGACGCGGACACGCTTAAACCGCTCCGCAAGATTGGCACTGCCGGCAAGAACCACACCTTAACCACCCCGGGCGATTTCGCGAGGCCGGGCGGTGTGGCGGTCGATGCCGAAGGCAACCTTTACGTGGCAGACACCTTGAACAACCGGATCGAGATTTTTGACGCCGATGGCCAGTTTGTGAGCCAGTTCGGGAAGGCCGGAGACGGCCCGGGTTACTTTTCGCGGCCCAAAGGCGTGGCTATAGACAGCGACGGGCACATTTGGGTGGCGGATGGCATGCAGGATCGCGTGCAGGTCTTCGACAAGACCGGCCAGTTGCTGATTTCCATTGGTGGCCATGGACTCATGCCAGGGCAGTTTCAAGGCTTGGTTGCGATTACCATCGACAAGAAAGATCGTGTTTTTACTACAGAGATTTATCCTGGCCGGGCGCAAGAGTTCCAGTACGTCACGGATGCGCAAGCCGACCAGGAGCGCGAGAAGCGCGCCGCAGAACGTGCAAAGACTGCGGCCGCAAAGAGTGGGGCCGCAAGCGCTGCTCCCGCTGCGACAACCACAACTCCGGCGGCTCCGACTAAGCCCTAGCAGCTCGCAGACGAGAAACGTAGTGTGGTACAGCCACGCCTGTCTGTGTTCGGGCTTAACTGCAACTTTCTCGGCAAAGGCAGGCGCGCCTGTGCCACAGAAACCAAGTGTAGCTGCTGCACTCAGAACCATGTCAGGCGCGAACGCGCCCAACCCGGTGTTTGTTGAATCCTGCTTTATCCAAAGAGTAACTAGAACGATTTACCAGCGGGGTGATGTGACGGGTGCGTCGGGCGGCGTTCAGATAACCATGCTCGATGTGACGGCTAACACGCTTATTTTCACAACGATGCTCTGTGTGATTTCGCATCACATTGGGGTAAATCACTCAAATTTCTGGCCCGTCGAAGGAGCGAAGAGGGATGTCACCTCGGCACCGCTGGTTGTAGTAACAACAAAACACGGTATTTGGGAGATTGGTCAGAAAACTCTGGGTTTGGACCGATTCGGCACGACGGGTGCACTTTGAGACAACGCATGTCGGGCCCGCTCCAGGCTTCGGCTGGGATTAGAAGTGGTCGTAACGTGTTGCAACACCAACGGAGGAGTTTACTACACATGAAGAAAGCGATTTTAGCAGGGCTCTTTGTTCTGGCCAGCGCCGGCTTGGCGATGGGGCAGACATGGTCGAGCACGGTCGACGTACTCGGCGCACACAACAATGGCGGCCGCGGCTGCGCGGGCTGTCACTCACCACACAGCGGCGCCTTCGGCTCGGGTCATTTGCCGAAGTCCCCGGCGGACACCGGTAGCTATGCTTTGTGGGGTCAAGACGCCAGCCCGTTGTACGGCGTGTCGTTGGGATTCGGCGATAACGGCAAGTACGTTGAAGTTCTGCCGTCGTCGATTTCCACTGGATCCCAGGAAGTCGGCGGCATCCTGTTGTGCCTCAGCTGCCATGACGGCAACCTGACTGCACACAACATGATGACGAATCAGTCTTACGAACAGAAGATGGGCATGCTGACCAACACCGCGTATGGAAGCAACCCGATCCCAACCTTGCTTGGCAATGATGGTAGCGGCGCTGGCAACTATACTAACGACCACCCAGTGGGGCAGAACGCGACGATCAGCGCCAGCACCGCGAACGGTCTGGTCTTTGCGAATAACGCGTTCACCGTGACAGCAGGAAGCAACTACGCGAAGTTCGTTGCCAACTATGGCTGGCCAGCACTGGCTCCCGGCGCCTGGAGCAATCCTTACGCCATCAACGGCGCAGGAAAGCCCTACGTAGTTTGCACCACCTGCCACAACCAGCACGTCATGACCGTGTACACCGCGACCACGTCCAGCCCGATCGCCGGACAGACCACCGGCTACTATGCGACGTACTTCTTCATCAACGGTCCGTATAACCCGAATATCACGGTTGCCAGCGCCCAGACCGCGCCGTCGACCACCCAGTTCTGCCGCCAGTGCCACTTTGGCGAAGCGAACGAAGCCAATAACACGTTCACGATCACCACGCAGTTCCAGTGAGACAACTGATGTATGGGGAGAGAGGAAACTCTCTCCCCCTTTTTTGTAAGAGTCAGAGCTTGAAGCAGGAGGAGTTATGAAGTCTCTGGTAGTTTTCGCTCTACTACTGGTAGCGGCAGTGGCAGTAAACGGTCAGGTTTCCTCTCATGCTCCCACGGGAGCGGCGAAGCAAGTTCCCCCTTCGGCATCCCCCTTCCAAGTCAGCGACAAAGCGGTGGCGCGAGTCAACGGTGCCGTGTTGACAGACCGCGATCTTCTGCGTGAGATGTTGGAGATTTTTCCGTACGCACGCCAGCACAACGGATTTCCCAAGGCGCAAGAGGCGTCGATCCGGCAGGGCGCGCTGCAAATGATCATTTTCGAGGAGTTGGTTTATCAAGAGGCGAAACGGCGCAAACTGACGGTGCCGCCGGAACAACTGAAACGCGCAGAGATTGATTTCAAGAAGCAATTTCACTCGCCCGAAGAATACCAGGAGTATTTGAGGACGGAGATGGGCGGTTCAGACCAAGCGGTGAACGAAAAAATCAAGCGCTCGCTATTGATCGAAGAGGTGCTGAAGAGCGATGTGCAGGATAAATCAGCAGTGACGCTGGCGGAAACACGCGCTTACTACGATAAGAATCCGGGGCGATTCCAAATTCCGGAATCCTATACCTTCCAATCCATTTCTGTGATTCCGCCACAAAATGCGACGGGGGATCAAAAGAAGGAAGGACTCAAAAAGGCGAACGAAGCTCTCGCGGAGGCGAAGAACACAAAAAGCTATGGAGACTTTGGACTGTTGGCAGAGAAGATCTCTGAAGACGATTTCCGCGTGAACATGGGCGACCACCATTCTGTGGAAAAGGACAAGCTACCTCCTCAGGTGCTGCAAGCTTTCGCGAACATGAAACCGGGGCAAGTCAGTGGGCTGATCCAGATTGACCAGGCCTACACCATCGTGCGGTTGAACGCGCACACGCTTGCGGGAAAGCGCAGCTTCGAAGAAGCAAAGAAAGACCTGCGCACACAGTTGCAGAAGGAAAAGTACGAGAAGCTACGCAAAAACCTGGATAAACAACTAAGGGCGAAGGCCAACGTGGAAGTGCTGTAGACGGCTTAAGGACGAGAGTGTGCGGTCTGTTTGCGATGGTGCTCGATACCCAGTGTTTCCGCTGCAAATCGGGCAGAAATATTCAGAGTACTTACCAAAAAATGCACGTTTCGGGTTGGCTCCGCAGACGCAGCCGGCGAGGACTTGTGCGCCAAGTTTGCGCTTGGGGGATAAAGCCAAGGGTGAGTGATATGCCGCACAAAACCGGAGAGGTGGAGGGTTCGAAAGAGTACAACGCACCTAATGTCGCTGATTATGAGGCATTTAAAGTTTCTTGTGATTTATGCACGTTGGCACGGGTTGTGCAGTCACAGAGGCTATCGTAAGGAGGAAAGTTGGTCAGAAGGATCACATGCGTGCTGGGCCTCTTGATCCTCGCAGTGACACCACGTGCACACGCGCAGGTGCAAGTGGGCGATGACCTACGCATGAACCTGAACGGTCTAGTTGACGCGGGCTATGCGGGCGAATACGGGTACGATTTGCCTTCCAACCATGGCTTGACCTTCGGGGGAAGCGGGCAACTGAGTGGTTCGTATTACAACTCGAATTTTCTCAATTTCACGGCGACGCCTTACTATAACCAGTCCAGGGCAGATTCCAACTTTCAGTCCCTCACCAACGCAAGCGGTATCGATGCGAATGTGAATTTATTTACAGGCAGCCGGTTTCCCGGTTTTGTGAACTACGACTACAACCACAACAGCACTGGCACGATCGGTTTAGTCGGACAGCCGAACTTCACGACGATCGGGGACAGTCAAGGTTTCGGTGTTGGGTGGAGCGCGCTCCTGCCAGACTGGCCGACATTTTCGGTTAGCTACTCCCAAGGCGCTGGCAGCGGCAACATCTATGGAACAAATGAGGAAGCCAGTTCCTCGACTAAAACGCTCAATATGAGATCGTCATATCTGTTTGCAGGCTGGAACCTCTATGCCAATTTTATGCACCTGAATGTGGATTCGACCCTTCCTTCCTTTATTTCGGGCCAAGAATCAAACGAAACGTTTAACTCGACTGGCAACAATATGTCCGTCGGCGGCTACCACTCACTGCCTTGGCAGGGTTCCGTTGCTCTAAATTTCAGTCATGCCACATACTCGGGTGATTTTGGCTCTCCCTTGAACGGGAGCGAATCGAACTCGAATTACACGACGAACATCGAATCTGCGGTGGTCAACTTTCACCCCACGAATAGGTGGGGCATTTTCGGTAACGAAACTTACACTAACGATTTGAACGGGTACCTGTATCAGAGCATCGTCAACGGTGGCGGCGGCGTGCCGATTATTCAGCAAAACTCTAGCGGCGGCTCGCTGACGATGAATGGCGGGATGAGTTATTTGATTCTGCCCAATTTGCTTTCACAGGGACAAATTACTTACTTCAATCAGACCTATCTCGGCAGAACATATAGCGGAAGCTACCTGAGCGGGTCACTCGAATACTCCAAGCGCATATGGAACACGTTCGCGCTGAGTGCCACGGTAATCGAAAGCACCAATCAATTTTCCAACAACAATCTGGGGTTCATATTGAATCTCAACGCCTACCGCCGCTTCGGCGACTGGGTTGCTTCCGGCAACGTAAATTATGCGCAAAACGTCCAAACGGTCCTGGTCACGTATAACACGTCCTATTACATTTACAACGGAACTCTTCACCGGAAGTTTGGCAGGGGGAGACAGGTTTCTCTGGCCTACGGCGGAAGCCACAGCGGGCTGACGAATTACGGTTCAGACAATACGAGCAACAGTTTTTCTGCGGCTCTCACGATGCGTTGGTTAACGCTTACGGGTAATTACATCAAATCGTCGGGACAGTCGATATTGACGAGCACCGGGATTCAGCCGATCCCACCGACACCGGGATTGCCGCCGGAAGGAATTATTGTGTACAACGGAGAGAGCTACGGAGGCTCGATCAGCTTGAATCCCACTCCGCGATTGAATATTACGGGTACTTATTCACATGCGACTAGTAATACGCTGAGCGACGTCGTATCTTCAAATAACTTGACCAACATCTTTTATGCGCAGTTGCAATATCGTCTGCGGCAGGTGAGTGTGCTGGGTGGGTTCACGAAATTCACGCAGCAAGTCAGCGCAGTTGGGCTACCGCCGGGAACGCAGAATTCGTATTTCATTGGTGTGACGCGCGCGTTCAACTTCTTCTGATGCGGATTCGAGCAATGGCCATGGAATCGCTCCAATACAAACTGCTCGCTGGGCTCGCCGGCGTGTTGTTGGCCATTAGCCCGGCGTTTGCGTCGAAGGACAAGAAGAAGCAACCGGTCACGACCAACATTCCCGACCTGCTGATGGACGGTGGCCGCAAGTTGAGCTTCGAGCGCATGTTCAGCAACGAGCGCGAGGTCAAACTGAAGCGCGGATTCTGGACCAAGGTTGTGGATGTGGTGATCGGCGCTCCCGACTATCACGGGATGGTGCGCCCTTACAGCATCGCCACGGATTCGAAAGGCCGGATTATCATTACCGACCCGGGCGCGCGCGGGGTGCACATTTTCGATTTCGAGAAACAGAAGTATAAGTTCCTTTCGCGCGTCGACAATGACAAGAATCCCTTGATTGCGCCGCAATGTGTGGCTGTCGACGCCCAGGACAATATCTACGTGACCGACTCCGAGTCGGGGAAAATCTTTGTTTATGACCCCAATGGCAAATACCAGCGGGCCATCGGTGCCCTGAAGTACGGCGAAGGCTTCTTCAAGCGGCCCACCGGGATCGCGATCGATGCCGCGGCCCAACGAATCTACGTGACAGATACCTTGCGAAACCAGATTTTCGTGATGGACATGAAAGGCAGCGTGCTGAAGAAAATTGGCAAGGCCGGCACAGGGAACGGGGAATTCAACTATCCGACGGAACTTCGCCTGAACGGCGACGAAATGGCGGTGGTCGACGCGATGAATTTCCGCGTGCAGGTTTTGGGTAAGGACGGCGAGTTTAAATATTCCATCGGGAAACTCGGCGACGACGTGGGATCGATGTTCCGGCCCAAGGGCGTGGGCTATGACTCCGAAGGCCACCTCTATGTGGTGGATGGTATGTGGAGCGTGGTGCAGGTGTTCAATAGCAGCGGACAACTCCTCTATTACTTTGGACAGATGGGCACTGCGCCGGGCACCTTTCAGTTGCCTACGGGATTGAGCATCGATGGGCAAGACCGGATCTACATTGCCGACTCGTTCAATAAGCGCGTACAGGTTTACCGATATTATGCGAGCAAGAGCGCGCGGGGCCATGCGCCCGGACAAGCGCAGGCGCCTGTCGGCCAAGAAGAAGGAAGTACCCCGTGAAGTGCGCGCGTGCATGGGCGGGTCTCGTTTTACTGCTGCCGCTGGCGGGTGTGGCCTCGGGGCAAACTGCGCCACCGATCAACCAGGACACCCTAGGCATGCACAACATGAGCACGAACACCGGATCTTCGGTGAACACCACGGGCAGTTTGGGATGCACGTTTTGCCACGCGCCGCACAGTGGATTGGGCGGTGTGACGCCGCTGTGGAACCAGACGCTCTCGCAACAAAGCTATGTGCCCTACATCAGCACCACCGACCCGCAAAAGGGCAGCGCCGTGCCGCCAATCCTGGGGAAAGGCAGCAGTTTGTGCTTGAGTTGCCACGACGGCACTGTGGCGGTCGGGCAAACGGCGGTGTACGGGAAAGTTCCAACGACCGGCACGTTGAAGAGCTCGGACGTACTCGGCACGAATCTTACCGGTTCACACCCGTTTAATCTGGTGCTGCCGATTGTGGATTCTCCGAATCTGGTTGCGTCGCTGGCACAGAACGGAGCGACAGCCGATACGACCGGAGCAGTAAAACTGATCAATGGAAACATTGAATGCACCAGTTGCCACGACCCGCATAACCAAGGGATTGATATAGTCGCACAGAACTTCCTGGTTCGTAACAGCTCTAATGGGCAGATGTGCCTGGCGTGCCACGATCCAACACGCGTTGTAACCGGCCAGAACAATCAACTGACGGGTTGGATTGGCAGTATCCACCAAGTTACGACCAATCAAGTCACACTGGGTGCCAATGTCGGTTTGTATCCGACGGTCGCTGCAAATTCCTGCTCGTCATGCCACACAGAGCACAATGCCAGCACCACGGCTACGCGGCTGCTTCGCCCCGCTACCACGCCCACCACGCTCGGGAATATTGATGCGGCCACGCAGGACTGCATCACTTGCCACAATGGCGGCAACTACCTCACGCCATCCGCGCCAAATGTGTACGGCGGGGAGTTTGCCACAAAACCCGGTTCGCATGTCTTGCCGGCCGGGTTGAATACCCACGACGCGGCGGAACCCGCGGTGCTGAACACTAACCGACACGCAACTTGCGTTGACTGCCACTCGGCGCACGCGAGCAATCAGATGACGACGTTCGGTCTCCCGCCGTCGATTCGTCCTCCACAGAATAATGCGGTTGGCGTGAGCGCTGTCGACGGTGTGACGGTGTTGACGCCCGCGGTCAATCAGTATGAGACCTGCTTCCGTTGCCATGGATCGAGCACCGGGAAGCAATCGATGATGATTTATGGTTATATGCCAAGGCGCTTGGTTTCCACGGGCGATCCGCTGAACGTCAGGCAGGAATTCAGTCCGAGCCCGATTTCGAGCCATCCCGTGGTACAGCCCAGTAACAGCGCATTCGCGCAGCCCAGTCTTTTGCCGTACATGTTGAATCAGAACGGAACCGCTTCCAATCGTGCTATGGGCAATCGCCTTTTTTGTACCGACTGCCATAGCAGCGACGATACCCGCGAGTTTGGTGGGACTGGCCCAGCAGGACCGCACGGTTCGATTTATCCACACATCTTGGAGCGGAATTATCAGTTTAGTCAGGCAGCAACGCCTGGCGGGACGGTCACAAATACTTACCCCAATCCCGCAACGAGTCCCCAAGGGCCGTATGCCATGTGCGCCAAATGCCACGACCTAACCAATATTCTCTCCAATGCGAGTTGGGCACAGCACAGCCTGCACATCTCGCAATATGGATTCTCCTGCTCCGTGTGCCACACGGCTCACGGGATCGCGGCGCCGAACGGCGTTGTTACCGGACAGCGATTGATCAACTTCGACTTGAACGTGGTGGGCCCTAACGGCGCGGCGCCTATTTCGTACAACGGCACTACGTGTACATTGACTTGCCATAACGCGGCTCACAATGCGAATGGCAGCGTAACGGCCAGTGGCAGTCCATCGCAAAGTGTGCCCGTCCGTAAGAACTGACAATGAAGAGTGCCGGATGCCAATGCGATATCGAGCAGCCGCGACCTTCACCAGCGCCCACGCCAATTTCTTCGGTGACCGGAATGAGTATTTTCGGGCAACTATTTCTCCGGTCGATCGCGCTGGGTATCGCGTTTAGCGCGGGAGCGGTCGTGGAGGCGTATCGTCTAACTTCTCTGCAAGGCCTGGAGATTTGGCGTCATTTGCAAGTGGGCAGTTGGATCCTGGGAAAAATGGCGCTGCCACGCTTTGGATTGTTTTCTCAATCAGGCAATCTGACCTGGCGTGACGTCAACTGGGGTTATGACCTGCTTACGGCCGCCGGATATCGGATTTTAGATTTACGTGTTTTGCCGGTGCAGTTGATGTTTTTTCGTTTCTCGATTGCGGTAGTTGCCTTTCTTTTGGCGGGTGGACGGAGGCACTTTTGGCGCGGGACATTTTTCTCTCTAGCCGCCCAATACCTGCTGGGCAAGATGGGGCCCGAACCGGCATTTTGCTCGGTCATTCTATTCGGCATCGAACTGCTAGTGTTGGGCGGGATCCATCGCAGGCAAGGCGCGCGTATGGTTTATGCACTGCCTCTGCTGTTCCTGATGTGGGCAAATCTGGATGAAGGTGTGGTATACGGAATTGCCGCATATGCTTTGTTTTTCTCGGCGTTGTGGATTGAACGAAGGACGCGTTGGGCCTATGTATCTAATCCATCAAGCCTTCCTTTTCAAAAACTGGCAATCGCGGGCATCGCTTCAGCAGTTGCCAGCTTGCTGAACCCGTACGGCTATTATCCATATGTTCTATTTTTCGATAACCAAAGAGACGTTCTGAACGTGAATCTGTCCGGGCACGGGGCAATGGGATTTCATAGCCCTCGGGATTATGCGTTTCTCCTGCTGATCATGGCGGCGTTCTTGATTTTGGGGCGGCGGCACTCGTTCTCACTTGTCGCGCTGGGTCTGCTGGTCGGTAGCGCGGCTTTGGCTTTTCGTAGCGAACAGTGCATGTGGGTGGCCGTGATGGCGTCGATCGCCGTCATGGGCGAGAAGACCTGGAGTAAGGCGCCCAATCCGGTAAGTTTGAAGAATCACGTTTGGCCCTGGAATTGGTTTGCCTCGTCGATGGCACTGGCCGGGGTGTTGATGATGTGTGTGTTCTTCCTGCTGCGAGTGCCAGATAGTCACCAGGTACTTATGGGGCGCGTAGCGCGGCAGTTCCCGCAAGCCGCATGTGACTATATCCGCCAGCACAACCTGCCGAAGCCTCTGTTTAACTCGCAGAGGTGGGGAAGTTTCCTGATGTGGTACCTGCCCGAATATCCGGTGTCCATTGACGGCCGCCGCGGGCTGTACTCCGAACAAGACGAGAATAACTACGCAAAGGCCATGAAAGCGGACATTCCTTATCAAAGGTATGCCCCAATGCGACAAGCGCAAACGTTGCTGCTCGAGAAGTCGAGCCTGATGGGAGAGGCAATGCGCGATGTAACCGGATTCCAACTTGTTTACGAAGACGATCTCGCGGTCGTGCTTTTGCACCAGGGAAAAGAAGCGAAGCCAGCTATTTCGCAGTAAGGCCAGACCATGGAGCAGGCGAAAGGCCAATTCGACAAGTGGTGGCGATTGGGAGATGCCGCGGTGCTGCTTGCGTACTCCACCATCGTCCTTTGGACCATCCAGTATCATGAAAAATGGGCGGATGAAGCACAGGCCTGGTTGATCGCCCGAGATTTGGATCTTCGGACGATCTGGTTTCACGAGTTGCGTTACGAAGGTTCGCCGGGGCTGTGGCACACGATCTTGTGGGTGGCACAGCATGTCTTCCATGCGAAGTACGCTGCTTTGAGTTACATCGGCGCGGCATTCGCCATAGCAGGTGCGGCCGTTCTTATTTTCTGGGCGCCATTTCCACGCTTTGTAAGGTGGCCGCTGGCCTTTACCTACGTCATGATTTACCAGTATGCGGTGATTGCCAGGCCTTACACATTGCTGCCGCTTCTCGCGTTCTGCGCTGCGTTGCTTTTTAAAGATCGCCAGCACCCAGAACGGCTCACTGTCGTATTGGTTCTATTGGCGCTGCTAACGTTGCACGGAACTATTCTGGCAGGCTGCCTTGGCCTGGCGTATTTGGCTGAAGCATACAGACATCGTGATGAACTGCAACCGGACGCCAGAAGACGGTATGTGTATTCCACAATAGCGATGGCAGTGGCATTTATCTTTATCGCGGCCATCGTAAAGCCGACACCCGATGTAGAGGAAATTGTTCAAAAAAAAGAACTCGCTCGCGCGTCGCAGTCGGTTACCAGTATGCTTCCTACTTTTTGGCAGAAGCTAACTGCCGTGACAACCGGAGCTTTCATTGACTTTCTGATTCCGTCACTGCTTTTGCTGTTGCTATTCACCGCTTGGAGCATCTGGCGAAAAAAGTCCTTACCGTTTGTATTGCCAGTCGGCACTCTGATTCTATTCTACTGCTTCGTCCACGGCGCGGCGCACCACCATGGCACCGTTTTTGTTGCCGCAATTACCGGCGTTTGGATTGGTTGGCCTTCCTCCGAGGAGCAAGCGTTTTTGGGTAAAAACGGACGTTTAGCGGTGCTTTCAGGAAGTGCCTTGCTGCTATTGCTGTGCTTTTTCAATATCTTGGATGCTGGGGTGGTAATCAAGCACGAATATCTGTATCCATATAGCGGCGCGCCCGATGCGGTCAAATATTTGAAGTCGGTCGGTGCCGAACGCTCACCGATGTTCGGTTTTCTATTTGGTACGGTCGCAGTGCAAGCCTACTTTGACCAGAATATATTTGCGAATAACCCGCACGCCTACTTCCATCACGGGTTGCCACTGACCACGACAGTTCTAAACACAGACGAATTGAATCAAATCAAACCGGAATATGTCGTGGCCTACACTCAAGAGCCAGAACTAATGTTGAAGTATGGTGCTCCGGCATTGACCGCCCGCGGTTACGATCTTGTGCACTTTTCCGATGGCTATTACCTTTATAAACGAGGAGTGTTCGAGCGTGAGGTCTATCTGATTTATCGGCGGACTGAGCGCGCCGACGAACTTGCGCCGCCGGAGTATGGAAGCCCGGCCGAGTGGACCACCGGGAAGCCTTGAATGCGCGACGGAAGGCATCGTGAAATGAACGCAAATGAAAAGGCAAAGCAGGTAGGAATATTCGGTGCTCTATGGCAGCGCAAGGCTTGGTGGTTGCTGCCCCTGGTGGTGCTCGTACTCCTGCTCGGTGCGATTTATGCACTGGTGCACTTATCGGCGTCCGATCCAGAGACCTATCGCACCACTTCGCAGAATTTTACATACGAAACGCGTTTGTGTTGAGACATGCCCGCTTCGAAAAAAGAACTGGTATTAGCCTCGTTGGTATTCTTGGCGATTCCGGTATTCTGCGAAGTCGCGCTGCGACTGGTGCATTACTCCGCCCCGCCCAAGCTGTACATGCCGGATCTGGGTCGCGGTTGGAAACTGCGCGCTGGCGTCGCGGGTTGGAACGCTGGAGAAACCCGTCAGTTCGTGCGCATCAACAGTCATGGGTTTCGGGACGTGGAGCGCAGCTACCAAAAGGCACCCAATACGGTGCGCGTCGCGGTGTTAGGTAACTCGTGGACCGAAGCGTTGCAAGTTCCACAGGAGAAGACCTTTTGTGCGGTACTCGAGAAAAGGCTGTCAGCCAGTCCCTGTTACGCTGGAAAAGAGATCGAAGTTTTGAACTTTGGGGTGGCCGGCTATTCCACGGCACAAGAAGTTTTGACTCTTGAGCAGGAAGTGTGGAAATACGATCCGGATGTGGTGCTCCTTGCGCTTTATCCAGCTCGCGACATCGCCAACAATGTGCGCGAACTAAACAACGCAGTGAACCCCGCGCAGTCTCCCTATTTTGTGTATCGCGGGGGCAAATTAGAGTTAGACGACTCGTATCGTACGTTGCCGGTGATGCAGTCGCGCGAAATCTGGCAGGAAAATGTACGCGACACAGTGAATCAGCATGTGCGGCTTTTGCAAGCGATCGACGCATTACAGCAGGCTGGCCGAATCCACTTGGCCATGGCTGCTATGAAAGAAAAGGCGGAAAAGGCCGGAGTCGATAATCTGGAATTTAGTATTTACGCACCGCCCAGTGACTCCTCGATAGAACAAGGTTGGAAGGTGACCGAAGGATTATTGGTGATGCTCCGAGACGAGGTCAAATCGCACGACACGCAATTTCGGTTGTTATTATTGCCGACACGGCCTCAAGTGCTGCCCGATGAACAGAAACGGGAAGCTTTATTGCAGAAGTTACAGGTGAGGGATTTTGATTATGCAGACAAGCGCCTTCGCAACTTCTGCGAGCGTGAGAACATCTCGGTGATTGAGTTGGCCCCCACGCTTTCGGCGTATGCTACCGAGCACCACGTTTACTTGAACGGCTTCGATCCTTCCAATATCGGCACCGGACATTGGAATGAAACCGGGCACCGCGTGGCGGGGGAAGCCATCGCGGTGGCGCTTAGTTCCGAGGTGAAACCAGAAGCAGCGGCATCGTTGAGCCAATAGAGCGAGTCGGAGCGAACTTGGTGACGCGACAACAATTCTGCGAGCAACTGCGCGACCGAATGCTGAGTGAGCCGGCCAAAGTCTTATTGCATGTGGCTATGGCTTCGCAATTTGAGAAGCCGCATCAGTTCACCGCACAATCGATCGTGGATCGCGCAGAATCGCTCGCCACTGCTGTGCTCTCGTCCGTACCGGTGACTAAGGAGCGTGCGGTGGTTCTTCTGCTCTTGCCGCACTCGCCGGAGCTTTTTTTGCTGCAAGTGGGCCTTGTGCTAAAAGGCCATGTACCGGCGATTCTCGCGTGGCCGACGATGCGTGTCGATACTGAGAAATATCAGCGAAATTTGATACACCAAATCCGACAGCTTCCCGCGGACGCTTTAGCGACTCTTCCGGGTTTGGCACAGAACCTTATCAATACCATTCCTTATCCGGTTGTCGGTTGCGATGTGGAAAACGGCGCGGCATTCGAGAAGCTTTTTCCTGCGACTGGGGTAACCCAGCATTTGGACAGTGGCGCCTTCGCAAAGTCCAAGGCAGAGCTGAGCGACGATGTGCTGTTCCTGCAATTTTCGGGCGGAACCACGGGAACACAAAAAGCAGTTGTGGTTACAGCGGAAATGCTCAACAAGCAATTTGCGCAGTTGCGCCAGGCACTGAAAATGACCCGCGACGATTCGGTGGTTTCCTGGTTGCCGCTGTATCACGACATGGGGCTGATCGCGTGTTTCTGGTTGCCACTTTGGCAAACCATACCATCGCTACAGATGGCAGCGAGCGACTGGGTGATCAATCCAGAGTTGCTGTTTCGCTACGTGCAGCAATATCGAGGCACGCTGTGTTGGCTGCCCAACTTTGCGTTTTCCTACTTGAGCCAGAGGCGTGAGTTCATGCAACGGAGCTACGAACTGAACAGCATGCGCGCATGGATTAATTGTTCCGAGCCGGTACGGCAGAGATCCATTTTGCAATTTGGGCAGACCTTCGCCGACTGGGGCGTGCGCCCCGAAACCGTGTTGGCTTCCTATGCCATGGCGGAGACCGTGTTCGCGATAACGCAATCGGAGCCTGGAAAACAGTTGGCGACCGCGCCACGCAGCGGCCTCAAACGCGGCGCAGATGGATACGGGCAATTGCCGTTCGACCTGATCGATGAAGTGTACGTTTCCTCGGGGAAACCGTTGGCGGAGACCAGTGTTCGCGTTGTTACCCAGAGTGGTTCTTTGTGCCCTGATGGACAAGCGGGCGAAATTCATGTGTGCACGCCATCCCTATTTGCCGGCTATTGGGGCGCGGAAGGATTTCAGCGCCATACGCTGAACGATGGATGGCATGCTACCGGCGATTACGGTTTTTCGCACCAGGGTGAACTGTTTGTGATTGGACGGTTCAAGGACATCATCATTGTTGGAGGGAACAATATATTCCCCGAAGACGTGGAAGCCATGGTGAACACGATCGATGGGGTGTATCCGGGGCGGGCAGTTGCCTTTGGCATCGAGGATGACGAATATGGGACGCAGAGTCTGGCGGTAATCGCTGAGACGAAAGATGTGTACGACGAAAAAGCAGCCGCGGAAATCGAAGCGTCGATTCGCAAGCTGGTCCTGACGACCATCGGTACCGCGCCCAGGCACGTGGCAGTTGTGCCGCAACGATGGATTGTAAAAAGTACGGCGGGAAAAATCTCGAGGCGAGAGACACGGGAAAAGTTCTTGCGCGAGCGAGTGGTTCCGGCATAGAGTCCGCCGGACAAACGGAGGTGAGTTGTGATGCCGGAGGCGGAAGCAATTCGAAAGGCTGCGAAGGAGGCGGCGGCGCAAATTGCCGGCCGGCCGATTAAAGAGCATCAAAAGCTGGTGTCGTCCGGCTTGATCGACTCGCTTTCAGTGTTGAGACTCATTTCCTTGCTCGAGAAAAAGTTGAAGATCTCGATTCCCCCGGAAACTCTTCAGCCAGAAGATTTTGATGACGTGGAAACTATTGTGGAGACCGTTGAGCGGGTAGGGACGCCTCTTTCATGACTGAAGAGGTCGAGATTAGCCATGGCATTTAATTCCGCAACGTATCTGCTAGTGCTGTTGCTGGCGGTCGTTGTTTATTGGGCGTTGCCTGGAAGCGCGCGGCGGATATTTGTATTGTTGGCCGGTCTGGCATTCTACGCGTCATGGGGAATCATTTTCGTATGGCTACCACTGCTGGTTGCCGTGATTGTTTACGTTTGTGGCAAACAGGGCCACGCCGAACCGGCTTGTGCGAAGCGATGGACGTGGCTCGGCATCAGTGGCTTGCTGGTGCTGCTGGCAATTTTCAAATATCGCGGTTTTTTGTTGGGCAATCTCGCTGTTTTCAGTGGCTCGGCGGGTTCGTCGCACTCCTGGGCCACTACAATCGCCTTCCCGATGGGCATTTCGTTTTACACATTTGAGGCGATCGGCTACTTGATCGATGTGCGTCAGCGACGAGTGAAAATACCATCGCTTCTCGATTTGTGCCTGTTTTTTTTCTTTTGGCCAAACGTTCTGTCAGGCCCAATTGTTCGGGCACGGGAGTTGGTTCCTCAACTGAGTTTTCGAAAGGCGTTCGAAGGGCGCTTCATCTTCGAAGGTGCCGACAGAGTAATTTGGGGATTAGTGCAAAAAACGGTGATTGCGAATGTGCTGGGGGTTTGGGAAGATCATGGCTTCGCTCCAGGGCTGAACAGTCGCCCTTCGACGCTCGACGGGTGGTTCCTGGCTATCGCGTTTGGTCTGCAGATTTACTTCGATTTTGCTGGTTACACGAATATGGCGATTGGTACCGCTCGTTTGCTGGGTGTTACGTTGCCGGAGAATTTCCGGCAGCCGTATCATGCGGCGACGCCGCCGGAATTCTGGGCCCGCTGGCATATGACGCTTTCGCGGTGGATTCGCGACTACTTATTTTTTCCGATCAATGCCAAATGGCAAGGCGCACCGTTGCCCCTGTATGTGAGTTTAATTGGGGTGATGGGATTGGTGGGCTTATGGCACGGTGCAGGTTGGACCTTCGTGCTGTGGGGTCTCATGCATGGGACGTACCTGGTGCTCTATCGGATTTATGAGGCATGGAGAAAAATGCCGGCCGGCGCGCCGGCTTCGCCGTTCATTGCTGTTGCTTGGAGAGTGGCTACGCTGGTCGCCGTGTTCGCGGCGTGGGTGGTGTTCCGTTCTAACAATGTGAGCCAAGCCCGTCGCATTTTGTCCGCGATGTTCTATCGATTCGCAGCCGGTTCCAGTTATCCCGTCTTGTTCTATGCATGCACGGCCATTGTCGGGGTCTTGTGTGCGGTAGAACCAATTCTATTGCGGAAATTAGGAGAGATGGAGGAACGCGCTGAAACAGAAACGTTGTCGCCGTTTCGCGTGATGGTACACCCCATCGCTTACCTGTTCGGCTTGCTGTTGTTTCTGCTGTTCGACAGCAACAACGCCCAATTTATCTACTCGCAGTTCTGACCATTCCAATACGAACGTTGAAATCAACGGATTTGCGTGCCATCGGGTAGGAAAACTGGAAACGTATCGTTGGGCCGTGCCAGAATCAATTGTTGCGCCGAGGCATTACGATCGTAGTTGAAGAGAAATAAGCCGAACTTGTAATGCAAAGTAAGATCATTCGGTGCCTGCGCGAGGGCCCATTCGTATTGCGATGCGGTCTCCCGCGGATTCTGGGCAGTGCCTGCAACTCGAAACATCAGATTCTGCACTTGTTCCGCATGGTTCAGTTGACCTGTAAATGGCGGCCTCTGTAAGCGGTCCATCATCTCCGAAGCAACACGAGAACGATCATAAGGGGTAAGCGCAAGCAGAGCTTCGCAATCGGCCTCGGAAGGTGGATCGGTGTGACCATTTGCGAGTGACAGGATCTGCTGGGGAAGGATCTTGACGATGTCAGTGAACGCCGTGCGAGCGAAGAGATAACTACCGAGGGGCGTCAGATGCACATGGTCGTAGAGCAATTCGCTTCCGGCGACACCGTTGCGGCTGTTTTCTGCAAAGAGAGCTTGCGCATCGAGCAGTTGTACGTTGGGTCCGGAAGACCCGGCGACCGACCGGATAATCTCGTTGATACGTGAGTCCGCGCGGAAACGCAGAGTGTCTAAATCACGTGCACGAACGAAATGGTCGTTGGCGGCGGAATAATCGCCTAGCGTCCATAAGCAGTGGGCGAAGCGGAATTGCAGTTCCGCGTATTGGTCGTCGAGCTTGGCGGCAGATTCGTAAGCCTGGCACGCCTCCGCATTTGCGCCTGCGATTTCGGACGAGATCCCTTGGCGAACCAGGGAATCCCACTTTTCCTGAGCGTCCGCGCCCAATCCTTCGCGATGCAGGGAACCGAAAGGCGCGGAGTCTTTGAGATTGGTGGCGACGGTGCTAAGCAAAACATGCGCGCCAGCTTGTTCAGCGGTCTCGATGATGTCCTTTAAATTTGAGGCGAAATTGCGATAAGCGGGCTGCAGGCGCGGAGAGTCTGCAGGCACCTGTTTGTCCAGGAACATTTCCATGCCGCGCCATTCCGAGCGCTGCGAACTGGCATTGGTGAGCAGTTGGCCCAGCCGCGTAGAACGGAGAAAAACACTGGCGCGAATCAGAGCCGGATTCATGGAAGAGGACGTCAGCACCGTCCCTGGGCCATAAGGACCGACCACCTCATTGCTTCCACTGTAAACAATGAAAAGGTCAGGCTGATATTGGGCTAACCCGCGCGCGATATCGCGAATCACGTGGGAATTGATGGCCACCATGCCGGTGTTGATTATTTCAAATTTCGCCCCGGGGAAGCGGCTGCGCAGCATGACTTCCAGATAGCGGCTAAAACCGTATGCGGGGTCGGGATCCCCTTCAGCGGCTGATTCGCCGAGCACGACGATGCGGTAGGTGTTCTTCGGTTTTTCAGCCGGAATCGAGAAAAATTGTGGAGTCTTGATCATGCCCGGCGGGAAATAAGGAGCGGGGAAGAAGAGGTTGTAGCAGGATGCGGAACGGCCGTGAACACTACACGGCTCCATGAGAGCGGTGGAATATCCAACGTGAAACAGCCGCAAAGCGCCTTCCACGAGCAAGAGAAGCAGGACGGGCGCGACCAGAGCGAAGGCAATACGCGGGATCCAGACGCGCCGCAGCGATATTTTGTTGGGTTGAGTTGCACCGGCGCTGACCGACTTCTGCGATGCGGTGATCATTGTCGCGTGTAAACCGTAGCGATGTCGTCGTGATACACAAGTCGAAACCGTGGATCGATTGTGAGAATCTGGGCGAGGGGAAGTTTCGACTCGAGAATCACTACGCCGGCTTCATCCAGGTAGCGGTCGGTTTTGTAGGAGGGCATCGCTGACTGGGAGTTATAGAAGAGTTCGTCGAGTTCATCGCCGTAGAGATCGTTGCGTCCGTCCACGACGACCGGCAATTCCGGTAAATACCACATCAGGAATCCGCCCCAGTTCAGGTTGTTGTAAAGAGGCCCCGAAAAGCCGCTGCGGCGCAGAAAATTGACAGCGTTCACCGGGTAATCTGCACTGATGGCGCGATCCAGCGCTCGGGCATTGAAGTTCACCAGAGGCGCGGCGAGCAATAAAAGTGCGGCGACAGCCACGGTAACAAATGCCACTTCGTGCCAGGAATCGGTCTGATGCTGCGCATGGGCGGGAGCGGGAAAATCCGCGATGCATGCCGCGGCCGAAAAGCAAATGAACCAGGCATCGCGCATGGTCCGAAACGCAACGATACTCGCCACGACCAGCAGTGCCAATTTAAAGAGGTCAATACGCTTGTTCCAGCCGACCGCGTAAAAGCCTGCTGCTGCCAGGAACAACTCGATGAAATTGCTGAAATAGCGAAACGGCAGAGGTTGCAGTTCGAGTATGACCTTATAGCTGAACTTGGCTTTTGTGTACGCCAGCACGACCAAATAAGGGTGGTAGAAATTCGGTCCAACGAGCGTTGCAGCGAAGCACGCGGCAAGAATCAGCATCAGCCGGCCCGCGGGCAGCGACGATGGCATGAAATAGGTCGGAGCAAAATTCAATTTTGCTGAGGCTTGCTGCGCAACATTTATCGCCACAAAAAGTCCTACCGTAAACAAGCCATAAATAAATTGGATATGCAGATTGGCCCAAAGCAGAAAAATCAAGGGGAGCCAATACAGAGTCTGGATCCGCGCACTTCGCTGCGCTTCAAAGAGTAGCGCAAGAACGAAGCAGAAAAGGATATAGGAAAAAAACACAGGTCGTGGGGCGCCATTGAAGAGGAACGCCGCGCAAGTAACGCCGGTCAAAATCCACGCGGACCAAAAGCGGCGGGAAACGCGCCGCAACATCCAGTAGATGGCCCACGTGACGCCTATCGTTAGCAATGTTCCCAGGATGCCGATGCCGACGAGGCCGAACCAGGAATAGAAAACAGAGAGCAGAACTTCGTAGCCCCAACTATAAGCCACCCAGGGAAGGTGAACCGCGGTGCGCGACAGAATGCCTGTGTGAGGCAAGCCGGCATTCTGAAGGATCCAATCTCCCACCTTCAGGTGCCACCAGGTGTCAAAATCGATGACACTAAATTTCTCGCGGAGCGAATAAACCCCGATACCGCCAAGCAATCCGACTAGCGCCGCGAGTTGCACCGACCGATTGTCGGAAAATCTCATGACCCTGCCGTGGTGGCGACTGCTCGATGCAATTCCGGCGTGGACTGCGCTCCAGCTTCTCCGGACTCATGATATTCGCCGTCTTCGTTGACGGCCCAAAGATCATACTTTTGTTCTCCGGAAAGAATGTTGCGGGCCGCAAGCATGGCGGTCATCATCGCGTGGTCCTGGTTGTTGTACTTGTGCATGCCATTGCGGCCAACCAGGTGCAAATTCGGGCAGTACGTTTCAATGGCGCGACGAATCACTTCCACGTGATGCTTATAGTCGTCGTCATAGACGGGATAAGCTTTCGGCTGACGGATGACGCAGCCGTCGACCACGTCGGTAGCCACAGCCAGCTTTACCTGCTCTATCTCTTTCTTGGCCAGAGCAATCAAATCTGGGTCAGGCGAGTTCCAAAGTCCATCACCCTCGAAACAGAAATACTCCATTCCATAACAACAATAGTTCGGGTCGGGCACCATATCTGGCGACCAGGATTTGTAGTTTTGAACGCGGCCGACCTTTACATTGGGATCGTGAATATAGATCCAGTTGTCGGTGAAACGATTGCGCTCCCTCAGGATGAGTCCGACGGTCAAGAAGTCGCGGTAACGCAGCGATCCTGCGGAATCACGGGCATTATCTGGAAGATGTGGCTCCAATTGAGCCACCAATTGCCTAACGGGCATGGACGAAATGACGTGTTCGGCCCGATATTCTTCGATTTGCCCATCCAAAGTGCGTGCGGTGACCGTCCACGTACAGGCGTTCGCTTCATACCGGCAGCCAACCACGCTGCGACCCAGTAAGACCTGGCCGCCCATGTCGCGAACTCTCTGCGCGCAGGTTTCCCACATCATTCCTGGACCTAGACGCGGATAACGAAAAGTGTCGATCAGCGTTTTTACGACCTGCCCGCGATTCTTCGATCCTCGTTTCGGGAAAAGGGCATTCTTGATGGCCGACCCCAGCGACAGGCCTTTGATACGCTGCGCCGCCCAGTCCGCGGAGATTTCGGTACAACTCATACCCCAAACCTTTTCTGTGTAAGTCTTGAAGAAAATACGAAACAGCCGCTGGCCAAACTGATTTACCACCCAGTCTTCGAACGACTTTGGATTGGCGGTCGGGTGCAGCTTCGCCGCAAGGAAGGAAAGCACACAAAGCGTCGACTGCCCTAGCCCCAACTTCGAAAGGGCCTCAAAGGGCTTCAGCGGGTAAGCGTAGAACTGGCCACCATAGTAGATTTTCGAGGAGCGCGGTCGCTGCAGCATGTCGGAGCCGAGAATCTCGGTCCAGAGATCTTCCACCTCATGCGATTTGGAAAAGAAGCGATGCCCTCCGATGTCGAATCGATAGCCGTGATAGTTCACCGTACGAGAGATACCGCCGACATATTCGGGATCACTTTCTAGGACCAGCACAGGTTGCCCGGCCTTGGAGAGTTGGTACGCCGCGGTCAGTCCGGCAGGTCCGGCTCCCACGATGATGGCTCTTGCTGGCGCGTTATTCATAGTTGGAAACCTTGAACGCACTCGCCACGGATACCGAAACTATCCCAGAACCTCGGCATGGCGTCACTGATTTTGCGCCTGGGCAATCAGTTGAAGCACGCCTTCCTTATTATTGTAGTTGGGATTGGTGTTCAACAGCTTCTGCCAGGCGGCTACGGCGGCCTTGTTATCTTTCTTTCCCTGCCATTCGACAATGCCCAGATTGAATAGAGTGTCGGCCTTTGTCGGCGCTATGCTCAGCACCTGGTTGAACTGCTTGATGGCGGTATCTGCGTCACCGCTATACCAGTACGCTGTGCCCAGATCTGTTCCCACCGAGGCATTCGTTGGCTGCATTTTCAAGGACCGCTGGTAGTAGTCAATTGCACTTGGATACTGCTTGGCGTCGTAATAGAGATTGCCCACCTGCGCGAGCAAAGCCGCATTATTAGGATCGGTCTTCAGTTTCTCCAGCAGTGGAGCAGCTTGGGTATCGGCCGCTTGCTTCAACTCGGTGGCACCCGGCACGGCGGGCACAGAACTGAAGTTGGGACTGGCCGCTGTGGCTGGCATGGAAGTGGGCACCGCAGGCGAAGCAGCTTGGGTGCTTTCTGCCGGAGCCGGAGCGGCCTGAAGCGAGCGGCGAATCAGCCATCCACCGCACACACCGAGCAACAGGGCGAATACCGCGAGTGCGAAAGCCTGGGGTGCGCTCCACGACTTACTGGTCGTTGTAGTTAATTCGGTCACGTTCTGTCACTCCTTCAGGTAGAGGGCCGCTAGTTCTTGGTTTCAGTGCTCGACTTGGCTTCCGCAATCATCTGTTCCACCACGGGTTTGCGGTCAAGATCCGGATGGTCCCTTAGAAGCTGCTGCCAAGCCGCGATGGCGCCCTTTGCATCATTCTTACCGCGGTACTTGATCATGCCGAGATTGAACAGGGCATTGACGTTTTTGGGGTCGTACTTCAGTGCTTGATTTAGCTGGGCCAAGGCGCCATCCACATCTTCGGTATAAAAGAGGCAGGAAGCCAATTGTGTACGGGCCGAGACGTCTTTGGGATCGATCTTTAAGGCTTTCTGAAGATACTCTGCAGCTTCCTTGAATTGGTGGCCGGATTGATAAATTCCAGCGATTTGAACTAACAGTGCGGCATTGTTCGGATCGGACTTCGCCTTTTCCACCAGCGAGGATGCTTGCACAGTTGCCATCTGTTTCATCTGATCGACGGTGATTTGTGGATGCGTGCTGGGCATGGCGCCCGATGCGGAACTCGGCGGCGGGACCGGAACTACTCGAGCAGCCCGGCCACTAGGCAATAGGAAGTAGCCAATCACTAAGCCAACCACGAGGCAGATAGCCGCGATTCCGTATACTTGGTTCGCTGGCAAGCTGGATCCGGGCGGGGCCGGAGCGGTTTCTGGGGTTGATGTGCTGGACATCCTTTTAATCTCCGTTCGTCTTGAAATGCCTAACGCATTTAGCTTCAATTGGTTATGGTTCCAATCAAAGCCGAGGCCGAAAGCTAAATCACAGAGGCCCGAATGGGACCTTGTGACCATCGTTGACAACAAGAAAAAGGTTAGGTGCTAAGAGCAAGAGGGGCCGCGCCACCCGTCACAGGGCTTTGTGATGTGCGTCACAACGACCCTCGCTTTGCATTCATCTGTTCGCCGTGTATCCTGTCAGGGTTTGCATTCCGACCACGTTTTGACCGACGATCTGAGGGCGTAATGGTGAGAATTGCCAACAGGTTTGCGTTGTTCCCTCAATTCGTCTTGGTGTGTCTGCTGCTCTTCGGAATCGGTCGAAGCAGCGTAGCTTCCGCGGGGCAGCAAAGTGCGGCGGTGCCGCATTCTGGCCTAAATGGGCCGCGCTTTCTATTTGCTGATTTTGACGGCGACCGCATACCGGATTTGGCACAAGTCGAATCGCAGAATCAGCGGTCTGCCAGAAACAACTATAGGATTCACGTAAAACTGAGCGCCGGAGTTGAGTCGGCGATAGGTGTGAGTGGCCCCGACGGCGGATTACGGGTAGCGGCGCGAGATGTAAACGGAGATGAGGCGCTGGATTTAATCGTAACTTCCAACTTGGACGCGAGTTTTGTCGAGGTTCTGCTGAACGATGGTCATGGTAATTTCACTGTCGCGGAAGGTAACGAATTCGCGCGCTTGGAAGCCAAATTCGGAGACATTGGCCTGAAGAGCCCGAACGCCGCGCCGGCGGACCGGGTGTCATTGGCTGGCGCGCGTTATTCCTCAGATCTGGGAGCTGCCGAGCATGGGCACAGGACTCCCTTAATTCTGTCTCGCGGGTACTCCAAGACGGCAGCACAAGTGGTACTTCGCCGACCTGTAGGCCGTTACGGTAGTCGTTCTCCGCCCGCTTCGATTGCAAGTTCGTAATCAATCATTCACAAGGCTGTTATAGATTCTTAGACCGCTGTGGATATTGTCCCCACAGCCAATGCGACGGGGTAGCCGCCACTCGGCCCCAATCCTGACACTTGAACCAGATTCCGGCACAATGCATTGTCTGCATTTCACCGTAGTTCATTCGATATGAGGGTAGAGTTATGCGGCATTTTATTCGGGGTGTATGCCTCGCCAGCGCGTTGGCTTGGGCGGTAACGAGCCTCGCTCAGGCCCCCAAGGGACTGACGTGGGACGAAGTGAAAGCCCGATTCGAGGCAAACAATCCCACTCTGGCAGCAGGTTCACTCGGCATCGATCAGTCCAAGGCTGAAGAAATCACCGCGTATCTCCGGCCAAATCCTCAGGCGACGTTGGGCATAGATCAAATTGGCAGTAGATCTCCGCTGTCCCAGACGGTCCTGCTGGCCTCGGCGAGCTACCTTCACGAGCGCCAGCACAAACGGGAACTACGCCTAGAAAGTGCACAAAAAGCAACCAACATTGCCGTCTCTGGCCAAGCGGACTTGGAGAGAAACCTGCTGTTTACTTTGCGCAGCACCTTTATCGGGGTTTTGCAGGCCAAAGCCGTTCTGCGTGTCGCGACGGACAATCTCGATTACTGGGACAAGGTACTCAAGATCAGCCGCGACCGGTTCGATGCCGGCGACATTGCGCAGATCGATCTCGATCGGTTGGAACTCCAGCGCGTCCAGTTTGAAGCGGACGTACAAGCGGCCGACGTCAACCTGCGCACCTCCAAGATTGAACTCCTCATGCTGTTGGACGATCGCACCCCCATCGACCAATTCGATGTGCTGGGTTTATTCGAGTTTAGTGATCAACTAGCGCCTCTGGATCAGTATCGTCAGACTGCGGTGGAAAACCGCCCGGATTTGAAAGAGGCGGTGCAGAGTGTGGAAAAGTCCAAAACGGATCATCAGCTCGCGGTTGCAAACGGATCGACCGACCCGACCCTCAATGTGGACGCGGGCTTTCCTGGAATTTCCTCAGACTACTTAAGCTATGCGCGGCCGCTGAACGAATACTTGGGATTTGGCTTCAGCGTCCCTCTGCGGATTTTCGATCGCAACCAAGGAGAGAAACAGCGCACACAAATTGACATCAGCCGCAATCAGAAGTTGCTCGATGCAACTCAGGCTCAGGTCTTCAACGACGTGGATTCCGCTTTCGCCATGGTTAACAGCAACTTGATCCTGCTTCGCCCGTATAAAGCCAGGTATCTGGACCAGGCCGTGCGCGTACGCGAAACGGTGCGTTTTTCTTATGAACATGGAGGGGCCGCGTTGCTCGATTTTTTGAATGCGGAAAGTGACTATCGAAGCGTGCAACTGAATTACGTAAATCTGGTTGGTGCTTATTTGACAGCGTCCGCCCAATTGAATTTAGCGGTGGGGCGCGAGGTGCTTCCGTGAAAGCAAAATTCGCAGGGGTAATCCTGCTGAGCGCTGCTTGCCTGTCGTTGTGTGTAACGTTGCAGAGCTGTAAGGAAAACAAGCCGAACCCCGCAGCAGAAGGGCCGGCGCAGGTGACCGTTGTTCCACAGATGAACATCAACGATTTTAAAGTGGACCATCCAGAGCAGTTTCCGATTGTGACCGCAGCGGCGTATCAGGCTCCCATGGCGCTGAATGTTACTGGCGTCGTTAACCCCGATATTGCGCGAGCGGTACCGGTAATTTCGTTGGCGGCGGGGCGCGTGGTAGAGATCAAGGCGCGTCTCGGCGATCAGGTTAAGAAAGGGCAAGTTCTTCTGAAAGTGCAAAGCAACGATGTGTCCACGGCTTATCAGACCTATCTGAAAGCTGTGAACGATGAACGCTTGGCTCGCGTGCAATACGAGCGTGCCCAGATCCTTTACGAGAAAGGCGCCATCGCCAAAAGCGCATTGGAACAGGCCGAAGACGCGGAGAAGGACGCCAAGGTGGATCTCGATACCGCTGTTGAGCAGTTAAGGCTGCTGGGAGTCGACAAAGACCACCCGACGGGTATCGTCGACATTGTTGCGCCCATCTCTGGCGTCATCACTGACCAGCAGGTGACCAACAACGCGGGCGCACAAGGACTCGGCGGTCCCAACCCCTTCACAATCTCCGACCTCTCGTATGTCTGGGTTATGTGTGACGTTTATGAAAACGATTTGGACGCCGTCAAGCTGGGGGAAACTGCTGATATTCATCTGAACGCTTACCCAAACCGCGTGCTCAAGGGCCGCATCGATAATATCTTTCCGATTCTTGACCCGAACATTCATACCGCCAAGGTGCGCGTCGAAGTGCCCAATCCCGAGCGACTCATGAGCGTTGGCATGTTTGTAACCGCCACGTTCTACGGTAAGAAGCCCGAGCTCCACGCGTCGGTTCCAGCAAGCGCGGTATTGCATTTGCACGACCGGGATTGGATTTACACGCCCCTAGAAGGGAATAGCTTCCGCCGCATTCCAGTAGTTGGCGGAAAAATGCTGCCGGGGAACATGCAGGAAGTCGTCTCCGGCATTCAACCGGGCGCGAAGGTCGTGCAATCCGCGCTCGTCTTCCAGAATACGGTGGAGCAATAGATGATCCAGGCGATCGTGGATTTCGCGCTGGAAAATCGCATTCTGGTGATTGCGATTGCCGTGGGTCTGCTCATTTGGGGCGGGGTCTCTTTTCACCTGCTGCCGGTGGAAGCGTATCCCGACGTGGCCAACAACTATGTGGAGATCATTACGCAGTGGCCGGGGATTTCCGCGGAGCAGATTGAGCAGCAAGTGACCATCCCCCTGGAAACCGCAATGAACGGTATCCCGCACGTGATGCACCTGCGTTCCTTTTCTCTGTTCGGCCTCTCCGATCTCAAACTGATCTTCGATGACGACGAATCTAATGCGTGGAATCGCGAACGGGTGCTGGAACGCTTGACGCAAGTCTCTTTGCCTCCAGGAGTCAATCCGCAGATGGGGACGGATTGGAGTCCTGTAGGGCAAATCTATTTTTTCACGCTGGAAACCACCAATCCGAATTTGGATCCCATGGAGTTGAAATCCATTGAAGACTGGGTGGTGGAGAAGAATCTGAAAGCTGTTCCTGACATTGTGGACGTTTCCAGCTTCGGTGGCCCCACGAAGGAGTATCAGGTCCGCGTCGATCCGAACAAACTGGTGGCCTACGGCTTAAGTCTGGCGCAAGTCGAACAGCAAGTGGCCAATAGCAACAGCAATGCGGGCGGAAGCTTTATCGAGGAAGGCCTGCAGCAGGTCAATGTGCGCATGGTGGGTCTGGTTACCAACGTCCATGACATCGAACAGACCGTGCTGATCACCAAGAACGGCACGCCCATCCGAGTAAAAGACATTGCAGTTGTGGAGCAGGGTCCCAAGATTAGACTTGGCCAGTTTGCGCGCGCCACGCATACCAATGACGGGAAGATCATCGACAATGACGACGTGGTTTCCGGCATCGCCTTGTTGCGGAAAGGCGCAAATACCGATGATGCCCTGAAGGCACTTCATACCAAGGTCGAGGAACTCAACGACCGCATTCTTCCGTCCGGTGTGAAACTCGTTCCATTTATCGACCGGAGCGAACTGACGCACCTGACCACCGAAACGGTGCTGCATAACTTGACGCACGGCATCATTTTGGTGGTAATTGTGCTGTTTTTGTTTCTAGGGAATGTGCGCGGTGCCCTGATTGTGGCGCTGACGATCCCATTTTCTTTACTATTCGCAGCAACGTGCCTGAAGCTGAAAGGGATTCCGGCAAATCTTTTGTCCTTGGGCGCACTTGACTTCGGCATGGTGGTCGATGGTGCCGTGGTTATGGTGGAGAATATCGTCCGTCACCTGAGCCATCACAACGCAGGAAGCCTCGATCGCACTCCCTTAGAGAAAATTCGCGACGCTGCGCACGAGGTGCAGCGGCCCGTTTTTTACGCGATCGCCATCATCATCACAGCTTACCTACCGATTTTCACCTTGCAGCGCGTCGAAGGGCGTTTGTTCAAGCCCATGGCTTGGACGGTGGCTTTTGCGCTGTTGGGCGCATTGGTCTTTTCCATGACGATTGCACCCGTGCTAGCCTCCATCTTTTTCAAGAAGGGCGTCAAGGAGTGGCAAAACCCAGTGATGGGTTTTCTGCGGGAACACTATCGCACCTCAGTTCGCTGGGCCATCGAACACCGGAAACTCACGCTTACGCTTGGCGCTTTGGTTCCGGTCCTTTCGTTTCTGATTGTTTATAGCGGCGTGGTGGGATCTGAGTTTCTTCCTCATCTCGACGAAGGCGCATTGTGGGTTCGCGGGACCCTTGCGCCAAGCACCGGCCCCACCGAAGGCATTCGCTTGGCGAACCAGGCGAGAATCTTGCTTTGCTCTTTTCCCGAAGTTCCCCAGTGTACCAGCCAGGTCGGGCGACCTGACGATGGGACGGATACAACCGGCTTTTTTAATACGGAATATTTCGTCGACTTGAAACCCAAAGAACAGTGGCGTCCTGTGTTTCATCAAGATAAGGAAGCGCTGATTTCAGCGATGGATCGGGAACTGGAGAAAATCCCGGGCGTCCTTTGGAATTTCTCTCAGCCCATCGCTGACAACATGGAGGAAGCCGTCAGCGGCGTGAAGGGGGAATTGGCCACCAAGGTCTATGGCGACGACCTGAAGGTCCTGGAGGATAAGGCGGACCAAATCGTGGGACAAATGCGCCAGGTACACGGAATCGAAGACCTCGGGGTGTTTCGCGTGCTGGGCCAGCCCAATCTGGAAATTCATGTGGACCGCGAACAGGCGGCGCGCTATCAGATCAATGTGTCCGACGTGCAAGATGCCGTGCAAACAGCGATCGGCGGAAATGCGCTGACCCAAGTCTTACAAGGTGAAAAGCGCTTCGACCTGGTGGTCCGTTATCTACCACGTTACCGGGACACCAAACAGGCCATTGAGAATATCCGCCTGCTCTCGTCCACAGGCGAGCGCGTTTCGCTTGCGCAACTGTGCAGAATCGACGAGCGGGACGGGGCATCGGAAATCTATCGCGAAGGCAATCAGCGCTACATCGCCATTAAATACAGCGTGCGCGGCCGTGCGTTGGGTGATGCTGTCGAAGAGGCCATCCAGCGTGTCGACGCCAATGTGCAACTTCCCCGCGGTTATCACATCGATTGGGAAGGAGAATACGCGAGCCAGAAACGTGCGCAAGCGCGGCTGATGATCATCGTTCCGCTAACCATCCTGCTCATCTTCTTGATCCTCTATTCCATGTTCCGTTCTCTGAAATGGTCTTTGCTGGTGCTTGCGAACGTGGCGATCGCTCCGATCGGTGGGATTCTTGCGCTCCTCTTGACTGGTACGCACTTTAGCGTCTCCAGCGGTGTCGGCTTCCTGGCGCTGTTTGGCGTTTCCGTGCAAACGGGCGTCATTATGCTCGAATATATCAATCACTTGCGTGCTGCCGGCAGTTCGGTGGAAGATGCCGCGGTGCAAGGCGCAGTTTTGCGTCTTCGTCCTATATTGATGACCATGTTGGTGGCCACCCTGGGATTGCTCCCCGCAGCCACGTCTCACGGGATTGGTTCGGACTCGCAGCGTCCGTTCGCCATCGTGATTGTGGGTGGATTATTGGGTGCGTTGCTCATCAGTATTTATTTGCTCCCCACGCTTTATGTGACGGTAGCCAGAGACACCGACAAACTGCCAACGGCGGACGCGGAGTGGGAAGAATCGGTCTAACTAATAGGTTTCAATCAATTTACGAACTAGGGTGACGCACGTCACATGCGAGCGTTCATCCCTAATTTAATCTGGTTCCGTTGATTCCAATTCACCGCAGCCTACAGTTCTGCGTTATGTGTCTGCTTAACGGAGAAGCCAATGAGTCGAAAGATGTCGATTGTCGACGGCAATGAAGCCGCCGCGTCGGTCGCATTCCGGCTGAACGAGGTTATAGCGATTTATCCTATTACCCCCTCGTCGCCTATGGGGGAGTGGTCGGACCAATGGAATTCCGAGCGCAAAAAGAACATCTGGGGTGCAATTCCAGACGTCATTGAAATGCAAAGCGAAGGCGGCGCTGCGGGAGCCTTGCACGGCGCACTGCAGGCCGGGGCGTTGGGCACAACCTTCACCGCTTCGCAGGGCCTGCTGCTGATGATCCCGAATATGTACAAGATTGCCGGCGAGCTGACCCCCGCCGTGATCCATGTGGCCGCACGCACGCTGGCCACTCACGCCCTTTCGATCTTCGGCGACCACAGCGATGTAATGTCCACGCGCAGCACCGGCTTTGCGCTTCTCGCTTCGAACTCGGTTCAGGAAGCCAGTGACTTTGCCTGCATTGCGCAAGCGGCAACGCTGGAATCGCGGGTACCCTTCGTGCATTTTTTCGATGGTTTCCGCACTTCTCACGAAGTGAACATGATTCACCCCCTAAGCGATGACGACCTACGCGCGCTAATCGACGACAAGTTCGTTCGCCAACATCGGGAACGCGCCATGACACCTGATCGGCCGGTCCTGCGCGGAACCGCACAGAACCCTGACGTGTTTTTCCAGGCGCGTGAAGCATGCAATCCTTATTACCGCGCTTGCCCAACGATCGTGCAGGACGTGATGGATCGTTTCGCTAAGCACACCGGCCGCAAATACCGCCTATTCGATTATTACGGCCCTGGCGATGCCGAACGACTGGTGGTGCTCATGGGTTCTGGTGTGGGCGCTGCCGAAGAAGCGATCGAAAAGCTCAGCAAAGCGGGGGAAAAAGTTGGCCTGCTGAAGGTGCGTTTGTTCCGGCCTTTCGCGGGTGACCTGCTGTTGAAAGCCATCCCGCCTACCGTGAAGTCCATCGCCGTGTTGGACCGAACGAAAGAGCCTGGAGCACTGGGCGAGCCGCTTTATCAGGATGTTCTGACCGCATACATGGAACGCTATTCGGCGAATCCGTCAGCAGGCATCCCACGGATTATCGGCGGGCGCTATGGATTGTCGTCCAAAGAGTTCACTCCTTCGATGGTCAAATCGGTTTTGGACGAACTGAAGAAAGCGGAACCCAAGAATCACTTCACGGTTGGCATCGTGGATGATGTCACTCACACCAGTCTGAGCTACGATCCGGATTTCTCCACGGAAGATCCGCGCACCGTCCGCGCATTGTTCTATGGCCTTGGATCAGATGGCACGGTAGGCGCCAATAAGAATTCCATCAAGATTATCGGGAAGGGCACTGACAACTTCGCGCAGGGTTATTTCGTGTACGACTCTAAGAAAGCGGGCGCGGTTACCGTCTCACACTTGCGCTTTGGTCCAGATCCGATTCGTTCGACGTACCTTATTACAAAAGCAAATTTTGTGGCTTGCCATCAGTTCCAGTTCCTCGACCGCATCGATGTTCTCGGCTGCGCGGAACCTGGAGCCACATTCTTGCTAAATGCGCCATTCGGACCTGACGAAATCTGGCAGCACATTCCGCGCCAGGCGCAGGAAACTATCATCAAGAAGAAACTGCGCTTCTTCGTGATCGACGGCTATACCGTGGCACGCGCCGCTGGGATGGGCAGCCGTATCAACACCATCATGCAGACTTGCTTCTTCGCGATTAGCGGCGTGCTGCCTCGCGACGCGGCCATCGCCGCAATTAAGAAGGCCATCCTGGAGACCTACGGCAAGCGCGGTGAGGCGGTGGTTCAGAAAAACTACGCTGCCGTTGACCAGACCTTGGCCCATCTCTTTGAGGTGAAGGTTCCCGACGGGGTTTCCGCGACGTTCGACATGCTGCCGGCGGTCGCGCCACAAGCACCACAGTTCGTTCGCAACGTTCTCGGCACCATTATCACCGGCAATGGAGATTCCCTGCCGGTCAGCGCCATGCCCATCGACGGGACCTTCCCTACGGGCACGGCCATGTGGGAAAAACGCAATATCGCCAAGGAAATACCGGTCTGGGATGAAGACTTGTGTATCCAGTGCGGGAAATGCGTGCTGGTTTGCCCGCACGCTGTTATTCGCGCCAAGGTCTACGATTCTGCGCTGCTGAATAGCAAACCCGAAACATTCAAATCCGCAAAGCCGCGTTGGCGGGAGTTCGAAACCTTGCGTTATTCACTGCAAGTCGCACCGGAAGATTGCACTGGGTGCAAATTGTGCGTCGAGGTTTGCCCAGCCAAGAGTAAGGCCGAAGTGAAGCACAAGGCGCTGAACATGGGGCCCCAGGCCCCGTTGCGTCAGCCGGAAAGCGCCAATTGGGAGTTCTTCCTCACTCTGCCGGACTTCGAGCGTGAACGCATTTCTCATTCGCAGGTAAAGGACTCGCAACTCCTCGAGCCGCTCTTCGAGTTTTCGGGCGCGTGTGCCGGATGCGGGGAGACTCCCTACATCAAGCTGCTGACTCAGTTGTTCGGCGATCGCCTGATGATCGGCAACGCCACCGGTTGCTCCTCCATCTACGGCGGGAATCTGCCGACCACTCCTTACGCGAAGAACAAAGATGGCCGTGGTCCCACGTGGTCCAACTCCTTGTTTGAGGACAATGCGGAATTCGGCCTGGGCATGCGGCTCGCCGTAGATGAACAGAATCATTATGCCCGTGAGTTGGTGACACGCCTAAGCGGTCAACTCGGCGACGAACTGGTCAAAGGCTTGCTCGAAGCAGATCAGTCCAAGGAATCCGGCATTGCGGAGCAACGCCGTCGCGTTGTCGAACTGAAGAAAAAGCTAACTGGTCTGCAATCGGTTGAAGCGCTGGCTCTGCAATCCATCGCGGATTCACTGGTGAAGAAGAGCGTCTGGCTGGTTGGTGGGGATGGCTGGGCCTACGACATTGGCTTTGGAGGACTCGATCACGTACTCGGCTCCGGGCGCAATGTGAATGTGCTTGTGCTGGATACCGAGGTGTATTCCAACACCGGCGGCCAAATGTCCAAGGCCACGCCTCGCGCCGCCGTTGCGAAATTTGCCACCGGCGGGAAGCACACCGCCAAGAAAGACCTGGCCATGGAAGCCGTCAGCTACGGTTATGTTTACGTAGCGCGCGTAGCTATGGGGGCAAACGATACGCATACCATCAAGGCGTTTCTGGAAGCCGAAGCGCACGATGGACCGTCGCTCATCATTGCTTACAGCCACTGCATTGCGCACGGGTACGATATGGTGCTCGGTCTGGATCAACAAAAGAAGGCGGTGCAGAGCGCGTATTGGCCTCTGATGCGCTATAACCCCTCGCTACGCCTCGAAGGCAAGAATCCCTTTATTCTCGACTCCAAGCCACCCAGCATTCCTCTGAAACAATACGCCTATCAGGAAGCTCGCTATACCATGCTGGTCCGGAGCGATCCCGACGCTGCGCGGGAACTGTTGAAGGTCGCTCAAGATGACGTAGAACGCCAGTGGCGCGTCTACGCGAACCGTGCCGCCATGGCTGGCCGCTCAGAAACACCGCACATCGCTCCAGAAGAACCGGCGGGTACGCCCGAACTGGTGAAGAAGGGAGGGGAAGAGGAATGAGCGACATTTCCACGAAATATCTCGGCATGAATCTGCGCTCTCCCTTGTTGGCTTCGGCTTCGCCTTTGAGCGAGTCGTTGGAAAATATCAAGCGACTCGAAGACCAAAATCTGGGCGCGGTGGTTCTGCCCTCGCTTTTTGAGGAGCAATTGCAACTGGAGAGCTTCAGCGTCGATTCCGATCTCGCTCGTGGCGCCGAAAGCTTCCCGGAGTCCGCCAACTTTCTGCCAGACCTGCAAACCTACAACCTTGGGCCGGACGGCTATCTTGAGCTGATTCGCCACGCGAAAGAGAGCGTCGACATTCCGATCATCGCCAGTCTTAACGGGGTGTCCAAAGGTGGCTGGTTGCAATATGCCAAGCTGATGGAAGAAGCTGGCGCGGACGCGATTGAGATGAACATTTATTCCATCGCTACCGATCCCGCGATCAAAGGCAGCGAACTTGAGCAAGACTATATTGACCTGGTGCACCAGCTCAAGCGCACCATTCGCATTCCCGTTGCGGTGAAACTCTCCCCGTTTTTTACCGCGCCGGCTAATATGGGCGTTCGTCTCGATGAAGCTCGCGTGGACGGAATTGTGCTCTTCAACCGCTTCTACCAACCCGAGTTTGATATTGAGCACCTGGAAATTACTCCAAACCTGTCGCTCAGCCGGCCCGAAGAGTTGCTGCTACGGCTGCATTGGACTGCCATACTTTGTGGCCATGTTCGTGCCGACCTGGCCATCACGGGCGGCGTTCACAGTTCTCGGGATCTGGTGAAGTGCATTCTGGCCGGGGCGAAGGTGGCTTTCATGACTTCGGCGCTGCTGCGCAATGGAGTCCACCATGCAGCGCATGTATTAACCGAGTTGGATCGCTGGTTGGAAGAACACGAATACAACTCCGTGCAGCAAATGTGCGGAAGCATGAGCCAGGGCTCCGTTCCAGATCCCGGCGCGTTCGAGCGCGGAAACTACATGAAGGTGCTCAGCTCTTATACCCTGCGCGCCAACGTGTTCAACGATTAAAGGCCCTCGCTACACTAGCTAGAGCCGGTTCGCTGCGAGCGTGGTGTTCCAAGGTGGCACGATCGCCTCTCCTTCGATGCAAACTTGGACACTCTCCATGCTAATGCTGGAGATCCTGCCCTTGGTTCCTTTAACGAATGAAGCTGCTGGCTTAGGTTTACCGCCTGCACTGGCGTTTTCGGGCACAGCCGTGGAGAACGGCGAGTGGCCATCGGCATGCTCCTGAACGTTGTTACGTGCAGAGCGCGTTGGCGCACTTGCTCTTATGTCTGAAGCGGGAACCTTCAATCGATTCTTGGCTCGTCAGCCTATCCTCACGAGAGATCGCAAGTTTTTCGCTTACGAAATTTTGTCGCGTTACGGACCCGAGAATTACTGTGCTCCCGCGCCAGGAAGTCCCATCGCCGAAAAGGCCATGGATGAACTGTTCTTGATGGGAGTGAGGACGATCACAGAAGGCCTGCCGGCGTTCATGAATGCACAAGGAACTGGTCGTCGGCGAAATTCTGGAAACGGTCATGCCGGATAAGGAAGTTGTCGCGGCTTGCCGCCGCCTGCCATGCGTAAGTGGATCTCATTGGTAAGCGTGGCGGGACTGGGAGATGAAGTTGCCGATGGCTTGCTTCGTTTGCCGCTGTTGCGCGCGATGTTCTGCGAGTTAATCGGCAAAAACATTGGCATGTTCCGCGAAACCAACCAACTGTTTCTGCTTGGACTGTTGTCCGTGATGGACGCGCTGCTGAATGTCCGAATGGTGGACGTGCTTGCGGAAATTCCCGTCGACGACGAACTAAAAAAGCCCTGCTCGGAAGGCTCAGTCGCTACCGGCCAGTCTTCGAAGTTGTACTCGATTATGAGTCGGGCACATGGGAAAAGTTGGCGCACTCCGCTCGTCACATCGGTTTGCATGAAGAGTTTTTGCCGGATTTATATCTGCATTCGGTCCGTTGGGTAACGGAAGTACTCGCCGATGCGCCGGTGCTGGTCTAGGGATTTGCGCTAACGTCGCCCCTCTTGAAAGACTTCCTCTGCAATATGAAAGGCTTGATTTGCTGCTGGAACGCCGCAATAAATCGCGGTTTGCAACAAAACTTCTTGGATATCCCTTTGTGTTGCGCCGTCATTCTTAGCCGCACGCAAATGCATCCGCAATTCCTGTGGGCGGTTCAGCGCCACCATCATCGCTATGGTAATCAGGCTGCGCGTTTTTCTCGGCAGTCCCGGACGCGCCCAAATTTCTCCCCAGGCATAGCGTGTAATCAGGTCTTGAAATGGTGCGTTAAAGCTATTTTCCTGTGCTTGGGCTCGGTCCACATAGGCGTCGCCCAGCACCGCGCGCCTAACCTTCATGCCTTTGGCGTGGCGCTTTCGTTCATCCATGTTCGGCTCCTTATGCCAAAAGAAACTGCAGCACCTGCCGGTTAAACTCGTCTTTCGCTTCAACATTCGAGAGATGTGAGGCGGTTAACTCCACGTACGATGCGCCTGGGATTACGTGGGCCAACTCTTGCCCCACCGCGGGCGTCGCCGCCGGATCGAATGTTCCGGCCACGATTAGTGAAGGAACCGCGACGTTCTTCAACTGTTTTTGCATGTCAGCGTCCCGCACCGCAGCGCAGGAGGCCACATAACCTTCCGGATTCGTGGACTCCAGCATCGCCAATACGGACTGCGTTTCTTCCGGATGCGCGGAGCGATACTCGCGCGTGAGCCAGCGCTCCAGAACCATGCTGGCCACCGCTTTCATCCCGCCAGCCTTCACTTTCTCAATGCGGGTGTTCCAAGCATCCGCAGGGCCGAATTTTGCCGATGTATTGCACAGCACGAGCTTCTGGAATCGTTTCGCCGCATTGGCGCCCAGGAACATGCCGGTCGTCCCGCCCATTGAAAGGCCGCAAAAATACACGCGATCCAACTTCAGCGCATCCAACAAATGAAGCACGTCCCAGCTCAACTGCTCCATGTTGTAGGGGCCAGGAAGCACATCCGATTGGCCGTGTCCACGCGTGTCATACCGCAAAATGCGGAAATATCGCGCAAAGGTCTCCAGTTGCCCGTTCCACATGCTCAGATTCGTTCCCAGGCTACTGGAGAACATCAACACGGGGAAGGTTTCAGCGCCCGCCAACTCGTAATGAATCTTCACGTCCGGCAAATTCGCAAATGGCATGTGACGTTGTCCTCGTCGCTAACTTCTCCGCGTAAATTCGAGCGCCTGCGCTGTGACGCGCTCCACGAAGTCGTTGGCGCTGCCCAAATAATTCCTGGCGTCAAACAAAGCCTCTAGATCGGCCGCTGTCAAGTGTCCGTGCAGCCCAGGCTCCGCAAGCAAAACCGCTTTTAGTGGCCGGTTTTCGGCGAGCGATTTCTTGCACGACGCCTCAACCAGCAAATGAGCAGGCATTTTTCCCATGCGATCGGCAAGCGCCATGGTGACGGCCTCGGCAAAAATCAGACCTTTCGTCGCATCCATGTTCATCAGCATTCTTTGCGGATCGACTTGCAACTCCGGCATCATTTCAGACAAATGATGCAACGCGCCGCCACTCAAACGGAGAATTTGCGGCAGGGTTTCCCACTCCGCCTGCCATCCACCCAGCGCGCGCTGTCCTTCCTGGGGCATAGCAGCGAGAATGGTGCCGACTAAACCTGGCACACGCGCCGCCGCGGCCAGCACAATCGAGCATGTCACTGGATTGCGTTTGTGCGGCAAGGTCGAAGATCCACCGCGACCCACGCTGGCCGGCTCAGACAATTCTCCAATTTCCGTTTGTGCCTGCAAGGAAATATCTCGAGCAATTTTTCCGAGAATTCCCGTCAAAGTCCCGCAAAAGTCCGCCACTTCGGCCATGCGATCGCGTTGTGTGTGCCAGGGGACTGTTGGCAGAGTCAAATGCAATTCGTCAGCGAGAAAGTTGGCGATTTTTGGCCCATCGCCTCGCAGTGCCGCCAGAGTGCCCACCGCGCCACCAAATTGCAGCGCCAAAACGCGGGGCCTCAACTCTCGCAGTCGAGCAAGTTGCCGCAGAAGCGCGTCGAGCCAGCCCGCCACAACAAATCCGAATGTCGTCGGCAGTGCCTGCTGCATCCAAGTGCGCGCCACCATAACGGTTCCGCGATGAGCATTAGCAAGCTCCGCCAGGGTGCCACTCAAGCGCGCCAGGTCCTTTTCGACCAGTTCCAACGCCACTCGCAACTGCAGGGCTGAGCCGGTATCAATGGCATCCTGGCTGGTTGCTCCCCAGTGCACGAATTGCGCCGCATCTTTGTCCTGGCGGGCAACGGCGTCCGTCAATATTTTGATTAGTGGGATTGCAATATTCCCGGCGAGCGCGGCGTCCTTTGCAATGAAGCGCAGATCAAACTGCGCAGCGTGACATTGTTCCGCGATTTTCCGGGCGGCACCCTCGGGAATTACGCCTGCGCGGGCTTCCGCGTTTGCCAACGCTGCTTCAAATCGCAGCACGCCTTTCACCCGCGCTTCATCGGAAAGCACGTCTTGCATCGCCTCATAACTGAACAGATTGTCGTAGAGGGTCATCTACTGGAAGAGCTCCGCGCTTTCAGCAATCAAAGAAGACTGTCTCTTCAGCGCCCTGCAAGTGTACATCCCACACCAGTATTTTTCCTTGCGAGTCTTTAGCGCGGGCAATCAAGGTCTGGCGGCGCGACTCCGGCACCTGCGCCAGCACCGGGTCCAATCCATTCCCAGAATCCCCAGCAAAGTAAATGCGTGTCACCAAGCGCTTCAGCAATCCACGCATGAACACGGATACCGCCAAGTGCGGAGCCTGCCGCGTCCCTGTAGGTCCCGCAAGGAGGCCCGGTTTTATCGTCTGGAAACAAAACTCGCCCATATCATTCACGGGCACGCGCCCGAATCCCCAGAACGCTTCTGAACCGACGAGCTCTGCCGCGTCTTCGGGATGGGCATACTTCCCGTTGGAATTCGCCTGCCAGATTTCCAGCACAGCATCGGGTACCGGTTGACCATCTCCATCGAGAACTCGGCCGCGAATGGTGATCGTGTTTTCCGGCGCTGCCCCTTCCGTCAGGTCCACGCGATTCAGCCAGGTGAACCCGATACTGAAGAAAGGCCCCACCGTTTGTGAAGGTGTCGTCCGTCCGCTCATGAGTTCTCCGTCGGCGTGGCGTCCCGCCCGCACAAGATAATATCGAACCGGAACCCCAACGCGACGTCGGCGATCGTTGTGGCCCAATCGAATTTCGAAATGAGACTATTCCGAGCGGCTTCGTCGGCCACACTGTGAAAAATCGGATCAACATCCAGCAGCGGATCGCCCGGAAAATACATTTGTGTCACCAGGCGCGTGGCAAATGCCGGACCAAATAACGAAAAGTGGATGTGCTGCGGACGCCAAGCATTCGGATGATTGCGCCAAGGATATGCACCGGGCCGAATGGTTACAAAGCGGTAGCGGCCATCCTCATCCGTGAACGTCTGGCCTACTCCGGTGAAATTCGGGTCAAGTGGTGCGTCGTGCTGGTCCCGCTTGTGCAGGTAGCGCCCCGCGGCATTCGCCTGCCAAATCTCCACAAGAGAATCGCGCACTGGGCGGCCATCCTGGTCGGTAACCCGGCCGCTCACCACGATCCGTTCACCGATTGGCTCGCCTTTGTGCTGGCGTGTCAGATCAAACGCTTGCGGCGCCACAATGTTCTTCGGAAAAATTGGCCCGGTGATCTCCGACAAGGTATGAGGAAAGGACACTAGCGCCTGCGTCGGTGCGCGCTTTACCGAGGAGACATAAGGCGGATGCAGATATTCTGGCTGTGTTCCTGGAGCAGGCTTTCGGTATCCCTGCAGTGGCTTCACGCGATGCTCCTTAGCTAAACGCGTTCCAGTATGACCGAAATTCCCTGGCCGACTCCAATGCACATTGTGCACAGCGCGAAGCGGCTAGTTGTGCGCATCAACTGGTAGACCGCTGCAGTCGCCAGGCGGGCACCACTGGCACCCAGTGGATGTCCGATCGCAATGGCACCGCCATTCGGATTTACGTGCGGCGCATCTTCGGGCAAACCCAGTTCTCGCAGCACCGCAAGCGCCTGCGCGGCAAACGCTTCATTCAATTCGATCACGTCCATCTGTCCAATGGTCATCCCCGCCTTTACCAGTACCTTTTGACTTGCTGGCACCGGTCCCATGCCCATAATCCGCGGAGCCACTCCTGCCGCCGCTGCCGCAATCACGCGCGCTCTTGGTGTAAGGCCAAACTTCTTCACGGCTGCATCTGAGGCGAGTAGCAGGGCACAAGCCCCGTCATTCACGCCCGAGGCATTTCCTGCGGTTACGGTGCCCTCCGGCTTCACGATGCCTTTTAACTTCGCCAAGCCTTCCAAAGTCGAATCCGGCCGCGGCTGCTCATCCGCGCTGACTACAATGGGGTCCCCTTTTTTCTGCGGGATGCTCACGCTGACAATCTCTTCCGCCAACCTGCCCGACTTTACGGCAGCGGCGGTGCGCTGTTGGCTGCGGAACGCAAACGCGTCCTGATCGCCCCGCGAGATCTTGTATTCCTCGGCGACAATCTCGGCGGTTTCGGGCATCGCATCGGTCCCGTACTTTGCCTTCAACGCGGGATTCACAAAGCGCCAACCGATGGTGGTGTCCTCGATCTTCATCGCTCGCGAGAACGCGCCATCCGCCTTGCCCATCACAAACGGCGCGCGCGACATGCTCTCCACGCCGCCGGCGATCACCAGATCCAGTTCACCGCTCTTGATTCCTCGCGAGGCGACGGCCAGCGCATCCAGGCTGGAGCCGCACAACCGATTGACAGTGCTTCCTGAAATTTCCTTTGGTAGCCCGGCAAGCAGCAGGGCCATTCGCGCCACGTTACGGTTATCTTCACCGGCTTGGTTGGCACAACCGTAGACCACGTCGTCGAGGGCGTTCCAATCAATTGTCGGATTGCGCTCCACCAATGTTCTGATCGGAATTGCGGCGAGATCATCGGTCCTGACGCTGGAAAGGCCACCCGCGTAGCGGCCGAACGGGGTACGAATCGCATCACAAATGTAGGCGTTAGTCATGGCGTAAGAGGCAGTCCTCGCTTTAGTCTACCGTAAACGCACAGGCGAAAACCAAATCCCATGCAATGGCCTGCACGGTTACGATAGACTCGCTCAGTGCCACTTTGGCCGATACTCACTCATCGACTATGCTCATCCATCGCACAG
>Ga0335073_10000403_pt1 | contig 55877 bp, 41 predicted proteins | sample Lox_Sample_22_FD_207093 | JGI IMG/M metagenome (GOLD analysis project Ga0335073, IMG submission 207093) | Soil microbial communities from Loxahatchee National Wildlife Refuge, Florida, United States - Lox_Sample_2.2 | ecosystem: Environmental > Terrestrial > Soil > Wetlands | place: USA... | reverse complement strand
GCAAAATTCCACCACGCGGTTACGGTGCTGTCACAGGTAAGGGCGAGACTCTCGTTGGATCACAAGCGGGCCGTTCCGACGCTGACGCGTGCCTCAGCGAAGGGAGCGGCGCCAATCGATTCGGCCGCGTAGCCGGTTTCCCACCACCTTCGTAAATTGCGGAAGTGCAGACTGCCAAAGCGCCAGCTGACGCGGGCACCGACCTCCGGCCGATTCCTGGATGACCTCCCTTTGCCGGAAATGTAAACTGTACGCGCTTCTTCCATGCCCACGTTCGCTGCTGTTGATATCGGATCCAATTCCGTGCGCCTGAAGATCGCGCGGCTCATACATGGCCGTCTGCGAGCTGTCCACGAGGATCGCGAGGTGACTCGTCTCGGAGAGAGCACGTTCCGCTCCGGCTTCCTTACCCCTGAGGCCATGGCGGAAACGGTGAAGGTTCTGCGCCGCTTTCATCGGGTGGCGCAGCAGATCGTCACCGATTCGGTTCGCGTAGTCGCCACCAGTGCTCTGCGCGATGCCCGCAACTCACAAGCCTTTCTCGAGTGGGTACGTTCAGCAACCGGCTGGACGGTCGAAATTATCTCGGGACTGGAAGAGGCGCGGCTCATTCACCTGGGATTGGTGTCTGCCCTCCGTGTCGACTCTTCTTCCGCGCTGATGATCGACGTCGGGGGTGGAAGCTGCGAGCTGACGATTTCGAGCCGTGGTCACATCCGCGACACGGTCAGCCTGCCCCTGGGCGCGGTGCGGCTTACCGATGAATTCCTGCGGCACGATCCTCCCCGCAAGGGAGAGTTAAAGCGGCTGCGCGGCTTCGTTGCCCGCGGAGTCAACCGCATCGCCTTCCGCGTGGTAGCCGCGAAAGTAAAGAATGTAATCGCAACCTCGGGGACCGCGGCGGCGCTGGCCGCTACCGCAAGCCATTTGCGCAAGACCGGCCGGCGGCAGCGGATGGCGGTGTCGCGGGTGGAAATGTCGCGCATCGCGAAGCTTCTGGCCCGCCTGCCCATGGCCGAACGGAGAAAGATCGAAGGCATCGGCTTCCGGCGCGCCGAGATCATCGTCGCCGGAGCGACGGTCTATCACGAATTGCTGGATCGCTGCCACCTGAAGGGTTTCCGCTATTCGCCGCTCGGACTACGCGACGGACTCCTGGCGCAAATGGCCGCAGAGTACGACCGCAGCACGCGCTCCGGCAAGCAAATCGAATCGGAACGATGGGAATCGATTACTAAGGCGGTTGCTCACTACCACGTCGACATGAAACACGCCCTTCAAGTTCGTGACGCCGCCATGCTGCTGTTTTCGGCGCTCCGTCCGGTGCATGGGCTGGCGCCCGAGTTCCGCGAATGGCTCTCGGCCGCCGCCATGCTGTACGAGGTGGGAGATTACGTGAACCGTAATGGCCATCACCGGCACACCTATTACATCATTTCGAATTCTGAAATTCTCGGCTACAGTCCGCAGCAGCGGCGAATCATCGCTGCCATCGCCCGCTATCTGGGAAAATCACGCCCCACTCCCGAGGATGGTCCGGTCAAGGCCCTCGACCCCGCAGACCGGCCGGGGGTGCAAAAAGCAATCCTGCTATTGCGGCTGGCGCGAGCCCTTAATCTCGGGCGCAGCGGGGCAGTGCAAAAGGTACGCGTGTCCGTGCACGAGGCTGCGGTGCGGCTCGCCCTGATTCCCCGGCGCCGCATGGGTGTTGATCTCGAGTTGTGGGCTATTGAAAAAGAGTGCGCTTACTTTCGCGAAGTCTTTGGGCGGGAGCTTTCCACGGCGGTAGCGTAAAGCAGGCGCAGTAGCTTGGGCGTCAAGCACCAGTGCAGCGTGCCCGAACTCCGCCGCATCTCCACTCGGGCGACGGCGCCTTTTTTCAGATCGACGGAGGCTTCGCAGCCGGAGTCACTTACGATCAGGCCGAGAAACTGGCTGAGATTGGGATTGTGGCCGACCACCATGATGGCTTCCTGGCGGGCATATTTCTCGAGAAGGCGGCGGAAATCGGCGAAACCCGCCCCCGGACGCAAAGCAGGCTCGACTTGTAACTTGCCTTCGTAACCCATTTCGTTGCCCACCAGCGAGGCGGTCTGCGTGGCGCGCTTCAGCGGGCTGGAGATAATCACATCGACCTGCGCTTCGACCGCGGCCAGGGCACGGCCGACATAACCGCACTGCTCGATGCCTTCTTTGTCCAGGGCGCGTTTCTCATCTTTTTTTGGGTTAACCAGCGGGTCGCCGGCACTGGCGTGCCGGAGAAAATAGATGATCATGGGCGCTTAGCGCTCCTTTCCCGCAAGAACACGCGGCCTCGCCGCTGGAACCGGCAGAGTGGGAAGAATCGGCTGTTTGCCTTCCGCCAGGCCAATGAGGAAGTCTTGCGCGCTAAACGCCGCGGCGCCGGTGGGCGGCTTCGGGTTGCGCTTGCCATGGGCCGATTGCCATGCCCGGATGTAGCTGGCATCGCGCAGCAGAATGCGGGCTTTGCGGTTGTCGAGCAGGTAGGCGTCAAGAATCTCATGGCGCACCCGCTCGCGCAGCAGTTCATCACGGAGAGGCACCAGCACTTCGACGCGCTCGTACAGGTTGCGCGGCATCCAGTCCGCGCTGCCGATATAAATCTCTTCTTGCCCTCCGTTGCCGAAGTAGTAGATGCGGCTGTGCTCCAGGAAGCGTCCGATGATGCTGCGCACGCGAATCTTCTCACTGACACCACGCACGCCCGGACGCAGCGCACAGATGCCGCGGACGATCAGATCGATTTCCACCCCGGCTTGCGAGGCCCGATACAAGGCATGCACAATGTTTTTGTCCAGCAGCGCGTTCATTTTGGCAATGATTCGCGCCGGACGGCCCTGGAGGGCATGCTCCGCCTCGCGGTCAATCAAAGCGATACATTTTTCCGCCAGATCCAGCGGCGCCACCAGCAGCGGCTCATAACTCGGATTTTCTGCGTACGCCGTCAGGAAGCTGAAAACATCGTGCACTGCACGCGTAACTTCCGGGTTTGCGGTGAACAGGCTGAGATCGGTGTAAATGCGTGCCGTCGCCGCGTTGTAATTGCCGGTCCCAATGTGGGCGTAGCTGCGAGTAACTCCATCCGGATCGCGCCGGACCAGGAGGGAAAGCTTGCAGTGCGTCTTCAGGCCGACCAGCCCGTGAAAAACCTGCACCCCGGCATCTTCCAGGTCCCGTGCCCACCGGATATTAGACGCTTCGTCAAAACGAGCCTTCAGTTCCACAACCGCAGTCACTTCCTTGCGCGATGCCGCATCGATCAGCGAAGGAACAATGAGCGAGTGCTCGTTGGTGCGGTACAAGGTTTGCTTGATCGAAAGCACGTTGTCGTCCTTGGCCGCCGATTCGATGAAGGAAACCACCGCGTCGTAGGAATCGTAGGGATGGTGCAGCAGGATGTCATGGCGTCGCAGTTCTTCGAACAGATCGCGCGATTTCGCGGTCAGGCGAAGCTCTCGCGGCGTGAAGGGACGGTATTTCAGATCGGGCCGTTGGGTTTGGTCGTAAACATTGAAAAGACGGGAAAGGTTCACTGGCCCGTCCACTGGAAAAACCTGCCAGGGATCGATTTCGAAGACGGTTCGCAAGCGGTCGATGATCTCCGGGTCAGCATCGGCTTCGATCTCCATGCGGACGGCGTCGCCTTTGCGACGGTTATGCAGCTCGGCCCGCACCGATTCCAGAAGACTGCGCGCCTCTTCCTCGGCGAGGTAGAGATTGCTGTTGCGCGTGACGCGAAAGGGAGCGGAAGAAACAATATCGTACCCGTGATACATCTTCACCGCATGGTGGGCAACCAGGTCGGCCAGAAAAATAAAGTCCGTTGTGCCCTCCGAGGGCAGCCGTATCAGCCGGGGCAGCGCGCGGGGCACGGAAACCACGCCCGTGTAGGTCAGAGCGGAGCGGCGGCGGCGGCGCAGCAGAAATCCCAGGCACAAGGCCTTGTTGATCACTCGCGGAAAGGGATGCGCTGGATCGACCGTCACCGGCGTCAGCAGCGGGTCCAATTCTCTGTCGCAATACTCGTCGATGAAACGCCGCGCTTCCGCGTCTAACTCATGCAAGCCCAGAACGCGAATCCCGTTCTCGGCCAACGTCGGGCGAACCTTGCTGTTCCAGCAGCGGTACTGATCGTCGACAAATTCGTGAGTCAGGCGGGCCAAGATGTCACGCTTTGCAACCAGGGTTAGGCCATCAGGCCCGGCCTCGTTGTAGCCATCTTCGATCTGCTGCACCATGGAGGCCACACGAATTTCGAAGAATTCGTCCAGGTTGTTGGCGGAAATAGCCAGAAACTTCAGGCGCTCCAGGAGGGGGTTACCCACATCCTCCGCCTCCTCCAGCACACGCCGGTTAAACGCGAGCCAGGAGATGTCGCGGTTGAGATAGAACTGTGGATTCTCCAACGAGATGCGAGTCATGGGACGAACGACTAAGCGATTATTCGTGCGGGCCTTCCTGAATTGAGAGGAGTCCGCTTGTCAAAGCACCCAGATGAAGCGTTCGGTCGGGCCGTTCGCCACGGCAAAGGGGACCGCGTGAGTCTCCGCCAAACAACACAGGAAGCGTGGCGCAACACGAACCAGACGCCAGTATAGAACATCCCGAGAGGAGGCGCTGGCGCCCCCGGGGGCGGCAAGGAACGAGTTGGCACCCGCAGGCCGGGCAACAAATCCCGAACGGCCTGAAAAAGTTGATGCACCGAACCGATCCGGTCCGGTGCATCAGTCATCGACCATGATCACTCCCGCACTAAACCTCCGCGGGCTTACGGCAGATAATAACGGAACGAAGTGAAGACCATCCCGTCCAATCCGTGAGGCTGGTTGGACAGCATGGGAACAGCCTTGCCCGACCAGGCGTACCGGTCAGCATAGGAATACTGCACTCCGTACTGGAACTTCCCTTTCGGACCGCTGTAGAGCCGGTACCAGAATCCCAGAGTGAGTTCCTGGAGGACACGAGTGTCCGCCGTGCACTTAGCCGAAGACGTGCCGGGAGCTCCCGGCAAGAACCCGGCAGACTGTCCAGTGCCCGAGATCGCCGTGGTTGGTACGCCTTCGGTATAGCAGCCTGAGTTGTCGAACAGGGGCGATCCGTAACCCACCGTCTTGCCCAGGATCGGATCATAGTCTGCCGCGCGGCCCGCATACTCCGCGCCGACGTTGGCATAAAGATCCAACTTTGGACCGTGCCACTCCAGCGTTCCCAGTCCCTGATAGCTGTGGATCAGGTCGAGTGTTCCGTCGGCGTGGACGGAGGTGTCCGGCAAGCCGCCGCTGCCGTAACGGCCGACCCCGTCGCCTCCGAGGAAGTGCACACCGAAGTCAATGTGCTTGCGATAGAACGACCAGCGGGCATTGGCGCCCACGCCACCGCCGTTGACCGAAGAATTGAAAGCCAGGTTGGCGGTATCAGCCACTGGACCGCAACCAGGAATCAGGACGGTCGAAGCGCAGGGAAATACGCGGTCGCGGAAGCGACTGTAGATCCCGAAAACCTCATAGTGTCCGAAGCCTGGCTCAAACACGGCCTTTGCCACCAAGTCGGGCGAAGGATTAAACGAGTAGTTGGCATTGAACGCGTTGTAGAGACCGCTCCCATTACCCAGAGAACCGATTACGTAGTTGAGCTCGTTGCCGTGGCTTGAGACCGTGGCTTGTGCGTTCTCCATGGAGAAACCCAGCCACAACTTGTTGCCGAAGTTCTGGGTCACGCGCAGGCCGTATTGCCGAGCCCAGCTGAAACCCACCGTATACTGTGGGTCGATGGTCATGGGCAGCGCTTCCGTACGGTTGTCCATGCCCTTCTTGGTTTCCGTGGCCAGGCTCCACATCTGGCCGCCGGTAAAGGTAAAGCCGTTGTCGAAGGCAGCCTGGCCCCACGCCTGCCGTTGCCGAAGGGTATAGCTGTTGCTTTCGTTGTTGTTCGAGGTGACGCCCGCTGAGAGGAAGTCGGCTTCCACGTAACCGGAAAGCTTGACGTCGCTCAACCGGCCTTCCGCCAGCATCGAGATGCGCGACTGACGGCCGGAACCAAAGAATTCCGACAATGTGCTCTGGCTGGCGCCTGGCATGGTGATCGAGTTAAACGGGGTGTTGATGTCAGAACCCAGCGCCCGCGACCGGCGGACAAATTCAGCCGCCAGAAAACCACCGGGCGTGATCGTAATACCCTTGTAATGAATGGCTGCGGGCGACTCCGAAACGCTCTTCTGGGTCTCCTGCAGGGTCAGCGCGGTGTTGTTCACGCTGGTTTTCAGGTCGGTGACGTCGCTTTTGAGCTGACCTACGGCCTCTTGCTGTTGGCTGGCCTGGGCTTCGGCGGCACCCGCTTTGCTTGCTGCGTCAGTCGCCGTAGTCTGGGCCTGCTGCACGGCCTGATCCCTGCGGCGCAGCTCATCCCTTAGTTCCTGTATCTGTTGTTGCTGCTGCTGCAGGGCGGCCTGTTGCGCCGCGATGGCGTCCTTCAACGCCTGCACGTCGGCCGCCGTCACCACCCCAGCCTTCGCCTTTCTGGGCTTAGCCGGGTCGCTGGATTGCGCCGCCAAGCTTCCTGCAAGCAAAAGAATCACACACGATCTCCATAAAGACTTCATCGGATCCTCTCCTTTTCGGCTGGTTATGAAAAGCCTGAGCCTTTCCCAGGTTTAATGGACTTTGCTTGTTCCAGGTTTAATGGACCTTCTTGATCGCTTCCTTGACCTTCGCAGCGACATTCTGCGGGAGCGAAGCATAGGTCAGCTGGGTGGTCATCGTCTGCCCTTCAGTCACCATCCAGTTCAGGAAGTCTGCGAGAACCTTGCCTTTCGCCGGATCTTTGGATTGCACCGGGATCAGCAAGTAAGTAAAGCTCGAGATAGGGTAAGCGTCCTTTCCGGGCGCGTTGGTTATAGAAACACGAAAATCCGCGGGCATTTTCGGCACGGAAGCGGCTGCGGCGGTAACCCCATCCAGTGACGCTTTCAGGAACGTGCCAGCCGCGTTCCGCACGCTCCCGTAGGTGATGTTGTTCTGCACCGCATAAATCAACTCCACATAGCCAATGGCGCCTTGCAGCTGGCGAACCGATCCGGCCACTCCCTCGTTACCTTTTCCGCCGAGTCCGATCGGCCACTTTACTGAGGTGCCACTGCCCACCTGGCTTTTCCATTCCGGGCTGACCTTCGAAAGGTAGTCAGTCCAGATGAACGTAGTACCGCTGCCATCGGAGCGATGCACGACAATGATGTCTCGGTCCGGAAAGTTCACTCCGGGATTCACGCTCGTAATGGCTTTGTCGTTCCATTTGGTGATCTTGCCGAGATAGATTCCCGCCAGAGCACTGGGGGTGAAGTGAACCTCTCCCGTGACGCCCGGAATATTGTAGGCGGGCACTACCGCGCCCAGGACGGTGGGGATGTTGAGAACTTTGGTCTTGAGTTTGGTCTGCGCCTCTTCCAGTTGCTGATCGGTCATAGGCATGTCGCTGGCGCCAAAATCGACTGTGCCTTCGGTGAGCTGGCGAATCCCCCCGCCGCTGCCAATGGATTGGTAGTTGATTTGAACGTCGGAGTGAAGCTTGTGGTACTGGCTGAACCACTTCGAGTAGATGGGATAGGGGAACGTGGCGCCGGCGCCGTTGAGTGTCATCTGCCCGATCGCGGGCAGAGCAACGGAGACACACAGGAGAAACAGCAGGGTTCGACGGATCACTCGATGATTCCTCCTTAATTTTTTCGATTTTTTCCCGATTTTTCCCTTGTATCGGCGCTGTGTTAAAGGACGGTTACAAACGAGTGAATTTCTGGTGAATGCCCGTAGGCGAACAATTGACGAAGGTATGGACGATTATGTTCCGCCAGTGAAGTGATTTCCCTTTTGCTTTCAGGCAAGTCCGTCCCGATTCACTTATTCCGCAAGCTACGTTGCCGGCTCTTGCGCCCGGTTCATGCCATAATGAACCGCTATGAGAATTTCCCAGAAAGGCCTCTACGCGCTGCAGGCGATGATGATGCTGGCTCGCCGGCAGCACCAGGGAGCGATCAAGATTCGGGAGATCGCCTATGAGGAGAATCTTCCGGAGAAATTTCTGGAACTGATCCTACTGGAACTGAAGAATGCGCGTATCGTAGAAAGCGCGCGCGGGGCCAAGGGCGGATATCAACTACGTCGTGACGCGGCTGATATTCCCCTTAGCGAAATCGTCCGCCTCATCGATGGTCCGCTGGCTCCGTTCGGTGACGCGGAACAGCTTCGCACGCTGATTGACCGCGATCTTCCTCACCGCGCTCTCTATCAGGTGTTTCTGGATGTTCGAGATGCGGCGGCGCGCATTCTGGAAAATACCACTCTCGCTGATCTCGTGTCCGGCCCCAAGCCTCGTTCCGCCGGAGGAAAGCGCAGCAAGAAAGAAGAAAAAAGTCCGGTTCTGCCTATGGTGGTGGGTGGGCAGAAACCAAGGTGAGCAGCCGGTTGCCAGCGTCCCGGGAGCACCGGTAGTTTCTAATGGCTGGCCTGGAGACGGGCAATTTCCTTGGGAAAAAGCGTGTTCCCGGGAAAATCGGCGCGGAGCGAGTTCAGGATGGCAAGGGCATGCGCTTTGTCTTTCTGGCGAACGTAGGCAATGGCCAGCAGGATGCGGGCGAAAGGCGCAAGGTAATGCCCGTGCTCAGCGGTCAACTGCAAGTCTGCGATGCCCGCCTGCCGATCGCCGGGCAGTCCATCCATGCGCAGCAACCAGCGCAGTGGTGCGGCCATGCTTCCGATAATGTATTTGCTGAATCCGGTAGCGAGGAGTGCGTCGTGGCAGTCGGAGCAGATGGCCAGCAGGCGCTGAGCCCGGATCGAAGCCTCCTTGGTGTAGTGCAGGGACACCAGATTTCTTTTCTCGATCAGCGCGGCGTAGTCCGCCTGCAAACCGGAGGAAAGGGTCATAGCGAAAAGCGCATCCCGGTCATTCGGGTCCTTCACCAGACGCGCACGTGCCAGAGTTTCCGACCGGCCGAGCGCAGATTCAAAGCGATCGCGCACAGCGGGATCGGGATCTAGCTTGGGGCGAGACGCAAAAGCGCTGTCGTTTTCATAAAATTGAGCTTCCAGCACTCCCAACCGGCTGAACTCGGAAAATAAATATCCCGCTGCCTCGCTCACCGGCCCAACCGGATCATCGGGGTGTTCGCTCTCCCACAGCCTGAAATCCTTCTGCGCGCCGGCAAAATCCAGGTTATAGAGGCCGGCAAACCCTTGATCGAGCGCCGTGCTCATAGGAACGGGCGGCGCAGCCGGAACCTCAGCCGACCCGGCGGTGTTGAGCAACAAGCATGTCACCAAAACCAGAAGCCGTGCATCATTAGCTTTGAGCAAGCGCATCATGCGTTCATTTCCGGCAGCGCCCTATTATCGGGTACGCTTTCGGTTACAAGTGAGATTATGGTTCCTTCTTTACTTTCTGATGCAGGTCCAAGAGCCATTGTGACGCAAGAGCGCCCGCTTTTTGTCAAACTGCTGTAAAACTCGTAACACCAGTCAGGAACCAAAGCCCATGGACTCTTCGCACATACATTTTGCCCCCGGCTGGCCGGGGATTCCGCCCCGCTGGACCTCGAGCGCCAAAACGGCCGCCGGTACAGCCCTGAACCGACACAGCAAGGTGTGGTTCACGCTAAGTCACGGGATTTTGAACGAGGTCTATTTTCCGAGGGTCGATCAAGCCTGTACCCGGGACCTAGGCTTTATCGTAACCGACGGCCGTGAGTTTTTTTCGGAAGAAAAGCGTCACTGTTCCTTTGAAGACAAGCCGTTCGAACCCGGCGTCCCTGCCTTTGAACTGACGAACACTGACTTGACTGGACGCTACCGGATTCGTAAAGAAGTGCTTACCGATCCTTACCGCAATGTGGTATTGCAGAAGATCCGCTTTGAGCCGCTGCAGGATCGCCTCTCCGATTATCGCCTCTACGCACTGCTCGCCCCACATCTGGCCAATTGTGGCTACGGCAACACCGGCTGGGTCGGCGACTACAAGGGAGTGCCCATGTTCTTCGCCGAACGCGACGGTGCGGCGCTGGCTCTTGCCTGCTCTGTGCCGTGGAGGAAAATGTCGGTGGGATTTGTCGGGGCCTCCGATGGCTGGCAAGACCTCTCGCGGAATTTCCAGATGACGTGGGAGTATGCCCGGGCCGAAAACGGCAATGTCGCGTGCACGGGAGAGATTGATCTCGCCGACTCTGGCGGCGAATTCCTGCTGGTTCTGGGATTTGGTGCAACTGGGACCGAGGCGGGACAGCAATGCCGCTCCAGCCTGCTCGAAGACTACAACGATTTACGACAACACTATGTTTTCCATTGGAAAAACTGGCAGAGTACGCTCCTCAAACTCGACGAACCGGAGCGGGAGCATGATCTCTATCGCGCCTCCACTGCGGTCTTACGGTCGCACGAATCGAAAGATTTTCTGGGCGGGGTGATTGCCAGCCTCTCGATCCCGTGGGGGTTCAACAAAGGGGATGAGGATCTCGGCGGCTATCACCTCGTTTGGCCGCGCGATCTGGTGGAGACGGCGGGTGCGCTGTTGGCGGCAGGAGCCGCCAACGATGCCTTGCGGGTGCTTCGATATTTGGAGGCCACCCAGGAAGCCGCAGGAAACTGGGCGCAAAATCTGTGGCTCGATGGACGCCCCTATTGGGGCGGCGTTCAGATGGACGAGACCGCCTTCCCCATTCTGCTGCTGGATTTGCTCCGGCGCGAGGCATCGGATGGTCTGGGCAAGCTGGAACGCTGGTGGCCGATGGTAAAGCGGGCGGCCAGCTTCATCCTGCGCAACGGGCCGGTCACGCAGCAAGACCGCTGGGAGGAAGACGGAGGATACTCTCCTTTCACTCTGGCGGCTGAAATCTCGGCACTGCTGGCCGCCGCCGAGGTCGCCGAACTCACCGGCCACAGCGACGCAGCTTCCACCTTGCGCGATACCGCCGATGTCTGGAATGACAACGTGGAACGCTGGGTCTATGCCACCGGCAGCGACTTAGCCCAACAACTGGGTGTGGAGGGATACTACGTAAGAATTTCTCCACCAGAAACTGACGGTGCCGCGTCCCCCACCGAAGGTTTTGTGCCCATCAAGAACCGCCCTCCGGGCCAGGACATGGAGCAGGCATTTCATGTCATCAGCCCGGATTCGCTGGCGCTGGTGCGCTTCGGCCTCCGTGCCCCCGAGGACCCGCGGATTTTGAACACGATTCGTGCCATCGATGCCTTGTTGCGCGTCCAATTACCTCAGGGCACCTGCTGGTATCGTTACAACGGCGATGGCTATGGCGAACACAAAGACGGCTCGCCTTTTGATGGCAGCGGCATCGGGCGCCCCTGGCCGCTACTGGCTGGAGAACGCGCTCACTACGAACTCGCCGCCGGACAGCGCGCCAAGGCCGAGGCTCTGCTGGGAGTCATGGAGGAATCGACCATTGGCCGAAGTCGCCTGCTCCCGGAGCAAGTCTGGGACGGCCCCGACCTCAAAGACATCGAACTGTTGCGGGGAAAGCCTTCCGGTTCCGCGTGTCCGCTGGTTTGGGCGCACGCCGAATACATAAAACTTCGCCGCTCGCTGTCCGATGGGAGAATCTTCGACCAGCCGACACAAACAGTACAACGCTACGTGTTTGCAGAAAATAAACCCGCGGTTTTCGGGTGGCGCTGGAATAACAAGATTCGTTCGATTCCCCGCAATAAGATTCTGCACCTGGTTCTTTTGTCCACCGCCATGGTGCACTGGAGCTTTGACGGTTGGAAGAACTGGCAGGACATCAGAACTCGCGATACCGGCCTGGGCATTCACACTTTGGACCTTCCCACTGCCTCCTTGCCTTCCGGAAGCCAGATCCTTTTCACTTTTTATTGGCCGGAGGAAAATCGCTGGGAGGGCACCGATTACAGTGTCACCGTGGAATAGCGGGAATGTCCGCAGCACGATCAGGCCTGCGAACTTTGCGCCGAATAGACCAGTTCCACAACGGTGCAGTCGTCGCTGAGAGGATTGCCACTGCAGAAATTAGTGACTGCGGAAAAGATTCCTTCCAGCGTGGGCGACTTGGCGGCGGCGGCCTCAAGACGCGAGTCTTCGAAGAAATCTCCGGCGGCATTTTCCGCTTCGGTAACCCCATCGGTCACGAGAATGAAGCGGTCTCCTGAGTTGAGCTGGCAGCGGGCACTCTCGAAAGTCGCATCGACCAGCAGCCCCACTGGAACGTTGCCGTGGGGCGGACGAATCACCTCACCGCGGCATACCAGAAGCGGCTGCACATGGCCGCAATTGACGTATTCCAGATCACCGTCACGGCGCAAGCGGACCAGGAGCAAAGTCGCATATTTTTCGCCCACAAGTTTGTCCGCGAAAAAACGATTTACCGCGGAAACGACATCGAGCAGGGGCATCCCTGCGCTGAGATGCGAATAAATCATGCCCTGTAGCGTTGAGGCCAGCAGAGCAGCCGAAACACCCTTTCCGCTCACATCGGCAAGCACCACGGCAAGGCCCTCCTTGGTGTTGACCGCGTCGTAAAAATCTCCGCCGATTTCTTTGCAGGAGAGATTTTTTCCGCGGAGCCGGGCAAAGGGCACTTCCGGAATCTTGACCTGCATCAGCCTCTGCTGAATGCTGGCCGCGATGGTCAATTCCTGTTGATACCTCCGAGCCTCTTCTTCGGCCTGGACCAGGCGCGCGTTTTCGATCAGCGCCCCGGCTTCGGTTGCGATGGCGCGAAGAATGTCATGTCCCACACCGGAAAACTCGCGGGAGGCAAAACGCGAATCCACGTACAAAACTCCCGTCGCCTCCGAAGGCGCGCCGGGCATGGGTGTCTGCTGATCTCGCGTAGCCTGCACTTGTCGCTTGCGCAGGGGGATGCAGATCACCGTGCGCAGGTCGTAGGCCACGATGCTCTGTCGTCCCGCCAGATCCGAGGAACTGCCTGTGTCGGTGAGCAGGAACTCGGAATTCGAGCGCAGCGATTCCTCCAGAGCGGAATGGGAAATCGTCCTGTCATCGAGCAACGGCTCGCCCTTCGAATTGCGTCCCGCCATCAGCCGGAGATGGCCGTCGTCATCTTTCAGGAAAACATAGCCGCGTTCGGCCCGGGTGAGGCGCAGCGTGACCTCCAGCATAGTCATCAGCGCCTCATCCAGCACGCCCGCGGTATTCAGTTTGCGCGCTGCTTCCAGAAAAAGCGTCAGCTTCTCGAGATCCGTCGCTTCCTGGGAAATCTGAATGCCGGAAATCTGGCTGAGAAATTCTCGCGCCGTGTTGGAGGTACTGTGCGCGGGGTTGAAGATGACGTAGGTGGAATCGCGCGCCCCAAATTCGAGGCGATCATTACGCTCCAGTTTCTGCCGTTGAATGCGTTCGCCGTTGACGAAAGTGCCGTGCTTGCTGCCCTGATCGACGATGAAAAATCCGTCGTCCTCCAGCACGATTTGCGCATGGTCGCGCGAGACCCGGGGATCAGCGATGACCAGATCCTTGTCGACTTTGCGTCCGACGCTGAATGGCGTCCGGTTGAGGACGATATCCTTTTGCTCGTTCCCCTGCACCAAAACCAACCCGGGAAAAACACCTGAACCGGAGGTTTGCGGGGTTCTTATGGAATTCAGGACCATGGCACGGGGCGCTGCTACATGTTAAGCCTTGACGCAAAGTATCGCAAAACCGAGGCAGAACCGGGACGAGAAGGATTTCTCCGCCATCGCTCGGCAGCCAGAGTTAAGTTACAGTAGCGCCCATGCAATCTGGTCAGGTCACTCGCGGCCAGCCATGGCTGATTCTTGCCCTCTGTCTTTTGGCAGGCACAGGCTATTGGTATTGGACACTCCGGATCTACGCCCCGGCGAATACGGCACGTCTGGTCGCCGGCGGAAGGCCCATTGGAAATAATTCTGACCTTTATGCCCGATGGCTTGGTGCGCGGGAGTTGCTGCTACACGGCCGCGATCCCTATAGCGGGGACGTGACCCGGGAGATCCAGACCGGTTTTTATGGCCGCCCGCTCAACCCCGACAGGGCCGCCGATCCGATTGAAAAGGAATCGTTCGTATATCCACTCTACGTGGTCTTTGTTCTCGCGCCGACCACCACTTGGTCGTTTCCAGTGGTGATGGAAGTCTTCCGCTGGATACTTCTCGCGTGCATAGCGTTGAGCATTCCTCTGTGGGGCTCGGCCATGGGGCTGCGCGCGGGCTTGCCTATCATTCTGGCAAGCGCGGTGCTTGCTTTGAGCAGTCCGCCGGCGGTTATGGAGTATTTTCAACAAAACCTTACCGCGCTGGTAGTGCTGTTCGTGGCTGCAGCGGCCGCGGCGATTTACAAGAAGTGGCTGATGCTAGGAGGATTCTTGCTCGGGCTGGCCACCATGAAGCCCGACGGCACCTGTCTGATGATTCTATGGTTTGTCTTCTGGGCCGCATCCAGTTGGAAGGATCGTCAGCGGCTCCTATGGAGCTTCAACGGCACACTCTCCGCACTGATCGTTGGCGCTGAGCTTCTATCGCCCGGCTGGCTGAAGCGCTTCTTAAGTGCAGTCAAGGAATATCCAGCCTATGGAACCGATCCTTCGATTCTTCAAGTGCTGCTGCCTCCTCTGGCAGCCAAATTGGCGGCTGTAGGACTGATCTTGCTGCTTCTGGCGATTTGCTGGCGCCAGAGAAAAGCCGGAGCTGGCTCCGACGGGTTCGGGTGGGCCCTCGCCTGGGTTGGGACGGCGACCTTCGTGCTACTGCCCAAGCTCGCCGCCTACAACCAAGTTCTCCTGATTCCCGCACTGCTCTTCCTTATCGGCAATTTCCAGCACATTTCCCCAGTTCGACGCTTGCCGCGCGCCATGACAAAGGCGGCTTTTGCCTGTCTGATGTGGCAGTGGGCGGCGGCGACCGTCTTAGCCGTTTGTTCCGTTTTCCTTCCCCTGACCCGGCTCCGCTCCGCCGCCGCAATCCCTGACTACACACTCCTCGCCCTTGGCCCTTTAACTTTGCTGGCATTAGTGGCTGGATTACCCGCTCTTTGGATCTCCGAACCTGCCCGCCTTTTCAATCTATAGTCGCGGATGAAACCTGTAGGCGGGGCCCCTGCCTCGCCGCCTGGAACTCAAGTAAGGTCAATGCGAACACCAATATCGGCAGAGCAAGGGAGCAAAACAGAGGGGCGGTCCACGCCTTGAGAGCCCATGCCCGCGAAAACAGGAAGTAACCGAACAGCAGAACTACGCTCGCCACCCACTGATATCCCACGGCGAATGCTCCCGCAAAGTACGCAAGGCGGGCGCTTCGCGATCGCCCGAGAAATGTGTCTTTCGACTGCACCAATAGAAAAATCGCAGGCAGCAGAAGTATTTGATTGTAAGGTGCGTACATCGGCACCACGAGCACAGATAGGGCCAGGACGAGCGTGGTGGCACGGCCGAACCCCAAAGCACCAGACGGCGCATGGCGCAAATTCCAGAGTATGGGCACGCAAGCGAGAACGGCAATACCGGCAAGAATCTCCCCTCCGGCGTGGCCCAAGGCTGCGCCCAGCGACGTTCCTAAAATCTGGTCCAGCATGACCTCAAGGACTGATTGGTTTTGAGTGTACTGCTGATATTGTCGAACGCCTTGGACAAACATATGCCACCAGCCCGGCAGAACGATCTCCGCCCCCACCAGCAACAGCGCCATTACGGCTGCGAATCCGACCACCAGCTTTCGTCGCGTCCTCCAATCGCTCATAGCCCACCAGAGCAACCACGCCACTAGCAGCCAGGTCAGTTGCGGCTTGATCGTCGCCAGGGCGAGCAGCATTCCGCCTGCAAGCAACCATCCGCGCGCTGCGCAGGCCACGGCCCCCGCCAGTAAAGCTGCCACCAGCAAACTCAATTGCTGCAGCCTGATTCCCTGTATCGCTGGAAAGCTACCCAGCGTGAGGGTTACACAAGCGGCAACCATGATGGCCGGCAGGTGCCAGCGCAAAACCCGCAGCCACAGCCACACGCTCATTCCTGTAAGGACTGCCAGCAGCCAATAGAAGATGATTTGCAAAGTGGCAAAGCGCAGACCGATCAGCGGCGCCAGCAGAAAAACCACGTATACCGGATAGGCGAAACCCTGCTGATCTTTGGGATCATTCGCTCTCGCCGGATCCAGACGGCGTCCGTAATAACTTTCCTGAATTTCCAGTGTCAGCTCGCGGCTGTAGGGATTGCGATGATGCAGCAACAGCTCACGCGCTCCCAGCCATCGCGGATACAGGTCAGAAAGATTTCCTCGGGGAATCTGTTTGGCCTCCGCATCCGCGATCTGATGCGCCCGCAGAATGCCGATGACGTAAAACCACATGCTGGCCGCTGCCACCACAGCCAGTACAAGAAAGGCAACGGGTTGCAGATATTTTCGCAAGGTCCTCGACAAACTCTGCGACGTGTTCGCCCCGCGGTCGCCTCATGTTACAACTGGTGAGTCCAAGACCGGGTGCATGGGCAAGCGCCTCGCAATTTCGATAGCTACCGGCACGGTCGCCGGAGCGTTTTGCTGGTTTGTGCTTCTACGCTTGCACCAGGATGCCGCCGATTTCGATTGGGCGCTTCACCTGGCGCACGGTCTCGTCAAGCGACAAAACCCCTACGATACGCCTCTGGAGCAGTATCCCCTGATCGCGGGTTTTTTTGCCTTTCCTTTTCTGCGCCTGCCGCCCGAGATCGCCGGCGCCCTGTTCTATGGCATCGGCACATCGTTGCTGACCTTCGGTCTGACGCGCCGCCAGAACTTCCGCCGCGCACTGGTTCTCTGCGCTTATCCGTATTGGGCGGGCTTAATGACGGTTCAGTGGTCTCCGATCATCGCAGCCAGCGCATTCCTCCCGCTTCTTCTACCCGCGACCCTGGCAAAACCGCAGATCGGATTGCCAGTTTTTCTGACGCGATTGACTCGGCGCGGCCTGTTTGCCTGCGTGCTGGTCGTGGCGCTGAGTCTCGTACTCATGCCCAAGTGGCCGATCCTTTGGCTTCACCAGACAAGCTACTACCAGCACTTCTTTCCCATGTTCATTCTGCCCGGCCCCCTGCTCCTGCTTGCGCTGCTACGCTATCGGGACCGCGATGCCTGGCTGTTGCTTTTAGCGGCGCTCATGCCCCAGCGTTGGTTCTTCGATGCCTTCATTCTCTGGCTAATCCCTAAATCACGCCGCGAGGTTTCATGGACGGCGCTCATCAGCTGGGGAGCAGGCGTCTGGCGCTGGTACCACATCCATTGGAATTTTACGCAAGTAGGCAGGGCCGCAGTGATTTTCCTGTATTTGCCGATGCTGGCGGTCGTGCTCTTACGACGATCCCCGCCTGCATCGGCTCCAGAACAAAATTCAGTGGCCGCGCCCGCATGAAGGACGTTATGAAGGAATTCCTGACCACGAAGCGCACTTTTATCCTGGTGGTTTTCCTGGGCCTGTTCGCGATGGCCGCCCGCAATGTCACCGACCCGGATGTGTGGTGGCACCTCAAAACAGGACAGTACATTCTGGAGCAAGGCAACGTTCCGCACACAGATCCATTCTCGTTCACTCGATTGGGAGAACCCTGGGTCGCACATGAGTGGCTCACAGATCTTCTCTTTTTCGGAGTGTTTCGCGCATCCGGTTGGACTGGGCTGATTTTGTTCTCAGCCGCCGTTCTGAGTGTTGCATTTTTCCCGCTCTATCTGCGTTGTGAGGGAAGGCCTTATCTGGCCGGAGTTCTCGCGCTTGCCGCCGCCTGGGCTACAGCGCCGCTCTGGGGCGTCCGGCCGCAAGTAATCTCCCTCGTTCTCGGCAGCTTGTGGCTGCTTCTGCTGGAGCGCTCCGAGCAAAAACCCGAGCTTCTGTTGTGGACCCTCCCGCTCACCCTCTTGTGGGTGAACTTGCATGCGGGATTCGCGCTCGGTTTGGTATTGCTTTTTCTGTTTGTTATAGGGGAGTTGATCGAGGGCATTCTCGCTTCCGCCAGCCTTCCGGCTCATCGGCTACGTTTGCTGGCGCTGATACTAGTGGCTGATCTGCTCATCGTTCCCCTCAATCCCAATGGCCTGCGCATGTACTCCTATCCGATCCAAACGTTGCGCTCGCCTGCAATGCAGAGTTACATCGTCGAATGGGCCTCCCCGAACTTCCATCGGCAGGAGTATTGGCCGTTCTTGTTTCTGCTGCTGGCAGTATTGGCTGCTTTGGCGGGTATCTCCCGCAGTATTCGTCTCCGCGATCTCTTGCTCTTGATCGTCGCTACTTACGCCGCGCTCTGCTCAATCCGCATGATTCCGCTCTTTGTATTGATTGCAATTCCCCTTCTCTCTGTCCGACTGGAAAGCCTTAAGCCCGCCCAGGTCGCAACTTCTAGACTTGTTCATCCACCCCCACCGAATCGAACCATGCTCAACGCGGTCATCATTCTAGGCGTTGCCCTATTCGCCATCTTTCACACGTTCCGTGTGGCGCAACTGCAACCGCAGGGCGAGGGGCGTCAATTTCCGGCCGAGGCGGTGGCATTTCTCCAAGACCACCTTCCCGTCAAACGGCTCTTCAACGATTACGACTGGGGAGGGTACCTTATCTGGAAGCTCTACCCGCCGACTCGGGTATTCATCGATGGCCGGGCGGACGTCTATGGCGATAAGTTCCTTGAACAGTATTGGAACGACTACCAGTTGAAGGACGCCTGGCGCGAGAACCTCTCGGCTTGGGGCATCCAAGCCGTTATCATTCCTCCCGACTCCTCTCTCGCGACTGGGCTGCGGCTGTCTCCTCAGTGGCAAATTGCATATCAAGACCGGAAGGCCATTGTACTTGTGGTTAACCCTCCCGCCGTGGACCGGAGAAATGGCCAGCAGCCGCAGGTAGTCCCCAGCCCTCCGAAGTGAAACTGACACGGAGGTTACCTACAGTGTGCAAAAAATACGCCACTTGGCCACTTTGCAAGGTATGATGTGGTTGCTCAGTTGCGGTAAACTCTCCCCCGCACCGACAAAGCAGGCAGGTGGATTGTGCGTTGCTGCCGTGTAGGCATGCTCAATCAGCAACCACAGACCGATAGTTGTTATGGAGGAGGCGAACCGGTATGAAGACTTTGCGCAGGCTGTGGCACGACGAAGAAGGACAAGATATCGCAGAATACGCTGTGATGCTGGCTGTAATCTTGGTGATTGTCGTCGGCACCATTCGGCTGATCGGCTCCAACGCGAATAATGTCTTTTCCAACGTCGCCAGCTCGATTCAATAGGACTCCCATTGCTGGGCAGGGTAGGCAGCACTCTCGTCTGCGAACCGCGCATGTGAGAAGGCTTGCGCGCCCTGATGGAGCATTATGAACCGCACGCGTTTGCTGATGATCGGCGTTCTGGCTTTGGCCTTGGGCGCTTTAGCCAGTGTCTACGTCTATAACAACCTCCGAGGCAACGTCCTTGGCTCGAATGAGCCCACGGTAGATGTATTGGTGGCAGCCGATAACATCCAGGTTGGCGCGCGTATCGAAGACCACGACGTCCGCGTCGCGAAGCTCCCCGCCACGGGGCTGCCTGCCGGGGTCTTCACCAAGCGCTCGCAAGTCTTGGGCCGGGGGGTGGTCGTCCCCATCGCGAGCGGCGAATTCTTGTTGCCAAGCAAGCTGGCCGCGGAGAATGCGGGGGCGGGCTTGCCTTCCCTGATTCCGCCCGGGATGCGCGCAGTCTCGGTTCGTGTGAATGAGGTCGTATCGGTGGCTGGCTTCGTCGGCCCGGGAACCCGCGTTGATGTGCTATTGACCGGAACGCCCGCCGGCAGCTCCGAGTCGCAAACTACGACCGTCCTGCAAAACGTGGCCGTAATCGCCGCCGGTCACACTCTTGAGCGGAATGCCGCCGGGGAGGCTCAGAACACCCCGGTGATCACGCTCCTGGTTTCGCCTGATGACGCGGAGCGCCTGGCCCTTGCCAGCTCGCAAGGCCACATCCAACTCGCCCTGCGCAATCCGCTGGACACCCGCGAGGACGACCTGCCCGCCGCTGCTGAACGTGCCCTTTACAAGGGCGTCAATGCGGCTCCCACCGCCACAGCTCCGGCGCCGGTTCATGTCCACACGGTCAGACAGAAAGCTGCCCCACCGCCGCCTGCTCCCAACGTGCTTAGTGTCGAGGTTTATGAAGGTGACAAGAAGATGCCTGATATGAAGTTCCCGGAACAAGGTGGTGACGACGCGAAATAGGACGGCAGTTTTCGGCGCGCAATTTCGACCTTGCGCGTTTCCTGGCTCGGAGAGGCATCACACGATGAAGGTTCGCACAAGACTTTTGGGAGTGGTTTTGCTGTGTTTGTTGCTCCCCACCATGGCCCGGCCCGAGGCGTTATCCCGCCAGGATGCAGGCCAGCCTGGCACGCCCCAGCAGCAATCAGTGCCCACCGGCACACAGACCACCACATTGCCGCCGCAATCCGCACAGCCGCAAGGCTCGGCACCGCTGCGGGTGATGGTCGACAAGTCGCTGCTGATCAACACCACTGAGCGCCTTAAACGCATCTCGGTGACGGATCCGACGGTGGCATACGCCACGGTCATTACGCCCACACAGATTCTGGTCTACGGCCGTTCACCCGGCGAGGTTTCCCTGATTATCTGGGACGAACTGGAGCGCTCCCGCAGCTTCGATTTGCGCGTTGACGTGGACGTCAGCGCCTGTGCCGAAGAAGAACATCGAGTATTCCCCGACGAACAAATTTCAGTCACCCCTTCACGCTCGGCCATCGTGCTCTCCGGCCATGTGACCACAGAAGATGTAGCCAAGCGCGCGGGAGAACTGGCTTCCGCCTATAGCAAGAACGTGGTCAATGTGCTGACCTTTGGCCCGGTGGGTGCGCAGGAGGTACTCTTGCAGGTAAAGTTTGCCGAGGTTGACCGCAGCGCGCTCACCCAGTTGGGCGCCAATCTGTTCACCCCGGGCACCGGACATTTTGTTGGCGTAACCGGCACCGGTCAATTCGGCGGAGCAACGGTTTCCACCAACACCGCCAGCACCACCACGACGGGTGCAACCAGCACGACCTCAAGCCAGGCGACCACGCCTTTCATTAACCTGACCAACCCGCTTAATCTTTTCCTTTTCCGAACCGATATCAATTTCGGAGCTGCCATCCAGGCGCTGCAGACCAAGGACCTTCTGCAGATTCTCGCCGAGCCGAATCTCATCGCGGTCAACGGCAAAGAGGCTAGTTTTCTGGCTGGCGGTCAGTTTCCCTTCCCGATCGTTCAGCCCGGCCAGGGATTCACCGCTGTAACCATTTCTTTCAAGGAATTCGGCGTCAAGTTGCAGTTCACACCAGTCATCATGCCGAACGGCAACATTCATCTTAAAGTTGCGCCCGAGGTTAGCACCCTCGATTTCAGTAACGCATTGACGATATCCGGTTTCACTGTTCCCGCGCTGAGCACGCGCAAGGCAGAGACCGAATTCGAGCTACAGGACGGGCAGAGCTTCGTGATTGCCGGGCTGCTAGATAACCGCGTCACCGACGTCTGGAACAAGATTCCTGGCCTCGGAGACATTCCGATTCTGGGCAATTTTTTCCGCAGCAAGAGCACGCAGAAGAGCAATTCAGAGTTGATGGTGTTATGCACCGTGCACCGGATTTCGCCCAGCGAACAACCCCCGGCTGGGCCTATGAATCCGCAACCCTTCATGGACAAGGGCAAGTTTGACAAGTCCTCGGGGAAATGACTCTGATCCCGCGGCGAGGAAAGAAGCTCGGCAGGAATGGCAAGTAAGCGGTCCGAAACTACAGGAATGTCTGGGAGAAGTTGCAGGGTATGCCGGAGCTTTCCGTCGTAATCGTCGCCAACGACAGTGAGCAGCGCACGGTGCTGCAGGTTTTGGTCGACGGCACCAGCGTTGCGCGCACCGTGCATACGTGCGCCAGCTTTCCCTTGGCCGCTGCGGATCCGGTTACCCGCCGTGTGCAGGCCGCCAGTCCCGAAGTTTTGCTGATCGATATCCCCGCCGATAATCCCGCACCCGCCATGCGGGCCATCGAATTGCTGCATCAGGAACTTCCTGAGACGGCGGTGTTTGCCATCGGCAGTCTGAACCAGCCCCAAGTGATCGTGAATGCCATGAGGGTTGGCGCCCGCGAATTCATCGAGCGGCCCACCACTACGACCGATTTACTGGAGGCTTTCGTACGGCTGACGACGGCGCAACGGCGTGTGCAGAAGGAAGGCCCACGCGGCAAGGTTTTTACAGTAATCAACGCCAAAGGCGGCAGTGGTGCGACCACGGTGGCCGTCAACCTCGCTCTGGCCCTGCAGTCCGCTCACGGCCATACGGCGCTGCTCGACCTTGCGCCTCTGGGACATGCCGCCCTGCACTTGAACATTAAACCTCTGTTCACCGTAGCCGACGCGACGCGAAATCTGCACCGCATGGATGTTTCGCTGCTGGAGAGCTTCATGACCCGGCATAGCGGCGGCTTGCAATTGCTTGCCGGCACGAATGTGCCGGCTGCCATCGAACCCTCGACAGCCGAGTTCGTCAAATTGTTTGACATGCTGGTGACGCATTACCGGTACGTTGTCGTGGACACCTCCTCGCGCCTGGATGCGGCAAGCCGGCTGGTCTCCAATTTGTCCGAAACCGTGCTGCTGGTGGCGTGCACTGACGTTGCCTCGCTGTGGAGCGCCGCCCGCGTGCAACAATACCTGGGAGAGACCGGTAACCGCGAACGCGTCCGCCTGGTGCTGAACCGCTTTCGCAAGGTCACCGGATTCACCGAGAGCGATGCCGAGAATGCCGCGGGTGTCAAGCTGTTGTGGCGCGTACCCAACCAGTATTTCGCGATTTCCACCGCAATTGACCGGGGCGTCCCGGTCATGGAGCAGAGCCACACCGAGATTGCCCGTTGCTTCTCCGGGCTGGCACACGAGTTGACGCGCAACGACGTTGAGGTCAAACGCGCCGCGTGGTCCTTGTTCAAGACGGTATAAGACGTTATGGCCAATTTGCAGACTTTCGAGCGCACCGAGTACCAGCAGGTAAAAGCCGACCTGCACCGCAAAATCCTCGACCGGCTCGATCTGGAGAAATTGGGGCGGACTCCCGGCGACACCGCACGGGAAGAGGTTCTTGTTCTGATCCGCAGCTCGGTCAACGCTGAAGTCGTTCCTCTCAGCTTCGCCGAACGCGAGCGGCTTTCCCGCGAAATTCTGGACGAGATTTTCGGTCTCGGACCGTTGGAGCCGCTGCTCAAGGATCACACCGTCTCCGACATCCTGGTGAACCGCTACGACCGGGTCTATATCGAGCGCGCCGGAAAGCTGGAACTCACCGGCCTATCATTCAAAGACAATCAGCACCTGATGCAGATCATCGAGCGGATCGTGTCCCGCGTTGGCCGGCGCGTAGATGAGTCTTCGCCGATGGTTGACGCCCGTCTGGCTGACGGCTCCCGCGTCAACGCCATCATTCCCCCGCTCGCGCTGGATGGCCCATGTCTCTCCATCCGCCGGTTCGGCCGCGATCCGGTGACCGCGCGCAACATGATTGAGAACCACACCCTCACAGAGGCCATGCTCGAGCTGCTTTCGGCCATGGTTAAGGGGCGGCTGAACCTTCTTATTTCGGGGGGAACCGGCGCCGGCAAGACCACCCTGCTGAACGTTCTCTCCGGCTACATTCCCAACGTGGAGCGCATCGTCACCATCGAGGACGCCGCCGAACTGCAGCTCAAACAGGAACATGTGGTCCGTCTTGAAACTCGCCCGCCCAATATTGAAGGCAAGGGCGCCGTGCGGCAAAGACAGCTGGTAATCAACAGCTTGCGTATGCGTCCCGACCGCATCGTGGTGGGCGAGGTGCGCGGTGAGGAAGCCTTTGACATGTTGCAGGCCATGAACACAGGCCACGAAGGCTCCCTGACCACAGTCCACGCCAATTCCGTGCGGGACGCTTTGGCCCGCATCGAGAACATGGTTTCCATGGCCAACCTGAACATTCCGGAACGCGCCATCCGTCAGCAAATCTCCTCCGCCATCCACGCGGTCGTGCAGGTTGCGCGCCTCTCGGACGGCACTCGCAAGGTAATCTCTATCTCCGAGGTCACCGGCTCGGAAGGGGACATCATCACCATGGAAGATATTTTTGTGTTCGAACGACGCACGATCGATGAAAATGGGAAGGTGCGCGGGACGTTCAAAGCCACCGGATTTCGTCCGCTTTTCGCGGACCGTCTGGCTACCGGTGGCTCGCGTCTGCGACCAGCACTGTTTGAAACCAAAGCGGAGATATAAGCAAGGTTTTTGAGTTTGAACTGAACTGCCCATGCCTGCACTCATTGCACTCGTGGTTTTTATCATCGTCGCGCTGGTCTCCTTCGCCGTCGTCTCCATGTTGGATCAGCGCAGCGCGCGGGCCCGTCTCATCAAGGAGCGCCTGGCCACGGTGCAGAAGGCGCCGGAACGGGAGCCTCAGGAAGAACTTGCTCTTCTGCGCGACGAACAGCTCAGCAAGATCCCTGCGCTAGACACCCTGTTACGCCGCTCCGAACGGGTTTCAGCTATGCAGGAGGCCCTGACCCAGGCCGGCATGAAGTTCCGGGCCGGAAACTTCCTCTTCCTGTGCCTTCTTTGTGGTGCTGTTGCGGGAGGCGCAGCCCTGCTGTGGAGCGGCAATCCGGGTGTGGGCTGGGCTGCTTTGGTGATCGGTCTGTTTCTTCCCTACTCCGTGGTGTCCTATCGTCGCCACAAGCGCTTCGAGAAATTCGAGGAGCTTTTTCCCGAAGCCATCGACACTTTGGCCCGCGCCGTTCGTGCCGGACACGCATTCACGACCGCGCTGGAGATGATTTCCAACGAAGTGGCAGAACCCCTGGCGGGCGAATTTCGCAAGCTCTACGAAGAACAGAAATTTGGCATGCCGGTGCGCGACGCCCTGATGAACCTCACCGAGCGGGTACCTTTGGTGGACGTAAAATTCTTCGTCACGGCAGTCATGCTGCAGCGCGAGACGGGCGGCAATCTCGCCGAAATTCTCGACAACCTCTCTTATGTGATCCGCGAGCGTTTCAAGATTCAGCGGCAGGTGCGTGTCCACACGGCGCAGGGACGCCTGACCATGGCTTTGCTCATGGCCATGCCTCCGGCCGTGGTGGGCGTTATGTTGATCATGAGTCCCGATTTCGTCAGGCCGCTGTTTTCTGATCCGATTGGCCATTCTTTACTGGTGGCCAGCATTGCATTGCAAACCATCGGCTACTTTGTCATCCGGAGGATTATCCGGATTCAGGTGTAGGATGCTGCCTCTGATCTTGACCATCCTGGTGTTCGTTACGGTCGTGCTCGTTGCCTTTTCGTTCGGCGCCGCGGCCCTGACACCCAGTTCCGTCCTGGGAGCTCGCCTACGCGCTCTGGGGAGTCAGGCAACCCAGGCCCGGGAAAGGCCTGCCCGTAAGGTGAAGGAACGAATCGAGCAGGCACTCGATCCTCTAAGCAAAGCCATTCCGCTTTCGCCTTCCGATGTTTCCCGCACGCGTGCCTGGCTCATTCAAGCTGGGCTGCGCGAGCCCCGTCACGTGAGCTACTATTTCGGCTCCCGTCTGTTGCTGGCAGCCATCGGCTTTGCCGGGGTCGTTGCGTTTTCCGGCCTTAGCAGCTTTCCTCTTCTTGTTTGTGTGCCGGCGCTGGGTTTCTTTCTTCCTCGCTTTCTGCTAAAGCGAATGATTCGGGATCGTCAGCAGCGCATTCGTATCGCGCTGCCCGATGCTCTCGATCTCACCGTGATCTGCGTGGAAGCCGGGTTGGCGCTGGACCAGGCCCTGATGCGCGTAGGCCAGGACCTGCATCATGCGCACCCGGATTTGAGCGATGAATTTCACCTGGTCAACCTGGAAATGCGGGCGGGCAAGCCACGCGCCGAGGCCCTGCGCAATCTGGTGGATCGGACAGGCTCAGACGACATTCGGGCACTGGTTGGGACGTTGATTCAGACCGATCGCTTCGGCACCAGCGTGGCCCAGGCCCTGCGGGTTCATTCCGATTCGTTGCGCACCCAACGACGGCAGCGCGCCGAAGAGCAAGCCGCCAAGACCACAATTAAGATGATCCCTCCCCTGGTTATTTTCATATTGGTACCGTTTCTCTTCGTTACGGTCGGCCCCGCACTGATCCAGGCCTACCACTCCCTCGTGGCGAAGTGAGCCAACGGCAAACAGCGACAAGGCAAGCATCGTAGCCAGGAGTACTCATGCCGGCATGGATTCCGCAGGGCCAGGCTTTTAACCGTACGCGCCAGTTGTACCTCGCCACCGAACTCGCCCTGGCGGACACCCACTGGTCGCGGTTGCGGGGATTGCTCGGGTCGTCAGATGGAGAGTTCCACAAGGGCCGCGGTCTTTGGATACTCCCTTGCCGGGGCGTTCATACTCTGGGCATGCGTTTTGCGATTGATGTAATCTATCTCGACCGCGACGGCATGGTGGTCCACACGGAGCAGAATCTTCCCCCCTGGCGTTTCGCTCCTGTGCGTTTGCAGGCCGCTTCCGTAATTGAACTTCCGTGTCAGACTGTCGCTTCGACGGCAACCACGGTGGGCGATAAAATTGAGATCACTGTAAGCCGGAATCATGGGGTTTCCCCGGCGTGAGTCATACCCTCCAACTCGAACCGACGATCCAACGCCACGATGCGCCCAAGCTCTTGGTGGAGTGGTCCTCGCCCTGGCGCGAGTTCGTTACTTCGATCCGTCCCGCTTTCGGTCGCTCGGGTGAACGGCTGGCTGGGGAGGCTCCCTACGGCGTTCTTCCCTATCGAGGTTTGCTGGCTGCCTGGATGATCGAGGCCTTTCTCCTTTTCGTGGTGATTGTGTTGCCTAGAGAGGTAACCCGGCTGCTTCCGTACGCTCCGCCCAAAGTCCAGCCGTATGAGGTGGTCTATTACTCTGGCGACGAACTGCCGCGCACGCAAGATCTGGGCGGCGCGCAGTCCGGCGCCACAGGTCGAGCTGGAGGCAAAGAGGCGCACCATCGCACGCAGACTATTCGGGTGGCGCGGGGAAGTTCTCTCGTCGACAAGGTTGTCGATGCTCCCAATCTCAAGCTACCCGCCAGCATGGACGCCGTGGCCAATCTTCTTGCTGTCAAACCTGTTCCCGGCCCGCCGCCGTCCGAAGGCTTGCATGCGGCGCTGATCTTGCCCAACCTTCCGCCGGATGTGATTCCGCCGGCGCCTGCGCATATAGCCCGCGACCGGTCGCGCCGCGGCCTGACACTGGATTCCGTAGTTCCGCCGGCCCCCGAACTTTCACGTGACAAGCCTCTGGCTGCTCCTTCTCTGAAAACAACTGTTGTTCCCCCATCACCGTCCATTGCCCGGGAACAGCTGCGCGACCCCCCGGCACTGAATTCTCATGTGATTGCGCCCGCCCCCGACGAGGTTTCACGCAGCCGAATGCGGGTTGCCCCGGCGCTTCGTGGCAACGTAATTCCGCCGGCTCCGCAGACCTTTAGCCCGGAGGTAACACGCTCCCCGGTTCAGAACAACGTGAATGTCGTCCCACCGCCGGTCTCTGCGCCCGAACAGGAGACTGCGCGCCAGCCCAAACTTGCCTTACCCCGGCCATCGGTGATCGCGCCCCCTCCTTCGACCGACGCATCCCCCGATCTGCGCCGGCTCGCAAGCGGAAGCGCCATCGGCAATCCAAGCAAAGTGGTTCCTCCTCCTCCTACCCCGAACGGCAATACTTCGATCGTCAGTACACTTCTGGGCAAGCTTTTCGGAACTCAGCAGGTGGTGCCGCCTCCGCCTTCTGCTCCTTCGGGAAATTCTTCAGGCACTGCAGGTGGACAAGGTGGAAGTGGCGCGTCCCTGCCGGCTAACATTATCCCGCCACCTCCCTCGGCCACCGTTTCGGGTGCAGGACGGGGATCTGGAGACCGTTCGGGAAACGCCAACGGAACTCTGCTCGCGAACAACGTCGTTCCGCCGCCTCCCGGATTAGGCCGGGGAGGATCTGGCACTGGGCGCAAAGGAGCCGGTTTGGGCGGAGCCAACGATGTTGGTTCCGTTCTCGCCCCGCCCAGCGGCGGAGGTGGAAGCGGGGGCGGATCGGGCGTGGTCGTATCAAGCGAGCCTGGTTCCAGGGTCGGCAATTCGGGCGGTGGCAAAGGCTCGCTCGCCCTGTCTCCGGGTGGCGTCGACAAGCCAGGCCTCGGCGGCGCGGGCGGAGGAACAGGAATTGGCCACGGCAATGGACCCGGGAGCGGCATGACCGGCCAAGGCCCCGGAGCGGGCAAAGCGGGCGCCCAGCGGGGATCCGATCCGAACGCTCATGGAGGAATATCGCCTACCGCCGGCCCCGGCGGCGCCGGAAATGAGACCAGCGGCACCCCTGCAGTGCCTGGGGTTTCGGTAAGCGGCGGAAGCACTAATGTCGTTAATCTTCCCAGCTTCGGTCCTCCGGGAAGCAGCGATCCCAGTTATCCCCGGCGCTCGTCAGTCAAGCAGGAAAGAGGTCCCGAGATTACCATTGAAGCTACCTCGCGTTCCGGCGGCGCATTCAACTTCTACGGTCTGCTGAAAGGCGAACGGGTCTATACCATCTATCTGCCCACCACCCTCGGACAAGCGGTTATGGAGTACTCCGATCCCACCTCGGCTGCGCATCCCTACGCCGACGCGCTGGCAGGCCCGCAACAAATGCGTACCGATCTGCCCAGCGGCTTGAAAGTTTCACGCCTCGTGATTGCCTGCACTCTGGATACCTCCGGAAGGCTCACCAACCTCCGGGTGCTGGAGCCGGGTTCTGCCACGCTTAGCGCCAAGGTGATCGCTGCCCTTCCTGCCTGGAAGTTCCGCCCTGCCATGCGAGGCAACCGGCCGGTCGCCGTAACGGCCATTATTGGCTTCGGGATCAGCACGGAAGACGTTAATTGACCCACAAGCGCATTGCCCGCATGACTCTTTGCTTCACCTCCTACCGTGCCACAAACAGCACGGCTCGTGGATCTTCGTAAGTGATTCCCCAGGCATTTTCGTTTTCTCGCAACAGGTTATCGACTGTCGATCCTTTCGGCACCAGCACGCGCCGGATTTCATATTTCGCAAGAAACTCATCCCAACCCGGCTGGGCTTTCATCAACTTCAAGTAAGACTTTAATAATTCGGACCCGTACAGATCGTGCCGGTCGTCCATCGCCACCAGCACCCGTGGATAGAGGCGATAAATCAGGTAGCCTCCCCAATAATCGGGGCACAGAACCGGGGCGTTGTCCGCTTGGGCCTCAAGGTAATCCACGGCCCGCACCGGAAAACGCTTCTCGCCGAAGTGAGCCTTCATCAGCGTGGTTGATCCCACTTTGCCGCCATGTACTGCGATCCAGCAGGCCGCAACTATTGCTGCGATCGGCCACACATGTCCGCGCAGGGTTGATTCCACAGCCTTCATGCGGGTGGAAAACCTCGTGGCGCTTCCACAAAGGCGGCGCACCGCATGCGACACATTTCCCTTCTCTGAAAATTCTTTGAGGACTCTCGAGAGCGGCGGCCCGATTACCAGTGCCACCAACAGCGATGAAACTGGAAGGTTGCGCGACGCGTAGAGCCCGGAGAAAACCGCGAATAAAACGATGAGAACCTCACTGCTCCGCAACTCCCTGCCTTTTGCCGCCAGGGCAACAAAGGCAATCAGCAACAAGACCGCGAAACACTTCTCAGCCACGTCGTGAAAATTCGGAGACTGGAATTCATCAATGTGATTCATCAGAAAACGATCGGAAAGGTAATGATAAATATGAAGATGCAGCCTCCATCCATAGGGATTGACTAGTGTTGCTGCAGCCGCCAGCGCAGTGATGACCGCCAGTTTGCGAACCCGGCGCGCGGCGCGCAACCGTTGCAGAAGAGAATCCAGCCGGTCCTCGCTTGACCGAAACCAAACCCACGCCGCGCTCGCCAGATAGATTCCCAACACCACAAATCCAGTTAAGAAGCCGCCATGCACATTTACCCAAAAGAGCATAAGGGGCGGCAGAAACCACAGCCGCCAGTCGCTTCGCCGCAATGAATTGACGCCAAAGCAGCTTATCTCGGAATCGTCGAGAAGCCAGAACCAGGTCAGCGCTAGCAGCCAGGTCACCACGTGCGGCCGCGCCAGAAAGTGAATCATGGCGGCGGATGCCGCCAGCAACACCAGCGTCAGAGCAACGAAAAGATTTGTGCTGCGCTGTAAAAGCAGGCCGAAAGTCCACGAAAACACCGCCGCTATGATCACGGCGGTGAAGAGCACCACGCCATTGAGTCCCGCTACACGGTCCAGCCCGCCCGCCACTACGTCGTAAAGCCACTCCCACGCGAACCAGGGCTTGCCCTTCATGATTGACGAAAACGGATCCACCCGAGGAATCGAGTGTGTAGCCAGGATCAATTGGCCGGTGCGGATATGCCAGCCAATGCCCGCATCCCCCAGCAGACGAACCGACAGAGAAGACAGAATCAGAAGGCTCAGCATGGCCACAAACATCGAGTCGGCGGCTGATGGCATCAGCAATGCCCAGGCGAAATTTTTTTTGGCCGCGCGAGAACTTGTGGAATCATCCGCCATCGCGGTGAATCTTATAGATAGCCACCATGAACGGCAAGACTGTTCCCCGGGTCGCGATCGTCGGCGCCGGTTTCGGCGGGCTGAATGCCGCCGAGGCGCTCGCTAAAGAGGCCGTGTCGATCTCCTTGATCGACCGCAGGAACTATCACACTTTTCAGCCTTTGCTTTATCAGGTCGCGACCGCAGGTCTTTCGCCAAGCGAAATCGCCGCTCCTATTCGCTCGATTTTGCGCCATCACAAGAACGTCGAAGTTCTTATGGCCGAAGTGACCGGATTCGATCTGGACCGCCACTTTGTGCAAACCGGCGAACAACAGATTCCTTACGATTACCTCATCGTTGCCGCTGGCGCAACCCACGCCTATTTTGGCCATGACGACTGGGAGCCCTATGCCCCCGGCCTGAAAACCATCGAAGACGCCATTGAGATTCGGCGCCGTGTGCTTCTCGCTTTCGAGCTGGCTGAGCGCCAGGCTTCTGCTGGCGCAGGCGCTCAGCCGCTGAATTTTGTTGTGGTGGGTGCTGGTCCCACCGGCGTCGAGTTGGCCGGAACCCTGGCCGAAATCAGCCATCACGCTTTGGCTCACGATTTCCGCTCCATCGATCCCCGCAGCACGCACATCCTTCTGTTGGAGGGTGGCCCTCGGGTCTTGCCCGCCTATCCCGACGATCTTTCGCAAAGCGCTGAGAGGCAGTTGCGGCATCTCGGGGTCGAGGTGCGCACGTCTGCAATGGTAACGAACGTTCAGGCCGGCGCTATTTGGATCGGGAATGAACGTATGAAGGCCACAGTCATTCTCTGGGCCGCAGGCGTGGCGGCCTCTCCGCTGGGCAAAATGCTGGGCGCTCCCATCGACCGTGCCGGCCGCGTCTTCGTGCAACCGGACCTCAGCGTTCCGGGCCATCCTGAAGCCTTCGTGATTGGCGATCTGGCAAACCTGAAAGATGAGAGTGGGAAGATGATTCCCGGCGTTGCTCAAGCCGCCATTCAGGAGGGCCGCTTCGTCGCCAGATTGATCTGGCGGGAAGTTGCATCTTCTCAGCAGGGGGGGCGGTCACCCAGTGCAGGCGCCCGTCCGGCCTTTCACTACTGGAACAAAGGAAGCTTGGCGACCATCGGCCGCGCTGCAGCCGTAGCGGATTTCGGCAAGATTCATATTTCGGGTTACCCGGCCTGGCTCTCCTGGTTATTCGTGCACATTCTTTTTCTCATCGGTTTCCGCAATCGCCTTCTCGTGTTCATCCAGTGGGCATGGTCTTACCTGACTTTTGAGCGGGGCGCCCGTCTCATCACCGGAAGCACCCAACTCCCCGGTTGGTCCGGCGTTGCGCCCTCTCCCGTCACGCCCCTGCGGGAAGAAGAAATTCCAGCAGCTGCGGCGAAATAAGAGTAACAATATAGTTGTGGGACTGGAGTCGGGTTCCCGCGTGAATCTATTTATGACGATCCGCCGCCTGATTCTCTGCTTTGCCGCGGTTTTTTTTGCCTGCCCTTTCGCCTCAGCGAAAATCCTGAAGATCGTTGTTGATGACACCATCCAGCCCATTACCGCGGAATACATCGGCCGCGCCATCGCCGACGCCGAGCGCAATCACGATCAAGCCGTGTTGATCGAGATGAACACGCCCGGAGGATTGGTCGATTCGACCCGCGAAATCATCGAGAAGATCACAACCTCCTCCGTGCCCGTAATTATCTACGTTACGCCCAGCGGAAGCCGCGCCGCTTCAGCAGGCTTCTTCATTCTCGAATCGGCAGACGTCGCAGCCATGGCTCCGGGCACCAACACGGGCGCTGCTCATCCGGTGATTCTTGGCGGCAAGATGGATGACGTCATGAAAGAGAAGCTGGAGAACGACGCGGCTGCTCTCATGCGTTCTGTCGTCGCCAAGCGCGGACGCAACATCGAAGTGGCGGAAAGCGCCGTGCGCCAATCCAAGTCTTTCACCGAGCAGGAGGCTCTCTCGCAACACCTCATAGACTATGTCGCCTCCAGCGAGCAGGACCTATTTCGCCAGATGGATGGCAAAAGCTTCAAACGCTTCAGTGGCCAGCAAGCCATGCTCGATCTCGTGGGTGCGCCGATTGTGCCCTTCAGCATGACGCTCAAGGAGCGCATTCTCGATTACCTGATGAACCCGAACATCGCGTTTATCCTGCTCGCCGTCGGTGCGCTCGCGCTCTATGCTGAGTTCAATCATCCGGGCGCGGTTGTTCCGGGGACGGTTGGGATTATCTTCATTCTGCTGGCGGTGTTTGCTCTGAACCTGCTGCCCACCCGCTTCGCCGCGCTCGTGCTCATCCTGGCGGCCTTCGGACTCTTCGCCGCCGAAGCCAAGTTTGCCAGCCACGGAGTGCTCACGATCGGCGGCATCGTTCTGCTCACGCTCGGAGGCTTGTTGCTGGTCGACGCGCCGATTCCACAGATGCGCGTTCATCTGATCACCGCCCTTGCGGTCAGCATTCCTCTCGGATTTATCACGGCTTTCTTGATGACTATCGCCTTGAAGGCCCGGCGCAACAAGGTCGTCACCGGCGCCCAAGGACTGGTGGGGGAGACCGGTGTTGTGCAGACTTCGCTCTCACCCCAAGGCAAGGTCTTCGTTCACGGTGAACTTTGGGATGCAGTTGCCTCAACTTCTCTGCCCATTGGACAACTGGTCGTCGTCCGCCAGGTCGATGGCTTGACGCTTCAGGTTGATCCGTTGCCTGCCATGCCGCCCCCACCGCGCCGTGCAGCTGCGATCTCATAGGCCAGCCTGATCCGTCCCCGCACGAATCAAGCCCGGCAACCGAATCTCCGCGAATTCCGCGCCGGCTGCGGCCTGTTGGGTTTACAATCCGCGTCAGCAGGACACTTGCCTTCGGGTCGGAGGGTCCATATGGACATTGGATTCGGCTTTACAACCATCGCCATTGTTATCGTCGTCATCTATGTGCTGAGCTCGATCAAGATTCTTGCCGAGTACGAACGCGGAGTAATCTTCCGCCTTGGTCGGCTGCTTCCGGTTGCCAAGGGCCCGGGAGTCATTCTGGTATTTGCGCCTGTGGATCGGATCGTTCGCGTCTCGCTCCGCCAGGAAGCTTTGGAGGTACCGCCGCAGGACATCATCACCCGCGACAACGTGACCCTGAAAGTAAATGCCATCATTTTTCTGCGCGTGATCGAGCCGCGCAAGGCTGTGGTGGAAGTTTCCAACTATGTCTACCAGACCTCCCAATTCGCGCAGACGACGCTGCGCTCCGTGCTGGGCGAACTGGATCTTGACGAACTGCTGGCCCACCGCGACAAGATCAACACTCGCTTGCAGAGCATCCTCGACACCCACACCGCCCCGTGGGGAGTGAAAGTGGCCAACGTTGAAGTGAAGCAGGTCGATCTGCCCGAAGATATGCAGAGAGCCATGGCCAAGCAGGCCGAGGCGGAACGCGAAAAGCGATCCAAGATCATCCATGCCGAGGGCGAGTTCTCGGCTGCCCAGCGACTCGTTGATGCAGCGCATCTTCTTGCCACCGAGCCGGTCAGCGTCCAGCTTCGTTATTTGCAGACTCTGACTGAAATCGGCGTGGAAAAGAACACCACGGTGGTTTTCCCGGTGCCGGTCGATTTCTTCTCTGGCCTTCAGAAGATGCTTGCCGGAGCCGCTGGTGATTCCGCCGCTCCCGCGCCAAGAACGGCATAAGAAAGTCGACGGCTGGAATCTGGCTTAGGGAAGTTTTGCTGCAACGACTGAGACTCGCGCCAGGTCTCAAGGAGTAGTGATGGCTTCGTCACCGGATACAGAAATCACGCTCGGCACCGGCAAGCTGCTGGGCTTATTCTTTTTCCTGGTCGCGGTGTGCGCCGTCTTTTTCGCCCTTGGCTATACCCTGGGGCGCAAATCGGATGTAGGCTTCGCCGCCACCAATTCCGCTTCGGGGCAGACTCCTTCCAGCCCATCCAGGGCGAGCGGCAGCACTGCCCAACCATCGGCTCCCGCGATGACTTTCTCCAAGTCGCTTGAGCAGAAGGACGTGAATCCGCAGCTGACGCCGGCCTCCAGCGACACTTCTTCCGCGCCCTCGACAACTGCCGGCACTGGCGCACAGCCCGGGGCCCCGGCGGCTTCCCAAACTCCCAATCAACCCGACCCTTTGACTACCCTGCCCACCAGCCCCTACTTCGTTCAGGTCGCTGCCGTCACCAAGCAGGAGGACGCCGACGCTCTGGTCGATGCCCTGAAGAAAAAACAGTACCCGGCTTTCGTATCTCCAAATTCCGGTGACAAACTATTCCGCGTGCAGGTCGGTCCGTTTACCGATATCAAAGACGCGGAGTCAATGCGCAGCCGGCTTATCAATGATGGATATAGCCCGATCGTGAAGAAGTAAAATTCCGGGCGGAAGATTGACAGGCATCGATTTCCGGGATATTTCTAATCCCCGTGTCAAACCCTATAACTCCTATCCCCTCGCTCGACCGCGCCTTGCAGGCCATCGCCGATCCGACGCGCCGCCGCATCCTGCAGGCACTGAAAGAGCGTAACGCCTGCTCGCTTGGCATGGACACGGGTCTGTGCGCTGGCGATATCGAGGAGCGAATCCAGCTGACTCAGCCGACTGTTTCTCACCATATGGCGATCCTGACGAAGGCTGGGCTGGTGGAAACCGTAAAGCACGGCCAGTGGCGATGGTACCGGCGCAACGAAAAAGCGTTACGCCTTCTGGCCAAAGCACTGCGCAAACAATTGTAAGGTGAGTCCTGCGGCAGCCTGAAGCAAGAGTTCTTATCCGGCCGATGCCGCTGCCGCTTGCGGCTTCTGCAGCAACCGTCGGGTTTGCGCGATCAGATCTGCGACTTCGAACGGCTTGACCAGATACGGCAAGTTATTTTCCTGCAGGAACGCCCGTCCATCGCTTTGTTGCACCCCATTGGAGAACGTAAACAGAACGTGGTGCTCCATGGCGGAACAATTCTGTCTGATCCAGTCGTGCGCTTCTTTCGAGTTCCAGTCCGATGGCATATTGCCGTTCATGATAACGGCGTCGAAATGCTCGGAGAGCAGGCGAGTCTTGACGTCTTCGCTCCGGGTTGCAGTCACCACGTTTGCTCCTGCCCCGGCGAGGACGTCCCGCTCGAACTCCAGCACCGCTTCTTCATCCTCCACCAGCAGGATGCGGCCTTGCAAAGCGCCTTCCCGCTTCGCCGGAACCACCGGCGCCGGTTCGGGGGCAACTCCTTCCTGCATGGCAAGCGGTAGCTGCACTTCGATTACCGCTCCACCTTCAGGCGCGTTATGCGCGGTGATATCGCCGCCGTGCTCCTTCACAATTCCGTAGCAGATGCTCAGGCCAAGTCCGGTTCCTTTGCCCACGCTCTTGGTCGTGTAGAAGGGATCGAAGATTCGCTTGGCGTCTTTCAGCCCCGGGCCGTCATCCGCGAATTGGGTGCACACGTGCCCGCTCTGGCGATAGACGCGAATTCTCAGTTTGCCTGCCCGGCCCGTTTCCAGAACCGCGTCCACCGCATTGTTGATGATATTGAGAAACACCTGCTCGATCTGGTGAGGATCAGCCACCACCGGCGCCGGCTCCACGGGCAGCTCTTTTTCCACACCAATGTTGTTCACTTTCAGGTCGTAGTCGCGCAGGGCCAGGGTTTCATCCAGGATTTTGCGAATGTCTACTTCCGCGCGCTCCGGCTTTCTCTGCCGCGCAAACGAAAGCAGGTTCTGCACCACACGATGCGTCCGCTGCGCCTGCTTGAAAAGCTTTCCCACGTACTCGTTGGCGCGATCATTCAACCCCTCGCTCTCCAGCAATTGGGCATAGCCTAGAATTGCGGTCAGGGGGTTATTCAGTTCGTGCGCCACACCCGCGATCAACTGGCCCACCGCCGACATTTTTTCGCTCTGCAGCAACTGCTCCTGGGTCCGGCGTAAATCTTCATAGGCCTTGCAGGTCTCTTCGTAGAGTCTGACTTTTTCGATCGTGGTTGCCAGTTGCCGGCTGATCGCCACCAGCAGATTCTCTTCGTTGCTGGAATACTCGTAGCCGATCTGGTTGCACAATCCCATGATCCCGATCGGGTTGTCCTTGCCCCAGAACAGCACCCAGGCCCAAGAATGTTCCCGGTCGGAACGAATAAAGTCTGCCACCGATGCCGGAAGGTGCGGCAAATACTCCGCGGTGATCACTTCGGCTCGGGAACGCATTACCAGATCGCCGAAACCGTCGGAGAATGAGATCTCCGCGGGGCGGGACTTATCGCGGCTGCGCGGACCCCAGGCGGCGCGCCGCCGGTAAGTTGGCGCATCCGTGTCGGAGAGATACACCGTGCCGCTGTCCGCGCCAAACAGCGAAACCACCTGCCGCAGGGTAAGGTTCAGAATCTCATCCAGGTCGAAGGATTGAGTGGCCACCACCGCCATCGCATTCATGGCGTTGAGCTCACGGTTGCGCCGCCGCATCTCGTCTTCGGCGCGCCGTTTCTCGGTCACATCGAGCACGAATCCCTGATAGCGCTCGATCTTGCCCATGGCGTCACGCGTGGCAAAGCTGCTCTCTGCCGCTACCAGCAGTGTGCCGTCTTTGCGCCGCAGGGTCACTTCGAAGTCGCGCACGTAGCTTTGTTGTTCGATCTCTTTGCGGAACGTCTGCCGTTGGGTCCGGTCCACGCAAAGATCCTGATCCAGATTCAGCGCCAGCAGTTCTGCCCGATGCTCATATCCAAGCATGTGCATGAAGGCATCGTTGCAGTCCATCAGCCGGCCGTCCGGAGCGGCCACGTAAACGCCCTCCTGCACTTGCTCGAAAAGCAGCCTGTACTTGTCTTCCGCCGATCGCCGTTCCGTGATGTCGCGGACCACATGGATGGTTCCCTTTTGCTTGCTCCCCTGTTCGGTGTAGGAAGACGTAGAAACCATCGAGAAGCCGCCGAAACAGTGGTCCGCCCCTTCGGTAAATTCTTCTTCGCCCCGGGCGCAATACGGGCAGCCCGTCCACTCCCCGAAAACATGCGGCAGAACCGATTCGCAGGTACTTCCGATTACATCCGCTGCCGCTTGTCCTAAATGCTCCAGTAACACCTGATTTGCCTTGATGATCCGGTAATCCGCGTCGTGCGCCAGAATAATGTCGTGGATGGAATCGAAGGTATTGATCCACTGCCGCTGCGATCGCAGTACCTGTTCCAGCAGCCGAAAATTTTCTACGGCGATTCCCAGTTGCTGCCCACAGGTTTCCAGGAAGTCCATTTCCGCCGACGTCAGCCGCCGCAGCCTGGAGCTGCCCAGCACCAATAACCCGACCGGCGACTTTTTTCCGGGCACCGGCACCAGCGTCACATAGCGCAGCTTTTCGGCTCGCAGGAACTCCGGATTTTCCGCAACGGCGGCCTCGATTCTAGCCGTCCGCGCTTTGCCCGCTTCCAGCATTTGCGAGGCGTTTTCCGTCAGCTCCGCGAACCCTGCCTCGCGCAGAAAGTCCGAGGAAACCCCTACCGCATGAGTCGCTACCAGATGCCCACCCTCCAGCAGGCGAAACCACGCCGCCCGGGACCTGGTGAGTTGCTGCAACTCCCGCAGAACCTGATCCATCATGCCGCCCTGCTGCTGGGCACGCATGATGCTCTCCGCCATGGCATGCAGCACTTCCAGCCGCTGATTCCGCCCTCGCGCTTCCTGCAGCACGATCAGCAACATGCTCAGCCCGAGCAAAAGGTCGCTCGCGGAGAATGCCGCCGGCGGAACTCGCTTATCCAGCATTACCCAACTGGAGTGCTCAGCCAACAAACCTAGAGCCAGCAGCCAGGCACCGAGCTCCCTGCGGCCACGCCGCGCCTGCAACACAGAGAGCGCAGCCGTCAAGAGAACGATCCGGTAGGAAACCTCCAGCGCAACGTGCAGGGGAAGCGAATCAGGCCAGAGCAGAACTCGCGCCACGGCAAAGCCCATCACACAAATGGTGATTGCCGCCAGGGGCGTCAGAAGATTGTGCGAGCCCGTGTAATAGAGAACCGCCCCGCTCAGCAGTCCGACCGCCAGGACAAAGGTCGCCTGTTCGGCTGCCGGAACGTAGACCCGGGGGATGTGCCATGCCGCTCCATGAGAGGCGATTAAGCGCGAACTAACCAGAGCGATCCAGCCCGCCGTCCAGATTCGGAAATAGCGTTCCCGAAATGTCCATAACACGATCAGGGTCGCGGCCAGCACTATCAGCAGGGCCGACTCCCCCGCCGTCAGCCCGCTCAACAGAGGCCGTACGGCCGTGTTCCAGATGGACCAGAGGGTAGAGCTCATCGCATTTGGGCGCGGATATGCCTCGTCCCTGAATATCACGGTTAAGCCTTTTTACGATGTCCTTTCCGGACCTCAATGGTTACTTTCGGCATCTCTCGGTTCAGTTAGAATCGCCGATAGAATTCAAGGACCCTCATGCCTGATCGGATTCTCGTAGTGGATGACGAGGAGGCGATCCGCGACATCGTTTCCTCGATGCTCACCACTGCCGGTTATGCCTGCCAGCAGGCCGCTTCCGGCATGCAGGCCCTTGCTCTTCTCAATTCCGGCGAAGAATTCGAGCTGATGTTGTCAGACCTGATGATGGCCGAACTCGACGGCATCGGCCTGCTCGAACGAACTAAAGAGAAATTCCCCGATATGCCGGTGGTGATGGTTACCGCCGTCCACGACATTTCAGTGGCTCTCGCGGCCATCCGCAACGGCGCTTACGATTACCTGCTCAAGCCTTTTGAGCGCGAACAGTTGATGAATACTGTCGGACGGGCGCTGGAGAACCGCCGCCTGAAGATGGAGAACCGAACCTACCAGACGAATCTCGAATCTCTGGTTGAAGCCCGCACCGACCAATTGCAGGAAGCGCTTAGTGATCTGGAGCGCTCTTACGACATCACTTTGCAGGCCTTGGGCGATGCGCTCGACCTGAAGGACGCCGAAACCGAAGGCCATTCCAAGCGGGTCACCGCCTTCACCATCGCGATCGCCAAGGCCATGGGTGTGCCCCGCGAACAGATTCCCGTCATCGCCCGTGGCGCGTTTCTCCACGATATCGGCAAAATGGCCATCCCAGATGCCATTCTGCGCAAGCCCGGCAAACTCACCGAAGACGAAACCCAGATGATGCGCGAGCACTGCTACCGCGGCTACCAGATACTTAAGAAGATCTCTTTTCTCGCCGACGCCTGCGACATCGTCTACTCGCATCAGGAAAAGTACGATGGGACCGGCTATCCTCGCGGCCTGAAGGGTGAAGAGATTCCGCTCGGAGCTCGCATCTTCTCCGTCGCCGACACGCTGGACGCCATTATCTCTGATCGCCCCTATCGGCGCGCCAGATCCCTCGCCGCCGCCCGCAAAGAGATTGAGGACTGGTCCGGTCGCCAGTTCGACCCAAGAGTTGTAGAAATTTTCCGCCAGATGCCCGACGCAATCTTCGAGGATCTCCGCCGCCAGATCAACGCCCAGAGCGATCCCTTCGCCTATTCCGCGAAGGGATCCTCCTAGCCCGCGCAGCTCGGCAATTCGCATGCTTTGCCATAACTTGCGGTCCCCAGGCAGCGCCCGGGCGCCCTGTCACGGCTCTGCTGCGGCCGTGGCCCGCGGCGTCTGACGAAATCGGCGCCGGCAAGGAAACTTCACCTTGGGCGTTCTCCTCTGTGTAGACTGAAATGTGGGGACGCCTCTGCCCATATGCGTGGCACTATTGCTTCGATTTCCTCGCCGTTGATGATTACGGCGTCGAAATCTCGTCGCCAAACCCGAGTGTCCCCCGAGGTGCGATATGAGATTCGCAGCCATCGTTTTCTCTCTTCTGATTCTCGCCAGCTTTGCGAGCGCCCAGGAACATCCTTCGGTCACGGCGCAGCCCAATACTGTTTACGTCGGCGCAGATGGCAAATTCGAGACTGCACCCGACACGGCTGTGATCCAGTTCAATATTTCCGTTCAGGAGAACACATCCTCCGCCGCCTATGCACAGGCTTCGAATGAAGCCGAGCAGGTGCGCAAGGTGCTTCGCGACAACGGAATCGAGCCCAAGGCGGCCAACATCGGCTTCTTCTCTGTTCAACCCGCTTACGATTGGAAAAGCGGCAAGCAGAAGCTCATCGGTTACCGGGTCACTACGAACGTGACCTTGAAGCTCAAGGATTTCTCCAAGATCGGACCCATCACCCAACAGCTCGCCGACGCGAACGTGAGCGAAAGCCAGACTCTCAACTACACACTCGAGAACATCGACGAGGCCAAAAACGAGGCCGTTGAAGACGCCTATCGCCGCGCCCGCAACTCGGCCCAGGCCCTGGCCCGTGCCAGCGGCCGCACGCTCGGCGAACTTTCCTATGCTTCAGTGGACACGTTCGAATTGGCCCGCATCTTCGCCCCTCGCGCTATGGGTGCAGTGCAGAGTGTCGGCGTCCCGGCTCCCACCGAGGAGTTCACGCCCCAGCAAGTCACAGTTACGGCGCACGTAAATGCGCTTTTTACGTTGAAGTAAACCGGAAATGCGGACGGACCCAACGCTGGAAATGCTGAAAGCAATGTGGAAGAGCAGCGGTGCAGCACCGATCACCCGATAAGAAAAATCTGCGGGGCACGTAGGCCCAGGGTTACGATCCCGCCTTCGCGACCTGAATACGGCTCGCATCCACGGTGATGGGTCGCTGAACTTCCATCTCGATCGACGTGCCCACGTCCAGCTTCACATCGGGTCCGCGCTTCAGCAACGCCCACGCAATCCCAGCTGCGGCTCCGATTCCCGCGCCCGCGCGAGCCCCATTCAGCCCGCCCATTGCCAGACCCCCGGCGGTGGCGCCGCCCACCGTCCCATAGACCCCGTTTCTCGCCGCGTCTTCGACTTTCTTGCCTGTATCCTTATCTTGCTGGATAGTTCCTTCCTTGTCCTTTACCGAATTGCTGTCCGCGCCCGGAGTGTTTTCTACCGACGCCGGCAGCAACACGGTGTAGCCGCTGGGATAAATCATGGACGTAAAATGGATCAGAATTTCCGCCCGCCCCCGGCCATGACCGGCGCGCTCGACGTGGGCAATCTTGCCCTGGATGTAGGTTCCAGCAGGGATCACAACCCGTTCATTCATCACAAAAGGAAAAGCGGTCTCGGCATACACCGGATCGCCCTCGCGCGCATGTTTCGTGGAAATCGCTTGCTTCAGCGAGAGCGGCAACTGGGTTCCCGCGGGAATGGTAATCCTGCTCTGGTCCGCTGCCGGTTGGGAAGCTGTTACTGCGATAGGTGCAGATTGAGCCGCTTCTTGCGCCGGCGCGGAGGAACCGGTGTCCGGTGAGCTTCCCTGCTGGACTCCCGTCTGGCAGACCGAGACTCCGCAAACCAGCAGCACGGTCAGGAAAACGCGCATGACGAACCTCCTGGATGACGTCTGCACAGGGGCAACTGCCGCGAGAATAGCACGCCTTACGGCACCTAGATGCGTCTTTCGCAATCCCGGCTGCCTGGCCTTGAATGGCCGCCGGCAGACCGCGCTGGCAGGGGTACTAATAGATCAGGTACTTTTTTCTTACTTGCTCGAACTTGCCCAGCCCGTCCATCCAATCCTGCGCGATCCGCCGCGGATCCTCGCCCGCCTGCAAGGCATCCCATGCGGCCTGGTTCACCAGTAACTCAGCCATGCGGTCCATCTTGAAGTCAGCCGGATACAACTTTTTCAGCGCCCCAGCCAATTCCATCCCCAGCTCCGGGGCAGCAAAGGTGTTCCTGTCTGTTAAGACAATGTTCACGCCCCCGCACTTCTGCCCCGCGTAAGCGCTTGCCGCAGGCGTGAACGTTACCGGTACGAAACGCACTCCCTCCATCCCTCGCCCGTTCAAATACGCCGCGAGTTCCCGGCTCTTCACCCACGGCGCGCCCGCCAGCTCAAAGGGAGTATCCGTCCCGCGGCCCACCGAGACATTCGTGCCTTCAATCAAAGCCACGCCCGGATATAGCGCAGCCTCGGTCACGCTGCGCAGGTTGGGCGAAGGATTCACCCACTCCAGCCCGGTCGAATCAAACCAGTCGCCGCGCTCCCAGCCTTCCATCGGGACCACTGTCAGCTTTGCATTGATGTTTTTCTCTAGGTTGAACATCTTCGCCAGTTCGCCCATCGTCATGCCATGCCGCACCGGCAGCGTCCAGTAATCGGTGAAACTCTCATGTCCCGAGTCCGCCACCGGCCCCTGCACAAACGATCCCGTAATCGGATTGGGCCGGTCGAGCACGACCATTTCAATTCCGGCCTTCGCCGCCGCCTCCAAGAAATATCCCAGCGTGGTCTCGTAGGTGTAGAAGCGCACCCCCGCGTCCTGAATATCAAACACCACAGCATCCAGATTTTTCAGCACATCGATCGGTGGCCGCCTCTCGGCGTCCATAGCGCCGTATACGCTGTAGACCGGGATTCCGGTCGCCGCGTCTTTCGAATTGTTGATGTCGGTTGTGTCCAGCGTGCCAGTCACTCCGTGCTCAGGACTGAAAATCGCCTCAAGGGAAATTCCGGGCGCCTGCGCCAGGACATCAATTGTCCGTCTACCCTGCCCATCAACTCCGGTCTGATTCGTGACCAAACCAATCCGCCTTTTCCCTGACGCAGCTTTCAGAAGATCAAAGCCGTGCTCCTCCAATACATCAATCCCCGTCTTCACACTGCCATTGCGCGCGCTCATGCGCCGCATCGCACTCTCCGCCTCGTTGTATCCGGTAAGGCTCAACCAGCGCAGTTTCTCTTTTTCGTCCAGCGTAAGCGGGAGCGCGGCGGCGACCGCTGTCGCCACCTTCGTGCGCAATGCCACGGCGGTGCCTTTTCCTCGGGGGTGCACTGCGTTCGTCAGCAGGATCACGTACGTTCTCGTTGTCGGATCAATCCACAGCGAGGTTCCGGTGAAACCGGTATGCCCGTACGATCCCACCGGAAACAGCACTCCACGATTGGTCGAAAACGGAGAATCGATGTCCCAGCCAAACCCGCGCAACAGCGGCGCCGAAGGCGGCTGCTCCGGCTCTGTCATCTTCGCAACCGATTCGCTCGAAAGAATTCCGTCGCCGCCATCGAGCAAGGCCTGTGCAAACTTCGCCAGGTCGGCGGCCGTGGAAAACAATCCTGCATGTCCCGCGACACCGCCCATTCGCCGCGCCGTTGGATCGTGCACCACCCCGCGCAGCATGTGATTGTTTTCGTCATACTGCGTCGGAGCAATCTTCGAACGCCATGCCGCCGGAGGCAGAAACCGGGTATGGGCCATCTTCAACGGCGCAAAGATGTTCCGCGCGGCATAGGCATCGAGCGTTTCGCCCGATACCCGCTCCACCAGCGCGCCCAGCGTAATGAAATTGATATCGCTGTAGAGAAACCCTGATCCCGGCGGATTCTGCGGGGTCTCGGCAAACGCCATGCGGTAAGCCGTTTCCTTCCCCTCCCACGGCGTCTTCAGGTCCAAATCCGGCTCTAACCCGGAATAATGCGTGAGCAGTTGTCGCAGCGTGATGTCTTCTTTTCCGTTCTGGGCAAACTCCGGCAAGTATTTGGCCACTGGGTCATTCAACCTTACTTTGCCCTGTTCGACCAGTTGCATCACAGCCGTGGTCGTCGCCACTACCTTGGTAAGCGATGCCAGATCAAAAATCGTGTCCGTCGTCATTGGCTCCGGCCGCGGCTCCAGCGCACGGTGACCATAAGCCTTGCGGTACAGGATCTTCCCATCGTGCCCAACCAGCAGAACGGCGCCGGGAATCTCGACGTCGCGAATGGCCTGCTCGATGATGGCGTCCACCGCGCTTAAGCGAAGGAACGCACCACGCTTTCCAGCAGTTGCCGGAAGGGGCCCGGCGTGCCCGGCGACGGCCACCGCCAGTTGCCCTTGGGAGTGCGTCGCAGAGATATCGGCCTGGCGATCGGCCGCGCAGCAAATCACCGCCACCAGTAAGAAGCCGGCGACGAACGAGTATTTCCTTCCGCGCGAATTGGAATGATGGGCGTGAATATCTTGACTTTACACAACCCGGCGGGGTGACTCAAGAAACTCAAGTAAGACGTGCCGCCCGTGCCATATGATGGAACCATAAAGGTGAAACGCGAGTGAAGGCCAGCACTGCCAGTGTCCAGTTCTCATCCCCGCAGCACGCGCATGCCGATCAGGAGCGCATTTTCGCCGTCGCATTCTCGATTCTTGAAGAGGCTATCGCGACGCGCGCTTTTCCCGGTGCGTCTGTCGCCGTCACGCACGCAGGAAAACTGGTCGCCCTGAAATCCTTCGGAAAACCTGTCTATCAGGAACCCCCACCCTTGTCCGGCTCTTCGCGAAAGGGCGCGGACTTTGACTTTGAAGTCACTCCCACCACGCTTTTCGACCTCGCTTCTCTTACCAAGGTCGTCGCCACGACAACAATGGCCATGATGCTCTACGAGCGCGGGCTGCTCGATCTGGAGGCGCCGGTGGCTGCGATCGTTCCGGAATTCGCCTTTGGCAGAGAAAACGACTCGCGCCGCAGTGAAGTCACCCTGCGCATGTTGCTGGCCCATTCCTCCGGCTTACCTGCGTATGAAAAGCTGTACTTAAAAGCCCACACCCGCGAGGAACTCCTGCAGGCTGCGCTTACAACACGGCTTGCCGCCGATCCCGGCTCACGCGCCGAATATAGCGATATCGGCTTCATCATGCTTGGCATCGCCCTCGAGCGAATTGCCGAAGACCCGCTCGATGTCTTCTGCCAGCGCGAAATTTTTGGCCCGCTTGCGATGAGCAGCACGACCTTCAACCCGCCGGCAAATTCGCGCGCCGGAATTCCGCCCACCCAAGACGATCGCACCTTCCGCCGCCGAATTGTTCAGGGCGAAGTTCAGGACGAAAACGCCTTCGTCCTGGGCGGAGTGGCCGGACACGCCGGCCTTTTCTCTACCGCCGAAGATCTGGCCCGCTTCGCGCATGCGATGCTCAGCGGTGGACATCCCATTCTCCGCGGGGAAACCATTTCGCTCTTCACCCGTCGCGAAACCGTTCCCGCCGGCACATCCCGTGCCCTCGGCTGGGACACTCCTTCCTCGCCTTCACAATCGGGAAAATATTTTAGCCCTGCTTCTTTCGGCCACCTTGGCTACACTGGAACTTCTCTGTGGATCAACCCCCTGCGTCAACTTTCGATAATCTTGTTGACGAATCGCACCTGGCCCGATTGCTCCAATCAGGCAATCAAACAAGTGCGACCCAAATTTCAGGACGCGGTAGTTGAGGCCGTCGGACTTGGAGATGACTGAAGAACCAAGCCCCCGAAGGCGTCGCCAACACAACAGGCACAGACTTGAAGCCGACCCGCAAGCTCCAATCCGACCTTCGCCGCCTGCAGACCGAGCAGTCCAACTCGGCGGCGCACGACCTCGACCAGAAAACCGCTCTTGAAATCGCGCGGCTCATCAACCACGAAGACGCAACCGTTGCTGGCGCCGTGCAGCGAGTCCTGCCACAGATCGCCCGCGCCATCGATCTCGTGGCCGCCGCGCTCCGCCAGGGCGGACGCCTCATCTACGTCGGGGCCGGCACCAGCGGACGCATCGCCGCCCTCGACGCCTCCGAGTGCCCGCCCACTTTCAACGTCAGCCCACGCACCGTTCAATTTCTTATCGCCGGTGGCACCCGAGCGCTTTCCTCCGAAACCGAAGCCAGCGAGGACGATACACGCAGCGCTCGCGCCGAAATGAAAAAACGCAAGCCCGGTAAGCGGGATGTCGTCCTGGGCATTGCCTCCAGCGGACGCACTCCCTTCACCCTAGCCGCCCTGGCCGAGGCCCGCCGCCGCGGGGCAAAAACCATCGCTCTCACCTGCAATCCGGATTCTCCGCTCGAGCGTGCCGTCGACTTTGCCATCGTCACCGAAGTCGGCCCCGAAGTCCTTACTGGGTCGTCGCGCATGAAGGCCGGCACTGCCCACAAAATGGTCCTCAACATGATCTCCACAGGGGCCATGACTCGTCTGGGTTACGTCTACGGCAATCTCATGGTCAACGTCGTTCCCAAGAACGAAAAGCTCACGGAGCGCGCCATCGCAATCCTCGAACAAGCCACCGGCGCCTCCCACGCGACCGCGCGCCGCATGCTGAAAGCCTCAGGAAATCGCACGCCGGTCGCGTTGGTAATGCTCGCTGCCGGAGTCCCTCACGATCAGGCCGTCGAAGCTCTGGAGAAGACCAACGGAAATGTCCGCCAGGCCATCGGGAAGGCAAAATCTAAGAGTTAGAAAGCAATCTCGTGCCGGGACTATGATGTTTTTCGGCTCTCCGATGCGCTCGACATCTATCATCACCGGGCTCATTGTCATCGCCGGCCTCCTTGGTGTTCTAGGGTTCGCGATCCTGTTGCTCTGGCTATCGGGAGATTGGCGCAGGGTGGAGGGCTGGATTTTCGATGTCTGGTGGGTGTCCTTCCTTGCAGCCATGTTCTTGTGGCTTCACTACAAGGATCCTGCGCTGCTGGCCGAGCGTTTGCGCAGGCCGGGCAGTGGCGGTGAATCGCGCGCCGATATGGCTATTCTCATCGGCATAAAGATGGGCTTCGTTGCCGGGATGATCTTGTCCGCGTTGGACGTGCGTTTCGGTTGGCTGCCGCGCCTGCCGCTGTGGAGCGAGGTCTGCGGAGGTATGTTGCTCTTCGCAGGTAGTTTCTTCATGTTCCGGGCGCTCGCTGAGAACACCTTTGCCTCTCAGTTGGTGCGCATCCAGACCGAGCGCAGCCAGCACGTCATCGACACGGGCGTCTACGGCTTTGTTCGCCACCCCATGTATCTTGGGGCAAGTCTATGGTTTATTGGCGGAGCGATGCTGCTTGGCTCCGTTTGCGGCCTTCTCCTGGCCCTGGTTGAGGTTTTGTTGATCGTGCTGCGGATCTTCGGCGAAGAGAGGTTGCTGACGCGCGATCTGGGAGGCTACCGGGCCTATCGCGAGAAAGTGCGGTACCGCCTTGTACCGCACTTCTGGTAAAACTCCCTTCAGTCACCCCACTAGGCCGTGCCCTCCCGGTTATCGGTCTCCCGCAGTCGAAGCCGCTAAAATACCATTTGCCGCGAATCAACCCTCAAGCGGCTAAACAAGAATGGACAAGCTCGTCATCCGCGGCGGCGCGCCGCTGCTCGGCACGGTCCGCATCAGCGGAGCAAAAAACGCCGCCCTTCCCTGCATGGCGGCCGCCCTGCTCACCGAAGAGCCCGTCATCCTGGAAAACATCCCGCAGGTGCGCGACATTGAAACCACGCGCCGCCTGCTCACCGCCATGGGCGCAGAAGTCGAACTCGGCTATGGACGCGCCCACCACCGCACCAGCATTCATTGCCAAAATCTCGCCACTCCGGAGGCCTCCTACGAGCTGGTCAAGACCATGCGCGCTTCCACGCTCGTTCTCGGACCGCTTGTAGCTCGATGCGGGCGCGCCCGCGTTTCCCTGCCCGGAGGCTGCGCCATCGGTTCGCGCCCTATCGATCTTCACATCAAAGGTCTCGAGCGACTCGGCGCAAAAATCACACAGGATCACGGCTACGTCGAAGCTGCAGCCAGCCGTCTCAAGGGTGCGGAATTCGTCTTCGACAAAATCACAGTCACCGGCACCGAAGATGTGCTCATGGCCGCCACGCTCGCCGAAGGCGAGACCATTCTGCAGAACTGTGCCCGCGAGCCCGAAGTCGCCGACCTTGCCGACCTGCTCAACAAAATGGGAGCCAAAATCGAAGGCGCAGGAACGCCCACCATCCACGTCAAAGGCGTCAGCAAGCTCAAGGGCGCGAAGCACCGCATCATTCCCGACCGCATCGAGGCTGGCACGTTTCTCATCGCCGGAGCCATCACTTCCGGCGATCTCAACGTTACCTGCTGCGATCCATCGCATCTTGCCGCTTTGCTTGGTAAGCTCCACGAAGCTGGAGTCAAAACCAAACAGTCGGGCGATTCCGTACGCGTCATGGGCGATAACCCGCTCAAAGCCTCCGACATCATCACCGAAGAATATCCCGGTTTCCCTACTGACATGCAGGCGCAGTTCATGGCGCTGGCCACGCAAGCTGAAGGCACTTCGATGATCACAGAAAATATTTTCGAGAACCGCTTCATGCACGCACAGGAACTCATGCGCATGGGCGCAAACATCAAACTGGAAGGTCGCCGCGCTGTGGTTCGCGGCAAAAGTCCGCTCAGCGCCGCGGCCGTCCTGGCCAGCGATCTCCGTGCCTCTGCTTCGCTCGTGCTTGCCGCCCTCGTTGCCGACGGCGAAACCATCATCGACCGCGTCTACCACATCGACCGCGGCTACGAAAACATCGAAGAAAAACTGCGTAGCGTCGGCGCGGAGATCAAACGAATTGGCGAACTCTTCCCCAGGAAAGCCGCCGCAACCAAATAGCTTTCTTTTCGCCGTGTCCGCTCGGGCGTCATCCCAAGTGGAGGCGCTTTCTCCAGCCCCCAGCTTTTCAATCCAGCACGCAGCATCTTTCCGGATTTCGCTCGCTCGCCTTCGCCATGCCCCAGCGTGACTCTGCTTCTCCTGGTTTACAATGTCCAGTCTTCCATATCCGCCACGCATACGTCGCTTGAGGATGGTCTATGAATCTGATTTGCCGCTTCGTTGTGCTTGCCTTTGTTCTCTCTTTTCCCGCAATGACCGTCTTCGCCGGAAAACTGCCTGATCGCCCCAAGCTCGACTATCCGAAGGCAAAAACGGTCAACCAGGTCGACGACTACCATGGCGTGAAGGTTGCCGACCCATACCGCTGGCTCGAAGACACCGACTCCGCCGACACCAAAGCCTGGGTTGAAGCCGAAAATAAACTCACCTTCGGTTATCTCGACCAGATTCCCTATCGCGCTGCCATCCACGAGCGCCTGACCAAACTCTGGAACTATGAACGCTATGGCGTGCCCGAGCAATACGGCGGACACTATTTTTACGACCACAACACCGGGCTGCAAAATCAAAGCGTGCTTTATGTCGCCGACTCCTTGAGTGCCGAACCACGCCTGCTCGTCGATCCCAATACGCTCTCCTCCGATGGCACCGTGGCTCTCTCTGGCCGTGCCATCACCGACGACGGCAAGCTTCTCGCCTACGGCACCGAGGTTTCCGGCTCCGACTGGCAGGAGTGGCACGTGCGCGACGTCGATACCGGCAAAGACTTGCCCGACGATATCAAGTGGGTGAAATTTTCCCTCGCCTCCTGGACCAGAGACGGAAAGGGATTTTTCTACAGCCGCTACGATGAGCCCAAGCCAGGCGCTGCCGCCTTGCGGGAAGCCAACTATTTCCAAAAGCTCTACTACCATCGCCTGGGCACGCCGCAGTCCGATGATCAGCTCATCTATGAACGTCCTGACAACAAAGAACTCGGCTTTCAGGGTGACGTCACCGAAGACGGCCATTACCTCATCATCACCGTCTGGCAGGGTACATCTCCCAAGAACCGCCTCTACTACAAAGACCTCACTCAGCCGGGCGCAGAGGTGGTCAAGCTGCTCGACGACTTCGACGCACAATATCAATTCATCAACAACGAGGGCCCAGTCTTCTGGTTCAAGACCGATCTCGACGCTCCCCGCAGCCGCCTGATCGCCATCGACATTCGCAGTCCCGAACGCTCCAATTGGAAGACCATTGTGCCCCAGGGTTCTGATACTATGACCAACGCCCACGTCGTGGACGACAGGTTCCTTCTCGAATATCTCAAGGATGCACGCAGCGAAATCCGCGTCTATGATCTGGATGGCAAGTATGTGCGCAGCGTCGATCTACCTGGAATCGGCACGGCCGAGGGGTTTGCCGGCAAGCGCAAGGACAAGGAGACTTTCTACGCCTTCACCAGCTTCACTGTCCCAGCCACCATCTACCGTTACGATCCGCAAAGAGGCACGAGTTCAGTCTTTCGCCAGCCAAAAGTCGATTTCGATGCCAGCCGCTATGAAACCATCCAGGTCTTCTACCACAGCAAGGACGGCACCCGCGTTCCCATGTTCCTCACTTACAAAAAGGGGCTGAAGCTCGATGGCCACAACCATGTTCTGCTTTATGGATACGGCGGCTTCGACATTTCCCTCACGCCCTTTTTCTCGGTTCCCAACCTCGTTTGGCTCGAGATGGGAGGCGTCTATGCCCAAGCGAACCTGCGTGGCGGCGGCGAGTACGGCGAACAGTGGCATCTCGCCGGAACCAAGCTCCACAAGCAGAATGTGTTTGATGATTTCATCGCCGCTGCCGAGTGGCTCATCGCCAACCACTACACGACTTCTTCCCGGCTTGCCATCCGCGGGGCGAGCAACGGTGGCTTGCTGGTCGGCGCTTGTCTCACCCAGCGTCCTGATCTCTTCGGCGCGACTCTGCCCGCGGTTGGCGTCATGGACATGCTGCGCTTTCAGAAGTTCACCATCGGCTGGGCCTGGACCTCCGATTACGGCTCCTCCGACGATCCCGAGCAATTCAAGGCTCTCTATGCTTACTCTCCGCTGCAGAATCTGAGGCCGGGCACGAAATATCCTCCCACCTTCATTACCACCGCCGATCACGACGACCGCGTCGTTCCCGGTCACAGTTTCAAGTTCGCCGCCACCATTCAAGCCGACCAGGCCGGTTCGGCGCCGGTGCTGATCCGCATCGAAACCAAAGCCGGCCACGGCGGGGGCAAGCCGATCTCTAAACAAATCGACGAAATCGCCGACTCATGGGCCTTCGTCGCCTACAACCTCCACATGAATGTGGATCTGAATTAGCCCCATATCGCCGTCCGGCGCGCCGGGCGTTTCGCCGCGGTGGGGCGATGTAGTCACGCCCAAGAAGACGCTTTTGTATGGCGCAGCGTGCTGCATCAAACTGCAACAAGAGACGCGGGATTTAGTCCTCGAAGGAACTTCGGCCGCGGCGCCCGCCTTCTCGCCGACGCTCTTTTCATGCAGTGAAAGTGCCTTTAGCGCCACCTTCTATACTGTCTCGTTCGCAGTGCGCGCGCCAGAGAGGGAAAATGAAATGAGAAGCATTTGTCAGCAGGAAAACTTCCAGCCCCGTCTACTCATTCGCTTGTCCGCAACTGCAATCGCCATTTTTTTTCTTGTCATCGGCAGCGCCGCGCAGTCAACGTCTTCATCAAGCGAGCCCGCAACCGTTCTGGTCGATGCCACGCCGAGTCACGTCATGAATTCATTCGATCCCGATAGCGCCCTGGGCAGTTCGATCGACGTCCTCTCCCACTACGACATCAACCAGGTCTACACTCCGCACATCATTCAGGAATCTCTCTCGGCCGGCTGGGGGCCGATCACCTACCGCAACAACACCGAGCTGCGCATGGCCGCCTGGCACTGGAATCCCAACGGCGCCTGGAGCGATGCCGCCCACCGCAGCGGATACTTCACTGGCAGCACCGAATTAAAAGATCCCATCCGTTACATTCTGGCCTACGCGCTCCCGCATCGCGGTTTCGCCACCAGCGGAGATCATCCCGTCGAAGGCCCCGATCTGACCTACTGGAAAAGTAATCCCTACCTCACCAGCAAGTTCACCGGTGAGAACGACGCTCTCCATCCGCAGTGGGTTGTCGTCGATCTGCAGGCCGAAAAATCTGTCAACGCGGTTCGCATCGCCTGGGCCAGCCCCTACGCAAGCACCTATCAGGTGGAGTATTGGGTCGGCACCTACGCGCTCGACTTCGACCGCGGCCCGAAAGGCGAATGGAAAGTTTTTCCCTCCGGCTCGCTCAACAACGCGCAGGGTGGAACGGTTACCCTGAAGCTCTCCGATTCTCCCGTGTCCACCCGCTATCTTCGAATCCTGATGACCGCCTCCTCCAACACTTGCGATGAACATGGCTCAGACGACGTCCGCAACTGCGTGGGCTATGCCATTCAGCAGATTGCCGCCGGCACCCTCGATTCCTCCGGCGCGTTCGTTGAGGTCTCGAAGAGTCCCGGGGAAAAACCCACCACCTTTTGCGTCTCCTCCATCGACCCGTGGCACTCCGAGGAAGACGTGAACGACAGCGGCTCTTACCAACACACCGGCTTCGATCTTTTCTTCAGCAGCGGCCTGACCAACAGTCTTCCCGCCATGATTCCCGTCACTATGCTCTACGGCACGCCCGACGATGCCGCCGCCCAGATCGCCTACATCGAAAAACGCGGATATTCCATCGGCTACATCGAAATGGGCGAAGAACCCGATGGCAAGCACGCCATGCCGGAAGACTACGGCGCGCTCTACCTGCAATGGGCCGCAGCCATTCACAAGGTGGATCCCAAACTGAAGCTGGGCGGGCCCATCTTCGAGGGCGTCAACGAAGACATTCGACTATGGCCCGACGCCCAGGGGCGCACTTCCTGGATGGGCCGCTTCATCGATTATTTGAAGGCGCACGGCCGCCTCTCCGACCTGGCCTTCGTTTCATTCGAGCACTATCCCTTCGAGCCTTGTGATATCACATGGAAAACTCTTTACACCGAGCCGTATTTGATCAAGCACATCCTCCAGGTGTGGCGCGACGACGGCGTCCCCGCCAACGTGCCCCTCATGGTCACCGAGAATCATCTCGCCGCCGAACTCACCGGCCCCATGACCACGATCTTTGCCGCGCTTTGGCTGGCCGACAACGTCGGATCTTTCTTCGAAGGTGGCGGCGCTGCCTTTTATCACTCGCCTATCCAGCCACAGGATATCCACAATACGTGCCTAGGGTGGGCCTCCTGGTCCAATTTTGTCTCCGACGAGCATTACGACATCAAGGGATACACTTCGCCCTATTTCGCCGCGCACATGATCAACCTGGAGTGGGTGCAGCACCGCTCCGGCGTGCATCACCTGTTCCCCTCTTCGGTCGAAATCAAGGATGCGGAAGGAAACGCCCTGGTAACGTCCTATGCCGTCCACCGCCCCGATGGAAACTGGTCGCTGATGCTGGTGAACCGCGATGAAAACAATCCCCACTCCGTGCGCATTGTTTTCGAGGATTCCCGAATAAAGAGAGACCAAACCTTCACCGGACCAGTTCGCTTGGTGACCTTCGGCAGCAAACAATATGTCTGGATCAACGACGGACCCAACAGCCATCCCGATCCCGATCATCCACCGGTCGGCGAAACTCTCCAAGCCGGCCCGCAGACTTCGTTCACTCTCCCCAAAGCCTCGGTGACCGTCATTCGCGGCAAAGTACCTGGGCTGAAAGATTAGGCGACCTGAGACATGCTTGCTTCATATGACCCCGCTAAGGATCACTGTTCACCGCTTCGCCGCAGCATACTTCTCCGCCCCCATGAAGTGCAGCGAGACATACGGGTCGTTTCCCACCACCCAGCTGTCGTGTCCCGGCTCGATGTAGAACAGATCTCCAGCCTTCATCTCAATCACCCGGCCGTCGTCCATGGCCGCCGTCGCCCGCCCGGAAATCACCATGCCAATGTGTTCCACCTGGCAGCTTTTCGCGCCCACGGCCTTGCCCACGTGCTCCGACCATTTCCAGCCCGGCTCGTAGCTCGCTCGTCCAATCGTCATTCCGCCGAGATGAATCACCTCGAACTTGCCCTTCTCGAACGTCCGTATCTCGTCCGGCGTTTCAAATCTTTTGAGGATTACCGAGTACATGAATTCCCCCCTGTCTGGTTGGTAGCTTCGCCCTGATCTCTGCTAACGAGTGTAATCGGAATTTTTCGCCAACGGGCCGTCGTGCGCGGTGTTGGGACGAGGGCTTTTCGGCGTAATGGGCATTTACCGTCAACGCGCTGCTCATAGAGCACCTCCATTACGGGATCCACGGCTACCTTCGACCACGGCCACCGCGGGGAAGATTCCAGACGTTAGGCGGCCAATCGGTAGTAGAATGCTGCGGTTTCTACTCTTGGCGGGACGAGCGAGGTCAGTCCCGGCTGCGCCAGGAGACTTTCTCCCAGAGGCCAAATCCATGAGGTTCCGTTCGCCTGTCCCGGTTCGTCTGTTGTTGCTCGCAATCATGGTCGGCATGGTTCAATCTCAACCCTCCTCTGCCCAGGACTCCAATGGCACGCAACTTCCCAAGCGAATCGTGGGCGACTACGTTTATTCCACCAGGTTTCAGAATCCACCCTACAGCGCGGAGCAGATTCCATATCGCGAGTTGACGCACATAAACCATGCCGGCGTGTCTTTCAACGCAGATGGCACATTGAACGTTCCCGCAGGCTTCCTGGAGCCCAAACTAATCAACCTGGCGCATGCCAACGGGGTTAAGGTTCTCCTGCTCATCGGCGGCGACTTTAACGGGGTTGAGAGCAATGGCGGCCTTCTCACCCTGGTCACTCGGCTGACGGATTTCGCGGCAAAGCACGGCTACGATGGCTTCGACATTGACTGGGAGTACCCGGCGACTACGGGGGATCGTAACTTTTTTGTCGAATTCATGGCCGCCCTCCGCGAGACCAACTCGGACTATGTGCTCTCCATCGACGCGGCGCCCTGGGGTGGATACGGCTACGATCTGGCTCAACTGAAATTATGGATCAACTATTTCAACATCATGATGTACGACTGCGCCGGGCCCTGGACCGACGACGGCCAGCTCAACTCGCCGATCTTCTGGGACTGGCACGATCCCGAACCCTGGGAGTGCCAACCGGGAGGCAGCGACCACGGAGCCGCAGAGATCTTTCTCAGAGAGGTCGCCCCGTCTCAACTGAACATGGGAACGCCCTTTTATGGCTATTTCTACACCAACATAAATCAGCTATTCGGAGTATGCCCCAACTCCCTGAAGGACAAGGACGGCGATTGCAATAACACGGTTTTGACCGAGAACTACGCGCCATTCATCAAGAATCGCGTGAACCAGCAGGGGTGGCAGACGTTTTACGATCCAATAGCGCTGGTTCCCTACATGCTCAGAACCGATGGGAACAATGGCTTCATCACCTATGACGATCCGGTTTCAACCTATCTCCGGGTCTCATATTCCGATTGGACTCTCGGGCTCGGTGGTACCTTCATGTGGTCTCTCGACGCCGACTACGACGGCGGGAGCCAGGATTTGCTGGATGCGATGTATCAGGCGACGATCAACCAGGGGAAGTAAGGTTGAAAACTGGTTCCCGAAGTTATATTCGCGGGGGCGTTGCTGTGGAGATTCCTGCCAACCTCTGCCCCCAAGAACTCGTCCCGCAGCCAACGAAAAGGCCGCAGCCAGAAGGCTGCAGCCCATTCGGTGCGTGGAAATCCGCGCGAATCTCCTGTGAAACTTAGCGTCTTCCCCCTCCGTGTCCGCCACCATGTCCACCCCGGCCGCCGCGTCCGTCGCGT
>Ga0335073_10000402_pt1 | contig 55945 bp, 48 predicted proteins | sample Lox_Sample_22_FD_207093 | JGI IMG/M metagenome (GOLD analysis project Ga0335073, IMG submission 207093) | Soil microbial communities from Loxahatchee National Wildlife Refuge, Florida, United States - Lox_Sample_2.2 | ecosystem: Environmental > Terrestrial > Soil > Wetlands | place: USA... | reverse complement strand
GTGCGCGTCTCGGCCTCTTCGCCGGTGAATCTTTCTTCGGCAAACACCTTGCGCCGGAAGCACGCCAACGGGTTCTCGGCGCCATAAATGTCCCGCGCTTCATGTGCCCCGCTCACCTTGCTCCTCAACCTAACGGCACACGCTCCTCTCTCGCAATCGAACGAACCCTGTACCTCCTCAGGTCTTTAATTGAGACGAGCACAGCGTCGCATCGATGCTTATCGCCGAACTTTTCGCAGCTCCTGTTCGTACCCTCTTTTAGCCGCCCGCGATGCAAATTACTCTCGCGCGGTTATACACTCTTAACCCAGGTGGCCCTGATGACCTCCGTCTTACAGGACGTTCGCTACGCGATCCGCATACTCGCGAAATCGCCTGCTTTCACCCTCGTCGCCATCCTCACGCTCGCGCTGGGCATTGGTGCAAACACCGCCCTCTTCTCTGTTGTGGACGGCGTTCTGCTCAATCCGCTTCCCTACGCGCAGCCTGACCGGCTCGTGGCCCTTTTTTCCCACACGCGCACCTTCACCCACTCCTCGATTTCCTACCCGAATTTTCTGGATTGGGCGCGCGACAACCGCACCTTCGCCAGCATGGCGGCCTACCGCGGCGACGATTTCAATATGACCGGCATGGGCGAGCCCGAACGCCTCAAAGTCGAAATGGTCTCCGCCAATTTCTTCTCGCTCCTCGGCGTTAAGCCCGTCATTGGCCGCTCGTTTCTGTCGCAGGAAGACCAGGTCGGCGCCGCGCCCGTCGTCATGATCAGTGACGGAATCTGGCAGCGCAAATTTGCCGGCGCCTCCAGCGCTCTCGGCAAAACGCTCACGTTAAACGGCACCGCTTACACCATCATCGGCGTCGTCCCCGGCGATTTTCACTACGCCGGCAGCAATTTCAACTCGAATATCGACGTCTTCGTTCCCATCGGCCAGTGGAACGCGCCTCTTTTCCGTGACCGCCGCACTGGCATGGGTATGGACGCCGTTGGCCGCCTCGCTCCGGGCGTCACCTTGGCGCAGGCGCAAGCCGATATGGGCTCGGTCGCCAATAATCTCGCCAACGCTTTTCCTGACGCGGACAAAGGCAGCGGCGTTACCATGATCCCGCTGCGCGAATCCGTGGTTCGCGGCACGCGCCAGTTTCTTCTCGTTTTGCTTGCCGCCGTCGGTTTCGTACTGCTGATCGCCTGCGCCAACGTCGCCAATCTTCTTCTTGTTCGCGCCACCGGCCGCGCCCGCGAATTCGCCATTCGCGCCGCGCTGGGAGCCAATCAATCGCGCGTCATTCGCCAGTTGCTCACGGAAAGCATCCTGCTTTCGCTCGTCGGTGGCGCGCTCGGCCTGCTGCTCGCCGCAACGGGCACGCGCGCTGCACTCCGCGTCCTGCCGGATGCCGTGCCACGCGCGAATGAAATTCACCTCAACGTGACGGTGCTGCTCTTCGCCCTCGCCGTTTCCGTGCTCGTCGGCATCATCTTTGGACTCGTCCCCGCTCTCAAGACAGCAAATCCCGACCTGCACGAAACGCTCAAGGAAGGCGGACGCGGCGGCAGCGGCGCGCGCCATCGCACCCAAAATAGCTTCGTGGTCGCCCAAATGGCTCTCGCTCTCGTACTGCTCGTGGGCGCAGGCCTGATGATCCGCAGCATGGCCGTTCTCTGGAGCGTCAGCCCCGGCTTCAATCCGCACAATGCTCTGAACCTGGGGCTCGCTTCATCCCTTCCACTCGGCGGTACGCCGGACGCCATCCGCGCCGCCTTCCTCCAGCTTCATGACCGCTTCGCCGCCGTTCCCGGCGTGCAAGCCGTCTCGCTTGCGATTGGCGCTACGCCCATGGAAGGCGACTCCGACGTCGGCTTCTGGCTCGAAGGCCAGCCCAAACCAGCCACCGATAGCGACATGAAGATGGCGCTCTTTTACTCCGTCCAGCCCGATTACCTGCGAGCGATGGGCATTCCGCTGCTCCGCGGCCGCTTTTTCAGAGCCGATGACGATCACAACTCCCCGCCCGTCATCGTCATCGACCAGGAATTCGCTCATCTTGCATTTGGCAACACGGATCCACTCGGCAAGCGCGTGAACCTGCAAATTCTCGGCACCACTCCGGAAATCATCGGCGTTGCAGGCCACGTAAAGCAGTGGGGCCTGGACGAAGACAACCACTCACCCATTCTCGCGCAGTTTTACTTTCCCATTTCCCAGGTGCCCGATCAGTTCATGCCTCTTCTAGCGCGCGGCATGGACGCCGTCGTGCGCACGAAGGGCTCTCCGCTCGCCGAAGTCGGTGGCCTCCGCGACGCACTGCAACAGTTCAACAGCCAAATGGTCCTCTACGACATTCAGCCCTTTGACCAGATCATTTCTGACTCGCTCGCCTCACGCCGCTTCGCCATGATTCTGCTCGGAATTTTCGCCGGGCTCGCGCTGTTGCTTTCCGCCATCGGCATCTACGGCGTGATTTCTTACATCGTCGGCCAGCGCGTCCACGAAATCGGCATTCGTCTGGCATTAGGGGCCCATCCGGCAGACGTCCTGCGCCTCATCCTCGGCCAGGGCACGAAACTCGCGCTTGCTGGCGTTGGGATCGGCATTGCCGCAGCGCTCGCACTCACGCGCCTGATGACCAGAATGATTTTCGGCGTCAGCGCCCACGACCCCATCACATTCATCGCAGTCGCGATCATCCTCGTCATCGTCGCGCTGGCCGCCTGCTATATCCCGGCACGCCGCGCCATGCGCACTGACCCCATGGTTGCCCTCCGCTATGAGTAGCGCATCGTCCAGCTCTGCCGCAGTTGTAGGGCGCACCTCGCGCGACATTCACGCGCGGTATTCCTGGCCCTCGATGTCATTTTTACGAAATCCACTGCGCCGACATTTTCTCTCTTCAGCCCGTCATGGATTTGCTTTCTCCTCGCGAATCCTTCGCAGTTCGTTTGGGAAAATTTCATGACGCAGGAATCGAGCGATTTCTGCCAAGCCTTGCGGCCACCTTTCGGCAATCGCCGCTGAGGTTTGAGGATGTGTGGCGGATTAGCTGAATGGGTTTTCGTCGGCGCTCGGGCCGTAAATCGAAGGCAGCGCCACGTCCAGCAGCCGGAGATATACCGAAAGTTGCCCGCGATGGTGATACCAGTGATTCAGCATGATCGAACGCAACAGGCTCGCACGCGGAATGGAGAAAACATCCCTCGGCCCCATTTTCAGTTTCCACTGAGCCCTGGCACGATCCTCGGTGAGATTCCGCAGGCAATCTTCGGCTGCCCGAATGCTTTCGTCGTGAGCCGCGAAGATTTCGCCGATGTTTTTCGGCTGTTCGGCGCCGAAGTTCGCTTTCGATGCGTCGAATTCGTCGCTTTGGGAAATTCGCGCGATCGAACCCGGCACGTTCGCCAGATGCAGCGCGAGCTGGCCAAGCGTCATCGACTTTTTGTGTGGACGCCAGCTCAGTTTGTCTTCGGGAACCCGTTCGAGCACACGTCGCGTGGTCGCCGCCTCTTGTTGAACCTCGCCCAGCATTGCCTCGCACATCGGAATCATTCGCGTTTCTCCTTTCGAAGGGCGGCGGGGCTGCACCGCGTGCGCCCGCCGCGCCCAGCCGTTCCATTCTAGTTCGGGAATACCTCCGCGGCGAGCGCAACGGCCCATTAGGGCCGTTTGCGCTCGGCTCTCGCTTTCGCGCTTTGGTGCATGTGCTTCCAACCGTTGCTCATGCCCGAGCGCACGTCATCCGGAACGAATCCGAGCGCGGAATGATGAAATTTGATGAGCGTGCCGCCGGGAACCTCGCTAAGCCGGTACTGCACATTGGATATCACGGGGTACGACATGAAGAGAGGGCCGCAGAATTCGAGGAGCGTCGGCCGCTTGATCGCCTGCACGTGGGCCCAAAAATGACCGTCCTTGTCGCCGAGGTCGCGATACCAGCGGCCGCCCGGCCATGGTTCGATTTTCATTTGCATGGATGTGCCGTCCGGCCGCGTGCCCTCCGGCCCAAGTTGCTCGAGCAACGACTCAAACGTGACTTGCAAAGGTGCGTTCACGTGAATTTCCTCTTCCAGATTTAGCGTCAAATTCGAAACGTTCTGTGCCAATGATGCTGTGGATGCCATGTGCGTCTCCTTTAGGATTTTTCTTCCAACCGCCTGGCCTTCTGCTCTGCCCTTTCTTTCACGCTGCTCAATTGATGCCGCCAAAATTTTTCGAAGGTGCCGGCCCATTCATGCAGAGGCCGGATCGCCTCGGCGTTCGTACGGTAAAAAATCTGCCGCCCATCGCGGCGGACATAAACCAAGCCGACGTCGCGCAGCACGCGCAGATGTTTTGACACGGATGGTTGTTCCAGTCTGAGGCTGGCGACGATGTCGCCGACCGGGCGTTCCTGCAGCGCGAGATAGTTAAGGATGTCGCGCCGCCGCGGCTCGGCGATGGCGTTGAAAGCGTCAGATGTGGTGGCTGCCCGTGCCATGGCCAAACTATATATTCCCATATAGGCATATGTCAAGCGAATTTTTCTCGAATCCATTCCAACGTACATCCGCTCAGTGAATTAAGGCTGTCCTCAGCCTCACTCAATGTTGTTTCTTAAAGCTTCAGCATTCGCAGATTTACCGGCGGCGACGGATTCAGAGAGTCGCGCAGTTTTCTCGCCTGCTCGCTGGAGGAATTCAGTCATGATTCTCAGGAAAATTGGGTAGCACCAGCCGATATCCGCTCGCGTGAAGGAGACTTAGCGAACGGCTGACTTAAATGCGAAATGGGCGGCGCTGATTCAGGCCGCCCATCCCACTTTCAAAATCTTTGAACGAAAAGTATGGCTGTGACGCACGTCACAGCGACGCTACGGCCGGCGGTGAGAATGTTCGCGCGGCGAGCGTGTCGCCACCGCTTCGGTTCAACCTCAACTGCTCAATCTGCGCGTTAGCGGAACGCTCGCCAAGGCTCAAGCCGGCGGTCGCATTTGTCACGCTTCGTCCGTGACGCACCCCGCGCTTGCGTTCTTAACAAGCCGAATATACTTCGCCAGCGTGCCGCGCGTCGCTTTGTAAGGAGGCATGCGCCATGCGGCTTTGCGCGCGGACATTTCGTGGTCGCTCACCGCGACTTGCAGCAAATTCTTCTCGGTGTCGATCGTGATTTGATCGCCGCTGCGGACGAGGCCGATCGGCCCGCCCTCTTGCGCTTCTGGCGTGACGTGCCCCACGAGAAATCCGTGGGAACCGCCCGAAAAGCGCCCGTCCGTAATCAGCGCCACATCTTTGCCGAGCCCCGCGCCCATGATCGCGGAAGTCGGCGTCAACATTTCCGGCATGCCGGGCCCTCCTTTCGGGCCTTCGTAGCGGATCACGATCACGTCGCCCTTATGGATCGCGTTTTTCTCGAGCGCCGCAAGCATGTCTTCTTCGGAATCGAACACATTCGCGGGCCCGGAAAACCGCGTGCCTTCTTTGCCGGTGATTTTCGCCACGGAGCCCTCGGGCGCAAGATTGCCTTTCAATATCTGTATGTGCCCCGTCTTTTTGATCGGGTTCGAGAGCGGCCGCACGATCGGCTGCCCGGCTTTCAGCCCGGGCAAATCCTTCACGTTCTCGCGCACAGTTTTGCCCGTAACCGTAAGGCAATCGCCGTTAAAAAGCCCTTCCTCGAGCAGCATTTTGATCACACCCGGGATGCCGCCGACTCCCTGCAAATCTTCCATCACATATTGCCCGCTCGGCTTGAAATCGGCGAGCAACGGCGTCCGATTGCTCACAGCCTGGAAATCGTCGATGGTTAAAGTGACGCCCGCCGCGCGCGCCATCGCGATCAAATGCAGCACGGCATTCGTCGATCCGCCCAGCGCCGAGACGATCACCATCGCGTTTTCAAACGCCTCCCGCGTCATGATCTCGCGCGGCTTGATATCGCGCTCGAGCAGAGTCTTGATCGCTGCGCCCGCGCGAAAGCACTCGTCCATCTTCAGCGGGTCTGTTGCCGGTGTCGACGAACTATAAGGCAGCGACATTCCCAGCGCCTCAATTGCAGACGCCATCGTGTTTGCCGTATACATTCCTCCGCACGCCCCGGCGCCTGGACACGCGTGCTCCACGATCGCCTGCCGCTTCTCTTCCAGAATATTTCCGGCGATAAATTCCCCATAACTTTGAAACGCCGAAATAATATCGAGCTTCTGATGATCCAGATGCCCCGCGCGAATCGTGCCTCCATAAATCATCAGCGCCGGCCGGTTCAGGCGCGCCATCGCGATCAGGCACCCCGGCATATTCTTATCGCAGCCAGGGATCGAAATATTCGCGTCATACCATTGCGCGGACATTACGGTCTCGATCGAATCCGCGATCAAATCGCGCGATTGCAGCGAAAACGACATTCCCTCCGTGCCCATCGATATGCCGTCGCTCACCCCGATCGTATTAAACCGCATCCCGACCAGGCCGGCAGCCTTTACTCCCTCTTTCGCCTTCTCGGCCAGCGACAGCAGATGCATGTTGCATGTGTTCCCCTCAAACCACATGCTGGCGATGCCGACCTCCGGCTTGCCCATATCCTCCTCGGTGAGCCCGGTACCGTAAAGCATCGCCTGCGAGGCCCCTTGGGATTTCGGCTTGGTAATGCGCGAGCTGAACTTGTTCAGTGTCATAACGCCTTTCTACGATTCAGTTGTGCCTGTATCCGTAGAATTTTCCTTCAAAAGGCGCGGGAAAGCGAATTGTTTTGCGGTAAACTCAGCGCCGTCGAGGCGCACTACGAGGCACAAATTTCAGCGGTGTCGAAGCAGCTCGCCACAACTCAGATCTTGTTGCGATCTTCAAAAGGATGGTCGGGTTCGTCTTCCAGGCGTCCGCGAGCGGGCACTTCGCGCTCATCCGTCGCATCTTCCACGCCGCTCACCACTTCCGCCTCAAACGCCTGGCCGTCGTCGAGCAATTCTTCCACGCTCTCTGGATCGGCCTCGGCGATATTCGAGATGCCCTGGATGTCGCCGGCCTGCCCCGCCCTTTCAGATGCGTTTTCGTCCGGCGGAGCGAGCGTCACGTCTGCGGTGAGAGAGGATTGCAACGTGTCCGAGCTGACTTCGTTCATTTTCTTCGTGCGCTGAGCGCGTCTTGGCGCAGTCTTGCGCGATTTGGTACCCTTTTTTGCTTTCGAAGTTTTCTTTCTCATCATTCACCACTCTAAATTCGGTCCTTTTGAGAACAATAAGCAATTTCCTGTAGGGCCGGACCACACCTCCACTAATACCAAATAAAACCTGGCAAAACCACGATCAGCTCGAAAATTTAGAACCCGCGGAGACGTGGACACCGGGCATACCACGGGAGAGCAGCCGCCAAGTTCTCGTCGAAATTCAGTGCGCCAAATCGTCGGCATTTCTATTGCGGAGCGGGCGTGCTGGCGATGCCGAAAGGCGCCGTTCCGGACAACGTGTATGGCGAATTGGTGTTCTCCACCGGTGCTGTCGCGGAGTCGTCAATCACCCCGAGCTTGTTTGCGCCGTCTTCCGCAATGAATGCCTGGAAAGGAGATGCGGGGGGAATAGTAACCCCCTCCGAGGCTGTCCCGCTTCCGGTCAGCGTAAACGGCGACCCGGAAAGCGCAACTGGAGGTGAAGCCGTGTTGTTGACCACCGCAAATTTGTCGAGCCCGTTGAGCGTCACGTAAACACGATGGCTGTCAGGCGTGACCGCTACGAAGCTAGGCACCGCGGAGGAATCGAGGCTCGTTGTGAAACTGGCATTGGAAAGATCCGTCAGCGCATCGGAAGTAAGCGTCATTACTTCCACGCCATCCGCCACGCTCGAAGATGCCCCTTGCTTCGCGATGTAGGCCACAGTGCCGGGACCCGTGCCGCCCGAGATCGCGACGGCGATGCCCATTGGGATCGTGCCGTATGTGCTCGAAAGCGGCGCGGGATTCGTAATTCCCGTTAACGCCGCGGGCGAAGAGCCGCCGTTATTGATCACGAAAAGGCTATTCCCTGCGGAAAGCGTCACGTAGACCCTCGTTCCGTCCGGACTAATGGCGACGCCCTCCGGCCCGTCGCCCGTGGTGCTCGTAGCGATTGCTGTGCCCAGGCTGAACGTCGCTGCATCGCCCGAATTGGTCACATTCACTACTGCCACGTAGTCCGCAGTGCTACTCGTGCCGTTGCACGCGACGAAGATCGTGTTCACCGTAGCCGCAACGCCGTGGGGCGCCGTGCAACCCGCGAGCGAAATCGGCGATCCGCTAATCTGCGCATTTGCGATCGTGTCGAAAATGGCGAGCTCGTTCGCGCCAGACAGGGTCACGTATGCGTACCGTCCCGAGGGCGAAAACGCCACACCGTAGGGAAGGCTCTGCGGCGGGCCTGAGCCCGTCGAGGCTGGCTGCGCCGCCACGGTCGAATCCGCCTTTGTCAAGGTGTTGAAAAATTCCACTTCATTGGCCGTCTGCTCCGCGATCACCGCATAAGGCGCCATCACGTCGATGCTCAGTGTGTTGCCTGCAGTATTCGGCAAGGCCGACCCGGCCGGCGTCATCGAGTTCCCTGTATCAGTCACGCACACCTGAAATGCAAACTCGCCAGCTGAGGTGCTGGCCGCCGAGGGTGTTCCCGAAATCGTCGCCGTGGTCGAAGTCGAAGCCAGCGTGAAGGTGCCCGTCGGAAAATTTCCGGTCGGGCTCGAGCAAGCGCCCGCAGCCGCTGCTCCCGGCCCCAGCCATGTGTTTCCGCTCAGCCCTCCCGTTGTCGAGAGCGTCGCCGCGGTGGAGTTCGTCGGGTAGGGATAGTTCACCAGACCGTTCGGAAGCGTGATCGCGTTAATCGCCAACGCCGCGTTCACCAGCAGCGACCCCGTGCTGACGCTGCCCGGGTCCGTAGTCGTTGTCGCGGGCGGAGTGGACGCATTCCCGGTATCTTCCACCGTCACGGCAGGAGAATACGGCGTTGTGCTGGCCGCGCCCGTCACATCTCCCGAGGAGCAAGACGTCGAGGTTGCAAGGTTTGCGCAAGTGAATCCAGTCGGAAAGTTCGACGGCGTGAACGAAACGTATGGCGCAATGCCGCCTGCCGCATTGAATTGCAGCAAAGTTCCGATTTCGCCGTAGGTGCGTCCCTGGACCGCGATAGGCCACGGCGAAGCGATCGTGCCCGTCAGCGTCAGCGCCCCATCAATCTTCAGACTCTTGCTTGTGTCTATAGCCGTACCGCCAGGAGTCCAGGTGTTGCCTGTTTCAGGCACTGACATTGTCAGCGTCTGCGTGCCCGAACCCGTGATGCTGTTCTTGTTGCAAGAGTAGGTCGGCCCGCCAGAGCAGGCGAACGTATTTGTCCCTGCGGTCAGCGTCGCGGCGCCGTAATTCCCCAGCCCCCCGCTGATGGTATAGCTGATCCCAGTGCATGCGCCTCCCGTGCAATCGTTCCCTACACCGTAGGCGCGGCCGGTGACCGCGTCATTCAAGCTCGATGGAGGAGTCAGAGCCATCGCGCCGGCAGCCGACAATGTAATCGACGCCGAATTCGAAGTGCCGCTTGGCGTTGTCGCATTAGCCGTGTCGCTCGCGCTCAAGGTCAGGGTGGACGTCGTCGCATTGGATAGTGATGTGGTGCCGCAAGCATAGTTCGTTCCCTGCAGCGGGCAGGACCACGTGCCCGGTTGGCTAGTGATCGTCGCGCTTGCGTAGGTGCCGATTCCACCCGTGATCGCAAAGTTCGCGGCCTGGCAGGCGCCTCCCACCCCTGTGCAACCCGTGCCGGTACCGAAAGCACGCCCGTTCACGCCCGCGAACGCTCCTGTCGGCGCTGTAAGGTTGAGGGCACCATTCACTGTGAGAGTTTTGGAAACGGCCACAGGCGCCGCTGCCGCCGCTGTCGAGGCATTCGCCGTGTCGGAAACAGAGACGGAGAACGTAGAGGTCGCAGCCGTCGCGGCCGCTGTTCCGCTGCAAGAAACCGCCGTATTGCCCCCGTTCGCCGCGCAGACGATCCCCACTGGAGCGGCTCCGGCCGATGGGGCGGCTGGCGGGACGGAAAAAGTATAAGGGGCCAAACCACCCGTAGCGGTGTACGTTGGAGCGGCGCAATTCCCGCCTGAGCACCCGACGCCCGTCCCATAACTACGGTTCTGCACTGCGGCGTTCACGGCAGGATCGGGGCTCACAGGCAGCGTCAGGGGTGCCTCCACCGTGAGCGAGAGGCCAGACACCGAACCCGTCGTCCCAGAGGCGCTTCCGCTTGGCGTTGCTATGTTGCCCGGATCATCGACCGTAACGGAAAAACTGGCTGTGCCGGTGGCCGCGCCGGTCCCGCTGCAAGTGGTTTTGGCCACGGAGGAAGATGCCGAGCCGCTGCACGTTACACCGGCGCTCGTGAGGGCCGCGGAATTGGTGAATACGTATGAATCCGCCGTTTCAACCGATGGCAGGCCGCCCGACGCCAGATAAGTTAGCGGCAAACAACTCCCGCCCGAGCACCCAGCGCCGCTGCCATACGCCCGGCCCTGCACCGCGTTCGGGGGAGCGGCACTGACGGCATCGTTGTTTGCCGCCAAATGCAACGGCGCCCCGACGTTGAGAGTCACGTTCGTCGCCGCGCTAATGGTGTTTGAAGGAACCGCTTGCAAGCCCGTTTCGGGGTCCATGATCGGGCTATCCGTCACCGAAATACCCACCTTATAACTGCCCGCCGTGAGAGTGCCGGAATTTTGGAGAATGCAGTTGTCGTTCGTCCCCGGAGCCGCGAGATTCAAAGCGAGCGCCGCGCCGGGCGAACTTACGGCGCAGTAATCGGTGTTCGCAGCCGGGGGGCCATTGCCCACCGTGGCGCTTAGCGTCGTGCTCACCGTCATCTGGGCCGCGTTACCGGCGATCTGGCCGTAGCTCCTGCCCTGCACTCCGGCCGGAAGGGTATTTGCAGCGATGGCGGGAGGCGCGGTCACCGTGAATTCCGGCCTTACTTTCATCGTGAATGACTGCGTGGCCGCGCGAGGAGGGCTGTTCGAATCGAGCGCCTGAATCGTGAATTGGTACCTGTTTCCAGCATCCGCGGAGGAGGGCGTACCGCTGATTAAGCAGCCTGCGCCCTTCGCGTCAACGCTCAACGCAGGATTCATCCCTGGCGGAAGAGCCCCCGCCGTCACGGTACATGAAGCAACTGGCGCCGTCCCGCTCGCAGCGGTGGGTGATATGGGATATCCAGTTTGAGTCTCGGTCTCCACACTGGTTACGGCAACCTTCGAGTACGCACGGCCCGCGATCCCGTCCGGCATCGCCACGCTCGCGAAGCTGAGAAGACCCCCGCCTCCCGCTGGCGGCAAATTGCTCGAAAGGCCCCCTCCCGTCGAGTTGCAGCCCGAAATAAGCAGGAGAAGCGAGGCGCCGGCGAGTAATGACGCTCGCGCCTCTGCCAAGCGAAATGCCCTGAGCGGTAGTCTCTTGGAGTTGGAACAATACGACGAGGCAGTTCGAGCTGGGGTCGACATTCCTCTGTCTCCGTTGCGGGCGCGCAAGCCGCCACACAAGTTTTTTCCAATCAAAATTGCTTAGGTGAGCGCGAAACGTACTATGCAGGTATAAAGGGTGTCAACGGAATTTTGACGGTTATCGATTGACCGTGTTGAATGTGCAACGAACGGATAATTCCTTGACAACCACTCGGAATCCCTGCTAACAACCTGTGCCAATCTTTGAATTTAGGGTTCGTACGACGCTGTGCGGGTGTGCCGTTTACGCGCGCTGCGGGTGTCCCAAAACTAGAGGAGCAATCTCGATGTGCAACCTACCCCGGCTCAAGGCTGCCATTCTCGCGTTTATTCCATGTCTCGTTCTGATTCTGGCGCTCCCCTCGAACGCCCAAAGCATCAGCGGCGTCATCGCCGGGACGATTCGCGACCAGCAGAACCAGCCGCTGCCCGGCGCCACTGTCACCGTCGCCAACCGCCAAACGGGCGGCAGCTATCAGGCCAGCAGCGATGAAAACGGCCATTATCGCGTGCCCGAAATTTCGCCAGGATCCTACGACGTCACGGTGCAGTTTCCCGGCATGCAGACCGTCAAGCACACGGAAGTTCCCGTGGACGTCGACGAGGTGACGCTGGAGGATTTCTCCCTGAAAGTCGCTGGGCAGCAGAGTTCGGTGGAAGTCAAATCCACCGCGCCCACCACGGACACCACCGACGCGACGCTGCGTTACGATTTTTCCACCGCGCAGATTCAGAATCTGCCGATCCTCACGCGAGACATCAACAATCTTGCGCTGCTCGCTCCCGGAATCGTCAGCGTGCGCACCTTCAGCTTCGCGAGCACTCTGGTTCCCTTCTCCTCCAACGGTTCGCGCGGTCGTGATAACAACTTCATTATTGACAGTGTCGATAACAACGAGCCGCTCTTCGGCGGCGCCGCCACGCAATTCACCAATACCGATGTATTTGCGGAATTCACCGTTCTCACGCATCAGGAAGACGCCGAGTTCGGCCGCAACACTGGCGCCACCGTAAACGTGATCACCAAGAGCGGCTCGAACGAGATCCACGGCTCCGCGTTCTGGTTCGGCCAGGACGGCGAATTCAACGCCCTCAATCGCGCCGAGAAAACAGCCCTGCTCACATCACCTCCGACTTCGTATGAAAACCAGGCGGGCATGACGCTGGGCGGCCCGATCAAAATGGATCACAGTTTTTACTTCGTCTCTTACCAGTGGGATTTAGCGCACGACGACCTTACCCGCGTCTTCCCCGTCCTAAGCACCTTGCCTGACGCCGCCGGACTCTCCACTCTCAAAAGCATCAGCAGCACGCCCACGCTCGCCGCCTATCTCGCCACGCCCTCCTTAACGCAAGTTCCGAGTGAGGGGGGCTCCTGCTTCACCGCGCCCGCGCCATCCGGGTTTAACGCCTCAAATCCGTGCTTGCCTGCGCAGCCCCCCGTCGACGGCGTCACCTACAACGTCTTCAACGTCCCGCACGCCAACATCTTCGACGTGCGCGATCAGGAAGCCTCCGGCCGCTTCGACCAGAAAATCGGCAACCGCAACGACGTTTACGCACGCTATCTCTTCGACGATCTCGTCACGCCTAACGTCCCGCTCAGCACTTCCGGCGACACGGCCTTCTCCGATCTCGGCCTTTTGCCGGACGCCCGCATGCTCACCCGCCAGCGCACGCAAAGCGCCGTGCTCGACCATCGCTTCTACGGCGTGAAATATCTCAACGAATTGCGCTTCGCCTACAGCCGCATCGCGCAAGGCATCGGCCCTTACGATGAACCGCCCAGCGTTCGCAACGCGCAGCCCGCGCTCACCGTCGAGGACCTTTTCAGCTCGACCGGCTTCGGCCCTTACTCGAACAACTTCCCCTCCGCCGGCAACCGGTTCACCGTTGGCCAGGCGAGCAGCCCCAGCACCTTCCGCAGCAACATTTACCAAATTCAGGAAAATTTCTCGCTGATTCATGGCCGCAACAGCTTCAAATTCGGCGGCGATTTCGTCCGCACCGACTCCGGCCTCGCGAGCCTGCCTTCCAATCTCGGCCAATACGTCTTCGGCGTCCTCGGCTCGAGCTGCGACGTCAGCGGCTCGACCTGCGCCGGCTCCTCGCCCTGCACCACCAATCCGCAATGGTGCGGCATGGCCAGCTTCCTCAACGGCTCCGCCGGGCTTGCCTCCGTCACTTTCCAGCGCGTCACGCGCGGCTCCAGCGAACTCTCGCTCCGCACCTACGACGAAGCCGTCTTCTTCCAGGACACGGTCCAGCTCCGCCCCTCGCTCTCGATCGATGCCGGCCTGCGCTACGAAATTTACGGCCAACCGATCCAGGATCTGCACACGCTCTACCCCTCCTACGTCCCCTCCGTAAATTCCTTCAAGAAAAATTTCGGCCCGCGCTTCGGCTTCGCGTGGGCGCCCTCTGAGCACATCGTTGTTCGCGGCGGTTACGGCATCCAGTACAACCCTGTCATCTTCGACATCGCGCTTTCCATGTGGCAAAGCGGCCCGATTTCCCCGCTCATCGTCACCACTTCCCCCGCCGCAGCCGCCTCCATCGGCCAACAACCCACAATCGCGCAGCCGCTCGCCGGCACAACTTTTCCCAGCGCGCCTCTCACCACCGCCGCCCTCACCGCAGGCGTCAAGAGTTGCGGCCCCGATAGCAACGGCTCCACGCCCGCACTCGGCGTCACCATCGCCGGTTCGGTTCCCGTCGGCAATTGCTCCAGCGAATTCACCGTCGCGCCAACCCTGCGCAACCCCTACGTGCAAAACTACTCCTTCGGCGTGCAATGGGAATTTCATCCCACATGGCTCGCCGAACTCGCTTTCGTCGGCAGCAAGGGCACGCAGCTTTTCCTGCGCCAGGATGAAAATCCGCTCGGCGGCTGGGCCACGGACGCTACCGGCCAGCCGACCAACACGACCCTTTGCCCCACTCTGGCGGTCAATAACGTCGGTTGCCTCAATCCCCGCGGCAATCCCGCCAGCGGCGACATCACCGAAGTCACCAACGCGGGCGACTCCACCTACAACGCCCTCCAGGCCAGCCTCACCAAGCGCTATGACCGCACGCGCGTCGGCGACTTCACCTTCACCGCCGGATACACCTGGAGCCACATGCTCGACAACGCCAGCGAAATTTTTGGCCCCTCGGTGCAATTCCTCTCCGCATACGTCGGCGCTAACGCCGTGCAGAACGACTTTCTCTCGTCCTTCTACCTCTCGCCGCAAGCGCAGGGATTGCAATCCATCGAAGCCATCACGCCCTTCGCCGAAGACGCCGGCAATCTGAAGGCGGAAAAGGCCAGTTCCTCCTTTGATCGTCGCCAGCGCATCGCCTCCAGCTATTTGTGGGAACCCTTCCCCAGCAAAGGCATCCTGCTGCGCGGCTGGCAACTCAGCGGCATCGTCAGCTATCAATCCGGCCAGCCATTTTCGCCCCTCAACGGCACGCCGACCGGCCTTTGCGCGGACGCCAACGGCGACGGCATCCTCACCAACGATCGCCCCAGTATCGGCAACCCCCGCGCGCCAATTAACACCGTCGCTTTGCTCACTTCGGCTGGCTGCGCGATCCCTTCGGCAAGCGCGGGAGGTTTGACCGTCGCGGATTATTCGATGGATCCCGCTAACGCGCATTTTGTCCAGGTGCCGCTCGGCCTCAAGCCCGGCGAAGCCTTCTCGGTCGGCAGCGAACAATACAAGGCGGAAAACGCAGGCCGCAACATTCTGCTCGGCCCGAATCTGGTCGAATGGGACGCAGCGCTGATGAAGAGCTTCACTTTCCGCGAATCGAAAGTGCTCCAGTTCCGCTGGGAAGTTTATGACGCGCTCAACCACGCGAACGCCGGCTTCACCATCGGCAACGTCTTTGCCGCCAACGCGCAACCCACTCCGGCTTACGCCTTTTCGCCCAGCCGCACGCCCGCTTCCGTCACCGGCGTCATCCCGGAAAACGCAATCGACGCATCCCTGCTCACCGGAACTACGCGCAAAAATTCGTTCCTCACCACCCAATTCATGAACACCAGCGCCCGCACCATGCAGTTCGGCGTAAAATTCACCTTCTGACGCGCAACGCCGTAGCGTCGGGCGAGCGGCCAGCTTGTCTTTGCCCTAGCCGTTGCCGCCCGGCGCGCCGCTCCCTGCCGGAATTCCTACTGATTAGGCGGGACCTGCAGTTGCCGAAAGTCCGGCGAAGGCGACGTATCGGAATTCACCACCTGCCCCTCTCCATTCACCCAGTATTCGCTTTTCGTACCCGTCCATACATCGCGATGTTCGCCGGTGAGCGGGTCGTAAGTCGGCGTGATGCCGTTCAAGGCATCCGTGAAGCCTTTCACTTGCGATGCCTGCGCATCCTGCCGGCGCTCGAAGGCATTCACTTGATCCTGCATGGCCCGCATCTGCGATTCGAATTGCTGCACCTGCTGCGCCAGTGCGGCCATGCGCTGCTGCTGGCGCGCCTGCTGATACTGCATTCCTTCCGCATCCATGTTCTGCTGGTAAGCCTCCCACTGCGGATTGAGCTGAAACGTCTGGCCCGCGTGTTGAATCACGCTCCGGGCCAGCGCAACCTGCGCCGGTGGCGCCATGAAGCTCACAAGAACCGGAACTTGCCACAGCGGGCCGTAGAGCGCCGTCTTCGAATACGCGAACGCGACGGCGGGACCATGATCCGTTTCGCAGCGGTACGCGATCTGCCCGCTCGAGGACTCGGTCGCCTTCGTGTCCGCCGGCAGATAATCCGGCACGGATAAACTCACATCGGCTTGGTCGGCCTGGGGGTTCCGGCAGACACTCTGGAAGCGGCCGCGTGCATAGAGCACCGCAAACTCCGGTCCGGTGCGGTATCTCGCCACGATCATTTGGGCCTGCGCCCCCAAATCGTAAACTTCTCCTTCCCGCGAATGCAGCTGATTGGGAACCGCGTACGATGGAATCGAAACGTCGCCCAGCCGGATGTTGATCTGGCCATCGGGCGATCGCAGGTCCACCATTCCCCTCTCGTCGGAGAAACCCAACCGAAAGAGGCCGCCTTTCGCCGTCCAGCCCTGCGGCACTTCTACTGTGAAGGCATGCTCGAACGGATCTTCGAATTTCACCCACGTGATGCCCGCCGCAGCCGCGCTCCCCGTGGCGTTGCTCATCGCCGCGCCGCGCTCCGCCGCAAAAACTCCAAAGAGCCGGCCGCCTCCGCCCGCAAGAACGAGAACAAACAGAATCAGGACGCCTCGTTTCATGCTCTCCTCCTCGCTCCGAACTTTTCGAAGGACCAGCTCCCGCAAAGTACACCTCCTTATTTTCTCTACGCAACGAATTTGTGGCCACCCCGGCGCAGCGCGTGAATTTCGCGCGCGCCGTCCAGCGACGGAGGCAAACGATTCGACAGCGCCTATTGGCGGAAATAGTCGGGGACGCGTTTCTTTAGGACTTCCGGTGGGATTTCCCTGGCGGCGCCTGGGGGCAGGTCGCCCAGTTCGAATGGACCATAGGCGGTGCGGATCAAGCGATTGACTTGCAGCCCCAGGTGCGCCATGACCTTGCGGATTTCGCGGTTCTTCCCTTCCTGCAGTGTAATGGCGACCCACACGTTCGAACCGGCCTGCGCGCGCTCGCGCACGGCGTCGATCGGGCCGTAATTCACGCCCTCGACTGTGACTCCTCGCGCCAGCCTCGCGAGCGCCGCGGGCTTCACCGCGCCATGAACGCGCACGCGATAGCGCCGCTTCCACGCGTTCGCGGGCAATTCGAGATAGCGCGCCAAGCCGCCGTCATTCGTCAGCAGCAACAGCCCTTCGCTGTTCAGGTCGAGCCGCCCCACGCTGATCACGCGCGGCAACCCCGGCGGCAAATTATCAAACACCGTCGCGCGTTTTTTTTCGTCCCGCGCCGTCGTCACCAGGCCCGCAGGCTTGTGATAAAGGAACAGGCGCGGTGCCTCCACGTCGGGCAGAGGCCTGCCATCCACTATAATTTTGTCTTCAGGCCCAACGGTAAAAGCCGGCGTCTCCAGCTTCTTCCTATTGACGCTCACGCGCCCATCGAGAATCCACCGTTCCGCATCCCGCCGCGAACACAGCCCCGCCCGCGCCATCACCTTGGCAATTCGCTCGCTGGCCGAGGGCTTTGACCCAACGGCGTCATCTCTCGCCCCAATGTTATCTGTTTTGTCGCGGGTATCTTTGCGGCCGTTCATCTATGGGTGCTTTCCCGCCTTTGCCGCCCGCGCCTCGAATGGCCGCAGCTCCTCCGGATGGCAGCGCACGTAATTAAGCACCCGCTGGCGCTTCTGAATGCCGCGCGTCCCCTCGCCGTCCGGCGGGCAAAGATCCGGCCGCATCCCGCCAACGCGTTCAAAGATCGTCGACCATCGCCGCTTGATCGCCGGCAGCGTCACAAACAACGATTTCGCCATCGCCGCATCATCCGCCCCATCCAGCGCCAGCTCCAGCAATTCCTGCTCTCCGCGCGCGAACGCAAACTGCGGCGCCACGTGGTGTTGAAAAAGCCCCGCCGCCACGGAGTGCGGATCGCTGCGAATCGTCTCCAGCGTCACCTGCAGCAGCGCGCGCTCGCGATTCCACTTGTTCCCAGGATTGGCGCGATGATACTCCTCGAATCGATCGACGGCCTGGAAAACCTTCAGGCCGCGGACATGCCACAAATCAATCTCGTCCACCAACTCGATAAGAATCCGCGAAAAGCGATAGCCCGCAAACAGCTCCTGATACGCACGGCCCAGCACGACGCGCACTTCATCCACCTGCTTGGGCGTGAGCGAACCATCGTGCTTCCAGCTCGTGTCCAGAATCACCTGATGCAGGTCGCCATGCGTATTCGCGTCGCGGACCTCGGCATACGTCGCAACCACCGGCTTCCCGTTCGCCACGCTCTCGATGATTCTGGCGTTCAATCCCGGCCTTGGATTACCGGCTTCGCTCTCGATGAAACTCTTCCGTACAAACGACGCGAGCCCGAAGCCGACAATTTCGGCTGCGCCTCTTGCATGCATTTCCACCACAGCGCTTCTGGTCGCGTGAGACATCCCCAGCAATTGCCGCCAGGCCTCGAGTGCCCGCTCCTGGCCGACACTCTCCGCGCCGTTTTTGGCGGGATGCAACCGCAGACACCGCTCCAGATCGCCCGCTTGCGCCCTTCGCCATGAAAGAAAGGGGTCCATAGCAGCCCCAAAAGTATCCTAAAAGACTATTGCTGGGAAGTGGTCCGCCCCTCTAGAGTCCTCACCGATTCGCTTCAGCTTTCAGCACGGCCATTCGGCAAAAACGGAAAATCGAGGAGGGAAAAGTCCATGCGGGGATTCTCTTGGAGGCTCATGCCATTCGTCGGCGTAGTTGCGCTTTTCTTTTCGGCAGTTCCTGGCGCGCGGGCGCAGTGCGGCTCCGCGCCCAAGTCGGCCAATCCGGCGGTCTTTCACACCTCATCGGGGCAAGCGCGCTTGGAGTTTGTCGCGGACCGCGGCCATGACGATGATAACGATCCCTCCATCGTTGGCCTCTGGCACACGAATTACACAGCAACGTTCGATGACAATTTTCCTCCCGGAGCACCCGCCAAGGTGCCCTTCCCCTTCGCCCAGTCCTATAAGATGTGGCACGCCGATGGGACAGAGTTTGACAACGTCTTCATGCCGCCAGCCGGCGGAAACATCTGCTACGGCGTCTGGAAGGACACAGGCCACGGCAGCGTCAAGGTGCACCATGTCGGCGTCCAGTATGATTCGAGCGGTAACGTCAGCAATATTTTCACCATCGACGAAACCGACACAGTCGCACCCGACGGCAAAACCTATAAAGGCATGTACGATTTCAAGCTCTTCGGCCCGGACAACGTGTTTGGCGTCGGCGTGCCCATCGCAGAAGTAAGGGGAACGACGGCCGCCACGCGAATCACCGTGGACTGACACAGCGCATCGGCAAAGGAATTTACCGAATGACCGCGCCGGGCTGACCACCCTTCAGGTGGACTAGGAGAGTAAGTGGCGCGCCCGGAGAGAGTCGAACTCCCGACCTTCTGGTTCGTAGCCAGACGCTCTATCCAACTGAGCTACGGGCGCGCTGTTTGAACGGAAGGGCCCGAATAGAATACTTGGAATAGGGCCCGCTTTCAACGGCGATGCGCGAATCGCCGGGTTGAGTCTCGTTGGCAGCGCTACCACACGAATGCAAAGACCCGCCGAAAAACGGCCGCGGGACAGTCGAGAACTCCGCAAAAACGGGCAGCGTTCACTGCGAGTCGCTAGGGGAGGATTTGCTGAAGCGGCGCTGCAGGCGGCCGAGCACCGTGTTTGGGCCGCCGTAGACGAATTCGAGGGCCTCGTTTTGCGCGAACTGGCCGAGGAGGTTGTGTTCGCCCATTATGAATCCGAGGTGCACACCGTTGTGGGTCGGCAACCACGTGTTTGCCGCGACCATGGGGCCGACAAAGGGCGAAGCGGTCAACGCGAGCGAAAACGAGCGATGGCCGTCGTCGCCGCGGCGCGACGTAACGCTGGAGATGGCCGCGTGCACGAAGCGCCGCCCGAAACCCGCGCATGTGCAGCGGTAATACGCCGCGTCCTCGTGGTCGGCTTCGGCAATGGCGTACTGGGAAGTCGCGGTGACCATGCTGATGCCCAGATCGCTCGCGACGCGCACGCCGTACGCATTCCAGCCCTGCCCCCAGCGCTTCTGGAAATCGAAGCCCTGATCGATCGCGCCCGCGAAAGCGGCTCCCGCGAAGGCAACCGGGCCGACGGCATTCCATACGAAAGCGTGGAATTTCTGCTCTTCTGTGGGAGGCGTGTAGAAAGTCGGGGACGGAGGCGCAAGCGTCGCGATGAAGCCGGCCGGCGGCACGACCGGTGGGGAGACGACTGTGTCCTTGCTTGCTACCAACACCTCGCTGCCCGGGTTCGCATCCGTCGTCGCGAGCGACTGCGCGCCCAATGGCTGCACCGCTACGAAAGCCGCTAAGGCTGCCGCGACCACAATAATCATCTTCTTGATGTAACACCTCGTGCCTTCACGCAAGGCACTCTGCGGGTACGCGCCGCGCACGTTACATCAGCTTTGGCCCTGGAGCAAACGAAATCTGCGCGCTGGGGCAAATAAAGGACGTTGCGCAAAATCCAGCCGCGCCAGGCCACCGGCCTCTGGGCGCGCGCCTTCGCTCTTGCCCTTATACCAGCGCCTTGATTGAGAGGGAATCAGACTCGGAGAGCCGGCCGTTTGTACGCAATCTTTCAGCGCGTCTCGCTCTGCTGTGCAGCTGCAGCCCCGGCGCCATCGCTCGAATCTGGGCTCCCACCGGATTGCAGCCTGGCGATCAGGTCCTTCGCGGCGGGTGCGTACGAATTCTTGGGCGAATCTTTTATAAACAGCTGCAAAGCATGAATCGCCTCGTCCGTTCGGCCCAGTCTCGCCAGCGCTTCGCCGAGCAGGTATTCGGCGTCATTTGCATTTCCCTTCCCGGATTTTATGGCCGCGGCCGCTTCACTTCGCGCTTTCTCGTTATCGTTCGCTCTCAGGTAGACCACCCCAAGCATCCAGTGCGCGAACCAATCGTTGGGGCTGATCGAAATCGCTTCCGTCAACGATTTCTCGGCTGACTCATAATCGCCCTGCTCGATCCGAAGTTCGCCCATGTCGGCGAGCGCGTCTTCGTTATCCGGATCGATCGAAAGCGCGTTCTGCAGATATTGCTGCGCCTTCTCTAAATTCCTGGTCACCAGGTAAAGTTCGCCGAGCTTGTCGTTGACGTCCGGATTCCCGGGTGCAAGCTTGTAAGCGGCTTCAAGATGCTTTTCGGCTTCGTCGTAATGCTTTTCCCGCATCGCATTGACGCCTTTGTCCAACTCCGCCCTAGCCTTTGGCGCAAGCATCATCCCTTTGGCGTCCGCATCATCTGTCGTGTCCGGCTGCAAAGTCACCGTAGTGCTGAATTGACCGTAGCTCGAGGGCACTTCAACCGAACCGAAGCCGTCCTTGTATCCGGGTTCGTGAACCGTCACCGCATAAGACCCGCGGCTCACGCCTGCGAACCGCACCACGCCATTGCTCCCCGCAACGTCGCTCCGCCCGGCGTCGCCCTCGGACGATACAGTCACTTGCGCCCCTTCACCCGTGGGCCCTCCGTCTTCCCCGACGATATTCACCACGATCACCGCGCTCGGCCCGCGCGGCTGCCCCGAAGGCGACTGTCCCATTTGCCCCGGGTATCCCTGCGCGCGCAGCGTAACCGCCAGGCACAATACGCCCAGGCACGCGCCGCTCAAAATAAACGCCAGACTTCGCGCGCTTCGTTTCTTTTCTTGGTTACGCAAATCGTTCGGTAGGACGGGCAGTCTCACGCGGCCTCCTTCGAGGCGTCTCGCGATCCACCATCTCAGTGCCCGAAGCATATTCCCGAAGCCACACCGAGTCAACGCCCCAATGGGCCCAATGGTTGACACGCTGCGCGCCCCGCGCGAAACCCTTTGCCGCCATCGCCGCCGCATTCCCAAACTCAGGAGCCTTCATCGAACGTCGGGTGCCGCGTCCATTGCGCGCCTGCTTGCCCTGAATGAGGTGGTGAAGGGTCGCAATGGGTGCGGGGTTTTCGCGCGCCCATTTCAGGTGTCTAATACCATAGCAGTCGTGGGGTCTGACGTGGCGGGGAACACAATCACTACGAACCTCAACATCACGGTCAGCATGTCCGCGCCCACCTCCCTCACCGTCGCGCCGCCCAATCCCTCCATGACCATCGGCGGCACGCAAGGTTTCACCGCCATCGACCAAACCGGCAACAACTTCAGAGATTCAGCCAACCACCCTCTGACCGAGCGGTATAAAGTGATAGGAGACGGGAATGTCAAGATCAAATAGCTTCCGCGCGTTTGCGACATGGGCGGGCGTGGCCGGGGCATTCTGTGCCTGCGCGTCAGCGCTAGCATCGAGCCAGGCTTTCCCACGAAAAAATCCGGCCCGGCTGGCGCACGAATTCCTACTCACTGCCTATCCCGACCTTCCGCCCAAGGACTTCCTAAAACTTTCGCTTGAAGAAAACATCGGTTCCCCGTGGACGCAGTTCTTCCGCGTCTCGCTTGATGTTGTCCCGCTCTCGACAGAGGAGGAGATCAACGCAAAAGACTCATTCACCCTCGACGGCAGGGGAGGGCGTATCCCACCACCAACCAACACGCCCGTCCTCACTGGATTCGTGGATTTCGACGGAGGCGAACGAATCCAGGGTTTTGGAGTGTCCGGCCCGCTCAGCAACTCAGACAAGAACGATGCGATACAGCACCTCATCCAGTCGCATCCCGAGTGGACCAACGAAATGGACTATGAAGCCCTTGAGAAAGCGGGTGCCCGGTTCGGGCCGTCAGACGAGCAGGCGTTCGTCCAATCGATTCACATCGAGAAATATCGGCCGTTCCTGGGGCAGCTCAAAGTTAAATCGGTCACTTTCGAGGGACCACAAGAGCGCCATCAAGGCACTTTTGGGATAATGTACTGGGAGGTGAGGGCGGAGGCCCGCCTTCACGGCGGCCCGGTTTGGGAATACTCGCTGCTGTTCGAGCCGTTCGACGGGAAACTAATCGGGCTGTGGCGAATTGACGGCGCCATAGGGGCCGCCAACAAGAAGTGACTCCACCGACACGGAAAACACCGACGAACGGCAAATCCGAAAGCGTCTTCTGCGCCCTATCCGTCCGGAAACAGCAAGTGTGCAACAGCGAATCGCCGTTAGGTGCTAGTCGTCGAATGCCATAGGCTTCACCGATTTTGGGCCCGCGGTTATTTCCAGCGACGGGGGCAAGCCGACAGGGCATCGTTGAGTCTCGGTTCGTAGGAAGTCAGCATCTTTCGTAGCGAGATCACGTGGGTCGGCTCGGTCTCGCGCCCTTGCTGTTGCGCGCTGCGTGCGAGTTTTGCTTCCAGCTCGGATGAGATTCGGATTTCCATGCCGGCGTAGCCGTGTCATCCAGACGCGTCAAAGACACCGCGGCCGCCGCGGGCATCCGATTGCCACTTGTTAGAATCAGTTTGAACGTGAGAGGATTTGCGTTTCAGCTGGCATTTTTCGCAACATCGCTGAAGGTATCGTGAAACGAAGAGATTTTTTCAAGATTGGAGGCGCCTCGCTGATTCGAGCTGGCGGCGCTGGCTTGCTGATCGCGCAAGAGAGCCCCAACGATAGCTCGCAGGGCATCCAGCTGCGCCCGCCCTCGCCCGCGCAATCGAACCCCGCTCACAGCGAAGGCGCCCCAGCCGATATAACGATCCAGATCGCTCCGGTGGAAGTCGAGATTTCGCCGAGTCGCTTCATCAGCACTATCGGTTACAACGGCACTTCGCCCGGGCCGGTTCTTCGCATGCGCGAAGGCAAGCCCATCACGGTCGAGGTGATCAACAACACGGACGCGGAAGAATTCGTCCACTGGCACGGGCTTTTTCTGCCCTCGGAGGTTGACGGCTCCGAAGAAGAGGGTACGCCGCCTGTTCCGTCGATGGGCCGCCGCCGATACCAGTTCACGCCCACCCCGGCCGGAACGCGCTGGTATCACTCGCACGCGATGGCTAACGGCGACCTGCATCGCGGCACCTATACCGGTCAGTTTGGCTTTCTGATGATCGATTCGGGCAACGACCTCGGGAAATACGACCAGGAACTTTTTCTGGCGCTTCGTGATTGGGAGCCTTTTTATACCGATCAGAACATGGACACGGACGAACTCAACGGCGCCGGCCCGACGCCCGAAAAGCCAACCGTTTTTGATACTCGGCCGAACGGCCTTGAAGCTACCACGCAAACCTTCACCATCAACGACAAAATGCTCGGCTTCGGCGATCCAATCCGTGTCCGCGCCGGCACGAGAGTTCTCGTCCATCTTTTAAACGCGAGCGCCATCGAAAATCGCGTGATTTCCTTGCCTGGCCACACGTTTCATATTCTCGCCCTTGACGGCAACCCGGTCCCGACCCCTGCCGATACAGAAATCGTGATGCTGGGTCCGGGTGAACGCGCCGACGCCTACATCCAAATGAACCAGCCGGGCGTATGGATTTTGGGCGCGGTCGACGATCCCACGCGCAATGGCGGCCTCGGCGTCGTGGTCGAATACGAAAATCAGCAGGGCCAGCCACGTTGGATACCCCCGAAACAGACTTTTTTCGACTACACGATCTTCGGCCACGCCCCCGATCAGCCTGAGCCCGACCAGACCATTGAAATGGCTTTCGAAAAAATCCCCAGCGGCGCGGGCCGCTTCAATCTATTTACCGTTAATGGCAAACCATATCCGCACGAGAACGAATTCGTCCTGAAGCGGGGCGCGCGCTACCGCGTCCTTTTCCGCAATCGGACGGATGATTCCCATCCCCTGCATTTTCACCGTCACACGTTCGAACTGGTTGACGTCAATGGAAAACCATCCGGCGGCGTAATGAAAGACACTGTGATCGCCCCGCTCTACGGCCGTGTTTCGGTGGACCTGGTCGCCGACCATCCTGGCCTCACACTGTTTCACTGCCATATCCAGCAACACATGGACTTCGGCTTCAAGGCATTGTTTCGTTATGGCTGATCCCGCGAAAGAAGTTCCAAAAAATAACCCGCTACACAACTGAAATCGCCCCTCTAAGGTGAATCCTGTATCGCCTACAGCCCCATCGCGTGGCACACTACGGCGTCTTCGCGGCGTCCCCTTCCGCGCATGAAAGACGGTTGTGATCGGCAGGGGCGAAACCTATGACTTCCATGATTGGACCAGGGGCGCAAAGTAAATCAAGCAAAGTAGTCGGCGCTGATCTTTCGGTAATGCTCGAGTCACGCGACGAGGCCTCCCGGGCTCGCGTGGGCGCTGTCTCCGCTCCCACTCTTGCCAGGAACTCCAGGACAAACGCACCTGAAGCTTCTGCGGGTGACAACGGCAAGCCCGAGCCCGGAAAGAAAACCTACCGGATTCTGATCGCAGATGACCATGAAGCTTTGCGCCGCGGCTTGCGCTCGGCTTTGCTGGGCGCCGGATGGCAAGTCTGCGGAGAAGCGGCGGACGGCAAGCAGGCCGTTGAGAAGACCAAGGAGTTGAAGCCTGACTTGGTTCTGCTGGATCTGAGCATGCCCGTGATGAGCGGGCACGAGGCGGCCCGCGAAATTCTGCGCAACAACCCGGACGTAAAGATTGTCGTTTTCACAATGCATGAGTCACAGCAGGTTCGCGACGCTCTCAGTAAAATCGGCGTTCACGCTTTGGCGGTAAAATCGGCCCCTCTTTCGCTTTTGCTGGATACGATCCAGACCGTACTCGGCTCATAGTTGATTCTTGAAGTTCCACGGGGCCAGGCGCTCCGCTTGGGAAGGAGATCATATGGCGAGTCTGAAGATTCTTTTGGCGGATGACCATGACTTGATGCGCCGCGGCCTGAAATCCCTGATCGGTCCGCGTCCCGAATGGTCGATCTGCGGCGAAGCTCACACCGGCTCACAGGCCGTTGCGCTTGCCAAGCAGCATCAGCCCGACGTGGCGATCCTCGATATTTCCATGCCGGAGCTCAACGGCCTGGAAGCCGCGCGCCGCATCCGCACCGTTTCGCCGAAAACGGAAATCCTCATTTTGTCCGTGCATTACTCCGATCACCTGATCCGCGAAATCCTCCGGCTCGGCATCCGCGGCTACATGGTGAAGACCGATTCCGACCGCGACCTCATCACCGCGATCGAGACGCTGGCGAAGCACAAGCCTTTCTTCACCACCTGCGCCACGGAGTTGATCCTCACCCATTCGCAGCGCGTCGGCGCCAATATGTCTGCGCCGATGGACCTCAGCGACCGCCTCACGTCCCGCGAGCGCGAAATCGTCCAGCTGGTTTCGGAAGGCAAGAGCACGAAAGAAGTCGCCTCGCTTCTCGGCATCAGCGTGAAGACCGCGGAAACTCACCGCGCCAACATCATGCGTAAGCTGCAAGTCCACTCCGTCACCGATCTCGTCCGTTACGCCGTGCGCAACGAAATCGTGCAAGCCTGAAAAGTATCCTTCGCCGCTCCGACTGCTCGGCTTTTTTCCCCTCCTCGGCGAAGACAGCAGGGCGGGTTTCGAACCCGCCCTGCAAGTTTTAGTCTTGGCTGTTCTGATTCCCTGCGAAGAAAAACTACCGGCTTTGAATTGCTTTGAGGATGTCGCTGTACATCACGAAGGCAAATACTCCCAGCAGGAACACCAGCCCCACCTGAACAAATCGCTCCTTGAACGCGATGCTCAGATCGCGCCGCATCCCGCTCTCGATCAGCAGCAGCAGCACGTGGCCTCCATCGAGAATCGGAATCGGCAGCAGGTTCAAGAGGCCCAGATTCAGGCTGATCACAGCGGTCAGCTCCAACAACGTCGTCGGCCCGCGCTTCGCCGCCTGTCCGGACATCCGAACGATTCCCACCGGCCCCGCCAAGTCGCGCACCGAAACTTTCCCGGAAAATAGGCCGGTCAAGACGTCAACAATCTCCGCCGCTGTCCGCTCGGTAGCCTGCCCCGCGTCGGCGATCGAAGCAATCGGCCCTTGATGCTCGTAAGTCTCTTCGAGTTTGGGCACAATTCCCACTTGCCACACCATCTGGCCGTCAGAAGGATCCATCCCCTTCACGGGAGCCATCACCATCGGGATTTGCTGCGAACCCCGCTGCACCAGGAAGTGCAGCGGCGTGCCGTCCGAATTTCGCACCGCATCCACCAGTTGCCCCCAGGCCACTACCGGCTCTCCGTTCATTTCAACGATTTTGTCGCCCGGCTGCAATCCAGCCTTATCCGCCGGGTACCCTGGCTCGATTTCGTCAATCACGACCGTCTGGGCCGGATAACCCACCACCGACGCGGCCGCGTTGGGGTCGGTCGGCATCTTCACCTGCAGCGATTTCTGCTCCCCGTCGCGCAGCACTTCGAGCGCAATCGTCTCTCCTGGCTTCACCGAATCGAGTGCGTCATCCACATTCTCCCATTTCGGCGTCTTGACCCCATTCACCTCGAGGATGCGGTCCCCCAGCTGTATGCCGTTCGCCGTCGAGGTAGGCGAAACCGCCGCCACTTCGGAAGGCTGCCGCAGCGAGGCATCCGTCGGCATACCCACCAGCGCGTAAATAGCCCAGAAAATTGCGAAAGTCGTGACAATGTTCATGATCGGGCCGGCTACGGCAATGATGAACCGCTGCCATCGCGGCCTCGACAGGAACTCATAAGGCGCCCCGGTTCGCTCTTCGGCCGGATTGTCCCCCGCCATCCGCACATATCCGCCGAGCGGCAGCCAACTGACGCGGTAATCCGTGTCTCCGCGCTTCCAACCCCAGATTCGCGATCCGAACCCGATCGAAAACACATCCACGCGCACGCCGCACATCTTCGCGGCTATAAAATGTCCCCACTCGTGGATTAAAACCAGCATGCCCAGAACAACGGCGCCGGCGACGAGTTCCCGCAAAACGTTGGTTAGGTGCCCCATGTGTCCTCAAATTGTATTTTAGTGCAAATGGCGCCCGGGGAAAAACACAGCTTTTCTGCGCCTATTCGTGATGCAAAACGGCCGCTAGGCCGCGTGACTCTCACTTCTAAGATGCTTTTCGGCGGACAGCCGCTGCTTCGTTAGCCAGCCGCCGCGCCTCGGCGTCCGCGGCTAACACATCCTCGATGCTGCCCAGCCGCCCGCGAGGCATGCGCGCCAGCACGTGCTCCACCACCCGCGCAATGCCCAGGAAATCCAGCCTGTCTTCCAGAAACGCCGCCACCGCCACCTCATCCGCCGCGTTCAACGCGCACGGCAACGGCCCTCCGATTCTCGCCGCCTCCCGCGCAAGCGTCAGGCACGGAAACTTTTTCGCCGTCACCTCTTCGAAATCCAGCCTCCGCAGCGCGCTCCAATCCAGCGCACAACCTTTGGACGGAACTCGCTCCGGATACGTCAACGCGTATTGGATCGGCATACGCATGTCGGTCGGCCCGAGCTGCGCCAGGATCGACCCATCCACATACTCCACCATCGAATGGATCGTAGACTGCGGATGTATTACCACTTGCACCCGTTCGAGTTCCACGCCAAAGAGCCAGTGCGCTTCGATCACCTCGAAACCTTTATTCATCATCGTCGCCGAATCGATCGTGATTCGTTGGCCCATCTTCCAGTTTGGATGAGCCAGCGCCTGCTTCGGCGTCACTTTCGCCAGCTCGGCCAGCGGCGTCTCCCGAAACGGTCCGCCCGAGGCCGTCAGCACCAGCCGCTTCACTTCGTCGTGCTCCCCGCCCCGGAGGCCCCGCAAGCATTGATGAATCGCGTTATGCTCGCTGTCCACCGGCAGCAGCGCCACGCCATGCCGGGCAACCGCCGCCATCACCACTTCGCCCGCCGCCACCAGCACTTCCTTATTCGCCAGCGCGATGTCCTTGCCGCATTCGATCGCCTTATACGTCGCCGGCAAGCCCACCACGCCCACCGTCGCCGAGAGCACCATTTCCGCGTCCGGGTGCGTTGCGACCCTCTCGATCCCCTCCGCGCCAAACAAAATTTCCGGCAGCGCACCATTTTTGTCCGCGGCGCTCCGCGCCTCCAAAGCCGCGCAGACCTCCCGCGCAACCTCTTCGCTCGCCACGGACACCAATGCCGGCCGGTGCCGCACAATCTGCTCGACCGCAAGCGCCGCGTTCGTTCCCGCGGCCATCGCAACCACTTCAAATCGGCCGGGCAAGGACTCCACCACGTCCAGGCATTGCCTTCCGATCGAACCGGTCGAACCCAGAATGGAAATTTTCTTCATGCGGAACAATTCTATGCGCCAGGAACGCGTTCTGCCTAGCGCAGACTCGAGAGAGCTTCCCAATCGCAAATCACGGCGAGAGCAATCTCTCGCCGAACCACTGGAAAAGCATCCATACCACCGGCGCAGCGAGAATTAAGCTATCGATTCGATCGAGCATTCCGCCGTGTCCCGGCAACAGCCCGCTCGAATCCTTCACCGCGGCGCCGCGCTTATATGACGACTCCAGCAAATCGCCCATCTGCCCCGCAATGTTCGCCAGAGCCGCGATCGCCATCATCGTCGCGATATCCGCCTGCATCCACCGCGCAAATCCATATCCCACCGCAAGCGACGCCACCACATTTCCCGCCGCGCCCTCCCACGTTTTTTTCGGGCTCAGCGCCGGGGCCATCTTCACGCGCCCGATTCCCCGCCCCACAAAATACGCGACGATGTCTCCCGCCCACACCAGGCACAGCGTAAACAGCACAAGTTGCCGCCCGCGAATCGGGATCTCGTCCAGCCGCACCAAATAGCTGAACGGCAGCGCAATAAACAGCAATCCGGCCGAACTTACGCTCACCGCCGGCAACGCGTCCTGCAAAGGCCGCTTCATTGCCAGCACGATGCATCCCGCGCCGATGAGAAACACGATAAACACCAGGTCGAGCGAAAAAACGCCGCCTTCGAATGGCCGCACCAGCAGATTGCCGCCCGCGAAACCGTGCGTCTCCGCCATTCCCGCCGCGTACTGCACGAAGAAAATCGCCGCCGCGCACACGATCGTCCAATTCGGGAAAGCGCGGAAGCCCGTTTTTTCGCCCAATTTCAGGAATTCCACCAGCGCCAGAATCGCCACGATCGCGGCGATAGGTGCAAGCAGCTCGGGCGGGCCATACCACACGAGCGCAACCACAGCGGGCGCCAGCACCAGCGCAGTCACCACTCGAGCGAGCATTCGCCGTCTAGCCTCGCCCCGCCGCTTCGCTGCCGTTGCCCGAAGCCCCGGCCGCTGCCGCGCGGCCCTTGCCCAACCCGCCGTAGCGCCTCTCGCGCTTCTGAAAATCGATCAACGCCTCCAGCAGCCGCGCCCGCGAAAAATCCGGCCAAAGCGTCTCGGTCACGTAAATCTCCGCATAAGCGATCTGCCAGAGCAGGAAATTGCTCACGCGCATCTCGCCCGAAGTGCGAATCAGCAAGTCCGGATCGGGCAGCCCCGCCGTATACAGATGATTCGAAATCGCCTGTTCGTCCGCGCGAAACGCGGAAAGCCCGTTCGCGCGGATGCCCTCCAGCATCGAGTTGAACGCGTCCACCAGCTCCGCTCGTCCTCCGTAATTCAGCGCCACCGCTAGTTTCATCCCGCCGTTTCGCGCCGTCAGTCTCATCGATTCGTCAATGTCCTTGCGCACCGCGTCCGGCAACTCCGCCGCGCGTCCGATCGCCAGAAACTGAATGTTGTTCCTATGCAGCGCGGGCATTTCGCGCTTCAGGTATTCGCGCAGCAGCCGCATCAGAAAAGCCGTCTCCGCCTGCGGCCTCCGCCAGTTCTCCAGCGAAAACGCATAAAGCGTCAGGCACGGCACGCCCAGCCGCGCGCACGTATCCACGATTTCGCGCGTCATCTTTACGCCCGCGCGATGTCCCGCGATCCGCGGCAAATGCCGCCGCTCCGCCCAGCGGCCGTTGCCGTCCATGATGATCGCGATATGCCGCGGCAGCCGGCGAATATCCAGCTTTTCGAGAAGGGCCGCTTCCTCGCGGTTGGCAGGGGTCAGGGGTTGAATTGCTTTCACAAAAAATCGCTCGAGGAACGCTAGCGACCGAAATTAGCACAGCCCCCAATCCCCGCGCAACCGCACCACGCGCCTTTGCTTTCCCGGCAGCGCCAGTCTCCCCATCGGCTTTCCTGGGCCGGGCTTCTGGTTTTAAATTGCCCCTCGTGCCCTTTCGCAAGCTCCCAAAACACGCCGCCAAATCGCGACCCCAATCCTCACACATCGTTGACGAAAATCCCCGCCCCAATTAAAGTAGGAGGAGGTCGCCCACGCGGCCTTTTTTGTTGTCTGCTGGGAGGTCGTACAATTGGCAGTACATCAGACTCTGGATCTGATTATCCTGGTTCGAGTCCAGGCCTCCCAGCCAAATCCCCTCAATTAAGCCGCCAGAAACCCAATCACAAATTCCCGTAAACCGGAATCGACGCGCCATGCACAAGTTTGCCCGCATCGCTGCAGAGGAAAAGCACCACGTGCGCAATGTCCTCCGCTTTCGGCCATTTGGAAAAATCGGCGCCGGGCATCGCTGCGCGATTCGCTGCGGTGTCGATGATGCTCGGCAGCACGGAATTCGCCCGCACGCCCGTCCCCTTCAGATCTGCCGCAAGCGACTCGATCATCGCGACGGCGGCAGCCTTCGAAGCGGCATAGCCGGACGCTCCGGCCGGGGGATCGACCGCGGCGCGCGCGGCAATATTCACGATCGAGCCCGCCGCTTGCTTCACCATGATTTTTGCCGCCGCGCGTGCCAGCACGAATCCCGAGCGAAGATTCATCGCCAGCATTCGGTCCAGGTCCGCCAGACTCAGCTCCCAGAGTTTCACGCCGCCAATGTAGCCGCCCACTGCATTCACCAGCGCATCGATATGTCCGTGCCGCGCAACGACCGAATCGAAGAAGCGCCCCACGGCCGATTCGTCTGTCGCGTCGACCGCCTGGCCGCTTAGCGCCGCTGCGTTTCCGGCGGCGGCATTTTTGAGCGCGTCAAACTCGGCTTGATCTCTGTAAGAAACGGCAACGGTATTGCCTTCGTTCAGAAACGCCAGGCTGACCGCGCGTCCCAACCCGCCGGTGCCCCCTGCAACAATCACGATCCGTGAATCCTGTTTTGAAGATGGCATAGCGCCCCTTTCCGTAGCGGGAACTGATCGCCGAACGAGAAAGAGATTGGCACACGCATTCTTGCGGTTCAAGCGTCGTATCCGTCACCTCGATTTGCCCGCCCTGCGCGCGATTCCCTCGATCTCTTCCGCGTAGGCCTTCAAGGTCTTGGCAAGCACGCGGCTGCGCACGAATTGGCCTTCCTTGCGGCACTCGATCAGCCCGGCGTCGTGCAGCACCTTCAAATGGTGCGACACGGTCGCCGGCGTCACGCCGCGCAGCGAGACGATTTCGCCGCACGTCATTTCCGGCCGCGCGGCCACATCCTCCAGAATCATCAGCCGCGTTTCGTCGGCCAGCGCTTTCGAGATTTGCTCAATTTTGCCCCGGTCCATTTCGGCGCTCCCGCATTTACCGCAATTGCGCTTAACTCCCGCCTCTTCAATCTCCTGCCCCGCCGCCCTGCCCGCTTTTGAAAAATCCTGAATCCCGCTATTTAGATGGCCATCTAAACGTTTCGATGCCGGAGCCGGCTGAAAATGCCGCCCGGCTCTGCGGAGGGAGAACTTCAATGAAGAGATTCGAAGGGAAAGTTGCGGTCGTCACCGGAGGGAACAGCGGAATCGGTCTGGCCGCGGCAAAGCGATTTCAGGACGAAGGCGCGCGCGTCGCGGTTTCCGGCCGCAGCCAAAAAACGCTCGATGAAGCCCAAAAGCTGCTCGGCAAAGACGCGCTCGTGGTTCAGGCGGACGTGTCGAAGCTCGCGGATATCGACAAACTCTACAAAGCGGTCGCTGAAAAATTCGGAAAGATTGACGTGCTTTTCGTCAACGCCGGAGTCGCTAAATTTATCCCGTTTTCTCAGATCACCGAACAGGATTACGACGAGATGTTTGACATCAATGCCAAGGGCGCTCACTTCACCATTCAAAAGGCCCTGCCGCTTTTGAACGATGGCGGTTCCGTCGTTTTGAATACGAGCGTCGCTGCCCAGATCGGCGTCCCGACCGGCTCGGTCTATGGCGCAACGAAAGCGGCCATGCGCTCGCTCACGCGCTCCGCCGCTGCCGCGCTACTCGACCGGAACATTCGCGTGAACGCCGTCGCGCCCGGGCCCATCGCGACCCCGATCTTCGACCGCCCGGGAGTTCCGGAAGGCGCGATCGATGGCTTCGTGGCGGGCGTCCCAATGAAGCGCGCGGGGAAGCCGGAGGAAGTCGCCGCCGCCGTCGCGTTCCTCGCCTCGGCCGACGCCTCTTTCATCACCGGCGTCGAACTCCACGTGGACGGCGGCAAAGCCGAGCTCTAACAATTCTGTCGGGTGGGCTCGACGCTATGGCTAACGAGCGTCATCGGCGCGGCACATCCTTGTCATCATCACATCGACACGCTGTCCCCGAAACTCGAGTCATCTTGGCTGCCCCTATAACCGCGGGCTCTCGAAGCCGGACGACTCAGCGCCATAGGCGCGGCACAAAACTAGCCCAGCGCGTAAGCGCTGGGTGCTCGCCCAAAATGAAGGAGCGCTGTAGGCGCGGCACAAGGCTGCCGGCGCATCCCGCGGCTGGCTCGTGCCATGCAAATAAGCGGATTTGAAGCGCAAAACGTCACATTTTAAGGCGAAATAAGGCCCTTCTAAGCGCATAAGTCCCTCAGCAAAACGCCCGCCGCGCCCGGTTATAGTCGTACTAGAACGTCATTATTTCCTTGCAATTGCTGTTAATCTGTGATAAACTCTCGTTCGAGTTTTATGACGATCTCGACCGCATACCCGGTGCCACAAACGCCCCGCCCGGCCCGGCAAAAAGGCGAAAGTCGCCCCCAAATTTCTAATCGACACTGGTCGATTAGAAATCGATCTAACCCCTTTCCCTGCAACATAAATCCCATTTCTAATCGACGCGTAAACCCCTACTCGCAACCTTCGCCTGCGGCTCGAGCGGCCCAAAATCCTAATCGATATATAAAACGATTAGAAATCGCCGTAAGCCTCATAAAGTCAGCAGGATCCAAATTTCTAATCGATACAGTTCAGGGTGTTTTTCAGGCGCAATTCCAAATTCGAGCCCGCGGCCAGGTTACCGGGCCGGAAGCGAGGTGAGGGCAGGTGCATAGGCGAGAGGCTGCATGGCACGGACGGCCCGGAGCAGCAGCGCCCCGCGGCTCATGTCGCCACGCCCTATGAAATCGGTAGGGATCAGAAGCCGTTTGCCGAACGTTCCAGAGAGCGGCTCGAGATATTTCGGCGTCGCAACGCTGCCGAGGAGTATAACCTCGGCGCCCGGCCCGATTTCGGCTGCGAGCCGCGCGAGATCCCGTTCGAGCGGAGCGCGGTAACGCGGATCGCTGCAGCTGATCGGAACAGCGGCCATTTCGTTCAGCGCGTCACGGGCGATGCGCGCGTGTGGCGGGACGAGCCCGCGCGTCGCGGTGATGATGAAGACCGATTGCGTCTTCTGGTCTCCGTCTGAAAACGTCGTCGCGTAAGCCAGCTTGCCCCGAAAATAGAGCCCGCTGACGAAGCTGAAAATTTCGCCGATCGGCGCTCCGGTTTCGCGCACGCGCGTCGCGAGCTCGAACGCAGCGGTTTCGCGCAGCAGAAGTTGCGCGCGCCGCCCGGAAAGGTTCGCGGGCGAAAGCAGAAAAATGCGGCGCTTGGATTTTTTTGGCACGGAGATTTCAATATAGCATCGAGGCAAACACGGGAACAAAGGGGGGTACAGAGACAGAGCACGAGGGCAGTCGCGCGACGCAAAAGCAAAAGATTCGTTGCTTGACACGCGTTTTTGTTGCGGACTACGATTCCGCCGCTTTTGCAAGCGGCGTTGCGAGCGAGCCATGAAGCTCGCTCGCGATCGGAGCAGCTTCATGTCGATCTGTGTGTCGCGCATTTTTTCACGGTCCAAGCGAGCCGTCGTCGGATTGTTTCTCGTGATTTGTATCCCGGCCGCGCTTTGGAGCCAGGCTGCCGGTCCCGTCGAAATTCAGATTCGCGCGGACCAGACGATCGCTCCCGTAAGCCCCGAGCTCTACGGCCTGATGACCGAGGAGATCAATCATTCTTATGACGGCGGACTGTATGCGGAATTGATCCGCAATCGCAATTTCAAGGAGGACCCAAACCAGCCGCTCTACTGGGATCTTGTTCAAGAAGGAGGCGGGACCGGCTCGATGACTCTCGATTCTTCTCAGCCGCTGAATCAGGCCATTCCCGCGAGCTTGAAGCTGACCATCACAGCGGCCGGAAAAAAAGGCGCTGTAGGCGTCGCGAACGAGGGCTTCTGGGGAATCCCGGCCAAAGCGGACACTTCTTATAGCGCGACAATCTACGCCAAGGTATCGCCCGATTTTGCGGGCCCGCTCACGCTTGCGATCGTCGGCGAAAATCCCGCAACGCCTGTCGCCACCGCGACGATTCCGGAGATCGCTTCGGCGTGGCAGAGATATGAAGTGACGTTGACGACCGGCGCCTCGGCTGTAGCTGGGCCGAATCGGTTCGTCATTTCCGCGAGTCACCCCGGCACGATCTGGTTGGGCATGGTTTCGCTGTTTCCTCCCACCTATGCGAACCGCGCGAACGGCAATCGCCAAGACATCATGCAGCTGCTCGCCGATATGAAGCCGGCCTTTCTCCGTTTCCCTGGCGGCAATTATCTGGAGGGGAATACAGCGCAGACGCGTTTCGACTGGAAAGAAACGATTGGCGATATTTCCGGGCGGCCGGGCCACATGGATGATGCGTGGAAATACTGGTCTTCTGACGGAATGGGCCTGCTCGAGTTTCTCGAATGGTGCGAAGACCTGCACATGCAGCCGGTCCTCGCGGTCTATGCCGGTTATTCGCTGCACGGAGACCATTTCGCTCCGGGCCCCGATCTTCAGCCCTACGTAAACGACGCGCTCGATGAAATCGAATATGTTACCGGCGACGCCGGCACAAGATGGGGGGCCGAGCGCGCCAAGGATGGTCATCCAGCGCCGTTCGCGCTGAAGTACGTCGAGATCGGCAACGAAGACGAATTTGACCCGCACGTCGGCGACTACGAAGGCCGCTTCGCGCAATTCTTCGATGCCATTCGCGCAAAATATCCGGAGTTGAAGCTCATCGCGACGGCGCCGGTCACAACTCGCGCCGCCGACCTGATCGACGAACACTATTACCGCCGCTCGGCGGACGAAATGGCCGCGCATGCGAACGATTACGATACTCGGCGCCGCACCGCACAGAAAGTGTTCGTGGGCGAGTGGGCGACGCGCGTCGGCGGCCCCACTCCGAATATGGACGCGGGTCTTGCGGACGCAGCGTGGCTCACCGGGCTTGAACGAAATTCGGACCTCGTCGTGATGGTGTCTTACGCTCCTCTTTTCGTGAATGTGAACGACGGCGCGTTCCAATGGCAGCCGGATTTGATCGGCTACGACGCCAATTCGAGCTATGGTTCGCCCACCTATTACGTGCAGAAAATGTTTGCCGTGAATCATGGCGACACGATTATTCCCATCAGCGCGCATAACGTGCCCTCAAAAGAGTGGCAGCCGTTCTCGCCCGATCGCGGATCGCGTGGCGCTCCGCCGATTCGCCAGCCGATGGTCGAGCAAATCCCGATGATGTTTTTCGACGCGACGCGCGACAGCAAGACAGGTACGATTTACGTCAAGATCGTCAATCGCGACGAAAGGCCCGAGCCGCTGCACTTTGCGATAGACGGCGCATCTTCGATCGAGCCCGGTGGACAGATGATCGTGCTGAGCGCCGCAAATCCCGACGATACGAACTCGATCAGCGATCCCACGAAAATTGTTCCGGTCACATCGTCGGTGGACGGCCTCAGCGGCGACTTTACAATAACCGTGCCGGCCTATTCGGTGACAATTCTGGAGATTCGGTCCCAATAGTCGAGGCGCCGAGAGGACATCGTCAAACAGGCATAACTGCGATCACTTTCTTCGGCAAAGATTCGACCGAGAGGGGGTTTCGCAGCGGCCTGCCGAAGCCTTCGAAGCGAATCTGCATCAGGTCGCCATCCCTCAGCTCGATGCCCTCGCCGAAGCTGAACGCATCCGCTCCCAGAAAATGCACATGGACGTCGCCGGGCCTCCTGTGTCCGGGGAACTTAAAGTGATGGTGCTCCAGATTCGTCAAGCTGTGCGACATGACCGATTCGCCACTCACGATCTCCCGCCGCCACAGCGTTTCACCGTCACGTTCAATGGAAACTTCGCCGGGCACTCTTTCGAAATTCGCATCTAGGGTCAATTCCGGCCCGAGAGCGCATGGCATAAGTTTCGACGCGGCCAGATACAGATAATTCCTTTTCTCAAGTCTGTGATTCGAAAACTCATTCCCGATCGCCATGCCGATTCGGCGAGGCTCGCCGTTGGGATCGATCACGTAAATCGCCGCAATCTCCGGCTCTTCCCCGCCGTCCTCTGCATGCGCTCCCACAATGAGCGGCTCGCCATGCGCCCGAAGCGTCGTTCCCCATCCTTTGTGAAACCATTCCGGTGCGATACCGATTTGCCCGGGATCGGGACGCCCGCCTTCCAGACCCCATTCATACATCCGCATGCTGTCCGTTGGGGCTTCGCTGCTTTTGTGCATCGCTTGGCGGTTCTGTGCGCTCTTTACGTGAGTTAATCCGGTTCCGCTCACGATGCACCGCGCGGGCTCCGAGGGATGGTCCATTGCCGGCAAAATGCGCCAGTCAGAGCGGCCGCTGTAAATATCGTCATACGGAAGCGAGCGGCGCGAAACACGCTTCTTCGCGTGCAGGGCGAGGCGCTCTCGGGCTGCGAGTGCTTCCTCGCAAAGAGCTAAGACAGAATCGACGCCTTCCAGCAATTGCAAACTGTCGTCGCTCACCATGCCGACGCGGCGTTCTCCGCTCCGATTGCGAAGCTGAATCAGCCTCACCGCGCGCCCTCCACCACAGCCGAAAAGTCCTTATCGCCCCAGCCTCGCTTGCGAGCCTCCTCAAAGAGCGACAGCGCTGCCGCAGCCGTCCTCAACTCCATTCCATGCTCGCGCGCTTCAGCACTGGCATAATTCAAGTCTTTTTCCATGAGGTTGAGGAAGAAATTGACGTCATAGTTTCGTGTCGTCATCCGCGCGCCAACCGTCTTGATGAGCGGGCTTCCGGGCGCGCCGTTGTACAAAATATCCAAGGCCGCATCGCGATTCAGGCCACTCCGCTCGATCAATGCGATCGCTTCGCCCAGCGAAGCCGCCTGCACTGCCGCAAGGAAATTGTTCAGGAGTTTCATCAGCGCACCGCTGCCGTTTGGGCCCATGTGCACGATCCTTCGGCTCATCACCGCGAGCACCGGCCTCACCCGTTCGAGCGTTTCAGCATCTCCGCCAACCAGAAAAACCAGTTCGCCCGCCGCTGCGTGCGACTTTGATCCTGTGACTGGCGCGTCGAGCGGCGCACATCCACGCTTCTGCGCCGCCCCGGCAAATTCTCGCGCCCACCGCGGCGAAATGGTGCTGCAGTCGATCACCACGGTGTTCGGCTTTGCCGTGCTCAGTGCACCGTTCGCATCGAGCCACACGTGCCGCGAGGCTGCATCGTCCGAGACGATGGCGATGATTACGTCGGCGTTGGCCGCAGCTTCCGCCGGTGAGTTGACAGGTGCCGCGCCCTGCGACACGAGTTCCTGCGCTCGTTGCGCTGTGCGGTTATACACCGCAAGCGGGAATCCAGCCTTCAAGAGCTGCCCGCCCATTCCGATTCCCATCGTTCCAATCCCAATCAGTGCCACTTTTTGTTGCACGGTGTCTCCTTTATCGGCATCCATAAAAACGATCGGTGAGAAGGATAAGACAAAACGGGTCCCCAGCAAATAAGCTCGCACCTCAAAAGGGCTGCGCGGCTGAGCGCATCGCCGTAACGTTTTTTCTGTAGTCCGCGCGCATCGCGATATGATACGAAAGGACGCTTGCGGCCGCATAGTGACGGCCGTACTGATTGATTTACTTGGGTGAGGTCGAATGCCAAACGCAGCCAGCTCTGCAACCAGTGTTTCCCGTCACGGCAACTACATAAATGGCGAGTGGGTCACGGAGGGATCGCTGCTCGAAGTCCGAAACCCTGCGAACACAGATGAGGTTGTCGGCGTTTTCACCAGGAGTCCCGCGTCGGAAATCGACCGCGCCGCCGCCGCGGCCCAAGCCGCTTTGCCCGCATGGGCCGCGATGCCCGCTCCGGCTCGCGGGAATATTCTGTTCAAAGCCGCGGATCTGCTCGACCGCCGCTTTGAGGAAATCGCCGCGGAAATGACGCGCGAGGAAGGCAAAACCTTTCCCGAAGCAAAAGGCGAAGTCCGGCGCAGCATCAACATCTTTCGCTATTTTGCGGGCGAAGGCTCTCGCATGCCCGGCGCCACTGTTCCCTCCGAACGAGAGCGCGTTCACATGTTCACGTTCCGGAGACCCGTTGGAGTCGTCGGTCTTATCACTCCTTGGAATTTCCCCAGCGCCATTCCCGCGTGGAAACTTGCTCCTGCACTGATCTGCGGCAATACGGTCATTCTCAAGCCGGCTTCCGTGGCGCCGCTCAGCTCCTGGCGTATCGTCGAAGCCCTTCACGAAGCGGGCATTCCCAAAGGCGTCGTGAACTATGTCGTCGGCTCGGGCAGCGAACTCGGCCACGCTCTCGTCAACGCCGCGCCTTTGAAGGCGGTATCCTTCACAGGTTCTTGCCCGGTCGGCATGTGGCTTCACGAACAAGCTTCCAAGCGCCGCCTGAAAATCCAACTGGAAATGGGCGCGAAGAACCCGACCATCGTTCTCGCGGACGCGGATTTGGCCACGGCGACCGAAAATGTCGTAAACGCCGCTTTCTTTTCCACCGGCCAAAAATGCACGGCCACCAGCCGCGTCATCGTCGAGGAACCCATCTACGACGCCTTTCTCGCCTCACTCATCGAACGCACCAAGCGCCTCAAAGTTGGCAACGGCATGGAAGCCGGTGTCGATATCGGTCCTTGCGTCGACGAAAGCCAGATGAATACCGTTCTTCGCTACATGGAGATCGGCAAAAAAGAGGCCGGCGCCCCAAAAGTCGGAGGTAATCGCCTCACGGGCGGCGCCTACGACAAGGGATATTTCGTCGCACCGACCATCTTCGCTGAGGTCGGGGAAGACATGGTGATTGCGCGGGAAGAGATTTTCGGCCCGGTACTCGCTGTCATGCGCGCCCGCAATTTCGAAGACGCGATGCGCACCGCCAATAACAGCACGATGGGCCTTTCCGCTTCGATCCAGACCGGCAATCTTTCGCGAGTGTTCGAATATTTGTCGGGAATGCAGGCTGGTTTGCTCACGGTGAATTTGCCGAGCGCAGGAGTCGAATACCAACTGCCCTTCGGCGGCACAAAGGATTCGAGTTTTGGCCCCAAGGAGCAAGGTCAAACGGCGCTCGAATTCTATTCCGATTACAAAACGGTGTACCTGAAGTATTGAATCGCCGTCATCTCACTTTGCGGATGAAATCAATGCGCAATATTCTGACGCTTGCTTTATTGGCGAGCCTGTTCGCAGTCGTCGCAGTATCGGCCGCCAACAAACCCGCTCGCGCTGCGACAATCACTCACGAACCCTGGGGCCAAACCGCGGAAGGCCAGCCCGTCGATCTTTACACGATCACCAACGCGCGCGGCATGCAAGCGCGCATCATCACGTATGGCGGCATTCTCGTGTCACTCAGGGTTCCGGACCGTCACGGCAGGCTCGCGGATGTCGTCCTCGGCTTTGACAATCTCGATGACTACATCCATGAGTCGCCCTATTTCGGCGCTCTTATCGGCCGCTACGGGAATCGCATTGCCAACGGGACCTTCACATTGGACGGAGTCCGTTACACGCTTGCGAAAAACAACGGGCCGAATAGCCTCCATGGGGGAAACCGCGGCTTCGACAAAGTCGTATGGAAGGCAAAGCCCATCGCGCAGAACAGCCTCGCGTTGACATATCTCAGCAAGGACGGCGAGGAAGGCTACCCGGGAAATCTTTCCGTGACGGTGATCTATGCGCTCACGAGCAACAATGAGCTGCGCATCGACTACAGCGCGACCACCGATAAAGATACGGTCCTAAACTTGACGAATCACTCCTACTTCAATCTCGCCGGTCAGGGCGTCGGAAACGTCCTCGGCCATATCGTCACGATCCACGCCAGCCGATTCACGCCCGTCGACAGCACGCTCATTCCTACCGGCGAATTGCAAAGCGTCGCGGGTACGCCCTTCGATTTCCGCACGCCGCACGCGATCGGCGAACGAATCAACGCACAGAACCAGCAGCTCGAATACGGCCACGGGTACGATCACAATTTCGTTCTCGATCGTACGGGAGCCAGCCTCGAGCTCGCGGCGCGTGTGGTCGAACCGAAATCGGGGCGGGTTCTTGAAGTTCTGACGACGCAACCGGGACTCCAATTCTATACGGCCAATCAGCTCGATGGCTCAATTCACGGCAAAGGCGGCGCGACCTACGGCCCGCACGCCGCCTTTTGCATGGAGACTCAGCACTTTCCCGATTCTCCAAATCACCCAAGCTTTCCGACCACGGAACTCAAGCATGGTCAGCGCTACCACCAGATCACGGTTTACAAATTTTCCACCGAATAGTGGTTGAACATTTGCGCGGAGGCTCGACGGTCCCGCCTAACCGGATTTCCGCCGGCTCTTCTTACCCGTTGCGCGGCGCCGTTTTCCGCCCAGCTCTCGCTCGCCCTCCTGCGCCGGAAGCAGTCCCGTGTGGCTGTCTGGTTCTACGTCCGGATTGCGATTTCCCGCGTTGATGTTATCGATCGGCATCAACCCGGGACTCGCGATATCTTCCGCCTGCCTGCGCCTTTTCATGAAGCCCATGTTTAATACCTCCTCAGGTTTCGCAGTATAGGCCTCTGGCGCGCCCAGACTATCAAGCTTGGCATGTAAGGCCCGCCGGATTTCCGTGTAGCGTTTCTTCTGACAAATTACCGCGCTCGATCTCGTGGAAACACCCTCAATGCTTCTGAATGCACTCGTGCACGAATCACCGGATATGGCAGGCGACGTCCTACCCGGATAATCTCGTGAACAAAAGCCGCCGGCCGTTCTCAGCCGATGATTTTGCCCAGGCTTAGGGATGCAATGGATGGTAAGACCCAAGCTTGTAGTGCGCCAAGTATGCGGGCGCTTGGACCGAGGTTCCAGTGAACGTCAATCTCTCTGGGGCATGGCGAACCGGGCAGCATATCGTCAATTCCTTCACAGCGCGCCTTCCCCAACTGGGCATGGCGATCCTCGTTTTCGTCATCTTTTTCCTGATAGGTGCAGCTGCGAGGCGATTCGTGCGCAGAGCCGCGAGCCGCCAGGGTCGCAGGCAAAGTCTCGGCATTCTCCTTGGTCACCTGACGCATTTGGCGATTGTGATTCTCGGCTTTTTGATCTCACTGGCGATCGTTGCTCCGTCTTTTCAGGCGGGCGACCTTATCAAAGTGCTGGGTATAGGCAGCGTCGCGATCGGCTTCGCTTCCAGAATATTCTGCAGAACTTCCTGGCGGGCATTCTTTTGCTGATCAACGAACCGTTCAACATCGGCGACGTCATTTCGGTTACAGGCCTCGAGGGGCGCGTGGAAGATATTCAGGCGCGCGCCACAATCATCACCGAGGTCAACGGCCGCAGAGTGGTGATTCCCAATGCAGTCCTTTTCACCAACGCCGTCATCGTGGCCGGCCCGGCAGCCAAGGACTACGGTAAGCCGGAGCCGAAAGAGGCCGAAGCAACCCAGACACACGCGTCTTGAGCCGTCGTGTCTCTCGCGGGGGAAGCTCCCAAAGACTTTCGCTCACGAGCGCCTATTTCCTTGCTCTTGTAAGGTCGGCTCCTCGGTCACACCATCGTTCCCCACCGGCAGGTCGCTCGTCTTGATGCCCGTAACAGCGTTCTTTTCTACGTTCCGCAGCTTTTTCGCATTACCCAGATCGCTTTTGTTTCGTCCCTGGCTGTCCATGAAGCACCTCCCCTCCCTCTAAGTCACACTCGTCCAGAATCCTGAATACTCAATTCGCCTGAGCCTCGAGCACTTTGCAAAAAACCGGACCATGCGGTGCCCGCGCAACCAAGGATCGGGGTCGGCAAAGAAGCGTTCACTGTGACAACGTAACGGAGCGGGTGAGCCTGAAATGCACTTCACGCTCGGCGGGAATTGAGACGTCGCGGTCGCCCGTATAGGCCGCTCCCGCCGCTCCTGCGCCGCCGCCTGCGGCTGCTCCGATTGCCGCGCCTTTGCCTCCGCCCGCAAGAGCGCCGACAATCGCGCCAAACGCCGCGCCGCCGCCCGCGCCGATCCCCGTGCGCTTCCCGCGCGCCTTGCCTTCTTCCGTGTACGACGTGGTGTGAATCGGGTAGCTTTGTCCGTTGAGTTCGATTGAGCTGAGCGTAATCGTCAGCACAGCAACGCCTTTCACATGCCCCGCTTCGTCGGATTCAGTGATCGTGCCGTGAAGATGGGTGCCGCGCGGCAAGACTTCGTTTCCATCCACAATGACGGGCGCCGCGAGCGACGCGGCGAAATGATCGCCGCTGCTATTGTCCTTGGTGCTGAGGTCCTGGTCGATCGTCACAGCAAGAGCTTTCCCCTCGGGAACGACGACCGGTGCCGGGGCAGGAGTGGAAGCATCGGACGAACTCGCCGCCCCGTTATCTGTCGCGCCGCCCGTCGAACCAGGGCTGCTTGCGGCCGGATTCGCGGAATTCGTAGCGCTCGAGGAGGTCCCGGTCTTGTTGCATCCTGCGAGTGTGAGAAAAACGGCCAGCGTTATCAGGCGAGACGCATGGCGATTGTGCATTCAGTGCTCCTCAATGTTGTGATTGAAAAACAACGGTCCTGCGGCTTGGGGACTTCATTTTAACCCGTACTCGGGTTGCTCTCAACGATTCGTGCCCAGGCGTTTATCGGGGGCAGGCTGAATGAAAAGCGAAAAGGGCGCAGTCCTATGCGGTTAATCCAGCGCGGCGTGCACGCCGGAGACAGCGATCAGTGCCCGTTGGCGAGAAATCGCTCAGCTTCGATGGCGGCCATGCACCCGGAGCCCGCCGCGGTGACAGCCTGCCGATAATGATGATCCTGCACGTCGCCCGCGGCAAAAACGCCGATGACGGAAGTCTTCGGGCCATCGTGCGTGATGATGTAGCCGTTTTCGTCCATGTCGAGCTGGCCTTTGAAAACCTTGGAATTGGGATCGTGGCCGATCGCGACGAATACGCCTTCAACCATGAGGCTTTTTATCTCGCCGGTTTGCGTGTTGCGAAGATGAGCTTCTTCGACTGCTTTTTTCTCAGGATGGCTGATCGAATCGATCACGTAGGGCGTAAGGAATTCGATCTTCGGGTTTGCGCGTGCTCGGTCGATCATAATGCGCGATGCGCGGAATTCGTCGCGTCGATGAACGATGGTGACTTTTCTAGCGAAGCGCGTGAGGAACGTGGCTTCTTCCATCGCCGTGTCACCACCGCCGACAACAAGGATGTCCCGATTGCGGAAGAAAGCTCCGTCGCAGGTGGCGCAGGTGGAGACGCCATACCCCAGGAGCAGCTTTTCGGATTCGATGCCGAGCATCCGCGCCGAGGCGCCGGCGGCGACGATCAGCGTCTCGCCTTCGTAGGTTTCTTTCCCGGCCGTCACTTTAAACGGACGCTCGCTCAAATCAACGGCGGTTACGGCGCCCGACCGGAATTCCGCGCCGAAACGCTCGGCCTGCTTGCGCGTACGATCGATCAGTTCAGGGCCGAGAATACCCTCGGGAAAGCCCGGGAAATTTTCCACTTCGGTCGTGAGCGCGAGCTGCCCGCCGGGCTCATAACCATCGAGCACAATCGGTTTCAGATCGGCGCGCGCCGTATAGATTGCGGCAGTCAGGCCCGCACACCCGCTTCCGATGATTACCACCTTGTGCATGACGTATCCTCGTTGAGTTTGATGACGCAGACCTCGCCGCCGATGCAGAACCAAGAATGAGGTATTGTAGCACTACATGGACGTTCCTCCGGTCCGCCAGGTTGCGATTCTTTGCGCGCAATGGACGCCCGAGTGATAATTTCACGCCTATGGCGCAACGGCCGAATTTCCTTTTCGTGATGAGCGAGTTCATTGTGATGCTGCTGGGCGGGCTGCTGATTCTGCTTTCCATTTTGCGGACGATCGGCGTGCCGTCGAGGCCTGTGGTGATCATTTTGGGCGTGATCGTGGTTTATTGGGCCTTGCGCGCGTGGATGCGAAAAGAACCCATGTCGGCGCGGCTGCAGACGCACGTGCGCGCGGGATCCTTGGCCATTTTAGGGCTGTTGATGATCACGATCGCCCTGGCGCCGCTGAGCTTTGCGAATCTGCTCGTCAGGCTGGCCGGCTGCGTGCTCCTGGCGCGCGGCCTGATTGCGATGATGCTCGCGCTGCGTGGGCGCGAACCTTGATATTGCTCGCTGGGAACGTTCCGGCTAATCTTTCGTCATTCGATTTGAGGCGCGTCCATCACCTTACAGGAGGTTGTCGCATGCTCAAGGAATTCAAAGAATTTGCAATGAAAGGAAACGTGCTGGACATGGCGGTCGGCATCATCATTGGCGCGGCCTTCGGGCGAATTGTCACGTCTCTGGTGAATGACGTCATCATGCCGCCGATCGGGCTGGTTCTGGGCCACGTCGATTTTTCGAGTCTATTCCTCAACATTTCAGGGACGCACTATCCCACGCTGGCCGCCGCAAAAGCCGCCAACGCGGCCACGATCAACTATGGTTCGTTCGTCAACACCATCATTGATTTTCTCATCGTGGCGTTTGTGATTTTCCTCTTCGTCCGGCAGGTGAACCGGTGGAACAGACCGGCTCCGGTGGCGGCCACAACGAAAAACTGCCCCTATTGCGTGATGTCGATTCCCATCAAGGCAACGCGGTGTCCCAATTGCACTTCGGAAGTGGCGGCAGCTTGAACTAGGGCGGGCTTCCTGGAAAGTCGCAGGGGCTAAGTATTATTGTTGCGCTTGTTTTGTATCTCGTTCAAGTGCTCGCGCAAGCGCACTAGGACGTCATTACAGCCGTCTTTGGCTATTTCGCGCTCGACCTCATTCAACGCGAAATGGACGATATCGTGGTGATGCAGCTCTTCGCCCGGCAGCCGGTCCGCAAATTCCAGCCACACGCGATGAAGCAGGTCGATTTCCTTCGGCGTAAGCCGCGGTGCGTGCGGGCCGAGATAGAATATCTGCTCGCTGCCGGCGGGAGTGAAGATTTCCAGGGTGATGCGTGGCCGCGGCTCGGGCATGCGTTCCCAAGCGATGCCGATATTGCGCGCCTGGTCATCGATGGAAGTCGATGACGAACTGCCCGCAACGATCGCGTTGGATTGCAGATTGGCCGCCGTTCGCAAGATCGCTTCCCACAAGTCGTTTCCAGCCGCCACAGCCAGCCGCACCGGCTTCCCTTCCTTTTCCGCTAAAGCAAGCACTTTGGTGAAAAGCAACTGTTCGATCGAGCTGAAAAGCTGATCCGGCGCCAGATCGTATTCGCCGGAGGCGCCCCGCCGGAGCATCCTCACATGCAGAACGACGATCTGCGCCTGCCGGCGGCCCGCGCGGCGCAGCGCCATCTCGAGCGGATAGAGCGCGTAATATGTGCTCACCGGCACGAGAACGTTGCCCGGCTCGACGTCCACGTTTTGCAGCGTCAGATCCGCGGACTGCGCCAAATTAAACTGATCGAGTTCTACATGCCGCTGCCCTCGTTTTCTGATGATATGGCGTTCGGAAATTTCGAACGCCGCGAAGAGCAAGCCGGAAAAAATTACTCCCGAGACAGTGGCAGCCGGCTTCGTAAAGAGGTTGATGATGGCAATGCCGAGCAGCACCAGCGTGATCAAGGCCAGCCCCAGCGGAATCTCTACGCCCGCTATATGAAAGTTCAGCGGTACCTTGAATTCGCGGTCCTGCGGATGCGTATAGCGCAGCACCAGGACGGCGATGCCCTTCATCGCGAAACTCCAGATCACGCCGAAAGCGTAGAGGTTCGCCAGGAACGTGACGTCGCCGCGGCTGATAATGATCGTCACGATCTGCAGCAGCACGATCATGTTGATAATCCGGTGAGACGTTCCGAATCGCGGGTGCGGCGCTCGGAACCAGTCGGAAAGCACGCCGTCTTCCGAGACGCGGTTCAACACGCCGTTCGATCCCACAATCGCCGTATTTACCGCCCCAGCCAGCATCAGCGTGCCGACCACCACCACGAAAATGCGGAAGACCAGGCGCGCAAGCAGCGGCCCCGTCAGGTACATCGCCAGCCCGCCGATCAGGTTCTCGAAATACTGGGGCCGCACTTTGTCCGGGATGATCATCACGCCGAAGAACGAAACCAGCGACGTGAAGACCATGCTGTAAATGAAGATCACGAAGGCGGTCTTCTTCAGGTTGGCAAGTTTGGGATGCTCGATTTCGCGGTAGACCTGCGCCAGCGATTCCTCGCCGCTCATCGCCAGCACGGAATGGCCCAGCCCGACAAATACCGCGATCAGAGTGATCGTGTGAGCCCAGGAGTAGCCGTCCAGCCAGCCCAGGGAATGCTTGTTCAGAACGACGTTGTCATGCGTCGGCAGCGGCGGCAGATGGAATCCGCGAACGAAAAGCGTGTAGCTGCACCACGCGATCAGAATCACCACCATCACGGTAGTGAGCTGCATGATCCATAAAGCCTTTTCGCTCGACTCCGTGATTCCCTTTATGTTCTCCCGCCAGAAATACATCGTCACCATGATTGCGAACGTCGCCGCCACCAAGTCGGGGCTCAAGACTAACCTGATGTGGGCATAGGCCAGGAGCTCGTTGAGCACGCCGGCCAGGTACTGCCCTGCGGACACGCCGCTGATCGGGCCGGTCAGGACGTAGTCAAACATCAGCGCCGAAACGGAGAATTTCGCCAGCGCGCCGCCCATCGCCTCTTTAACCACGCGATAGACGCCGCCGCGCACAAACATGCTGCAGCTTTCGACGTAGACTTGGGAGACGGCGTAGGAGAGAAGCATCGTCCCGAGGATGAACCAGGGAGCGGTCTTGCCAATGAACGCCTCGGCCTCGCCGCCCGCGTAATAGGCGGACGAGCCCAGGTCGTTCAGCACGACGGCTGCGGCTCTCCAATAGGAGATGAACGCCAGCATGGCCGTGGTCGCCACCAAAACTTTGGCGACCGGTCTGGACGCACCTTGCTTTTGTGTAGGCCCGGCGGGCGTAGACGTCATTGACTAAGTATAAGTGGAAAAGGCGCTGAAATAATATATGGGTCGAACCCGCTATGCAAAGGCGGAAAGGATTATGGGTTGCATCCAAGATTCTGATAAGCCCGCGGAAAAAGAAATCTCACATTCTCTTGACGCCGTTGGGGTTGCACCGATCTGCGCGTTCGTAGAAGAGCGCCTCATCTTCGGCTGCAGGCGGTAAACCGCTGGAGTTTATCCATAAGCCGGAGTATCTTTGGCGCAACCGGGGATGGCTTGGCGAAGAAACCGACCCGCGCAAGGAGACCGCAGCGATGAATCGTCGAGATTTTGCCAAAACAGTTGCCGGAGTTGCCGCGGGAAGCGCCTTTCTGCCCGGTTCAAGCGCTTTTGCGCAGGCAGCAGCGTCTTCCCTAACCCCTTCGTTCCGCTTTTCCGTGATGCTTTGGACCGTCTTTACCGATCTTCCGTTTGACCAGCGGCTGGACAAGGTGGCCCAGGCCGGCTTTAAGAACGTCGAACTGACCGGAGAATTCTCCAAATGGTCGGATGACGATTACACGCGCTTCAACGCCAAGAAGCGCGAACTGGGCATGAACTTCGACGCGACTTCGGGCGTTCGCACCGGCGTCGCGGATCCCACCGCCGGCGATAAATTGATCGAGGAGATGACGCCTTTTCTGGACACGATGAGCCGCCTCGAATGCCCGAAGCTGATTCTGCTTTCGGGCAACGTGATTCCCGGCGTCAGCCGCGACGTGCAGCACGATGCTTGCATCGAGAATCTGAGCCGGGCGGCTGACCTGGCGGCGAAGCACAATGTCTCCATCGTTCTCGAAAATATCGACCCTGAGGAAAATCCGCGCTATTACCTCACGTCCGTAGCCGAGGGATTCGAAGTGATCCGCCGCGTCAACCGGCCCAACGTGAAGTTCCTTTACGACTTCTATCACGAACAGATTTCCGAGGGAAACCTGATCGAGAAATTGCAGAAAAATATCGACATCACGGACATCGTCCACATCGCCGATGTTCCGGGCCGGCATGAGCCGGGCACGGGCGAAATCAACTACGGCAATATCTTCCGCAAGCTCGGCGACCTGAATTTTCCCGGCACGGTCGCAATGGAATTCAAGCCGACCGGAGACGCAGTGGCATCATTGAGTGCCGCGCGCGAGATGGCGATTCAAAGCGCAACCGCGACAAAGTAGGCTCCGCTGGTCTGTCACATATTTTTGGCGGACATCTTGCCTCGCGCACTGCTTACTCGTTAAAGCGGGGAGTCCGGTGATCGGATTGACGACGATTTTCGCTTTTCGCCGCGGCTTGTTCACCGGGCTCAGTACGGCGCATCCTCCTTCCACAGCTACGTTCAGCGAATCGCCCGCGTCAATGCCCGGTTTGCGCCGGATCGGTCCGGGCAGAACCGCCTGGCCCTTTGTGGAGAAAATAGGCGTCAAATCGGTATTGCCTGGCCGCTAGTCCGGCGTAGGCTTTTGTATACGGTCGATGACGATGGTGTCGACGGCAGCCTTCCTCGATTCGAGCTTTAGGCCAAGTTGCTGCTGGAGGGCGTCCCATAATGAAGGCGCTGAAGAATCGGGCGTATCAGCCGTGTCGGCCTCGCCGATAGGCCGCTGCTCGGTCCATTTCAGAGTATAGCTATATGTCGCTGTTAGCCCCGTCTCGTCCGTGAGTCTGCGTCCATCCAGCTCCGGCTGACGCGAAAGAATCTCGACTAGGCGGCTCACCGGCTCATCCGTCACCTGATAAATCTCGACGTAACCTTTGCCGTGCCCGTCGCTGCCACCGTGCGTTCCGTCATCCTTCGAAGCGCTTATCTTGGCGCCGCCTTTGGCAACCACAAGCGCGAAAACAGGCAACTCCCTGGTTTGATGGCTCACTTCCAGAGCGAAACGGCCAGCGAGCAGCGACCGCACCATGACCCTCATCTCTTCGTCGTTATATTTCTTCTGCCATTCAGCGGCGATGGAATCGGGGATTTTCGCATTGATCGCATACTTGTCTGAATTGATCCAGTCGGGGCCTCCCGAGAGCTGGTCATCGGTGATGTTATAGGCGTACTTGATCAAATAGCGTGCCGTCACGCCAACGGCGTTGTAAAGCCCGCCCCGCTGATCGATATCGTATCCAGGATGGTATCCGGCTGGCTTGATCGAGGCGACCTCGAAGGATAAGGGAGCGTTGCCGTTCGTTTGGGCCTTGAGTAAGGGAGCGGCGAGCATGGCAGCGCACGTAACCAGCGCAGCGACTAAGAACCTCCGTCCAGCGGCGAGTCCGTTGCACCACATGCGCGGGTAAACCTCCCCTGTCTCATTCGAGGGCATGGGTCCTGCCTGGAGAGTATAGAAATCTCTCGGCGCGGTGAATAGCGTTTCTTGCAACGAAGCCCCGGGAAGGTCGTGTCCTCTAATTGACACCGCACCCCGCCTGACCTATCGTTTTGAGCGAACATGAGTGGGATGCCTGGCCATTCCATCGTCCGCCGCCGGGGCCGGCGGACCGAGACAAATTCTGCGAAAACTCAGGAGGGAAGTATGAAGAACTGGCGATGTTTCGCGATTCCGGTCGCAATGATGTTTGGGATGGTCGCGCACGCGCAGGGCATGGGCTCCATGAACATGGGGAAAGACTCCGGCGGCAGCGTAAGCCTCACCGCGGGAATCGTGCAGCAATACGACAGTGTGAAGACCGACCTGGAAAAGGCCGCCGAGGCGATGCCCGAGGACGGCTACTCGTTCAAGCCAATGCCTGCCGAGCGCGATTTTGGCGGTTGGGTGGCGCATGTCGCGCAGTCGCAGCTCGGCACCTGCTCGCGTCTGGCAGGCCAGACGCCCGACAGCGCGGCCATGGAGATGCTGCGCGGCGTCGCCAGCGGAACCGCGGCGACGAAAGCTCAGCTTGTCGATGCGCTAAAGAAATCGTTTGACGCGTGTGACGCGGCTTACAACGGCCTCACCGATGCGAACGCAGGTGAAGCCGTGCAGTCATTTCGCGGCAGCACTTCGCGGATTGCCGCGCTCGCCGGCAATACGGCGCATGACAACGAATGCTATGGCAGCATGGCCGTTTATCTGCGCCTGAAGGGAATCGTGCCTCCCTCGACTGCTGACCGTGGAATGATGGGCAGCGGTATGCGCGGCGGTATGCGCGGACAAGGCGGCATGGGCGGCGAAAACGGCGGTGGGCGCTAGTAATTTGTCGCGCTGAAGCTCTCACCTTCAATGAGGCGAGGAAGTAAAGGAGGTTTGAGCGGCACCGGAAAGACCAGCGCCACTTTGGCTGGTGGTGCTGGTCTTTCTCCTCTACCTCCTCCACCGCCTCAAGATTCGCTCTCCGGCGTGTATGCCGGGATTTCGTCGGCATTCCGTTTGGTTGCGTTGCGAATTTCGTCGCGGATGATGTCGCTTGAAAAGCCGGCAGCAATCAGACTTCGATAAAGTGACGCGATCTTCTTTTGATCGACAGGTCTGTCGGTCGAGCCGCGCAGGCTCGCGAGTTTTCGTTTGATGCGTTCGCGGACCAGCGCGGTCTCGTCGGTTTCCGCGAAGACGGATTCGAGCGCGGCGTCAATGTGACGATCCGGCACGCCACGTGCACGCAGCTCGCGTGCGATGCGGAATTTGCCCTGGCGTCGCGAGTTGGCGTGTAGCCGGGCATAGTCGCGGGCGTATCTCGCATCATCGAGATAGCCTTGATCGCACAGATGCGTCACGACGACGGTGACGCCCGATTTATCTGCGGCACGGCGCCCGAGATACTCCTTCATTTCGTGAATCGAATAGGCGCGACGCATCAGCGCGCGCAATGCGGCGGCGTAAAGCTCCCCGTCATTCTTGATTTCCTGCGAATTTGAACGAAACGGCACGAAGGCAAGCATAGAAGCAGAAAGGCAGCGAAGCAAGCGGCCCCGCGGAAATGCGTTGGCGCTTCGGCCTTCTTTCTTGGTCCGAGTCCAAACCAGGCGCGTGCTAAAATTTCGGCATGGCAAAAAAGACTATTTCGCCGGGTGGCGCTGTGACGGGCGTAGTCGAGCTGCCCGGAGATAAATCCATTTCACACCGTTACGCCATTCTGGCCGCGCTCGCCGAAGGGAAAAGCGAGATCATAAACTACGCTTCGGCGGCGGATTGCCGCAGCACGCTCGAGTGCCTGCGTCGCTTGGGCGCGCAGATCGAAGTCGCCGGCGATCGCGTACGAATCACCGGTGCCGGCCTCGAAGGTTTGCAAGTGCCGCGCAAAACGCTTGACGCTGAAAATTCCGGCTCGACCATGCGCATGCTCTCCGGCGTGCTCGCCGGGCAGCGCTTCAATTCGGCCATCACAGGCGACGATTCGCTGCGTAAGCGGCCGATGCGCCGTGTCGTTGAACCGCTGAAACAAATGGGCGCGGAAATCATCACGCAAGAGGGCGGTCGCGCGCCGCTGGAAATTCACGGCAGCAAGCTCCGCGGCATCGACTACACGACGCTGATTCCGAGCGCCCAAGTGAAATCCGCGATCTTGTTTGCCGGGCTTTACGCGGAGGGCGAAACGATCGTGCGCGAAGCGGTAGCCACGCGCGACCACACGGAGACCGCGCTGCGCGAATTTGGAGCGCGCGTCGAAAGCGTCGATAACGTCAGTCAGGCGAATAAAGGCCGCGCGATGCGCATTTATCCACGGCCCAAACTGCTCGCGCGGCAACTTGTTGTGCCGGGCGATCTCTCGGGAGCGGTGTTTCTGATTTCGAGCGCATTGATTTTGCCCGAATCGTCGTTGTTGCTGCACAACGTTGGATTGAACCCCACTCGCGCCCGCGTCCTGGATTTTCTCGTTTCTATCGGCGGCAAGATCAAAGTCGCTGCCGTGCAGCTGCGCGATGGCGAACTGGTCGGCGACGTTTCCATCGAGCGCTCCGATCTTGCGGGCGGTACGGTCGCTGGCACGCAAGTTGCGGAAATGATCGACGAGCTGCCCATGCTCGCCGCGCTGGGGCCGTTCACCGAGCACGGAATCGAGATTCACGACGCGCAGGAATTGCGCGTCAAAGAAAGCGACCGTATCGCGGCCATTGCCGCCGGCCTCCGCGCGATGGGCGCGACTGTCGAGGAGTTTCCGGATGGCATGCGCGTCGCGGGCAAATCAGCCGGCAGGCTGCGCGGTGCAAAAGTCGAGTCGCATGGCGACCATCGCATCGCCATGGCGCTCTCGGTTGCCGCGCTGGCGGCCGATGGCGATACCACCATTCGCGATTCCGAGTGCGTCGGCGTGTCGTTCCCGGAATTCTTCACGACCATCGAAAAATTGCGCGGCGCCGCAGTGTGAGCGCAAGAAAGCGAGGCGCTGCGTCACAGCAGTTCCGGTTCGTAGACGTAGGCCAGCCCTTCGTTGGTGATCGCGTACGCCTTTGATCCATCGAGACTCCAGCGCAGATCCAGAATCCCTTCCGCCGGACATTCGTCAAAGAGCGAAATTTTATTCATGTCCACCAGGAAAAGCCGTCCTTTGGCCGAACTGCGCAGCCACGAGCTGAAGAACAGACAGATCGGCAGATGAGGATGCCACGCGCACTGTTCGCCGCCGAAAGGAAGCGACGTGCACTCCGCCGAGAGCGGGTCGATGCCATAAGCCTGGCCGGCCGAACAGTAAACGAGACGGTTGCCGTCGTTCGACCACGCAAGATCCGTCACGCGGCCTTGCGCTTCGAACACCGATTTTTTGCGAAGCGTCGCTGCGTCGAGGAACGCGATCAAATCGTCCGCCCATTCGCCCCCAATTTCGGCAACGGTCGCAATGACTTTTTCATCCGGGCTGAAAACCGTGCGGCCATAGCCGGTAAACGCGCCAGCTTCCCCGGTCTCGCCGTCGGTGGATTGCAAGTCGAGCCACTCGGGCCTGAGCAGCTGGTGTACCGGTGCCGCGATAGACTCATCTATTGGGGGCTGAATGCGCCAAAGGTCGAGCGACGAATTTTCCCCGCCACAAGCACTCGCGGCGAATGCGCCCGTCGGCGACCACGCAATGTCCGAAGGCACGCGTGAGAATTTCCCAAAAGCCCCGACCAGCATTTTCGCCTGAAGATCAAACAGTTGCAGCGCCCCGGCCTGCGACCCCCACGCGCCGAGCAAATAGCGCGCGTCACTCGACCATGCAAACCGCGCCGGTCCGGCAGCTGAATCGGCATCATGCGAGAGGCTCAGCGTCAGCGTCGGCACGCAGCGCTCCACGTCGAAAAGCGTCAGGCTTTGCGCGCCATACCGGACTTGCGGCGTGAGCGTACAGACTTGCCCGTCGGGCGATAACGCTGCGTGGGACACCGGCCCATGAAAGACTTTCCGCATCAGCCAGTTGGAATCGCGCGCCAGATCGCGCAGTCCGCGCCGAACGAGCGCGGCAGAGCGCATGGCAAGCGCTTGAGAGCCGGTGCGCGCAATCTTGCCGGACTGCGCCGCTGCGCTAGATTCCTCCTGCGTCATGGGAGGCAAGCTCATTCGATCACCGCATGCCTTCCGCCAGGCGGCGCTTGGCCTCGGCGATTTGCTCTTCCGTCTTCTCGACCATTTCTTTCAGCACGTCGCGGCCATCCTGCGCGGCTTCTTCCACCCGCAGGCGCAACTGATACAAATCTGACCGCAGCAGCGCCTGCGATTCTGCTTCGATTTCCGCCAGCCGCCCGCGCACCTGGCTGATCCTGCGAATCACGCGAATCAGTTCCGCGCCGGGACCTTCTCCGTGAAACGCCTCCGGGCTCGATTCATATTCCGTAAGAATTTTTTCCAGCGCGGGCTCGTCGCCGCGCTCGTAGGCTTCGTTGGCGCGAGCCATCAATTGTTGGCGTGTCGTGCGGTCGTCGCGGTCCGAAGTCAGATCGGGATGGATGCGCTTGGCCACATCGCGATACAGGCGCTTCATTTCCGGCGAAGCTTTGAAGGCTCGCGGTTCATGCTCGGCCTTTTCGCCCGCCCCGGACTTGGTCTCGCTGGCGCGAGCGCGGGCTTCACGCGCGGCTTGTTGTGCACGTTCGTTCTGCGGCTGCTCGGCCGCAAGACGCTCCGCCAGCTGTGCTTTGTATTCGTCCAACTCCGCATAGCGCAAGCCCACCAGATGCAAGTAGCGGCGCTCGAATGCGCCGAGTTCGGCGCGAAGGTTTGTGGCGCGAAGCTCCCTTTCGGTCAGCTCGTTCTCGAGCGATTTTTGCTCCTCACGCTTGCGCAGCAGCTCCGCTTCTTCCGGTTTCAGCGGTCCCTTGTTCGCCTTTGCGGATAGCGGCGCAGGCGTCTGGGTTGCCTCTGTATCGATCGATTTGCGGGTCATGGGAGTCGTGCCGGCGCGCGTGTAAGCTAGGCGCCCGGCTATAGCTCAATTGTAGGATGGGCCGCCGTTGCCCCGAGCGTGTTCACCGCCCGCGTTACAGAATCGGTTACCGGACCACCCGGTCAGTTGACATCAACGAAGGCCGCAGGCTATCCGGGCGTGCTCGCGCTTGGCCAGACTCACTGCGACTTCGCTGGCTTCAGGATGCGCTCGATTTGCGCGAGATGATTGATGTCGTGGCCGCCCATCATCGAGACGGTCGTCTCCACGC
>Ga0335073_10000401_pt1 | contig 56000 bp, 54 predicted proteins | sample Lox_Sample_22_FD_207093 | JGI IMG/M metagenome (GOLD analysis project Ga0335073, IMG submission 207093) | Soil microbial communities from Loxahatchee National Wildlife Refuge, Florida, United States - Lox_Sample_2.2 | ecosystem: Environmental > Terrestrial > Soil > Wetlands | place: USA... | reverse complement strand
GCATGAAGGTGGCATTCATCGGCGACGGCAATAACGTATGCCATTCCCTTATGTTTGCCGGGGCGCAACTGGGCGGCCATGTGTGGGTAGCCACGCCGGCGGGATATGAGCCCAAGCCCGAAGCCGTTGAATGGGCGCGGCAGCGCAGCAGCATCACCGGCTGTACGTGCTCGCTCACGAATGATCCAGTGGAGGCCGTCGCCGATGCCGACGTGGTTTACACGGACGTGTGGGCGAGCATGGGTCAAGAAGAGGAAGCGGATAAACGGAAGAGGATTTTTCTCCCGTATCAGGTGAATTCGGAACTCTTCCGCCACGCGAAGTTTGATGCGGTGTTCATGCACTGCCTGCCGGCGCATCGCGGAGACGAAGTGACCGACGACGTCATTGATTCTCCACATTCCGTCGTGTACCAGCAGGCAGAAAACCGTTTACACGCGCAGAAGGCGATCCTCTTAGAACTCATGCAGTATCGCGAGGTGCCGGCGACGGTGCCATTCGAGGAAATGACGAGCATATGAGGAGCGAGCCTGTCTTGAAGACCATACTGATCGCGATCGGTGGCAACTCGCTGATCCGGGCGGGGGAGAAGGGCACGGTTGTCGAAGAACTTGCGAATGCAAGACAGACGGCGGCGGCGATCATCGGCTTGATTCGGGACGGCTATCAACTGGTCATCACTCATGGCAATGGCCCGCAGGTGGGCGCGCAATTGCTGCGGTCGGAACGGGCAGCGGATCAGGTGCCCGGCCAGACGCTCGATGTTTGCGGCGCGGCCAGCCAGGGTGAGATCGGATACCTGCTCGCGCAGTCTCTGCAGGACGAACTAGCCACGGCCGGCCTGCACGTGCCGGTCGTTAGCCTGGTAACGCAAAGCATCGTCTCCGCTAACGATCCTGCCATGCAGCATCCCAGCAAACCGATTGGTCCCTTTTATTCTCACGCTCAGGCGGAGGAGCGAAAACGCCAACTCGGATGGGAGATCGTAGAGGATGCTGCGCGCGGGTATCGCCGCGTGGTGCCGTCGCCAGAGCCAATTGAGATCGTCGAGCTCGACGTGATTCGTTCACTGATGGCCGAGGGCGTACTGGTTGTGGCATGCGGCGGCGGTGGGATTCCGGTTGTGCGAGAGGAAGGAGAACTTCACGGAGTCGATGCCGTCATCGACAAAGACCGAGCCTCCGCGTTGCTTGCTTCACAGCTCAGCGTCGACATCTTTGCCATCTCGACCGACACCGATTACGTGTATCTCGATTACAAGAAGCCCAGCCAGCAGCCATTGACTTCAGTCACCGCCGGAGAACTCGTAGAGCACTATCGCGCCGGGCAGTTTCCACCGGGCAACATGGGACCGAAAATCGAATCAGCATTGCAGTTCTTGAAGGCCGGCGGCAGAGAAGTCGTCATCACCTCTTATGGCCGTCTCCGCGAAGCGATGGCCGGCCGGGCGGGCACGCATATTGTCCGTGACGCCGAATTACAGACGAGCAAGTTGCAAGTCAATCTCAAAATACCCGTGGGAGGCCGCTGACCATGGCAAATACGACTCTTATTCCTCCGAAGCGGGGAGCCGAGCCGGAAGCAGGATCAAAGCCGGACGCAATGAGACTGGGACATGTCATCGAGTCGCAGCAATTCACCGTGCCCTTGCTGATGGAATTGTTTCACCGCACGCGCGGCATGGAGCGGGTCGTGGCTCGAGGGGGCACGCTGGACTATCAGAATAAGATCCTCGCCACGCTGTTCTACCGGCCTTCGACACGCACACGATTCTGCTTCGAAGCCGCCATGCAAAGACTTGGCGGGAAAATTCTTTCCACGGAACAGGCGGGCGCATTCTCATCGGAAGTCGAAGCCGAACAGGTTGAGGATTCCATTCGCATCATCGGCAGCTATGCCGATGTGATCGTTGTGCGCCATCCCGAGGCGGGAGGCGCGAAGCGGGCAGCTCAAGTCTCACCCGTTCCCGTTATCAACGCCGGCGATGGCGAAGGGGGCCAGCATCCGACGCAGGCTCTGCTCGATTTATACACGATCTATCGTGAGCGTCCGCTGGTCGGACTTAGCGTGGCCATCATCGGGGAACTCGATAAAGGTCGCACGGCTCGTTCCCTGGCGTATCTGCTGGCAAAGTTCGAGAGGGTGAAGATTTTCTTTGTCAGTCCTTCACAAATGCAGATGAAGCCGGACATTCTCGACTATCTCAACGAACATGGCGTCCGCTACGAGCTTGAGTCGGAGATCGATCGCGTTATCCGTGAAGTTGATGTCGTCTACCAGACGCGCATCCGACCCGAGCGCGTGCGAGATCGCCATGAGCTGCAACGCTATGCCATCAATTCCGGCGTGCTGGAGAAGATGAAGAGGGATGCCCTGATTTTGCACCCGCTGCCCCGTACCGTGGAGCTCGAGAAGACTGTGGATGACGACCCGCGCGCTCTTTATTTCAAGCAGGCGGCCAATGGCCTGTACGTTCGCATGGCACTGCTGACGATGCTTTTGGAAGCAGATCAGTCATGAATTGAGAGAATCTCAGGAGAGAATATGCCCGTCACCGAACTCACGCACTCGCAGGATCTGATTGCCCTCGAAGATCAGTTTGGAGCCCACAATTACAAACCGCTCGACGTGGTCATCGAGCGCGCGGAAGGCGTCTGGGTTTACGACGTCGATGGCAAACGCTATCTCGATTGCCTCGCCGCCTACTCTGCGGTTAACCAGGGACACTGCCATCCCCGGATCCTGCACACGCTGATTCAGCAGGCCTTCAAGGTGACACTTACCTCACGCGCTTTCCGAAACGATCAGTTGCCTCTGCTCTGCGAGGAGCTGCACGCGCTCACGGGCTTCGACATGGCATTGCCCATGAACTCTGGCGCTGAGGCCGTCGAAACCGCGGTGAAAGCTGCGCGCAAGTGGGGATATAAGGTCAAAGGCATTCCTGAGGGCAAGGGCGAAATAATCGTTTGCGCCAACAACTTTCATGGCCGGACCGTCACTATTATCAGCTTCTCGAGCGACGAGCAGTATCGGGATGGCTTCGGCCCGTTCACTCCCGGATTCAAGATCATTCCCTACGGCGACAGCGAGGTTCTGCGCGCCGCGATTACGGCCAATACCTGCGCTTTCCTCGTCGAGCCGATTCAGGGCGAAGCCGGAATCATTATGCCTCGGACGGGATTTCTGAAAGAGGCCGCTGCCCTCTGCTGCCGGGGCAATGTCTTGCTGATGTGCGACGAAATCCAATCCGGGTTGGGCCGAACCGGAAAGCTATTTGCATATATGCATGAAGACATTCGCCCGGACGTGTTGATTGTCGGGAAAGCACTTTCGGGTGGGTTCTATCCGGTATCTGCCGTGCTGGCGTCGAAGGAAGTGCTAGGCGTCTTCCATCCCGGCGATCACGGCAGCACATTCGGCGGCAACCCGCTGGCATGCGCTGTGGCGCGAACGGCTTTGCGCGTCCTGGCCGAAGAAAAATTAGTCGAGCGCTCAGCTGAGCTCGGAGCATACTTCCTGAGCCGCTTGCAGACGCTTCACAGCCCAGACTTAAAGGAAGTACGGGGCAAAGGACTCTGGATCGGAATCGAGCTGAATAGCCCGGCGCGCCCCTACTGCGAGTCGCTGAAAGAAGAAGGCATCTTGTGCAAGGAGACTCACGATAAGGTCCTACGCATCGCTCCACCACTGACGATTACGCGCGAAGAGATTGACTGGGCTTTTGAGCGGATCCGAAGAGTGATTGAAAGGAACTAAAATACTGGTCGGGGCGATAGGATTTGAACCTACGACCCCCTGCGCCCAAGGATTGGCCGCACGAAGAATCAATAACTTGCACAGAATTGGCAGCGGGAGTTCTGAGTAGCATTCACTAGCAAAACTCAGGGCTTCCGCTGTTGCCGTGCTCGCCCATACAACTCCATCCGGGTTGTGCCTAGGCACAAATCTGGGCACAGTCGCATCGTGCCACGCGAGACACTTTGGCCCGACGCTCGCCCGTTCTGAAAAAGATCGAAGTATGCCCCGAAAGCGGTGGGCACGTCCTATTGGCAAAACCTTCGCGGGTCCTCCGCCTTCACGTCTCGCATGTGTATTCCGCCGGAGCGATGCCACGTTTCTCAGGGCCGTGCGAGTGCGATACGATAAACACAGATGTCACGTTGGATCGCACGCTGAAAACCCAATGTTTACGCTAGTCCGCGCCACGTTGATGGGCCGGAATTGGGCAGGTTTTTCGCCCTTCTGAGCGGATATTGCATTCCTTTTACGCCCGTTTCGCTGACATGCCGGGCATTCGGCAAACAACTGGCACGGCGCGCCCCGCGAAGGTCCACTCTGGGGATGGAGAGGGTCGTGGCTGCCGACTACGACAATGACTGGACCGACGATCCGCGATAATGGCCGTGGAGGGTTGGATGGGCATTCTCGATTACGAGGGGAAAGCGATAGGCGAACGGCTGTGGTCTCACGCGGTCGGCGTGACGAATCGCGCCCTCGTGACGACTGGAACCGACCCTCTGACAGGACTGCGAGCACGGGAAGAAGCGACGCCGGGGACGGGCGTTGCAGGTAGATGGAACAATGAGCACTTCATCGCGACAGCGAAGCATGCCCTCGTATCCGGGCGTCGGTCGTCCGGCAGTTCTTGATGGAAATTTTCGAGCCGCAGCGGTAGTTACGGGCCTCGACTGGCCTCACGTATTTTCGCCTCGAATCCCGAGATAGCGACGCCCGACAAAGGAGAAGCCTAGCCCTGTCTCCCATCCGGCAAAGTGGGCCTCCTGAGCCGAGCATTCGTCAATAGCAAGAGCAGCGAAGATTCAGACTCCCCCGCGCGTCGAATCCAAGAGGGGGGTGCTCGAAAAGGGGTAGGCATGTCCGCTAATAGGGTTTTCACGCGGAGGACCCGCACCCGCCCACAGCACACTAGCGCGCCGATTTCTAAGCCGGGGGGGGGTGGTCAAAATCCCCCGCAACGAGCCGCTGCCCCGGAAAAGTGTTTGGGACTCCGGTCTACACTCATCTTCCGGGGACCGGGCACTTGAGTGTAATCGCCTGTTAACGTCAACCGTCACACGGTCTCCGGTAACCATCGTGACACTTTCGGAAGTGCCACAGACTTACGAGATGATTTCTTAGGGCGCTGCTACGATGTGCTTATGAGGCAAGGCAGATTTGGCCGAGTTAGGGTAATCATGGAGCTTCTCGGGTTACTCATAGTGGTAAACACGTGCTCTGCAAAGGCGATCGCTGGCGATCTTAAGGCACAGAGCTTCAACGTGCTCGTACTGGATGCCGTGAGTGGAAAACCTCAGCGCAAGATACAGGTGGACTTCTTTTGTTCAGATTCAAAGCGCAATTATCTTCCGCCTGAGGAAGGCGACACAGATGACCGAGGTATCCTAATCGTCCCTTACACGTGTCAGGGTGATAAAGCGCGAATCAATATAGACGCCGCAGGGAAACGAAAAGAACAGTGCGGAAGCAGTGAAGTTAGCGCCACCATCGAAGAGATCTCATCGAAGGGAATTATTAGCGCACCAGATGCGGCGGGCGAGATGCATTGCACAACGAAAATCAGCAGCAAGCTCAAGCCGGTCCCCGGACAGATCACAATTTTTGTTAAGAAACCAAGCTTGTGGCAGTCTATTTTCTAGTGGCTTTGGTCCCTCCGAATGTCTGAGATGGACTCTCAAGGCAGCCGGACCCATCATAACGCCTCCGAGTCAGTTGGCGTAACATCCCCATAACACTCAAAATTCCCTCGAAATGGCGAAGAGACGGCGCAAGCTTGTGTAATCGCCTGATTGCGACAGTTATCAAGGATACACTGGAACTTTGGGCTTCACTTTAGTTGGCGCAAGTGGAAGCAGCGCCGCTACTCCGGTGCTGCTTCCTCGACCACCGCACCGTGTTCGCGGACGACGATCTTGGAGACTTTTGTTCCGGTCTTTACAAACTCAAATGTCAGATCGCGGTCGGTCGTGAAGAAGACATTCTCCGACTCGGGATGCAGCAAGAATTTCTCATCGTCCCCGATCGTCGTCAGCGTCAGCAGGTTGTTGTCGCGAGTGACGGTCAATGCGCCAGTTTTCGGCGCCTTGTACTTGCCCACGTATTGCTCGAGAACTTCAGGTTGAATCGTGATCTCCTTCCGCGTGTTGTCATAGGGGGCGCTGCGATGGTCGTAGCTGACCACGCGCGCCATCTTCCACGCGCCGTCTTTCAACAGCCAGACATGGAAGAACTTTGCCACACCGTCTCGATATTCGGGCTTGCCGTTATCGTTGATGAAGAAATAGTGCTCGCCGGAAATAACAGCCCCATAGGTCACGCCGTTCTTTTGAAGTGGATAGACTTTCACTGTATCGGCAATGGCTTCGCGCCGCAGCCGGAAGCTCGGCTTACCACACAGCCCGGTCTTTAGTTGCTCAACGAACGGACCGAGTCCCACTGTCAATCCACCCCTGTCGTGATAAAACTCAAAGTCCGGCCAGAAGAACTGCGACATTTGGGCGACGGCGCAGCGGTTATAAGCGTCCCAAAAATTCGTATCTTGATGCCGGATTGTCGCTTCTACAGTGACGTTCTCCTGTTGGGCAAGTACCGGAAGGGAAAGCAAGAACAATAGCAGGCTCAGCTTGAGACACTTCTGCATAGTCGTCCGCTCCTCAGAACTAAGTGAGATACGTATGAGTGAACGGCGCGGTTCCGTTGAAGAAAGGTTTCATTTTATATTTGGAAGCGAATGCCACGGCATACTCGTCAGGTCTGACCCTTCAACCTGTCGAGGCTCAATGGCGAGACGTCGTAAACGGCCAGTATCGGTGACTGGCGAAAAATCCGCATTTCACTCAAAACCAGTCGTTGAAGCACGACAATTTCGATTGCAGCCCACGATAGCAGTCGGCATCCATCGCGACAAGAATGTGCCAGAGCGCGGTCGCGAGCGCGAAACACAATTCCGCCTCCGATTGCTGAAAGTCGATTTTTCCAAAGTGCACGATCCGATTTCGTTTGTGGAAAAGCCCTTTCACGAAAAAGTCCTTCGCAGAAGCTTCACCGGAAGACTGATATTGTGTTCGCACGCTCTTCAGAAGGTCGCCATTCGCCGACAGAAATGAATCGAAGGACTTTCCTGTGAGCCGGCTTGAAACCCTATCGAATCGCGCAGCGACCGAACGTATATCCCGCCAGCTTTCCTCCCATTCCTCTTCATCCGCGTCGGTCGGGTTTCTCTGCCCTGTGAGATCAACACGGTTCCACTTCATAAACAGGTACGCCAGTTGACTCTCAACTGCCATCGCAGCTAACACGATCGTCATGGTTGAATCAGCACTTGCGAGCTCTGTCGCAGCACGATACATGATCGCCATTCCCGCGATGTTGCCAAGGGGTTCTATTAGCCAGATGGTCTTGCTGCAATTGGGACACTGCGCTTCTTTTGGAAATTGCGCACCGTTCACATCAACGAGAAACTTGCCGCAATCGTCGCACGTTATTGGAATTGAGAACTTCACTTCCTGATTCTAAGGTGCGAGGCCAGATTTTCGAACATTGGCTCTACCTGTTGAAATATCCCCATTGCACTCATCTTCCCTCGGGCAGGGAACTTGAGTGTAAACGCTGATAGCGTCAGGTAGTAGGCCAGGGCTAGACCATCCTACGGATCTTGGGCAACACAAACAGGTCTGATACGATGGCCCCGAATGGACATGACTAACAAAACGCTCAAGTGTACAGGTTGCAAGAAGATTTGCATTGAGCCTGAAGGTGTCTGGGCGTGGAAGCCGCCGACAAATCACAAAGTGTTTTTCTGCACCTCATTGTGTGCGGAACAGCATGGGTACGGGAACGTGGCTGTGGAGGCGTTGCCGCCCCAGTCATCGAGTGACCGTCACTGAGTCTGGAGGATGCATGAAGGCGATTCTAATTACTCTCACGCTGACGTTTGCCGCAACACTTGCGAACGGGCAGTTTTCCTGCACTCCCAAGGTCCCGGCGGACATCTGCAAGGTCGCTGAGTCTGCCGATGCTACCGCTACCATACAGAAGAACCTGACGGTGGTTGTAGCAGACCCCGGCAGCTTTGCTCGTGAAAAGAGCCAACTTGAATCTGCCGCAAAGGTCCGATGCGAAGAAGCATTGAAGACGGGTGCTCCGAGAATTATAAATCGATGCAGTGGACAGGCGAGCTACGGGATCGCTTCTGATGTGCTGCTAGAAACCGCTCCCGACGGAAGCTTGCAGAAGATAGTTATCTCAACTGACTATTTTCGGGGCATGGACAGTAAGAAGACTACAGTCGTCAAACAGTCGGATGGCACCTCGAAAATCGATATGGCGTATACAGAACCCGACGTGGCGACGACGTTTCAGCAGATGACTCGGGTCTGTGTCTTCGTGCTGGGGTATACCAGCGGGCAACTCAACTACATGGCTGATAACCTCTAAAGCGGAGCCGGTGGTGGCGGAAGTAGAATAGCTCAGGGTTCATCTAATGTGCGGAGTCAAAACAAACGTTGTGACCGCCGTAGAAATTGGCGAGAAAAACTCTACCGATAGCCCGCTCCTGCCCGCTATGGTCGAAACGACCGCCCGTAATTTCCGCCTGTCGGAAGTCTCGGCAGACAAAGGTTATGCGAGCCGCGTGCACACCTTCGGCACAACTCGCCCTTAACTTCTCGCTCTTGGCGCGTCACGAACATCCCGATGTTCTGATGAAAGCTGACCACCTTTGTCGGAGCGTCAATTCCACAGCGCGCGCAATGCACGGTGTCCTCCCGCTTTCGTCGAGCTTTCCTCTGGCGAGTAACGTTGCCTCGATTAGACCATCGTAGAAGCCGCATCGCATGGTTACTGAGGTCATGGACGGTATCGCATGGTCGCTTGGCTGGTTACTAGAAACTAGAGAATCATTTTTCGGATGGCGGGTGGTCGAATTGGCGGGTGATGCTCCCACTAATCGGCGAACAATTCCGATGGGAGGGTTGGCACCTTCCGGCAAGGGCCAGTACCCCGTCTCCGAAGCTCTGGGACATGTGAGAAAAAATTCGGAGCCTCGCGAATTACCTCAGTACCGTTGAAGCCAGCAACCCACACGCCACAAGATGTAAGTAAGGCGTACAGTGTTACGGAATCTACCGAGCTTTTTGGCTCTTCTCGACAACCTGCACCCCCATCACCACCTCCCTCGCAGCAGTGTACGTTCTGTGAACTGATTGATTGGGCTAAGGGCAAGTCGTTGCCGGAAGTTTGGGAGCAATGCCCGCGCGTCGAAGTACAATTGTGGCGCTATGAATAGAGCCGTCATTCTTGTCTGCGTCGCAGTCGCTCTTGTCCAGCTTCAGACAAACGATAACCAGCTCAGGCCCCAGAGCCAACATAATCCCCACGCCGCACAGAACAAAGCTCTTGCGTCTGCGCCTAGCCAAGGCGCGCCCCCCAACGCCTCCGATCAGAGATCCGCCGGGGATACAGACAAGAATCATAGTCAGCCAGTGAACATTACATCCCTCCCCAAGATAACCGTGAAGCAAGACGAAGATTGGATAATCGTGATTTGTACTGTCATCCTGACAGCCGTTGGGATTGTCGGCACCCTTGCTGCGATAAAAACTCTCCGGCAAATTAAACGCCAAGCCGACACGCTGGAAGAACACAAGACCAAATTTGAAGAATTGGCGAGTGCTGCCAAAAGGAATGCAGAGGCGGCAATTCTCCAAGTTCGAGCTATGCAGGAACAGATTACCGAAATGTCCGTTCAGAGTACTCACATGGAGGGCCAACTTGACCAAGCCAAGATTCTCGCTGAAGCCGCGAATGGGCAACTCAGACAAATGCAAACCCAAACACGGCTGTCGATTCGTCCTTTCGTAGGTCTTGATGAAGGCAACAATGCCATTAAAACTACGCCGTTGCTTATCGATGAATCTGGCAATGCACGCGTTACATACGTCATTCGAGCCAAGAATTACAGCAACACACCCGCTAGCAATGTCTGGGCTTTCGCCAATCTGGTGGTGGCTGATGACATGAGAACAGTCTACGAATGGCAGGGCTATGCGCGTACCGATGAGGTCATCGGCAAACCCGACATCGGCCAGATACTCTTTCCGGGGCGCGATAGAGTATTCACGTCTATGCCCGCCGTCGCGAAAATTAGCAAAAAGCATGAGGATAGTCGGCTGCAAGCGTGGCTGGTCGGATGCATTGGATACCGTGACCAGTTCGGATATCTCTATAGAACTGAATTCATATCTATGTTTCGCGATGCTACTGGTCAAGTCGCCGTTTTCGACCCACCTAAGCAGCCGATTACCGTAGTCGGGGCCTTCGTCCCGAGTGGGGGTGCTATTGATGCTGGCCGAATAGCCAAGTACAACTACGGCGAGGGCGCTTACAAAGACAGTCCTAAAAATCCAAATTAGGACACTACCCGCTGGCGTCCACGATTGACAACCGTGGGTAAATCATGCCGTCTGCTGCAACGCTATGTTGTTGCGTTTACGTTGTGGCGCGGATTCGAGTCCTACTGCAAACTGACCAAGTTTCGCCAACCCGCTCACTGTGGGTCCAATTGTGGATCCAGTTAGTTTCCAAGCCAGCGGAAAAATCTCCGTCTATAATCGAAGCGGAGAGCTCCGCGACGAAATGAATGTCATCCTGCCGTGGAAGCCCGACGGACCCTGCCCATGTGGAAACAACATGCTTCTCAAGGACTGTTGCCTGGGATGGGACGGGGTTCCCAGAATAAAGCTCCCAAGTCTGGTCCCAACCGGCCCGCTTACCGGGCATAGCAACGAAAACTGCTATCTTAAGAACACTCTAAACTGTTCAACGAAGACAAACAAAGAGCATTACATATCTCGTTCTGTACTTCAGGAGTTAGGAGCGCCACTTCGGTGGACCGGTTTGCCCTGGGAGAAGCCCGGAGCGGAGGTCAAGTACGGCCTTAATAGCCTTTCATCCCACATTCTCTGTGATCGACACAATTCGGCTTTATCACCTTTGGACCAACTCGCTTCAAATGCGTTCAAGGCGATACGAGCTTCGTCTGACGAACTGAATGTCAGATCCCTCGCACGGAGGGAAAAATGGTTTCTGATCAGTGGCGAGGCATTGGAGCTATGGGCACTCAAAACGATATGCGGGTTGTTTTACGCTTCTGTGGCAGCTCGGAACAGGCAAAGCCTTAACAAAGCATACTCCATCGATGTTGGCCGATTCGAAAAAGCCGTCTGCCAAGGATACGTTGACGCACCCTGCGGGCTCTATGTCACGCCAAATACGGTAGTGGTGCAGTTTGAAATTTCCACAGGCTAGCAATCCGGAGCGGCCTGTGGGAGACTGTCGGCATGGCGAAACGTGAAATGCAAGTAGTAAAGTACATCGGCCCTGCACCATTCTTGGCCGTATGCACATATTGCAACCATCAATTTAAAATCCCCCCAGATGTCACCATGACTGCTGCGGACGCAGCGGCATTCTTGCAGTCCGAATTTGATAAGCACAAATGCGAACGAATGGACGAGAGTCAAAACGCTGTTCGGATCGTGCGAGAGGCTACAGAGAAGCCTTCCTAGGCATCCATCCCTGACAGCTGGAACTCTTCTTCCACAAACGGTACGGCCTTCGCTGCCGCAATCATTCGTTTTACCTCCGAGTTGGCGTGGATAACCACAACCTCAATTTGTGGATGGGTGTTGGTGAATACTCGGAAAATCTCATCAGCGAATGCCTGCCCGATTGTCGGCACTCCCTCAAAATTGAAGATTACCGTCTTGAATAGCTCTACTCTGTTAAGCACTCTCTTTGCCTGAGAACGCGAAATTAGCCTGTCGTTTCCATATTGAGCCAACCTTACAGGGACGATAGTTTTTATGAAGCCGTAATCATCATGGGAAAGCTCCGGGCATCTGGAAGAGGGCTGGGTATGGCCTGCGTCCGCCAAGAGCGGCCATGTCGAGCCATGCAGTCTCAAAAGGCAGCATCGAAAGGCCCTCAAACTCTCTAAGGTTCGTCCATTCGTGCTGTATAGCCTGCGGCACACGTTTCTGACGCGGCTTGGGGAGAGCGGGTGCGACGCTTGGACGTTGGCACGTATTGCAGGACACAGTTCGATTGCGATTTCTGCGCGCTACGTTCACCCGTCCGAAGATGCCGTTTTCACTGCGGTCGATAGGTTAGGTGGGCACAAAACTGGGCACAGTCAAGAAGTAGGCCCAGCAACGCAAGAGGATTCTCGGCTTCTAAACACCGCGCAATCCAAAGGGTTAGATGGTCGGGGCGATAGGATTTGAACCTACGACCCCCTGCGCCCAAGGCAGGTGCGCTACCAGGCTGCGCTACGCCCCGACTTTTCAACAACTTAGGCCACATTCGACCTGTGTCTAAAGTCTAAGGCAGGTGCGCAATTACCGCAAGGGCAAGTTGCAATTAGCGGACTTAGCCGAAGGTCGCGGGTGCCGCGGTGTCGTACATCATCCCCCTCGTCCTAATTCCTTCGAGGCGGTCAGGCGGCACCGAGGCCGGAATCCCAACTACTCCCTCTAACGAGCTCCTCCGCACGACTTTAACTGGTAAGCGTCACTCTCGCCGGGAATCTGTTATTCCGCCGGTGGAGGGCCATCAAGGCAAGATTAAGGGTTTTGGTCGCGTGCCGATTTTGGAAGCTGCCAATTTGGAATTACCGCCGTAACTTTCGAGCGGGTACTAGGCGTTCTACCATGCCCAAGACCGCGAATTTAGAGGGGGCATCCGCGAATGGGTGATCGTGTCACCCAATCAGGCCGGGAAGATCTCGCGCGCGCCCGGCGACTCAAGCGAGCGCTGGAGAGCGGAGCTCCGCCGACGTTTGTCCGATCGACAAACGGCGATTCGACAGCGCAGCCCGGGTGTTCTGAGACTTCCTGCCCCATTCCTGAAGACCCCGATCCTTCATGCTTTGAGACTTCCTGGAGGGGCCAGCGAGGAGAGGATCGCCTGCAATTGCTGGAACAGATATTCCAGGCGTCTCCGGATGGGCTGAGTATCGCCGACCCCGAACACCGAGTCTTGTGGGCGAATGAAAGCTTCCTGCGCATGTTCGGCTACCGAGCCTCCGACATAGCGGGACAGCCATTGGAAAACTTGGTAGTACCGCCAGAGCGGTTGGCGGAAGCTCGCTGGGTGAGTGAAGCCCTGGCGAGAGGCGAACGCATCACCCTAGAAACACAAAGGCGAAAGAAGAACGGAAGCCTGCTGGATGTTTCCGTTTCATGCGCTCCATTGTTGTTGGACGGCAAGATGGCGGGCTTTTACGCCGGTTATCACGACATATCCGATCGCAGACGGGTCGAGGCTTTGAGTTCGGCACTGTATCGGGTGGCCGAGAAAAGCAGCAGCGCTCACGATCTGCAACAGTTCTTTGCCGCCGTGCACGGCATTGTGGACGAACTGATGTATGCCCGGAACTTCTACATTGCACTCTACGATCCTTCCACCGAGTTACTGAGTTTTCCCTACTTCGTGGATGAGCACGACGCCGCTCCTTCTCCCAAGAAGTTGGGTCCGGGTCTAACCGACTACATTCTGCGCACCGGGGAGCCCCTGTTGGCGACACCAGAAGTCTTGCGAGCCATGGAGGACCGGGGAGAAGTCTCGCGGAATGGATCGCAATCTCTCGACTGGATGGGAGTTCCTCTGAAGGTGGGCAATCATACCTTCGGAGCGCTCGCTGTCCAAACCTATTCGAAAAATATCCGGTACGGAGAGCGTGACAAAGAGATTCTGATTTTCGTGGCGCGGCAGCTCGCGAGCGCCATCGAGATCAAGAGAAATGAGCAGGCGTTGCGCCGCTCAGAAGCGCGCTACCGGTCGCTGGTGCAGAGCTCGGTCTACGGAATCTATCGGTCGAGTCTGGAAGGAAGATTCCTGGATGTGAATCCCGCGCTGATCTCGATGTTGGGATACGGCTCGGCCGAGGACGTGCTGTTGCTCGATCCGGAGAAAGATGTGTTCGCCCATGCCGAGGAGCACAAACGATTAATCGAAGAATTTCGCAGCACTGGCCGCCTAGACGGAATGGAAGTGAAGTGGAAACGGAAGGATGGAGGCGCGATCACGGTGCGCATCAGCGGGCGAGCGGTCAGTAGCGCGGACGAACCGGCCGATGTGCTGGAAGCCATCGCCGAGGACGTGACCGACCGCCGCGTACTCGAGGATCAGTTCCGGCAGGCGCAGAAGATGGAAGCCGTCGGACGGCTGGCGGGCGGAGTGGCTCACGATTTTAATAATCTGCTCATGGTCATCAGCGGATATGCAGAGGTAATCCTTGCAAAGCTCGACCTCACACATCCTCTCCACGAAAAGGGGCGCGCAATTCAACAGGCCGCTGACCGGGCCACCACGCTGACGCGGCAATTGTTGGCATTCAGCCGCAAGCAATTGCTCGAACTGAAAGTCGTCGACGTCAATACGATTGTGGAGGACATGGAACGTCTCCTCCGGCCCTTGATCGGCGAAAACATAGATCTGGCCGCCCGACTTGCTCCCGACGCCGGCCATACGCGGGCCGATGCAGGACAACTGGAACAAGTCCTCATGAACCTGGTGGTCAACGCCAAAGACGCGATGCCGAGCGGCGGCAGCCTCACAATCAGGACCCAGAAAGTCGCCGTCGATGAGACCCATCGCGGAGGACAGACTTTCATCCGTCCTGGCAATTACGTGCTGCTCTCCGTGAGTGATACGGGCATGGGGATGGACAAGGAGACCCAATCTCGAATCTTCGAGCCATTTTTCACGACCAAGGAAAAGGGGAAAGGTACAGGGTTGGGGCTATCGACCGTTTATGGAATTGTGAAGCAGACCGGAGGGTATGTAATGGTGCAGAGCGAAGAGGGACGTGGCACCACGTTTCACATTTACTTGCCGCAGGTCGAGGCGGCTGCCGAAACGAACGCGGCCCCGATCGCGCATACCGCCGTCGGAGGCACAGAGACTGTTCTACTCGTGGAAGACGAAGAGTCGGTGCGCCAGCTCGTGCGCGAAACCCTGGCCGCTAAAGGTTATCAGGTGGTAGAAGCCGAGAATGGTGAAGCCGGACTGGCGGCCGCAGAAAAGTTGGAGGGCAGGATCGATCTTGTCATCACCGACGTAGTCATGCCCGGCATGGGTGGGCGCGAACTGGTCAAACAGTTATCGCAAACGAGACCGGAAACCAAGGTCCTTTATCTCTCCGGGTATACCGAGGATGCGATCGTCAGCGAAGGCACAATCGAAAGTGGCGCGGCATTCCTGCAGAAGCCCTTCACATTGCAGAGCCTTTCGCGCAAAGTCCGGGAGGTATTGGGCTAGCGCGCGAGATCTGAACCGTTACCCTTCCTCGCTTTTGCGGAGCAGCCGCATGCAACTTTTTTCCGGCGGATGCGTCCTATCTAACTGGAAGATAGAAGTTAAGCGTGAATCCGCCGTGCGACGGAGACGCGTATAAAGGATTGGGGTTCTCATGCTCATCAAAACGGGGGAAGGGATTCGTTCGTCCGAGATTACACCCAAGTCCCTGTATCTGAGCCGGCGAGCGTTCTTAGCCGGAGCCGCCATTGCAGGGACTTCAGCCGCGACCGGCCTGAAACTCTGCGATATAGTTTCTCCCGCGACAACCGCGCTGGCTGCAGGCAAGATCGATGGCATCAAGAAGAGTTCGTTCAGCACTGCCGAAACCATCACTCCCTATCAAGATGTGACTCATTACAACAACTATTACGAGTTCTCCACCGACAAGGAAGGTCCTGCGGAATTGGCCAAGAACTTTCGCACGCGTCCCTGGAAGGTAAAGATCGACGGCCTCGTCGACAAGAAGCAGGAACTCGATATCGATACGATTCTTAAGATGGCTCCTCCGGAAGAACGGATATACCGACATCGCTGCGTGGAAGGGTGGTCGATCGTTGTGCCATGGGTCGGATTTTCACTCAGCGAACTGATCAAGCGGGCCAACCCCACCAGCAAGGCGAAATTTGTCGAGTTCACGACTCTGTTTGATCTGGCGCAAATGCCGGGGCAACGGCGGGACGTGCTGCAATGGCCGTACGTTGAAGGCCTCCGGATGGATGAAGCCATGCATCCCTTGGCTCTGCTCTGTTTCGGCATGTATGGCCAGGATCTGCCGAATCAGGATGGTGCTCCGCTGCGTATTGTTGTCCCGTGGAAGTACGGCTTCAAGAGCGCCAAGGCCATTGTACGTATTCGTTTCACCGACAGGCAGCCGCAGAATACATGGAATCTATCGGCCCCGCAGGAGTACGGTTTCTATTCCAATGTGAATCCGAATGTTGACCATCCCCGTTGGAGTCAGGCGAAGGAGCGCCGTCTCGGAGAATTCTTTAAACGTCCCACGCTGCTGTTCAACGGCTACGATCAGGTGGCGAGTTTATACAGCGGAATGGATTTAAGAAAATATTTTTGAAGCAAGGTCCAGAGATGAAGGGCCAGTGGTCGGTCAAGCTAGACCGGCTTAGAACCCAGCTGCTGGCGCCCTCACCTCTGGCGTTTAATTATGCTGCGGTACTTCAAACCCGTGATCTTTCTCGTCTGCCTTCTTCCGTTGGGCCGGCTCGGGTGGAGAGGCTTCTATGCCGAACTCGGTGCGAATCCGATCGAAGCCATTACCCACGGCACCGGCGACTGGACGCTGATCTTTCTGCTGGTGACGCTGTCCGTCACGCCATTGCGCAGGCTGACACGGCAGTACTGGCTGATCGGCTTGCGGCGTATGTTTGGATTATTCGCATTTTTCTACGGTACTCTTCACCTGATGACCTATGTGTGGCTCGACAAATTCTTCGACGTCCACGAGATGCTCGCCGACATCGCCAAGCGCAGGTTCATAACGGCGGGAATGACGGCGTTCACTTTGATGATTCCCTTGGCGCTGACTTCGACGAAGTGGTCGATCCGGAAGATGGGCGGGAAGCGCTGGCAGGTCTTGCATCGCCTGATTTATTTCAGCGCCGCTGCCGCAGTCATTCACTACATCTGGCTGGTCAAAGCGGATCTGAAAAAGCCGCTCGAGTACGCATTCGTGCTGGCGGTGCTGATCCTATATCGCATCGTGGCCTGGCTGGTAGAGAGGGCGAAAACAAACGCTCGGATGGCGTCGGCGGAGATGGAAGCGTCCTGAGAGATTTTCCGACGGGATCGCGGCGACGAATTCTGATCCAGTCTTCCCCAAGAAAACGCAGTTCCCGCTGCTTTACTTGGAACTGCGTTTTTGAATCGCTCACAGCGATAGTCGGGATATTACTTGGCATGGCCCAACGTCGTTTTAGCGTGTCCGGAAGCTAAATGCCCATGGGGTATGATGCGGGGCATTGGGAGTGCCCGCGCATGCTCCAGAGCGGAGTCCGACGAGGGCGTTGTCTGAGCTTCGAGCGTCCCCAGGGCTCCCTGACCAGGATCGGTAGAAATGAAGAGAACCGTCGAACTATCGGCGGCGTAGTAGAACATTCCCTCCAGACCGGCATTGAACGTAGCGCTCCCTTCACCGTCGGAGCCGTTAGTGTAGGAGCCACTCAGATTACTCGTGCCAGTCGAAATTCCGAAATCATTTTCGTCGACAAGGCCGGTCATGCCGGTGCTGGTAGTTGTGAATTGAGCGATTTCGTCCAATTCAGTCACGTCGATTACGTCTTCACCAGTGAGGTTCATACCGTAGCCTTGTGAGGCGGTGAGCGCCGCACCCGATGTCTGCTGCAGGGCCACGCCACCGGTCACTCCCGCGTTCAAACCCGAATCGATCTCCATCATTAGAATGCCGCCGCTGGATGGATACGCGGCAAAGCTTGAGCCGCCCGCGAAGTCGGCAAGAGTAAAGACGAATCTCCCGCTGCCACTGGGAATCTGAGCGAACGACCCACTAAAGCTGTACGGTGTAGCAGGATTCGTGCCGCCATCGACGGTGCCGGCGTCATTAACGTCTTCCGATCCGCTCGGAATCAGGCTGGAGCCGTCGGAGGACATCAAGCCCCCGGCCGCGAAGAGATTTGCCGACGGGTCGAGGCCCGACATGGTGAAAACCAGGTTGCCTTGCGGAATAGAAGCGCTCGTCTGATTGAAAACATCGCCCACAAGAATCGCTTGCGAGTCATTTTCGATCAACTTGAAGTGAGTGGAATCGATGGGATACACATCGAACGTGAGTTTTCCAAAGGATGAGGAAAGTGTCGCGCCTCCGGGAGCCGTTCCCGAGCCCACTTGTACCAGGCCGGAAAGAGGCAGTGCGGGATACGCAGTTGCCGGGAACTGGTAGGTGAAATCCTCGACCCCGGCGGTGCTGCCGCTGGTGCTGATATTGCCGGAACCATCCAGGGTGAAGGCTCCAGCAGTGGAGAGCGGGTTGTTGTTGAGGTCGCTGCCCGACAGGCTGAAGGCGAAGGCGCTGCCAGCCGCAGGCTGCGAGACCGACGTTTGTGAGTCGATCGTGCCACTGCCCGTTCCTGCCTCGTCATAGCGAATGATCAGTCCATGAGAACTGGAGGTCAGGACGAAATCGATGTCAACTTCCTCCGACCCCTGGGTGGTGGTGACGAAGAGTCTTGCAAATCCTCGACCATCTTTCGTAATGCTGTAGGTGCTGTTGCTGCCTATTGTGGAACCGGGGTTCGCGCCGGAACTGTCGACCAGATCAATCGATCCACCCGAGATTGTGCCCTGAGTGCAGCCACACGCTGTGAGCGAGCCAGCCATGGCGAAAATACTGCCTCCGCCGGTTGCAGCTAGAATGTCCTGGCCCGACACGGAAAATACGTAGGCGCCATTGAAGTTGGTGTTGCTAAAGGCGCCACTGGGTGGCGCAACCGCATTATTAGTGCTGCTTCCGCAGCCAGCCAATAAAGCAAGAGGCAACATAGCGATTGCGAGCAGAACGAAGCGATTGCGTAACCACATGGCATCCCCCTGACGAAAGTACGGCGTAGAGTTGGGTCTTCTGGGCTCAGATTAGCACGTGTGAGTGGCCGCTAATTCCAACCCGAACCTAAGGAATAAGTAGCGCAGGGAAGAAAAAATTTGAGGCTCTTGAACTTTCTTTACATTGTGACGAGAAGGAGCGCGGCCGCGATCAAAAAGGACCGAAAAAAACAGGAGTCGGTCCTAGGGATGTACCTCGATCTCCTGAGCCGCAAGCTTCCGCAAAGATTCGTCGTACGGAGCGCGGGCGACGCCCTTTTCCGTGATGATCGCCGCCACATACCTTGCGGGGGTAACGTCGAAAGCCGGATTCTCGATCGCCACGCCGTCAGGAACCATCTGCTTTCCGGCAATGTGGGTCACTTCTTTGGCACTGCGCTGCTCAATGGGAATTTGGCTGCCATCAGGGCAGGCGAGGTCAACCGTGGAAATCGGCGCTGCAACGTAAAACGGAATGTTATGTTCTTTCGCCAGTACGGCGACGGAGTAGGTGCCAATCTTATTGGCCACGTCGCCATTTGCCGCGATACGATCCGCTCCGACCACAATCGCTCCGATCTTGCCTTGGGACATCATCGCTCCGGCCATATTGTCGGAGATGACAGTGGTCGGAATGCCGTCTTTCATCAGCTCCCACGCCGTCAATCGCGAGCCCTGTAAGAACGGACGAGTTTCGTCGGCATAGACGTGAATCTTCTTTCCCTGCTCAACTGCGGCACGAATGACGCCGAGGGCGGTGCCATATCCTGCAGTGGCCAGCGCTCCGGCGTTGCAGTGGGTGAGAACCCCGCCTTGGTCGGGCATGAGCGTGGCGCCATGGCGGCCCATGGTCTGGTTCGCGGCAATGTCCTCGGCGTGCATACGCCGTGCTTCTTCAATCAGGTCTTGCTTGATTTGCGGGATCGGTCGTATTCGTATGCGCTCGAATTTTTCCTGCATGCGGCGAATTGCCCAGAAGAGATTGACTGCTGTCGGGCGGGTTTTGCTGATCACATCGCAGATCCGGTCGAAGTCGCGCTTCAGTTCGCCCGTCGACTCCGATTTGGAATTGTTCACGCCCAGCGCGATGCCCATCGCAGCTGCGACGCCGATCGCCGGCGCGCCGCGCACTACCATGTTGCGAATTACGTCCGCGACCTGCTCATGCGTCTTGCACGTGACGTAGACTTCCTCGGTGGGAAGCTTCGTCTGGTCGATGAAGCGCACACCGTTGTCGGTCCATTCGAGAGTTTGAATCATAGGAATTGGATTAAGGCCTCAATCCAGCGGGTTCGGTGTCGTCGGTCTGGAGCACGTGTTCCGTACGGACATCGCTCGCCGTGAAGATCGAAATGAACGGTGCAGGAGCTGCGGCCTTCTCGACGTTCGGCCGGCCCTTGGCATCTTCGCGCTCGATCAGGCACATGACCCCGACGACTTGAAATCCAAATTCGCGAGCGGCTTCGATCGCTTGCACTGTCGACGCACCTGTTGTGCAGACATCATCCACAATCACCACTCGTGCGCCCTTCTCGCGAAAGCCCTCGATGCGTTGTCCCGTGCCATGCTGCTTCTCGGCTTTGCGCACCAAGAAACCGCTTAGTTCGCCACTTACCACAGAAACCGCAACGACAATGGGATCAGCACCCATGGTCAAGCCGCCAATCGCTTGGGCATTCCACCCCCGCTGGCGGATTTCCTCCAGGAAAACCTCCCCGGTAAGCCGCGCTCCTTTCGCGTCAAGAGTTGTAACGCGGCAGTCGATGTAGTAGTCGCTGGTGCCACCCGATGACAGCTTGAACTCGCCCAGGCGGAAGGATTTGTGAGCCAGCGTGCTCAACAGTTTCTGACGTGCAGATTGCATGAAAATCTACGATAACACGGCCTTTCGTTCCCGTCGTTAGCGCCGGACCGGACTTGCAGCCCGCGCGCACCACGGATTGTTTGCGTGTTAACCTGAATTCAGCGGATTAGCGGAAAGTGATATTCAAAAACAGCGTCTCCCGCCATCTTGAATCGAGGACTGACATTGCATAGAGTTCGCATATCTTCGCTTTCCCTGTCTGACCATTTGCTTCTGTTCTCCCTGTTGATTTGTGTTCTCGGGCCTGCGTCCTTTGCTCAGGGGACCCGTACATGGGAGCAATCCAAATTCGACGATCTCATTAAGGGAAACGCGACAGGCGTAGCCATTCGCAGCGAGGGCGGTCTGGAACTGGCTCCGGCATTCAAGCTGCTCTATGCAACTCCTTCCACCTACATTTGGGCGGTCAAAGCCGACAAAAAAGGGAATGTTTACGCGGCAACCGGTTCTCCGGCGCGCGTATACCGCATCACCCCTGATGGCAAGTCAACCATCATTTTTGAGCCCCAGGAGTTGCAGGTCCAGGCTCTCGACGTGAGCCAGGGAGGCATCATTTATGCCGCTACTGCGCCTGACGGCAGGGTTTATAAGATCGAACAGCAGCCGGCAGGCGAGGGGGAGGCAACCAGAACCGATAGCAAGTTGAGCGACAAGGATGCCAAGCCGACCCTCGATCCATCGTGGAGTTCATCCGTCTACTTCGCTCCCGGGACCAAGTACATCTGGGATCTCGCGCTCGACACATCGGGCAATCTCTACGTCGCGACTGGAGATCATGGAGAAATCTACAAAGTCACTGCTAAAGGCGATCACTCGCTCTTTTTCAAGAGCGATGAGACCCACATCCGTGTGCTGGCGATCGACGCGCAGGGAAACCTGATTGCCGGCACGGATGGCAGCGGTCTGGTGTATCGGATATCTCCCGCTGGAGAAGGGTTCGTTCTGTACAGCGCTCCCAAGAAAGAGATCACGGCTCTTGCGCTTGACAGGGCCGGGAACATCTATGCGGCGGGAGTGGGCGAAAAGCGAGGTGGGAGTGGATCCGCCTCCGTGTCCGTACCTCCAGCAATGCTTACAATGCCAGCCCCCAACTCGCCGACTACCGGTCCGCAGGGTCCGGGGATCACTCTTTCTTCAGTGCCCGGCATCGCGCAGATCGGACAATTTCCGTTTCCCGGCGGAGGAACGAGCAGCGGCTCAGACGTCTACCGAATTGCTCCCGATGGCTCGCCCACCCGCTTGTGGTCGTCACACGACGATATCGTCTACGCTCTCGCCTTCGATTCGCATGATCGTCTGCTGGCGGGAACGGGAAATCGCGGTCACGCCTTTGCGATTACCGGGCCAGACGAGTTTGTGGATTTGTTGAAAGCTACCGCGTCCCAGATCACCGGATTCGCCGAGGCTCCGGGCGGCGGCCTCTACGCTGCCAGCAGCAACCTGGGCAAGATTTTTCTCCTCGGGCCGGGGCCCGAGACGGAAGGTGATTACGAGAGCGATGTCTTCGATGCCAAGATTTTCTCCCGCTGGGGGCGCATGGAGTTCCGGGGCGCCGGCAATGTCGAACTGCTGGCACGCAGCGGCAACGTCGACAATCCAGACCGCAACTGGAGTCCGTGGAAGAAAGTAGACCTGGCGAAAGACGCCGAGACCGGAATTCCTTCCGCACGCTATGCGCAATGGAAGGCAGTCTTGCACGCGGGCACTGTGAGGCCGGACGTGGATAGCGTCACGCTGAACTATCTGCCAAAGAACGTGGCCCCTGAGATTGAGGACGTCTCGGTGCAAGTCGGCGTGCGCTATCAATCCTTGCCGAAAACGCCGGCAATGAGCATGAATACGGACGCGTCTGGGGTCTCGGGTGCACACTTTGACTCTCCCGTACCGAGCACGCACGATAAGGACGCGATTGGGGTCAAGTGGAATGCGCATGACGACAACGACGATCAGCTGGTCTATTCCGTTTATTACCGCGGAGATGGCGAAAGGCGTTGGCTGCTTCTGAAAGACAACCTGACCGACAAGGCATATTCCTTCGACGCGAGTCTACTGCCTGACGGCGGATACACGGTGAAGATTGTTGCTTCCGATGCGCCTTCGCATTCGCCGGGCGAGGCTTTGACGGCGGAAAAAATCAGCCGGCGTTTCGAGGTTGATACGACTCCACCGAGAATCGAAAGTCTCACGGCGGCCATCGATGGCATGCAGATTCGCGTGCGCTTCCGAGCCGAAGACGGTTTCTCGACGATCAAGCGCGCCGAGTACTCTCTCGACGCAAGCGATTGGAAGTATGTGGAACCGGTTGGTCAGCTGTCCGATGCTAAAACCGAGGATTACGACTTCAAGGTTGCGTTGGACGCGCCGAAGGATGCTGCGGCAGAGCACGTCGTCGTCGTCAGGGTTTACGACAAATACGACAACATGGGAGCGGCGAAAACCATATTGCGCGCGAAGTAGCAGGTTTCCGGCATTTCGCCGAAATCCTTAGCTTGGGTTCTTGGAATCCGGACATGTCCTGACGGCCTCTTTCGAACACGGATGGGGTTACGGACAATAGTTGTATGCGTTGCGGCCCCTGTCCCGCGTGGAAGATTCTCGTCTCCTCGTTTACACTCTTCGCATTGGCTCTCTACGTGACCGCTTGCTCTGGCGCTTCCCATACGATGGGAAATAGCGGGCCGACTGGCGGTGGCACCGGCGGGGGCAGTCTGGCGTGCAGCGTGATGTCCGCCGGCCAGACGGCAAGCTTGAATGGATTCGTTCCGTTCGACAGCAGCAGCTTGTGGGACACCGACATCTCGTCGGCACCTGTCGACCCGAATTCCAGTTCAATCATCACGAACTGGGTAGGATCGGTCAATCTTCATCCCGACTGGGGTACCGATCCGACCTACGGCATTCCCTACGTTATCGTCGACGGCACTCAGTCGCTGGTAAACATCAATCTCGGCGCTTATCCCGACGAAAGTGACCCCGGTCCCATGCCGATTCCGGCGAATGCCCCGGTGGAAGGCGGCGCCTCGAGCACGGGCGACCGCCACGTTCTCGTACTCAACAACGCCAATTGTTTTCTCTACGAACTCTACAATGCTTCACCCAATCCAGACGGAAGCTGGAATGCCGATTCGACCGCGGTGTGGGATTTGCTCGGCAACCCACAGCGACCGTACACATGGACCTCTGCTGATGCGGCGGGGTTACCGATCTTTCCCGGGCTTGTTCGTTACGACGAGGTGGCAACCGGCAAGATTCAGCACGCGTTTCGCTTTACCCTCCCTAGTACTCGTGCGGCCTTTACTCCTCCTGCCTCGCATTGGGCTGCAACTTCCAGCGATTCGACCGCGCCACCAATGGGCATGCGGCTACGACTGAAGTCAAGCTATGACATTTCCGGCTTCGACGCGCAGATGCAGGTGATCCTCACGGCGATGCGGCATTACGGATTGATCCTCGCCGACAACGGAAGTGCGCTATTCGTAACTGGGGTGTCCGACAGTCGTTGGGGATCCGACCTCGAAACTCTGAAAACCGTGCCCGCGTCAGCATTTGAAGTTGTCCAGATGAATCCGATTTACACAAATGCAAACTATCCGATCGGAGCCGCACCGACGATCTCGAGCTTCACCGCTTCGCCCACGCAGGTATCGTCTGGTGGCAGTGTGACGCTCTCGTGGAGCGTCGGCAGCGCAGACTACATCATCGTCTCACCCGGCTCAGGCGTAGTGCGTGGCACGAGCGTTACCTTGAATCCAACAGCATCTACGACATACACGCTTTACGCGACCAACCAGTATGGTCGCACGACTTCCAGTGTGACTGTGAACGTGCAATAACCTTTGGGAGTGTCTACCCGGCAGCCAGATATATATACCGAAGAATAAACAGAGCTGTGAGGATCCATATTACGACGCTGACTTCGCGGAATTTCCCGGCAGCCACTTTCACCAGTGTGTAGGAGATCAACCCCAGGCTGAGGCCCGTCGCGATGCTGAACGTCAACGGCGTGGCCAGCAACGTCACAAACGCCGGAATGGCTTCTGTAAAATCCGTCCACTCAACACGGCCAATGGACTCGGTCATCAGCGCACCCACCAGAATGAGCGCCGGTGCAGTCGCGTAGCCTGGAATTGCTGTCGCCAGCGGCGAGCAGAACATCGCCAGCAGAAACAGCGCAGCCACGAAGATGTTGCTGAGACCCGTCCGTGCCCCCGCAGCCACTCCCGCCGCGCTTTCAATGTAGCTGGTCACCGTCGAAGTTCCGGTGAGTGCCGCGAAAAGAGTACCGATGGCGTCGGATACAAGCGCGCGGCCGACGCGTGGAATCTTTCCGTTCTCGACAAATCCACCCTGCTCGCAAACTCCAACGAGCGTTCCGACATTGTCAAAGAGGTCCACGAACAGGAAGACGAAGATGATTTCAAACAATCCCAGATGGAGAGCGCCTCGCAGGTCGAGCTGCAGCCAGGTGGAAGAAGGATGTGGAAGTGAAAAAATCGTGTGCGGCCAACTTGCCATGCCCCGCATGATTCCCAGTAAAGTCGTCGCCGCGATGCCGATCAGGATTGCTCCTGTGATCTTGCGAGTCATAAAGACGAGCATGATCACCAGTCCGATGCAAGCCAGCTGTGTCTCGTGGTTTGAGAAAGTGCCCAGACTTACGAACGTAGCGGGATTGGAAACGACCAGCTTCGCGTTGCGCAGTCCTACAAAAGCGATAAACATCCCGATTCCGCCCGCCGTCGAGTGTTTCAGGCACCCAGGAATGCCATTGACAATCTGTTCGCGTACTCGCGTGACCGTCAGAATTAGAAATGCAGCGCCGGAGAGGAAAATGACGCCGAGAGCGGTTCGCCAAGGCACATGCATCCCAAGGCAGACAACATAGGTGAAGTAGGCGTTCAGAGACATCCCCGGAGCCAGTGCGATGGGATAGTTGGCATACAGCCCCATTACCAATGTCGCGGCGGCAGCTGCCGCGCATGTTGCGAACAGCGCACCTTCAGCCGGCATTCCTGTCTCCGAAAGCATCTTCGGATTGACGGCGACGATATACGCCATCGTAAGAAACGTCGTGACGCCGCCTAGAAATTCGCTGCGAACCGTGGATTGATTTTCAGTGAGATGGAAATAGCGATCGAACAAGTGATCCATCAATGTGAATTCCTCAGGCGCTGAAACAGCGTCGCGCGGAACAAAGCCGACATTCTACGGCATTCGCCGCAACTCCCACGAACGACAGGCATCGGAATTCGTGATAGCTGCTTGCAGGAATTTGACTACGCTTCCGGAATCCAACCACGCTCAGGGGCAGCACGCGTTCCCAGAAACTACATAGACAAGCTACCGGCGTCTTTCTCTACCCCCGCCACATCCTCCAATTGCATCACCTTAATGTCGCCCAACTCCCCAGCATGACGTAGTTCCGGAAACCACCAGGCCCACAGGACGATGACAACCAGGGTTCCGACTCCTCCCAGCAAAACCGCTGGTACCGTTCCGAACCACTGTGCTGTCACACCCGATTCAAACTGGCCGAATTCGTTGGAAGCGCCGATGAAAATCATATCCACTGCGGTCACTCGTCCACGCATCTCGTCGGGAGTCGCCAGTTGCGTCAGTGTCGCGCGAATGATGACGCTGATCATGTCGCTCGCTCCGAGCAAGAGCAGGGCGGCCAGGGACAGGGTGAGACTGCGCGACAAACCAAAAAGGATGGTGAAGACCCCGAATCCCGCAACGGCCCACAGCAGTGTCAGCCCGGACCGTCCGCGCAACGGACGATGGGCCAACAACACGGCCATGATCGCCGCCCCCACTCCCGGGGCGGTGCGCAGCAGACCGAGCCCCCACGGTCCGGTGCGCAGGATCTCCCGCGCATATACCGGAAGCAGAGCGACGGCTCCCCCGAGCAAGACGGCAAACAGATCGAGGGAGATCGCGCCCAAAATAAGCTTCTTACTCCAGATGAAGTCGAGCCCGGCGAAGATGGTCTTCAGGGTCATGGGCTCGCGCGGACGAGCCTTGACCTCCGGCCTGATGCGGAAAGACGAGACGGTGGCCCCGATAGCCGTCACCATCGCGATGCCATACACTGCCGACGGACCGTGAAATGCGGCGTAGAGGACGCCCCCGCACGATGGCCCCAGTATCGTCGCCGCCTGAAATATCGTGGCATTCCAAGCCACAGCATTCGGGAAGTGCTCTTCCGGGACAAGCTGCGGCAAAATCGATCGGCTGGCCGTGCTGTTAAACGAGCGAACCACTCCTATCAGCACCAGCACAACATAAATCGCCGTTACGGACTGGAGTCGGCGCTGCGCGAGTGCGAGCAGCAGCGCGAGGCAGACGGCGTATCCGCCATAGCATGCCGAGAGCACGTGACGGCGTTCAAATCGGTCGGAGGCATGTCCTGATATCGGGAAAAGCAGGATTCCGGGCAGGAATTGCGCCAAACCAACGTACCCCAGGTCGAGCGGTCGCTTGGTGATTTCGTAGACTTGCCACCCCACCGCGACGGCTTGCATCTCGACCGCGGCGACAATGAGAAAGCGGGCGACCTGAAACAGAACGAACCCGGGATGGGTGAAGGCGGCGCGTCCGGCTCTGGCGTCGACGGGTGCAGGCATGAACTTCTAATTTGACATAGAAAGAGGAAGATGTGCAGATGGACTGTTTGCGACCGATACTCCCTCTCGACGTTCGTGCTTGATTGTAGGTCTGCCCTTACGCCACCAGAGGGACATTGGCGAGACCAGCCGTGCCAAACACTTGCCGGTAGCGTTCGATTTCCGACTCCGGTCCCAGCGCCTTCGAGTAATTATCCGAGAGCTTCACCGCTGGCCGCCCCTCGACCGTGGAAACTTTGCAGATCAGGCTGATGGGGTCAAAGCCGTCCCCATCATTGGGATTGCAACCTCGAAAATCATTGGTCAGCAACGTTCCCCATCCTGCGCTGACTCGCAATCGCCGGCCAGGTGTCCACTTGTTACGATCTTGAAAATCAGCTGCGCTAAGGAAGTCTGCGGGGGCGACACCGCTTGCCAGTGTTCCACCGAAGTAGGCATGCAGTCCAAGAATCTGGTCCACATCCAGTGTGTCGGAAGCAACCAGCAGTTTCTCGCGAGGGTCTCGTCCGTGCATCTTCAACCACTGAATGTATTCGTCCCCTGCGATGTACGGATCCTTGCTGTCCGCGCGCTGTCCTGTCCAGTCGGCCACCCACTCGGGCGCTCCCGCCAAGAACTGAGTCGTGCCAAACGTGTCTGGCAGCATTACTCGCAGGGCTCCATCGTAGGTTTGCTGCCACAACTCCAGCACGCGGTATTGCGACGCTTTCAGCGCTACGTCATCCGGCGCAAGGGCGGCCATCACCATCGGAATTTCGTGGGCATTGGTTCCAATCGCTTCCAGGTCATGCTTATGAGCCAGAAAAGCATTCGACGTCCCTATGAAGCTGCTTCCCAGGTTTGCAGCCATTGCCACAACCACGTACTCCTGCCACAAGAAGCTATGCCGTCGCCGCGTTCCGAAGTCGGCGACGCTCAACCCGGGCACTCCGCGCAGACGTTCAATCTTGCTCCAAACTTTCGTCTTCGCCCGAGCATATAGAATGTCAAGGCCGAACTCGCTCAGCGTTTTTAAATGAGCCCTGGTCTTCAACTCATCCAGAATTGCGAGCGAATACAGCTCCCACATCGTGGTCTCGGTCCACTTGCCCTCGAAGGTCAGCTGGATCTGCCCATCCTGCATTGACAGGCGATAGTCCGAGAGGCGGAAATCCTGCTCCAGCCACTCAAGGAAGGCCGGTTCGAAAATTCCGCGACGGCCATAGAACGTGTTACCAGCCAGCCAGACAAGTTCCGATTTCCGAAACCGTCGTCCACGTACATGCTGCAGTTGTACCTTCAGTTCCTCGATGTGGATCAGATCGGCCATCCGCACGGAAGGGTGCCGGTTGAACAGAGAAAACTGTACTCGCGTGTTCGGGAAGTGTTTCCAGATGAATTGCAGCATTAACAGCTTGTAGAAATCGGTATCGAGCAACGAGCGAATAACAGGATCGAGTTCCCAGTTGTGGTTGTGAGCGCGCTCTGCGAAGTTGACGATCATCAGAGAAGAGGCAGCCCTCGTTGTCGGCCTGGACAGTCTAGACGATAAGGGCCGCCCGAACAGAGGGAATCAGTTGTCCATGGAGCAAGCGCCCGGCCCGCGGGGATCGCCGCACGCTCCGCATGCACTCCTGGGAGCCGTCGAAGTCGACGCGCCTTTGGTGGAGACAGCGAACACGGAAAGCTGCGTTTCCAGTTTGGTCGCATGGCACTTCGGGCACTCGGCCTTTTCCTTCCCGTAGACGAGAGCTTCAAAGTGATGGTGGCATTCCTGACAGACGTATTCGAAGATAGGCATGAGATGCTCCCACTCCTATTAGAATCAATCTGTGGAAACTTCGCAAATCCCCGGTTCATCACCGTCAGCCTCTCAGAGGCCGGGTGCGGGGCTTGGTCCGAGTGAATGGTCGCAACGCGCTCCATTCCGGCCGCACCGGTGGCTGCGAGGCGGGCATGTGCAGACGATCGCCAGCTTCTTGTTACCGCGCCGGATCCATTTGCCGCCGGCCGAGGAGCGCCTCGTCGAAGTGGCGCCCGGGATTAAGGTTCGTTGTTGGTGCTATTGGCACAGTGAACGGAAGGAAGACCGGGCCGCAGCCTTAACCCTGATCGTCGTTCACGGACTGGAAGGGTCCTCCGATTCACAATACATGCTCGGTGTTGTCCGCAACGGTCTGGCTGCCCGCGTGAATGTCATTCTTATGAACCAGCGCAACTGCGGCGGCATGGATCACTTTGCGCCAACTCTTTACAACTCGAGCCTGTCTGGGGATGTTGCCGCTGTCGTGCAGCACGTTCTCGAAGAGGATAATGTCTCTCGCTTTGCCCTGATCGGATTCTCGATGGGCGGCAACCTGGTTCTTAAACTCGCGGGCGAGTGGGGAAGTGATGCGCCGCCGCAATTCCGCACCGTGGCTGCTGTTTGCCCGGCAATGGACCTTGCGGCCTCCGCCGACGCGCTGCATGAGCCGGCCAATCGCATCTACGAACTTTATTTCCTGATGCAGTTGTTCCGCCGCATGAGGCGCAAGGCGCGCCTATTTCCGCAGGACTTCGATATCTCCCGTCTCCGCGGCATTTCGAGTCTCCGCCAGTTTGATGACCGCATTACCGCGCATTATTGCGGATTCACTGGAGCCGATGACTACTACGCCCGCGCCGGGGCAGCAAATGTGGTCGACCGCATCGCCGTGCCCGCTCTAATCATTCATTCTGCCAACGATCCTTTTATTCGTATGCGGGCGGAGACGCGGCAGCGCATTCGCTCCAACTCAAACATCACCTATATTGAAACCAGCGATGGCGGCCACTGTGCGTTCCTCGCAGAACATAATGACGGTTCTCTTGACGATGGTCGCTGGGCCGAACGCGAAGTCGTGGAGTTCGTCCGGCAATTCGAATGATCCTGATCCGTAGTTCTGCGTCCTATTTACGAGCCTGACGCGTTTTTCCTGCCGATTTTTTCTTCCCTGTGGAAGTTATTGGGCTCCCGAAGACACGCGCAAAGATCTTGCCCACATTTTTCAACTGTCGCGACAGATCAAAGGCGTACTCCACCTGCTTCCGCGGAACCCGGCCGCCGATCTCCTTGTCGGCAAGCACGAGCTGATGGAAGTCCAGACCTTCCTTCCAAGCGCGCATGGCGTGCGACTGCACAAGCCGGTACGCGTCTTCGCGTGAGACTCCGTGCTCAACCAGATCCAGCAGGAGCTGCCCGCTGAAAATCAGCCCACGCGTGCTTTCCAGGTTTGCCCGCATCCGGTCGGGATAAACAAACATCGTGTCGATCAGATTGCTGGTTTTGCTTAGCAGGTAATCGGCCAGCGTTGTGGAGTCCGGCAAGATCACCCGCTCCGCGGAGGAATGAGAAATATCCCGCTCATGCCACAACGCGACATTCTCCAACCCGGCTTGCGCGTTACTCCGTACCACCCTCGCCAGTCCGCTGATTTGCTCGCAGGTCACGGGGTTCCGTTTGTGCGGCATCGCCGATGATCCCTTCTGCTTCTCGCTGAAGTACTCCTCGACCTCACGCACCTCGGTGCGTTGCAGGTGGCGAATCTCCGTCGCGATCTTGTCCAACGTCGAGGCAATAACGGCAAGGGTTCCGAGGTATTGCGCATGCCGGTCGCGCTGAATCACCTGCGAAGACACTGCGGCTGCCTTCAGGCCTAACCGCGCGCAGATTTTCTCCTCCAGTTCTGGAGTGAGATGAGCAAAGATTCCCACTGCGCCCGAGAATTTGCCGACTCGCATATCCTCGGCCGCAGCCATGAAACGCGCGATATTCCGATGCGTCTCTGAGTACCAGTTTGCGATCTTGAATCCAAAAGTGATCGGTTCGGCATGAATCCCATGCGTCCGGCCGACCATGGGAGTGTCTTTGAACTCCCAGGCTCGGCGCTCAAGGACTTCGGCGAGGCGCTGGAGATCCTGCGCGATGACCTGTGATGCTTGGCGGATGAGCAGGGCCTGCGCCGTGTCCACGACGTCATTCGAGGTCAGGCCGTAGTGAAACCAGCGGGCGTGCGGGCCCACGATTTCTGCGACGGCCGTCGTGAAGGCAATGACGTCGTGGCGGACTTCAGCTTCAATCTCATGGATGCGCTCGACGCGAAAATCTGCCCGCTCGCGAATTGCCTTGGCGGCTTCCTTTGGAACCAGTCCGGCTTCCGCCAAAGTCTCGGTTGCGGCGACTTCCACGGCCAGCCAAGTGCGGAAGCGGTTTTCGTCGCTCCAGATGCGAGCCATCTCCGGACGGGTATAGCGCGGGATCACGGTGGATTCCTCTCCTCTCAGGAGTCAGAAAATGTGGACTAAAGATTCTAAACGGATGCAGGTAAAGAGGCTAGCCGCCGCCGGGCCCCTTCCCGTCACCGGGCATCTGTTCCCGGGGAGTTTCTTTATATATCGCGTCACGATATAATGCTTCTGTATTGTCGTGGCGCGATACAATCGCCGGCATGAAAAAGCTCACCCTGTCCGATTACCAGAATTTGGCCGAGTTCCGGTACCAGATCCGCAAGTTCCTCCATTTTAGCGAGCAGGTTGTGCAGGCGGCGGGACTAGAGCGAGGACAGTATCAGCTCATGCTGGCCATTAAAGGAATGCCTGAGGGCGTCCGCCCCCGCATCCGCGAGCTTGCCAATCGTATGCACATTCAGCACAACAGCGCCGTAGAACTGATCAACCGCTTGGAATCGGGCGGATACGTTCGCCGGGAACGCGCGCGGGACGACCGCCGCGAGGTTCTGCTCGCGCTTACTCCCAGGGGAGAGCGCGTCCTCGCCGATCTCGCTCTCCATCACCACAACGAATTGCGCAGCGCATCCCCTGGCCTGGTCACCGCTCTTCGGCGCCTGATGCAGAGCGGAAAGAACGGCACCCGAAAACGAACCACGTCAGAACGAGCATAAACTCACTCATACATGAGGAACAGTCAACAGCTCGCGGGACAAAACGGCAGAACCGCCGGCATGGCCCGGCCGGTCCCTTCGTCACCGGCGCAGTTCCGCATCGTGCTGATTTCATTTCTCGCGGCGGCCATCGGACTCATTGCCGGCCTCGTGGCTTACGCTCTCTACAAGCTGATCGGTTTGTTTACCAACCTCTTTTTCTTCCATCGCTGGTCCACCGCCTTCATCAGCGTCAGCCATCATCATCTGGGTCCGTGGGTCATTCTGGTTCCCGTCATCGGCGGACTCGTGGTCGGCGTCATGGCGAAGTACGGCACGTCGAAAATCAAAGGCCACGGTATTCCCGAGGCCATGGAAGCGGTGCTGACCAATCGCAGCCGCATCGAACCCAAGGTTGCGATTCTGAAGCCGATCTCCGCCGCGCTCGCCATCGGGACAGGAGGTCCGTTCGGTGCAGAGGGGCCGATCATTCAGACCGGCGGAGCGATTGGCTCTCTCGTCGGCCAGGCTCTTCACACGACCGCCGTGGAGCGGAAAGTGCTGCTGGCTTGCGGCGCCGCGGCGGGAATGTCCGCCACTTTCAACACTCCTATCGCGGGAGTGATCCTCGCGATCGAATTGCTGTTATTTGAATTCAAGTCCCGCTCGTTTATTCCGCTCGTCATCGCCAGTACCCTCGCCACAGCGGTTCACATGCAGTTGCTCGGTCCCGGCCCCATGTTTCAGGTTTCGGCCATGGATTTCGGAATCCCGCATGCGCTGCCGTTCTATCTGTTGCTGGGGCCACTCTGCGGATTAGCTGCCGTCGCGTTGAGCAAAGCCCTGTATTGGGTCGAAGACTCGTTCGAGAAGCTTCCCTTCGACGAACTATGGTGGCCTGCCATCGGCGCACTCATTCTGGGTATCATCGGCTTCTTCGTCCCCCGGGTATTTGGGGTGGGGTACGACACGATTGGCGACATCCTGAACGGCCATCTCGTCTGGAAAATTCTGCTCATCGTCATGGTCGCCAAGTTTGCTGCGCTGGTGATCTCTCTGGGATCGGGCACGTCTGGGGGACTGCTCGCCCCTACCTTCATGTGGAGCGCTGCCATGGGCGGGCTTTTCGCTCTCGTCGGAAACCATTTCTTTCCTGCGGCCCACCTTTCTCCCGGCGCTTTCGCGCTTGTCGCGATGGGCGCGGTCTTCGGTGCGGCCTCGCGCGCCACCTTTTCTTTCATTATTTTCGCGTTTGAAATTACCCGCGATTACAACTCCGTTCTTCCGCTCATGCTGGTTGCCGTCATTGCCGACGGCATCGCCATGCTGTTGATGCCCAGGAGTTCCATCATGACTGAGAAGCTGGCCCGGCGCGGCCTCCGCGTCCATCAGGACTACGAAGCCGACGTACTGACCCAGTCGAACGTTGGCGATACCATGGAAGCGGAAGCGCCCATCATTTCCGCCGACACGAAGGTTGGAGCGCTGGCTGAACGCATTGCGCAGCACGATCCCGCCGTAGCCCGCTACGAGGCGTTGCTGATTCTCGACGATGCGGGAAAGCTTTCGGGCGTCATTACTCGCGGCGACATCTTGCGTGCTCTCGATAAGGATCCATCTGGAGCAATGACGGTTCAGGAAGCGGGTACAACCCAGCTCGTCGTCACTTATATCGACGAACTTGTTTCCGAGGCTGCGGCCAAGCTACTGCGTTTTGATATTGGACGCTTGCCGGTTGTCGATCGTGCAGATGAGCGCAAGGTGGTTGGGTACCTCAATCGTGCATCTATCCTCGCCGCACGCTCACGCCGCTTCCATGATGAGCATGTGCTCGAGCCGGGCTGGCTGGGCGCTTCCAGGCGAAATCGGAATCATCAGCTCGACATGGGCCCGACTCATTCGTGACTTTTCATTTGAACGCCCGCTTAGGGAGAGATGGGCAACAGCTTCGCAGATTGATCTCTCCGAAACTTCCACTTTAGTCTATAGAGTCGGGATTTCCGTGCGATGATCAGTGCGCAGCGCAGTAGCCGACATTAAGGGATTAGATGGCAGAAACCGGCGACCTTCAACCCGACGGCAGGCGAGAACCAATCCTTCTGGCCGTGCTCTCGCTGTTGGCGGTGGTAGCCTTTCTAGCCGTGACGGGTATTTCCCGGACGTATCAGGCGCAGAGGGAATCGCTCGGCAATCGGTGGGCGATGCGTGGTATGGCCGATCTCAACGCGCAACGATTTGACCGGGCAGTCGGCGAATTTCGCGCCGCGCTCCTCTATTCGCGTGACAACTACGCTTACCAGCTCGATTTAGCCGAGGCCCTTCTCCGACTAAAGCGGACTCCCGAAGCCTATGCTTATCTGATCAACCTCTGGGACCGCCAACCAGAAGACGGCCTGGTCAATCTGGAATTGGCCCGCGTTGCGGTGCAGAGAGTACAGACAGAGCAAGCTCTTCGCTATTATCACAATGCCATTTACGCAACCTGGCCCGATGATCAGGAAGTAAGGCGGAAAGATACACGCCTTGAGCTGATCAATTATCTGTTGAGCATCAACGCCAAGACACAGGCGGAGTCCGAGCTGATTGCGTTGGAGGCCAATCTGCAGGAAGAGCCCTCGGAACAGGCCCACGTTGGGGATCTGTTCATGCGCACTCAGGATTACGAACGTGCGCTCGCGGCCTATCGTTCCGCTCTGAGGGCGGACCGGCACAATCAGGCCGCGATGTCGGGCGCTGGGCTGGCCGCCTTCGAACTTGGCCAGTATCCGCTGGCGCAAAGATATCTGCAAGCGGCGATAGTCGCAGACACCAGCGATTCTCGCAGCACGGATTTGCTGAAAACCGTCGAAATGACTTTGCAGATGGATCCGTTTCAGCGGCGGATCTCCGCTTCGCAGCGTGACCGTATTGTCATCAAGTCTTTCGCGGCTGCCGGACAGCGCCTCAAGTCCTGCGGCATTGCCCCCGCTCCCGCGAAACCGTCCACTGCGTCCCCCGGTCTCACGGGAAGCTGGGCAAAGCTGCAGCCACGGGTCACTGAACAGAGCCTCCGCCGCGATCCAGATCTCGTAGAAACGGCGATGGAGCTAGTCTTCAACATCGAGCGCCAAACCAGCACGACCTGCGGGAATCCCACTGGCGAGGACCTCGCCTTGTTGCTGATCGCAAAGTTGCACGAGGGGAACTAAGGTGAGTCTGAATTCCAATCCGCCGGAGGTTTTGACCAATGCTGGTGCGGCTTCCCCATCGTTGCTCGACCGCTCTCAAAGAGCCGTCCTGCAATCTTTGTTTCGAGAAGAACGTCTGTTCCTGGTTTTGTCTGTCTTTATCGGAGTTTTTTCAGGACTCGCTGTAGTTTGCTTCCGGTTCACCATCGGTTGGTGCCGCATTTATTTGCTGGGGTCGGGCGCCGTACTCACCCCGTGGCGGCTTTTACTTGCGCCGACGTTGGCAGGATTAGTGATCGCCGCCCTGGTTATTCATTTGTTTCCCCAAAGCCGCGGCAGCGGCGTCAATCAGACCAAAGCTGCCCTCTATATCTACAACGGAAGCATTCCCATCCGTACCGCCATCGGCAAGTTCATCACCGCTGCGCTCGCGATCGGATCAGGACATTCTCTCGGCCCTGAGGATCCGTCGTTGCAGATCGGTGCAAGTTTAGCCTCGGCGTTGGGCAGAAAAATGCAATTATCCCGCGACCGCATGCGCCTGATTGCTCCCGTCGGTGCGGCCGCCGGACTCGCAGCCGCGTTCAACGCCCCCATCTCCGCGGTTTTGTTCGTCATCGAGGAAGTCATCGGACGCTGGACCGCCGGTATTCTGGGCTCGGTTGTGCTCTCCGCCGTTTCCAGTGTGGTTGTGATGCGCTGGTTCTTGGGTTCCGAATCCCTGTTCCGCATTCCGCCTGTACAGTTGGAGCGTCCTTCCGAACTCATCGCCTACTCGATTCTCGGTGGCGTGGGCGGCGTCGCTTCGGTGGCATTTGCCGGGGGCATTGGTTACCTGCGGCCACGCTGCAAGGCCTTGCCGCGCTGGACCCAGTACTTCCAGCCCGCCATCGCCGGTCTTCTGATCGGCATCATCGCCGTTCTCGGCGCTCCGCAAGTTATGGGAGCGGGGTATGAATACATCGACCAGGCAATGCACGGGCAATTTACCTGGCAATTGCTGGCCATACTCGCTGTCCTTAAGATCGTTGCCACCCTGCTTTCGTTCGTAAGCGGAACTCCGGGCGGAATGTTTGCACCGACGCTCTTCATTGGCGCGATGCTGGGCGCGGCAGTGGGCGGAGCCGAGCGCGTCTTGCTGCCCCACCTGACAGGATCCCCCGCGACCTACGCGCTGGTCGGAATGGGTGTTTTGTTCGCCGGATTCTTGCGTGTGCCCATGACCTCCGTCTTTATGGTCCTCGAAGTCAGCGGAAACTACTCGATCATTTTGCCCGTCATTGTCGCGAACACGATCGCTTATGTCATTTCCCGAGCGCTTCGTCCCATTCCAATCTTCGACGTGCTCACGCGCCAGGACGGCCTCGACTTACCTTCCATGGAAGAACAGCGGGAAGAGGGAGTCTTGCATGTGGAAGATGCGATGCGCCCTTTGTCGGATCCGCTTCTCGACGCGCAAGATACCGTCTCACGTGCTCTCCAGGAGTCCGAGAAGGCAGCTTCCGACGTCCTTCTGGTTCGATTGACTCCAAGTGGCTGGAGCAGCATCAAGAGGCACGATCTCCGCTCCATGGTTAGCCAAGGCAAGGGTGAAGCCACGTTGAGCTCCGTCCTGATCGACCGCCGCGTCCCCTATCTGCATCCCGATCATCCGCTGGAGAGCGCGTTACGTTATGTTGACCGTTGGCCGGTGGTCCCCGTCGTAAGCCGGGCTGATTTCAGGCAGCTGGAAGGCGTTATTACAGAGCGCGACGTCCTCGAGCGTTATCGCGACTACGGAGAGGGATAAACTGCCGCAGAGCTCGCCGCGACGACGGCGACTCTAACGGCTCTTCTGGGCTTGCTGCAGAAGCGGGCGCAGCGATTCCACCGACACACCCAACGTGCCGCCGGAGAATCCGTCCATGTAGGCGGAATTCACACCAATCACTTCGCCCTTCCCGTTGAATACAGGGCCGCCGCTTCCGCCGTGAGCCGTGGGCGCATCGTAGATGAGTTTGTCGCCGACCACGTCACCCAGATGCCCCCAAGTCGCAGACGGGCGAATCAACGATAACGCCGCCAGTTCGCTGGCCGCGCTGATGTCATTGTGCCGGTAAGCCAGTCGCTCGTAGATTCCACTCGGCGACTTGGCCACCATTCCGGCGATACCCATTGGGTAGCCAATCACGGTAACGTGTTCTCCCGGAACGCTTGCCGTCTTTGCCAATGGCAAGACCGGCAGGCCGCGAACCAGATCAGAGTCCGCAGTGCGCAAGATCGCAAGGTCGCTCGTCGTTGAGACCGAAGCGGGGGAGAGATTCACCGGCGTCGGGGATCCAGGGAAAAAGACCACCAGATTCTCCAGCATGGCGGTCGCTCCCTGACGGATCAGTCTTTCCGACTCCGAGTCTCCGTACCATGGTTCCGCAACGTGCCGGTTTGTTGCCAACAGCCCATTGCCTACAAGAAAGCCTGTTCCCGAAACTCGAGCCCGGATCGCTGGACGCTGGTTGGCATAGCCAACCTGGTACACCCCATAGATGTACCCAATCGAATTCCGATACCGGTTCAGCACCAATGCCGGCATCGCCTGTTCTTGCTTGAGTTCCTCGACCTGCGCCGTCAGCTCATGGACTTGTTTCTGCAAGTCGCTGGGTGGCGCTCCTTGGGCCGCCGTTGGAGCGTAGTAGTGAACCAGGGCGAGCGCTCCCAGAAACATCACTACTCCCAGAACCGCCTGCACCATCTGCTGCCAGCTATCGCAGACTACGTTGGATTCCTGCGAGGCTTCGGGGAGCGGAGGTTCAGAATGATCCGACTCGGATAGATCGTTGGGGTTCAACTGAGATTCGGCCATGAGTGTCGAAGTAGCGCTTCTAACTCCATCCAAGTCATTCCTTTTCAGTCTCTTGCGACAATACCGCTGATAAGGCTGGAAACTTGGAGTGCCTATCTTCGCCCGTTCTGCGCGGCTTTTCCACGGTACTGAAGATGATGTACGTGCGATTTTTGACGATGTCACACGGAAGGCTGTACGCGCTCTTGCCGCCAATCAGGAATGGAAGGAAGGGAAATTCAACAGCTGGGACGCGCGAATCCAGCCCGCAGGTCAGGGCTTTTTTATGCCGAGCCGCCGGGACATTTCATTGTACAGAAATCCTTCGCCCGGACGATACGGCTGCACCCATTCACCATCAATCACAAACTGTGGGATTGCCCGTTTGCCCGTGTGCTTGACCAGTTCTTCGGCAGCGCCCGGCGTGCTCTCGATATCGATCTCTTTATAGGGAATGTTGTGTTTCGCCAGAAAGCGCTTGGCCTCCCGGCAATCCGGGCACCAGAAAGAAGAGTAGACGGTCAATTCCATGAGTGTTGGCAATTCTATTTATAGTTTCCTACACTCGCTGCAACTCCGCCACAGTACGTTCGTTCACGACGTTCCCGGTATTCAGCGTCGAAGCCGGCTCGAACAAAAGGAGCCAGCATTCTTCATCGGCGGCAGGCTTGTGTTCGACGCCGCGGGGCACGACCACGAACTCTCCCTCCTCGATCCATTCGAAATGTTCGCGCAGGTCTTTCTCGCGGTAATGCATGCGGAAGCGGCCTTTGACGACGAGGAACAGCTCGTCTTCCTGCTCGTGGTGGTGGAAGATGAATTCGCCTTTGATCTTGTCGAGCTTGACGCATTGGCCGTTGAGCTCAGCCGCGATATAGGGCTTCCAATATTCGGAGATTTTGGAGAATTTCTCCGCGAGGTTGATCTTGGGCATGGTAGTCGTTTGGATTATCCGGCAGCGGCGATGGTCGCAAAAAACGAGGGAGCAATGTGCTTCTGATGGATGCGGATCGGAAAATCAGGGGTGAGACGGAATTCGCTGGTCGAGTTTGGCGGTGAATACCTGGCAGTCCACGCCCCAATCGACTTTCCGGCAATTGGTGAAATAGATCGTCTTGCCGTCGGGGGACCAGCGGGGTTCGGTGGCACGACCTTCGGTGTCGGCGACCAGACGGACATTCGTGCCGTCGGGATTCATGGTGAAAATCTGGTAGTTAGCATTGCGGTTGGAACCGAAGGCGATCTGGCTTCCGTCGGGGGACCAGGCGGGCCAGCCGTCAAAAGCCGTGTGATTGGTGAGGTTTTGCTGGCCCGAACCGTCACTGTTGGCGACGAAGACTTCGGAGTTCATGTCGCCGATGATGCGGCGAAAGACAATTTTCTTCCCGTCAGGGGACCATGACGGATATGTGTTGGTGCCTCCGGTGATCAGTGCGGTGGCCTGGCGGGTCTTGAGGTCGAGACTGTAGATTTCCGATGCGTTCTTTGCGGGCGGCTTCAGATCATCGTCGGAGCAGTAGATGATCTTGGCGCTGTCAGGGGACCAGGTCGGGTGGATGTATTCGTGATGGTCGTCGGTGAGGCGTTCGTCGCCGGTGCCGTCGGGATTAATCATGTAGATGACGGAGTGTCCGGTTCTGTCGGAGACGTAGGCGATCTTGTGGCCATCGGGCGACCAGGAGGGCGTGTCGTGACTGGCGGGATCGTGCGTGATCTGGGTTGGACCGGAGCCGTCGGTGTTCATGATGAAGAGCTGGTAGAACCCGGCGATGCTGATTTCGAAGACGATCTTCTTGCCGTCGGGGGAGGGGAAGGGCTCGCCGGTGTCCACGTGAGTCAGTTGATAAGCGAGTGTTGCGGCGCCGCGCTGGGCCGATACGGACAGGGGCACCGCCAAAACGAACATGACGAGCGAGAGGATCGGAACAAAAGTGGAGATGCGCATTCTGAATCTTGGACGGGGTCAGGGGAGAATGGTTATCGGAGGCGCTGGAGGCCCGACCAAACAAAAGCCGCCAGTTGTTGGCTGGCGGCTCACATTTGAAAGCGACTTCTAGTTCTCGTACAACAACACGCCCTCCGTCTTTTCTGAATCCACCGGACGGTAGAACAGCTTGTTGTTTTCCAGAAAGACCTCGATGAACGCGGGGCGAGTCGTTATCGTGCCCTGGATCAGCGCTTCTGAGAGTGGGTCTTCGATGTACTTCTGCAAGGCGCGACGCAGCGGCCGCGCACCGTAGGTGCGGTCGGTCAGCGTCTGGTTGAGGATCCAGCGCTGCGCTTCGTCCGCCACCGTCACCGTGATCGACTTCTGCGCCAGGTTCTGGTTGAGCTGCGTGACCATGAGTTCCAGAATCTGGATCAGGTCGCCCTCGCTCAGCGCGTTGAAGATAATGATTTCATCCAGCCTGTTCAGGAACTCGGGATTGAACGTGCGCTTCACCTCGTTCTTCACGAGTTCTTCCACCTTCTCCGCGATCGCATCTTCCTTTGTGGACTGGAAGCCCAAACCCTCGCGTTTCTGCAAGTGCCGGGCGCCGATGTTCGACGTCATGATGATGATCGTGTTCTTGAAGTCGACGGTATTGCCGAGCCCATCGGTTAATTGTCCATCTTCAAACACCTGCAGAAGGATGTTGAACACATCCGGATGCGCTTTTTCAATTTCATCCAGCAGCACGACGGAGTAGGGGGCGCGCTTCACGCGTTCGGTCAACTGCCCGCCCTCTTCGTAGCCCACATATCCCGGAGGCGAACCGATCAGCTTCGAGACCGAGTGCTTCTCCATGAATTCGGACATGTCGAAGCGGACCAGCGCCTTTTCGGTGCCGAACATGAATTGCGCGAGAGTCCGCGCCACTTCGGTCTTGCCGACGCCGGTTGGGCCGAGGAACAGGAACGAGCCAATCGGCCGGTTCGGGTTCTTCAACCCGGCGCGCGAGCGGCGGATTGCCCGCGCCAGCGCGCTGATCGACTTGTCCTGCGAAATGATCCGCTTGTGCAGTTCTTCCTCGATCCGCAGTAGCTTCTGCGTTTCTTCTTCTTTGATCGAGGTGATCGGCACGCCCGTCCAGCGAGAAACCACGTCCTCGATGTCCTCGCGGTTGACGACGCCGGTTGACGACTCGTCCAGATGATACTTCTCGCGCAGTGCGCGCAGGTTCTCGCGCTCCTTGCGTTCCTCGTCGGAGTAGAAGCGCGCTTTCTCGAACTCGTGGTTCGCGATGGCATTTTCCATGCGATGCACGATGAACTTGATCCGCTTCTGCACTTCCGTGATTTCTTCCGGCAACGAAGTCTGCCGCAACTTCACGCGCGCCCCCGCCTCATCGACAAGATCGATCGCCTTGTCCGGCAGGAATCGGTCCGGGATATACCGGTTTGAGTGTGAGACGGCGAAATTGATGGCGTCGTCGGTGTACGTAACCGCGTGGAATTTTTCGTACCGGTCTTTGATGCCGAACAGAATTTTGATCGCGTCGGATTCCGTCGGTGGCGGAACCTTCACTGCCTGGAACCGCCGCTCCAGCGACCGATCTTTTTCAATCGACTTGCGGTACTCGCCCGGCGTGGTTGCGCCAATGCACTGAATCTCTCCCCGCGACAACGCAGGTTTGAGGATGTTGGCGGCGTCCAGCGAGCCTTCCGCCGATCCCGCGCCTACCAGCGTGTGCAGTTCATCAATGAAGATGATGGAATTCTGCGACTCCATCAATTCCTTCATGATGGTCTTGAGCCGTTCTTCAAACTGTCCGCGGTATTTCGTGCCTGCGACGATCAGCGACAAGTCCAGCGCTAGAATCCGTTTGTCTGCCAGGAACGATGGCACTTCGCCGTCGGCTATCCGCTGCGCCAATCCTTCCACGATGGCAGTCTTGCCTACTCCCGGCTCGCCGATCAGTACGGGATTGTTCTTTGTGCGCCGGCACAGTATCTGGATCACCCGATCCACTTCGCCTTCGCGGCCAACGAGCGGATCCAGTTGGCTATCCATTGCCGCTTGCGTCAGATCGCGTGAGAACTCGCTGAGCAGCGAGGACTCCCGCTGCCGTTGCGGCTGCGCTTTTTCCTGAGTGCTGCGCGCCAATTCTTCCCGAATCGTCGAAAGCCGCAGCCCGCGCTCATGCAAAATCTCGGCTGCGAAGCATTTCTCCTCTCGCAGCAAACCCAGCAAGAGATGTTCAGTCCCGATATGCCGGTGCGAGAGCCGCTCCGCTTCTTCGGCTGCATAGGCCAGCACCCGCTTGCACTCATTGCTCAACGGGAGATCAACCGATGTCGAAACCTTCTCCCGGATCGTCGTGTGCCCTTCGATCTGCTTGCGGATGGACTCGACCGAGGCGTGTGAGCGCAGGAATCGATTGGTCAGGGCCTTGTCTTCACGAAGCAATCCCAGAAGCAGATGCTCGGTCTCTATATAAGGAGACCCGAACTGGCTGGCTTCGTAGCGTGCGAAAAAGATGACGCGCCTGGCTTTCTCCGTATAGCGTTCAAACATAATGCCCTTCCCCCTGACCTTCCTGGCCGGGAAGAAACCTGAAGCTTGCCCGACCTACCCGACTGAACGCTGCCCTTGCCACCTAATCCCCCCATTATGCAATCAAAGGGCCGGAAAACCCAAACCCTGAAGCCGCCCTCCAAACTCTTTGATCACGTTACGGAAGGAACTGTTTCCTGCCGTTCCTCTCCTAATCTCTACACCATTTTCTTGCACTTTGTCTTACTTAATCTTGCCTCCGCTGCGTGAAATTTCTCAGGCCGGCAGCGATTCCGGTGAAATCTCCTCCACGCGACCCCGCTGGAGCCGCAATACCCGATGGCATCGCCGCGCGAACGACAAGTTATGGGTAGCAATGAGGGAGGTGAGTTGGTGCTCGCGATGTAATCTCGCGATCAATGCAAAGACCGCTTCCGCCGTTTGTCCGTCCAGGTCTCCGGTGGGCTCATCCGCCAGCAACACCTTCGGACCCGTGATCAGGGCTCGTGCCAAAGCTACCCGCTGCTGCTCTCCGCCCGAGAGTTCCCCCGAGCGATGATGCGCACGCTGCTCCAGTCCAACCTCGCGCAGCCAGCGTAAAGCCTCCGGCTCGGCCTGCTGCCATGTATGCCCCCGCAGCAGCAGTGGCATGGCAACGTTTTCTGCCGCCGTAAACTCCGGCAGCAGATAGTGAAACTGCCACACAAAGCCGGTTTCCCGATTGCGAAAGTCCGCGGCTTCATCGTGCGACAACGTGTTCAATCGCAAGTTGGCGCAGTATACGTCACCTGCGGACGCTCGATCAAGAGCGCTCAAGATGTGTAACAAGGTACTCTTGCCCGCTCCCGACTCTCCCACAATCGCGAGCATTTCACCTCGCTTCACTGCAAACGACAAGTTTTCAAAGAGCACTAAGTCCGACTCTCCGGACCGGAAAACCTTCTTCAGTCCTTCCACCCGAAGCATCGATTCCTGCCCGATTAGATGCACTGTTTGTCTCTTTCGTTCCAGAGGTCGCTGCGGGCCTCCAGTACGCCCGATCTCGACCTACTGTCGAGCCCGTAACGCCATCGAGAGATCAGGAATACTCTCTTGCATTCGTTTCTCTGCGCCCTTGCTTCCAGAAACCACATGCCAAAAACTGTATACCGGCCCGAAACCGCCTGATGTGACTCAGGTCACGACGCTTTACGGCCACCGGCAAGTCACTCATACCGCAACGCCTCCGCCGGCAAAATCCTCGCCGCCGACCACGATGGATATAGCGTCGCCACAAACGAAATACCGACCGCTACCAGGGCGACGAGCACCCCGTCGATCGCCCGCGGCGCAAACGGCACATAGTCGATCGAATACACTTCTGGTGACAAAGAAATGACATGATAATGACCGCCCGCATACGACACGGCATATCCCACTACCAGTCCGATCGCCGTCCCAATCACTCCAATCAGCACGCCTTGCGCAATAAACACATTCCGTACCTGCGCTTTGCGTGTTCCCATCGACATCAGCACCGCAATGTCTTTCGTCTTCTCCATCACCATCATAATGAGCGAGATCAGAATGTTGAGCGCCGCCACGAACACGATCAGTCCGATCGTAATGAACGTAACCAGCCGCTCCAGTTGCAGTGCGTGAAACAGCGCCTTGTTCTGCTCCATCCAGTTCGTAGCCATGAACCCCTTGCCGGCGGCGTCTTCGAGCTCCCGAGAGATTGGCCCGGCCTTGTAAATATCATCGACCTTGAATTCGATCACCGAGATCAAATCGCCCAGACCGAACAGCCGCTGCGCATCCGACAGCCGCACAAACGCCCACGCTGAGTCGTAATCGAAAAATCCAGAGTTAAAAATTCCCACCACGCGAAACCGGTTGTATTTTGGCACCATCCCAATCGGCGTCAATTCCCCCTGAGGGCTAGTCACTAGCACGACCGAGCCCACCGTCGCGCCCAGATTCTCCGCCATATCTTGTCCGAGGACGATCGGCGGCATCGCTGCCACGCGCTCCTGTACTCCCTCCAGCGAGTCCGGAGATTCTGCCGGCAAGTGGCTCGCTGCCTTTGACTCTGCTGGATTGGGCGGCGCGGGCGGCTCTCCTGCGCTGCGGACGCCTGTTTGGGCTCCGCTATTCGGTTTGTCCTCTAACGCCGCAGCCGATCCCTGCTTCACCGAATTCAGCAAATCCCCGACCCGCCGCTCATATCGCGGAATCATCCCCTTCAGCACCGCTCCCCGAGCCCGCGGGCCACGCGAGATCAGCACCTGCTCGAAAATCGCCGGAGCAGCCGCCACCACATGCGGCTGTTTCGATAGCCGGTCCATCAGCGCAGGCCAGTCCTTGATCCCGTCGTCGGCAATCCGTTGCAGACTGATGTGCGAAGTCGATCCCAGCAGCCGCTCTTGCAGGTCCTGCCGAAACCCATTCGTGATCGCCATCGCTACCACCAGCGAGGCTACGCCCGCCGCGACTCCCGCGATCGAAATGCCGGTAATGATGCCGATGAACGCCTGCCGCCTCTTGGCGCGGAGATAGCGGCGAGCGATGAACAATTCGAAGCGCATGGAATCCTATCAGCCGTCAGCTCTCAGCTTTCAGCCAAAATCGGATTATAGCTGGCGCCAAATCGATAGCGGGCTCTATCCCGAGGGCAGCCGTCTTTGAGGTGGAGCGAGGGACCTTCTCGCCAATAAATACGCCGACCGGGAGGTGCGTCGCTCATGGAACACCATTAGCCAGAACAGCGGGATGGTCGAATACACCACGCAGGCAAGCCACCCCAGAGTCCGCAACCACTGTATCGCTCGATTCTACAGTCGCTTTTGCGGAGCGGAGTTTCCGTTGCTCCCAAGTGACTACCGGATTGGCCGCAACAGCGCGATAATGGGAAAATGGCGCGTGCTTTTCTGAACGAAAACTGGCTTCCGAAGTCTGTCCTCTGTCTTCGCGACTACAACCGTCACAAGTTTCTGCTTGATCTGATCGCCGGTGTCACGGTGGGTCTGGTTGCGCTGCCTCTGGCAATGGCCTTTGCCATCGCGTCAGGCCTCACGCCACAGGCTGGAATCTATTGCGCGATCGTCACCGGCTTTCTCATCTCCGCGCTCGGCGGATCCAAAACGCAGATCGGCGGCCCAACCGGGGCCTTCGTCGTTGTGGTTGCCGGCATAATCGCCGTTCACGGTGTCGATGGATTATTCATGTGCACCGTCATGGCCGGAGTGCTGCTGGTGATCATGGGCCTTACTGGCCTCGGCACTGCCGTGAAATTCATCCCCCGCCCGGTCGTCATCGGATTCACCAACGGCATCGCGGTGCTGATCGCCAGCACGCAGATCAAAGATTTCTTCGGCCTGCACCTCGAGAAAGTTCCTGGTGTGTTCTGGCTGCGTATGGAAGCCCTGGCCGCAAGCTTCCACACTCTCTCCTTCGAAGCGACAGCGCTTGCCGTCTTCACCGTTTTAGTGCTGATTGTCTGCCGCAGTATTTCCCCGCGCATTCCTGGCCCCATCGTTGCCTTGCTTCTTGGCACTTGCGCCGTCTATTTCTTCAGGCTCCCGGTCGAAACCATCGGCACGCGTTTCGGCGGAATTCCAGCAGGCCTGCCGCACCTGCAAATCCCCCGGTTTCGCTCCGATCTGATCCACGGCCTGCTCGGTCCCGCCTTTACCGTCGCAATGCTGGGCGCGATCGAATCGCTCATGTCGGCGGTCGTTTCTGATCGCATGAGCAACGACCGCCACAATCCCAACGTCGAACTCATCGGGCAGGGCGTCGCTAACATCTTCTCGCCCATGTTCGGAGGACTGCCCGCTACCGGCGCCATCGCCCGCACTGCCACCAACATTCGCTCCGGCGCGCAGTCGCCCGTCGCCGGCATCATCCACGCCCTCACGCTTCTCTGCATCTTGCTCTTCGCAGCTCCGCTGGTGAGCTACGTTCCCATGGCCGCGCTGGCCGGAATTCTCATGATCGTTTCCTACAACATGGGTGAGTGGCGCGAGATTCCCCAGCTTCTCAAGCTCACCAAGACTGACATCTCGATCTGGATGGTGACGTTTGCCCTGACGGTTTTTGCCGACCTCACGGTCGCCGTGGAAGCGGGAATGATCCTGGCTGCGTTGCTCTTCATTAGCCGCGTCGCCTCCACTACCACTGTTTCCCAAGTCACCGACGACTACGTCGAAGATGGGCGCGTCCACATCCTGCAGGACAAAGACATCCCCTACTACGCCACCATCTTCCGCATCCACGGACCGTTCCTGTTCGGAGCCACCGACAAGATTTCAGCCGTTACCGCAAACCTCCACCGCCTTCCGCCCGTGGTCATCCTCCGCCTGCGCAACATGACGGCGCTTGACGCCACCGGCCTGTTTGCCATCGAAGAAGTTGCCAAGCAGTTGCACGCCAGCAAACGCACGCTAATTCTCTGCGGCGCGCGTGAGCAGCCCGCACAACTCATTCATCAGGCGGAATTCGCAGAAGTCATCGGCAAGGAGAACATCTGCGACAACGTGCAGCACGCCCTTCGCCGCGCAGAGGAAGTCTACGAGGGGTTAGAGGCGCAGTTCGTGACTGCAACGAGTTGACGAATCGACCAGGAGCCCATCCCACCCAAACTTTCGGTACTTGGGCGCAGTGACCACAGTTACCTGCATTTCTCTTGCCTGCCTTCTACCATCCTTGTCGAGCCTCAAACGACTCCGTCACCACCCGAGGTAGTCCATGGACCGCCGGCGCCAGCAGCGCGTTTTCACCGAGCTTCCCGTGCAGATATGGGGCATGGACGCGCACTCTCGCCCGTTCACGGCGCCTGCCAGCCTGCGCACGATCAGCGGCCGCGGCGCCACTCTCCAGGGCGTCAGCGTTCAACTGAAACCCGGAGATGTCCTCGACCTCCTGTACCGGGGCGTTAAAGCCCAGTTTCGCGTGGTCTGGCTCGGCAAGCCCGGAACCGAAATGTACGGGGAAGTCGGCGTTGAGAATCTCTCCACCGACGTACAGCTCTGGGATATCGATCCGCTGCGCTGCGCAGCTGCCGTCGGCCAAGGTTAGGTGTTCTAACGAGATTGTTTTCAATACTTTATGAAAATGAAGGGGAGCGCCAAACAGCGAATTTCTGTCCGACAACGGGAATTTATCTTCTCGGCTGTACACTCCCTAACATGCGCGTCAAGATTCTAGGCTCCGCCGCGGGTGGAGGATTCCCCCAGTGGAACTGTGACTGCCCCAACTGCCGCGCAGTGCGCGCAGGAATCTTCCCCGGCAAAGCGCGAAGTCAGACCCAAGTCGCCATTAGCGCTGACTCCGCCTCCTGGTTCCTTCTCGGAGCATCTCCTGACCTACGCGCGCAAATCGAAGCCACTCCCGAGCTTCATCCACATGGAGACGGCGCCAGCGACAGCATCCGGCAATCGCCCATTGCCGGATGCGTTCTTGCGAACGCTGATATCGACCACACTCTCGGCCTTCTGCTGCTGCGCGAATTGCAACCCTTGCGCGTGCATACGACGGCTTCGATCCGCTGCATTCTCTCCCAAGACAATTCGATGTTTGCGATGCTCCAGCGCGTTCCAGCGCAAGTGGCCTGGACCGATTTTGCTCCCCGATCGACCTTCCCGCTGCTCGATCCTTCCGGCAGGGACTCCGGCTTGCGCTGCCACGCACTCTCGCTCGGCACGCATTTTCCCGCATACGTTTCATCGCGTCGCCAGTCTGAACTCAACGTCGAAGAGGCATCGTTAGGACTCATCCTCGACACGCCATCTGGCAAGCGCCTTGCCTACCTGCCTGCGGTTCCACAGATCGACAACGCGCTCCTGAAGGAATTGGATTCTGCCGACGTGCTGCTCTTTGACGGCACGTTCTGGAGCGACGACGAACTGATCCGCATTCACGGCAGCGGGCAAACCGCGAGGCAAATGGGACACGTTCCCGTTTCCTCGACTGAAGGCAGTTTGAGCTGTTTGGAGCAGTTGCGCCGTTCACGTAAAATCTATGTGCACATCAACAACACGAACCCCATGCTGAATGACGCTGGCCCAGAATCTCGCCAGGTGCGTGACTCAGGCTGGGAGATCGCGGAGGATGGGTGGCAGTTCGAAATATAGAAGCATCAGTCGAACAACGCGCGGATCTGCTCTCGTTCGACGAACTGCGCGCCGCGTTGCGAGCGGTGGGCGAAGAACGTTATCACCATCAGCATCCATTTCATCTGATGATGCATGAAGGTCGTCTCAGCCGCGGTCAACTCCAGGCGTGGGCCCTGAACCGCTACTACTACCAGAGCATCATCCCGATCAAAGATTCCATCATCCTTTCGCGTGGTCCCGATCCTGCTTTTCGCCGAGCCTGGCGCAAGCGCGTCGTCGATCACGACGGCGACACGTCTACTAACAACGAGGGCGGCATCAAGCGCTGGCTCAAGCTCGCCGAAGCTGCGGGACTCGATGCCGACCGGGTTCGCGCCGGAACTGGAATTCTCCCCGCGACGCGTTTTGCCGTGAACGAATATCTGAATATCGTCCGCAATCGCAGCCTGCTAGAGGCCGTAGCCTCCTCGCTGACCGAATTGTTCTCCCGCGATCTGATTTCGCTGCGCATGGAGAAGATGCGCCAGCACTATCCTTGGCTGTCGGGCGGTTTGGACTACTTTGAAGCTCGCCTGACGCAAGCTCCGGAAGATGCGAAGTTCGCCGTTAACTACGTCTTCGAGAACGCGAAGTCACGTGCCGAGCAGGAACTCGCCATTCAGGCCTTGCGCGACAAGTGCGACATTCTATGGGCGCAGCTCGACGCGTTGTATTTCGCATACGTTCAGCCTGGCTGGCCTCCGCCGGGCGCGTTTAAGATCGAGGGCAACTAGCGATGGGCGCGCCAACCGACGAAAGCCAGCCGCGCCTCGCCGCCGGATGCCGCTGGGGTCCGAGCAGCACAGGAATCGAACAGGATCGCGTCATTCTTTTTCCCGAAGGCGCAATCAAGTTGCAGGGGACTGGAAGGCAAGTGCTGGAGCGTTGCGACGGCCAGCGCACGTTTGGTGAGATCATCTGCGAATTACAGAAAGAATTCGCCAAAACGGATCCGGCAAAGATTCGCGCCGACATCAGTGCGTTCCTGGAGCAGTTGCAGAAAAAGCGGGTCCTGGACTATTGAGTCACTGAGCGACTGGATTACTGAAGGATGGGATGAGGGCAAGTCGATCGCTGCAAAGCTTCTCAGGAATTATCGCTTAGAGATCCGATTCGTTACGCAATGACCGGACCGTCAATCACCCGATGACTCAGTCACCCGACGACTCAATGGTTTCTAATCCTCTCGCGGTCATCGCGGAAGTCACGCATCGCTGCCCTCTGCACTGCGTCTATTGCTCGAACCCGATGCAGCTCGCAGACACGCAATCAGAACTCTCGACTGAGGAATGGATCAACGTCCTTCGGCAATCGGGTCAGCTTGGCATGCTGCACGCACACTTCACCGGCGGCGAACCGCTGGCGCGTGCAGACCTGACTGAACTGATTGCTGCTGCCCGCACCGAAGGACTTTATACAAATCTCATCACTTCCGGCATTGGCCTGAGCGACCAGCGCTTGCAAGCGCTCGTCGGTGCCGGACTCGATCACATCCAGATCAGTTTTCAGGATTCGCGCGAGGAATCCGCGAACTGGATTGCGGGGGCCAAAGCGCATGCCCACAAAATCGAACTATCGCGGGCCATTCGCAAATACAAGATTGCCTTTACGGTCAATCTGGTGGTCCATCGCCAGAATCTCGATCATCTCGACGAAATGATTGCCTTCATCGAGCAATTGAATCCGGAGCGCGTCGAGATCGCACACACCCAATACTATGGATGGGCGCTCGCTAACCGCGCCTCGCTCATGCCGACACAGGAGCAACTGGATAAGGCAGTCGTGATCGTGTCTGCGGCCGAGGCGAGGCTTGCCGGACGCATCCGCATCGATTTCGTAGCGCCTGACTACTATGCGAAATATCCCAAGGCCTGCATGGGAGGCTGGGGACGAAAACTGATGCTGGTGAACCCTGCCGGCAAAGTGCTTCCATGCCACGCGGCGGAAGTGTTGCCCGGCATGTCGTTCGAGAACGTGCGCGAGAAGACGTTGGCGTGGATCTGGCGGGAATCGTGTTCGTTCCGAAAATTTCGCGGCGAGGAATGGATGCCCGAGCCCTGCCGCAGTTGCGAACTACGCGTCGAAGATTTCGGCGGCTGCCGCTGCCAGGCTTTCCTGCTCGCGGGCGACGCCATGGCAACCGACCCGGCCTGTTCGCTCGCGCCCTCGCACCAGCTCGTTGAAGCTGCGGTGCGCGAGGCGAATGCCCCGGCAGCCAAGGCTCAGCCTTCCCCAGTCTCTTCATTTGTGCAACTGCAAAAGCAGACATCAAGTCTTTGGACGTACCGCACGAATCCCGAGTAGTTCGGTCACCAGCGCACGCCGATGGTGACAGGACGGAAATCAGTCGTGTTTCCGTTGCGCGTTGCGTGGATCAGACGGAATTCGCCGTAAATCTCTACGTTCGTGGTGACCTTTCGGGCGACTCCTCCACCGATGTTAAGCCCGAATTCGTCGACGCTGGAGTTCAGGAAGTTTCCGTTCGCGGCAAGGCTTCCGGCGTAGCAGCGGCCCCACCAATTCCAGAATGGCGTGCAGGCTGATCCTGGAATGGCAGTCGAGGAATCCAGCTTCCCGGAACGATGCAAATAAGTGGCTCCGAATACGATGTATGCGCTCCAGATCCTTGTGGCCGGAATGGTGATGATGGGATCAACCATTAGGGTATAGGCAGAATTTTTGCCGCCTGGCGCTTGGGCCAAGTTAAGAGCCGAATTTCGCAGAGGTAAATCGTCCCACTGGAAATCGGCGCGAAGGCCGAGATATTTGTTGTAATTGCGGGCTACGCCAGCGGCTCCAACGCCGCCTCCTTGCCTCACGAAGGTTCTGGTCGCACCACTGTCGAGAATGCCCCCGGCGCCCACGTTGAAGTTCCAGTTCTTGTAGTCGCGAGCCTTGACCCTGTGTCGCGGCATCTCCGTTTCCTCCGGAGAGCTCTCTTGGCTGCTGGATTGCTGGTTCGCTGCCGGAGTTTGGGCTGCAGCCGGTTCAGCCTGGGTCTGATCAGCCTGGGGTTGTTGAGCGCGGACCGTTGCGGTTCCGGCAAAGATCGACAGGAAAAACGTCACGGCCAGGACGACCCTGAATCCAGGAACCGTCACGAACTTTTGAATCATTCCTTCTCCTCCCGCTGCCGGGCGTGGTTGCGAACCGTGGCCCTCGGCCCATAGCTCGGAAACGGCAAGGCTTGGGAAAGAGCATGTCCGCGATGCTCCCCGCCGAGATTCTGCTCGCAGCAGGAAGGCACTATATTACCAACTTTGATGCTGATTCTGCCTGCAGAGCGGCCCAGAGGGGATTCACCATTGCTCTGGCGCCACTCCCATCCCATATGTCCAGGTTCTTGTTAAGCCGTCTTGACGCTTTGCGGTTCACGAAAAATGCGGGTCACACGTATGATAGGGGATTCATTTTCCACGTGAGACAGAACATTGGCAAAAACAGGATCAAAAGTTAGGCAGAAACCCGCAGAAACTGCTATCGGAGGGCGAACTCCGGGCCGTGTCGGCCTGATCGGTTTCGGAACGGTCGGTCAAGCGGTGGCGAAGATTCTCTGCGAGCGCGACGACACGAATCTTCGCCTCACTCATATTTGCAACCGCAACGTCGAGAGGAAAAAGCAGCCTTGGGTTCCGAACGATGTGGTCTGGACGGATGACGTGCAAGTCGTCCTCCGATCAGATGTCGACATTGTCATCGAACTGATCGGCGGATTGAGCCCTGCCGGGCAGATTGTCAGGGGTGCGCTGCAGGCGGGGAAATCGGTGGTCACGGCCAACAAGCAACTCATCGCGCGCCAAGGCACGGAACTGGTTCAACTGGCCGGGGAGCACGGGTGCCAGATCGAATTTGGCGCGTCCGTCGCCGGTGGCGTTCCGGTACTTCCTGCCCTTCGCACAGGGCTCAGTGGAGACCGCCTGCATGGCATTTCTGGAATCTTGAACGGCACATGCAATTACATTCTCAGCCGAATCGAGAACGCGAGGATTCCTTTCAGCGAGGCGCTGGAAGAGGCGCAGGCTCGCGGATATGCCGAAGCCGATGCGTCGGAAGACTTAGACGGCGGCGATGCGCGCTCGAAACTGGCCATTCTTGTGCTTGCCGGATTGCACACGCAGATTGCTCCAGAATCCATTCGTGCGCGAAGCATCCGAGCGGTTGATGCAGTTGACTTCGACTACGCAACCGAGCTCGGCTGCACAATCCGGCAGATTTCCCGCGCCGACATGAAGGCGGGGACGCTGTTTGCCGACGTGGGCCCATGTCTGGTTCCAGCCGACTCACCTTTTGGGCGTGTGCAGAGAAATCTGAACCTGGTGCTGACGTCGGGACAGTACGGTGGCGACATGGCTTTTCTGGGCGCGGGCGCCGGAGGAGATCCAACTGCTGTTGCCGTAGTTTCTGACCTGATGTGTGTGGCGGAGGGACTGTCGGCGGGGAGAGGCCGAGCCGTTCCGCGCTACGCCTCCGCAGCCGAGGCGAGCAGCGACCTCGAGACCCCTTGGTACTTGCGGTTCTTCGTGCGAGATCAGCCGGGAATCGTGGCGCAGCTGGCGGAAATTCTTGCGGCGCATCACTTAAATATCGACTCGTTGCTGCAAAAGCCCGGCTTCGACAAGGCCGCGCTGCCGTTCGTCATTACTCTCGAGCCTTGCCACGATTCGGTTCTGCATCCTGCTCTGGAAAAAATGGCCAGGCTGGACTTCTCGATTCGCCCCTGCTTGTGCCTGCCCATGCTGCGCTAGCTTTGAGGCACCCGAAGAAGAGTCGGCTCTCGCAATTGTGGGCTGCGAGAAGCCGGGCTCTTCAAGGGTCGCGGAAATTAGTTCCAGAAGGGATTGTTCAGGCCTGCTGGCTTAAGCGCGCTGTCTGATTTTGTTTCCGTGCCTGATTCGTCGGAGATCTTTTCATCAATAAAGCGGGACGGGGGTGCAATCAGTTCGTCATTCTTGTCGGCGTTGACGGGTGAAAAAGGATAATCAGATTTCATTGGGACAGCCCTCCAGCATTATGATCCAACTTCATTAAACACCTCGCAGGCGCGGAGCAGGCAGCAAAAGTTTGAATGATTTCCATCGAAAAATCTGCGTCTGGCGATGAAGGCGAGCGGTCTGAAGATGCTGGTTCGGATTACGAGGACGAGGACAACTCCCTAAAGTCTTCCCGCGAGATGGCATAGAGCTTGTCCGGAGGAGCTGATCCCCCCGCAGCGGTATTCGTTCCGTCGAATTTCAAACCGGCCTTCTGCATTACGCGCTCAGAGCTTGTATTCGAGGGAGAGCATCGGCCCTGGATTCGGGTCAATCTGAGATCGTGAAACCCGAATTGCAGGATTGCCCTCAAGGCCTCGGAGGCCAGGCCTTTGCCACGATATTGCGGAGCGACGTAATAGTTCACTTCCGCGCAGTATTCGAGCATTCCAAGGTCACGATCATAGCTGACACGGCAGAAACTGCAGTTGCCGGCGATCATTGCGTTTTCCTTGAGCACCATCGCCCAAGGCCCCAGACCCCATTCACGGTAGGATTGAAAGCAGAACTCGAGAAACTTTTCGGCGTGAGGAATTCCATCCCAACGAGCCGCGGCGGCGAGATCGGTTTGCCGGAACTCGCGCAGCTGCAGACGCTCGGTCTCCAGGTTTCTCATCTTCAGCAGCATGGGTTGCATTCATTCGCGGCCGAGGGCCCGAGATCACAGACCCTCGCCTTCGAGTTATCATACTCAACGAGTTTCAGTTTTAGGCGTCGTCGTACATCCAGGAATCAGGGGTTCACAGAAAGGGTTCATGAAATACCGCAAGCTTGGCCGTACCGGTTTCGAAGTGAGCGACGTCGCCCATGGATTGTGGGGAATGAGTGGGTGGAGCGGATCAAGCGAGCAGGAATCGCTTGCCGCATTGCAACTGGCGGTCGATCTGGGCTGCAATTTCTTCGATACAGCGTGGGCCTATGGGGAAGGAAAGAGCGACAGCTTGCTGGGTGAGGTCATGGCGCGCAATCCAGGCAAGCGGCTCTATGCGGCCTCGAAAATTCCCCCCGCGAACGACAAATGGCCGGCGCTGCCGGAATACAAATACAACGACGTCTTCTCGCCCGAGCATGTGTTGAAGTATGCGGACCTCATTCGCGGAAAACTGCGAGTAGACACGATCGATCTTCTGCAATTTCACGTCTGGGATGACTCGTGGACCAATCAGCCTGAGTTCCGATCGACGGTAGAGAAACTGAAACACGACCAATGGATTCACTATTTCGGATTGAGCATCAACCGCTGGCAACCGGAGAACGGTATCAAGGCGCTCCGAACCGGCCTGGTTGATGTAGTACAAGTGATCTACAACATTTTCGATCAGGCGCCGGAGGATGAGCTGTTTCCGGTTTGCCAAGAGTTGAATATTGGCGTGATCGCGCGAGTCCCGTTCGACGAAGGCAGCCTGGGCGGAAAAATGACTCTGGAAACCAGCTTTCCGAAGAGTGATTGGCGTTCGGGATATTTTGGACCGGAGAATTTAGCCCGGACAATCAAACGAGTCGACAAATTAAAAGAGATAGTGCCCGCTGGCATGACGCTGCCGGAAATGGCATTGCGTTTCATCCTATCGCATCCAGCGGTGAGCACGACGATTGCGGGGATGCGGAAAGCACAGCATGTGCGAGAGAACATCGCGGCCAGCGACGGGGGCGGTCTCAGCAAAGACTTGCTCGCGCAATTAAAGAAACACCGCTGGGATCGTACTCCGCAAAAATGGTCCGATTAGAAGACCCCCGCCGACACCGCGGGGCTTCGAGGACCTCGACTCGTTGTGTTCCACTGCTGGATTGTCCGCTGGATGAAAAAACCGCCCTCCTTTGCAGGTCCACGCTCCTACGAGGGCTGGTAGTAGTTTGCCGCCTCAAGCTAGGCTCCCCTGCGAAGCGCAAATAGAGCACAACGTCAGGATTTCCCGGGGGCGAGCTTGTTCAAGCGAGGGGTTCTTGCAATTTTCTCGGGGATTTTTCTGTTGTCCCCATTAGCGGCGCAGAGCCCGCGAGGGTCGCTTCGCGGAACGGTCCAGGACGCGACTGGCGCACGCGTTGCCGGTGCCCGAATCGTGGCACAGTTGGCCGA
>Ga0335073_10000400_pt1 | contig 56099 bp, 43 predicted proteins | sample Lox_Sample_22_FD_207093 | JGI IMG/M metagenome (GOLD analysis project Ga0335073, IMG submission 207093) | Soil microbial communities from Loxahatchee National Wildlife Refuge, Florida, United States - Lox_Sample_2.2 | ecosystem: Environmental > Terrestrial > Soil > Wetlands | place: USA... | reverse complement strand
ATGAGCTTGCGGATGAGCTTAAGGCGCAACTCGGCGAGGACGCCGTGCGGCTAGCCGGGAGTTATTCCCCAAGTTGTTGAGTTGAGATTGCGCGGAGCCTGGAAATTTCAGGCTCCGCGCGTATTTCTGTGGCCGAGTGAGTTGCATAGTGTAGCCATGTAAATGATTCTCGACGGTTGTTTTTCGACGCGAGAAATGGCATCATGTAGCCATGCATATCGATGGCGTGCCGAATCGAACTTCACGGCCCACGTACCTGCTGCGCGAGTCGTACCGCGAGGGCAAGAAGGTGCGAAAACGCACGATTGCCAATCTTTCCGCCCTGTCCGATGAGCAAATTGAGGCGATTCGCGCGGTCTTGGCTGGGCACGCTGTGCGCCCGGTCGAGGAACTGTGGCAGACCACCCGCTCGCGCTCGCACGGGGCCGTGCAGGCGGTGCGTGTAGCCATGCAACGGCTCGGCTTTGAGTCGCTGATTGCCTCGCGGCCAGGGCCTGAGCGCGATGCGATCTGTGCGATGGTTGCGGCGCGGGTGTTGGCACCGCACACCAAGCTCGCCACCACACGCTGGTGGCATACGACGACGTTGGCGGAAGAGTATGGAGTGGCCGATCGGGACGAGACTGATCTGTATGCGGCGATGGACTGGCTGCTCGAACGCCAGAAGCCGATCGAGAAGAAGCTCGCGGCTCGGCACCTCTCGGAAGGTGCCCTGGCGCTCTACGACTTGAGTTCGAGCTACTTCGAAGGCAACAGCTGTCCGCTGGCGAAGATTGGTTACAGTCGCGACGGCAAGCGCAACACGCCGCAGGTGAACTACGGTCTGCTCACCACGCGTGCGGGCTGTCCTGTAGCCATCTCGGTCTACGAGGGCAACACCGCCGATGCCAGCACGCTGATGCCGCAGGTCGATCAACTGCGCAAGCAGTTTGGCCTTGAGCGCCTGGTCCTGGTGGGGGATCGGGGCATGATCTCGCACAAGGCGATTGGCGAGCTGCGTAGCCTCGATGGGCTGGCCTGGATCACGGCGCTGAAGAGTTCGCAGATCCGAGCGCTGGTGCAGGGTGGTGACTTGCAGCTCGGGCTTTTCGATGAGCGTAACCTCTTTGAGTTCTCGCATCCGGATTTTCCGAACGAGCGGTTGGTCGCCTGTCGCAATGCCGACCTTGGCCGGCTACGGGCCCACAAGCGAGAGGCGCTGCTCACGGCGACCGAGCAGGAACTTCAGAAGGTTAAGACTCGCATCGAGAACGGTGCGCTCGCCGGACGCGACAAGATCGGCGTGCGAGTCGGCAAAGTCGTGAACAAGTACAAAGTCGGCAAGCACTTCGCCCTCTGCATCGAGGAGAGCGGCTTTACGTTCAAGCGCCTGGATCAGCAGATCGCCGCCGAAGCCGCCCTCGATGGCATCTACGTCATCCGCACGAGCGTGCCGAAGAAGCAGATGAGCTCAGCCGAGGCGGTGCGCAACTACAAGGCACTCGCCGAGGTCGAGCGGGCGTTCCGCGCGCTGAAAACGATCGACCTGCACATCCGGCCGATCCACCATCGGCTGGAAAACCGGGTGCGCGCACACATCTTCCTGTGCATGCTCGCCTACTATGTTGAGTGGCACATGCGCGAGGCATGGCGCGAGCTGATGTTTGCCGACGAGGACCTCGAGCGCAAAAAGCACCGTGATCCGGTTGCCGCCGCGGAACGATCCGAGGCCGCGCTCGAAAAAGTCGCCACCCGCAAACTCAAGGATGGTTCACTCGTGCATAGCTTCCGTACGCTGCTCGAGGACCTCTCCACCATCGTGCGCAATACCTGCGAGGCGCGTGTCGGCGCCAAGCGCGGTTCCACCTTCCAAATGACCACTCTGCCAAACTCAGCTCAACAGCTGGCGTTCAATCTGCTGCAAGAAATCGCCACGTAGCCACTCGCTCGACATCGCCAAACTCTTCAACTGCTTGATCTACCGCAAAATCCTTTATCCCCTCACCAAGAACTCCCGATTAACTCTTCGCCTTGCCGGCCGAGAGCGTCTCGATGGGGGCGGGCGGCGACAGCGCGTTCGATTGCACGAAGTCGACGCCGAGCGCGGTGAGCCACTCCTGCTCTGCGGCCGTCTCGGTGCGCTTCGCGACCGTGTGCATGCCGAGCACCCGAGCCATCTGCACGACCGCGGTGATCGAGGCCTGGGACACCTTGTCGGTTCGCATCTTGGCGGTGATGTCCGAAGCCAGCTTGATGTAGCGCACGCCGGGCAAGCGCAACAACTCGAAGCACTCGGTGCGCAGACCGAAATCATCGAGCACCATCGGGCAGCCGAGACGATGCAGAGCGCCCGCGACTTCCGCGACCCGCTGCGCAAGCTTGACCGCGGTGGCGACATCGACCTCGAAGGCGATCATGGCTTTCGGGAGCGAGGATTTCGCGAGGCAAAGTCCGACGAACTTGATGAAGTGCTCGTCGTGCAGCGCCGTCGCCGTGAGGTTCACCGAGAACAATACCGCGGTGCTTTGCCATACGTCCGGATGATGGACCAGCCAGCCGACCAGCTCGGTGACCACCCGCCGATCGATCATCGAACCGAGGCCGTTGTCGACCGCGGCCTTGAGCATGGCGTGCGGCGCCGCGTCCGGCGCATCCTCGGCCTTCGAGCGCAGCAGCACCTCGTAGCGCCGCAGCTGGCTGCCCTTGGCCAAGGGCACGAGCCGCTGTACGTGCAAGGCGATGGGACTGCGACGCAGGGCGGCGTGCAGACGATCGACTTCCGGTGGCACCGGCTGCTGCGCGCGCTTCTGCAACGGGTCGGCATGATCGTGCGCCGGCGGTGAGGGCGCCGGTTCGACATTCGTCGAAGCAGAGGCGCGCGGCGGCGCCGATGCAGCGGCAGGCGCTCGCGGCGGCGGCGGGCGGGCTGCCAGCATGCGTCCGGAATCGGCGAGCGTGAGCTCGATGGGCTCGCTCGCGGCCGGCGCAGGCGGGGCTGGACGGCGGCTCGGTACCGATGCGCCAGGGCGGCTGCTCGGGGCAGGCGCAGGGTGACCGCTCGGGGCAGGCGCAGGGTGACTGCTAGGGGCAGGCGCGGCGCGGCCGTTCGGGACAGGCGCAACGCGCTCGTTCGGGGCGGCCGCAGCGCGGCCGCTTGAAGCCGCGGGACGGGCTGCGGGGGCCCGATGCGCGGAGCCGTTCACGCGCACGCTGCCGTTGAGGAACTTGGCAGGGGCTGGGCTCAGGTTGACGGGCGGAGCGAGTGTGGTCTTGCGCGCGGTGGGTTCGGGCTTGCCGGTGTTGCGCGCGCCGGTGGGTGGGATCTTCTTCGCCGCGGGCAACGCCGCGGCCGCAGGCGGGGGCACAGGAGCAGGGTCCAGATCCGGGCGCATGCCGACGAAGTCGGCGAGCACCCGCTGCAGCTTCGGGGTCAGCAATTTACCGAGCGCGCGCTCTTCCGGCTTGATGATGCGGGTGTCCATCACCAGCATGACCGCGCCGACCAGTGCGCGTCGCGCGCTGACCGCGCGCAGCAAGACCGCGGAACGTGCATCGCCGAGATCGTAAGCGAGAATCGGCGGGGCACTGTTGCTCGAGAAGGTATCGATCGCCTCGCGAACGGCGTTGTGCTCGTCCGGGCCCATGGAGCTTTCGCTCAACCACAGCAAATCGCCCTTCTCATCGTGCAAGGAAACGGCATGCGCGCGCGCCGGCTCGACGGCCGCACGCAGCTTCTGGCAGACGGCATCGAAATCGACGAGCGGACTTTCCGTTGCGTTGAAAGGTTTGCCCTGCTCCATACGTCCGCGACCGCTGAGATTGGCATACATATCTACCGTACCGGGGCGGTTCTTGATGTGATGGTCTTCGCCAAAACGTCCGGGCAAGGGAATGCGACGTCGAGCTCCGGAAAGAACCCGTCGCGGCCTCGGTATGACATATCATCGGCATCCATGCCCACGTGCGACCAGACTCTGAGAACCATGTCTCCAACTCATCCAGCGCGTCAATTCCGCTACTACGATTTTGTGATGGCCGCCTATGTCTGCGTGCTCTTGTGCTCGAATTTGATCGGTCCCGCCAAGGAGACCTCGATCCACATTCCTGTGCTCGGCATCACGATCACCTTTCTCGCCGGCGTACTCTTTTTCCCGATCTCATATATCTTCGGCGACATCCTGACCGAGGTTTACGGTTACGCCCGGGATCGCCGCGTCGTCTGGGCGGGCTTCGGCGCGCTCGCGTTCGCCTCTCTGATGGCCGCGGTGGTCGTTCATCTACCACCCTCGGACAGCTCACGCGCCACCCAGCCCGCGGTCGAGGCCATCTTCGGAAATACGCCGCGCATCGTGCTCGCGTCGATCACTGCGTTTCTATGCGGTACGTTCGTGAACAGCTACGTGCTCGCGAAGATGAAGATCTGGACGCGCGGCCGATGGTTGTGGACCAGGATCGTCGGCTCGACGCTGTGCGGCGAGCTGGTCGATTCGGTGATTTTCTATTTCGTCGCCTTCTACGCACGCATTCCGCTCGCGCACCTGGTTGCATTGACCTTCACGCAGTACGCCTTGAAGAGCGGCTGGGAGATCGTGGCCGCGCCGCTGACCTATCGGGTGGTCGCATTCTTGAAGCGCGCCGAGAACGAGGACTACTTCGACATCGGCACCAACTTCACACCTTTCTCGTTACAGCCCTAGCTTAAGTCAAGCCCCTCATTTCATCGCCGCCGCGCCATAATTTGCCCGCGCGGGCCAATCGCGTGGTCGGAATTGTGCCGTGAAATGGCTCCCAAGAGACGGCGAGGTGCGTCGTCTCAAATTGGCAAACGAGAGGAGCTAATCATGAAAGCTGCATGGTCCAAGGTCGTGTGGACGGTGGGATTGACGGGATTGAGCGCGGCGGCGCTGGCGGATCCGCCCAAACAAGCTTCGCCGCAGGAGCCGGCGGGTTTCATCACCGGTGCCGTGATCGGCGGATTTGCCGCGGGCCCGATCGGCGCGGTGGTCGGCGCCGGGCTCGGCACCTGGCTCGGCAACCGCGTGCATCGCGCGGGCGAAGCCGCCAAGGCAGAGGCGCAGGTCGCATCCCTGAAGAGCGATCGTGAGGCGCTCGAGGCAAAGACTGCCGCGCTTCAAAGTGCCAAGAGCGATCTCGAGGAAACCAACCGCGCTCTGAGCGCTCGGCTCGATCAGTTGGCGCACAGCGTCGAGATCGCCCAGGAAGGGCGCGACGATGCGGCACGCGCCGAAGCCGCACGGGTGCTCGATGGATTGCAGGGCGACGTGCTGTTCCGCACCGGCAGCGCGGAGATCCCGCCGGAAACCGAGCATGAGATCAAGGTGCTGGCCGGCATGCTCGCCAAGTCGCCGGCGCTCAATGTGAAGCTCGACGGGTATGCCGATCCGCGCGGCGGCAGCGAGATGAATCTCAAGCTCTCGCAGGACCGCGCCAACGCGGTGCGCGACCTGTTCCTGGCCGCCGGCGTGCCGGAAGCCTCGCTCGAGGTCAATGCCTACGGCAAGGCTCAGAGCGTCGCGGACGACAGCGACGGCTACGCCCTCGAGCGGCGTGTCCGCTTGACGCTCGAGGTGCCGGCTCCCGCCCCGGTGGCCAGAACGGTGGATCGGAGCGAGAACTGACGCGGGCCGGGCGGCCCGGCGCGGCAAGCGCCGGGCCGCTCTTGTTTCCGCCGCCGGCGCGCGCCTAGGATAGCGCATGGCCGACCACCCAAAGATCCTGGTTCTGGACCGCTACCAAACCGGAGAATCCGCGAACCCCTCCCCGGAGAAGATCCTGGCCGGCATTCCCCGCACCCGGGTGTCGAATCAGTTCACCGACTCGACTCAGCAGTTTTTCTGCGGGCTCTGGTCAAGCACCAGCGGCAAGTGGCGGGTCAAGTACACGGAGCACGAGCTGTGCGTGCTGATCGAGGGTCGCGTGCGCCTCGAGTCGGTGACCGGTGAGCGCCATGAGCTCAAGGCCGGCGATGCGTTCGTCGTGCCCGCGGGTTTCGAGGGCACCTGGGAGGTCGCCGAGCCCTGCAAGAAGTGGTACGCGATCTTCGAGGCAAAGCCTTAGGCGGTATCGCGGATCGCGCCGGCGAGTGTCTCGATAATCCGCGCGATGTGTGCCGACTCGATGATCAAGGGCGGCGACAGCGCGATCACATCGCCGGTCACGCGCACCATCACGCCGCGCTCGAAACACTTGAGGAACACATCGAAGGCACGCGCCCCCGGCTTGCCGGGCCGCGGCTCGAGCTCGACCGCGCCGATCAGGCCGCAGTTGCGGATGTCGATCACGTGCGGCGTGCCGCGGATCGAGTGCACCGCGCTCTCCCATTCCTGGCTCAAGCTTGCGGCACGCGTCAGCAGCTGTTCGCGCCGATAGATGTCGAGCGTCGCGAGCGCCGCGGCGCAGGCGGCCGGGTGCGCGGAATAGGTATAGCCGTGGAACAGCTCGATCATGTTCTCCGGTCCTTGCATGAAGGCGTCGTAGATCTTGCGTTGCGCGAACACGGCCCCCATGGGAATCGCGCCGTTGGTGAGGCCTTTGGCGGTGGTCATGAGGTCCGGTGTGACCTCGAAAGCCTGGGAGGCGAACGGCTTGCCGACGCGTCCGAATCCCGTGATGACCTCGTCGAAGATCAGGAGGATGTCGTGCTTGTCGCAGATCTCGCGCAGGCGCTTCAAATAGCCGATGGGAGGCAGCAGCACGCCCGCCGACCCGGCGATCGGCTCGACGATGACGGCGGCGATGGTCGAGGCATCATGCAGTGCGATCAGACGCTCGAGCTCGTTCGCCAGATGCATGCCCCAATGCGGCAGGCCGCGGGAAAACGCGTTGTGCCCGAGATCCAGGGTATGTGGCAGGTGATCGACGCTCGGCAGCAGCGCCCCGGCGAAGAATTTGCGATTGTTCACCATGCCGCCGACCGAGGTTCCGCCGAAGCCGACGCCGTGGTAGCCCCGCTCACGGCCGATCAAGCGCGTGCGCTGGCCCTGTCCGCGCGCGCGCCAGTAAGCAATGGCGATCTTGAGCGCCGTATCCACCGACTCGGACCCAGAATTCGTGAAGAACACGCGGTCCATGCCCGGCGGAGCGATCTCCGCGAGCCGGTTCGCAAGCTCGAAGGCGATCGGATGGCCCATCTGAAAGGCCGGCGCGTATTCCATCGTCCCCAGCTGAGCGGCCACCCCTTCGGTGATCTCGCGACGGCCGTGGCCTGCATTCACGCACCAGAGCCCCGCCACCGCATCGATGACTTGCCGGCCGTCGGCCGTCCAGTAGTGCATGCCCTCGGCGCGGGTGAGCAGCCGAGGACTCCCCTTGAACTGACGATTGGCCGTGAACGGCATCCAGAAAGCTTCGAGATCGCCATGCGCCGGAGCCGGGGTGATACGGGCGTTCATGCGGGGTCAATCCTTTGTGAGTCGGCAACGAGGTTGGAGGGGAAGGGCCAGAGGATGATAAATAAATTCAACACAATCCTCAATTTCCACTGTATTCCCACCGTTCCTGTCTAATATAATAAACACATGAGCTTGGACGTGGGTGCCCACCTGAAGGCCGTTCGACAGATGTACGGCCTCTCGCAGCGCGAGCTCGCCAAGCGTGCCGGGGTCACCAATGGGCTGATCTCGCTCATCGAGCAAAATCGCGTGAGCCCGTCGGTGTCCTCGCTCAAGAAGGTGCTCGACGGCATTCCCATGGCACTCGCCGAGTTCTTCACGCTCGACCTCGCCGGCAAGCCCGAGGTGTTCTTTCCGCGCTCCGAGCTCGCCGACATCGGCAGCGGCGCGGTGGAGTTGCGCCTGGTCGGCGGCCGCCTCGCCAAGCGCAACATGTCGATTCTGCATGAGCGCTACGCGCCCGAGGCCGATACCGGCGAGGAGATGCTCGCGCACGCGGGCGAAGAGGGCGGCGTCATCGTCAAGGGCAAGATCGAGCTGTCGGTCGGCGGCGAGGCGCGCATCCTCACGGCCGGCGATGCCTATTATTTCAAGAGCTCGATACCGCATCGGTTCCGCAATCCGGGCCGCGAAGAGTGCGAGATCGTGAGCGCGAGCTCGCCGCCGACCTTTTAGCGCCCGATCGGGTAGCATAGCGCCCATGAGCAAGGTGACGGTGGCGGCCACCCAGATGGCCTGCGGCTGGGATCGTGACGCCAACATGGCGCGCGCCGAGAAACTGATTCGTGAGGCGGCGCGTCGCGGCGCCAACGTGGTCTTGATCCAGGAGCTGTTCGAGACACCGTATTTCTGCAAGGATCACGCCGCGCGTTACTTCGAGCTCGCGAGGCCGCTCGAGGGACATCCTGCGGTGGAGCATTTTCGCGGCCTCGCGCGCGAGCTCGACGTGGTGCTGCCGGTGAGCGTGTTCGAGCGCGCCAACAACGCCTTCTACAATTCCGTGGTCATGGTCGATGCCGGCGGTGAGGTGCTCGGAAGCTACCGCAAGTCGCATATCCCGGAAGGGACCGGCTATCACGAGAAGTTCTATTTCTCGCCCGGCGACACCGGCTTCAAGGTGTTCGATACCCGCTTCGCCAAGCTCGGCGTCGCGATCTGCTGGGACCAGTGGTTTCCGGAGGCGGCGCGCGTCATGGCGCTCATGGGCGCCGAGATCCTTCTCTATCCCACGGCGATCGGCTCCGAGCCCCAGGACCCAACGCTCGATTCGAGCGGGCACTGGCAGCGCACCATGCAGGGACACGCCGCCGCCAACGTCATGCCGCTGGTCGCGTCGAACCGCATCGGCGTGGAGGAAGGCGAGCGCTATTCCATGACGTTCTACGGCTCCTCGTTCATCGCCTCGTATACCGGCGAGAAGGTGGCGGAGGCCGACCGCTCGAGCGAGACGGTGCTCACGGCCTCGTTCGATCTCGATGCGGCGCGGCGCTACCGTCACGCGTGGGGTGTGTTCCGCGATCGGCGCCCGGATCTGTATTACCCGCTTCTGTCGCTCGATGGACGCGCCTGAGGCCCGCGAGCTTCCGCAAGATCTGGTCTTTGTCGACTTGGAGACGACCGGCGGTAACGCGGCCTGCCACCGCATTACCGAGATCGGCATCGTACGCGTCGAACGCGGCGTGGTGGTCGAGGAATGGAGCACGCTGGTCAATCCCGAGTGCCTGATCCCGGAAGACATCGAGAGCTTCACCGGCATCACCAATGAAATGGTCGCGGCCGCGCCGCGCTTCGCCGAGATCGCCCCGCTGGTGCGAGAAAAGCTTGGTACGCCGCTCGCGCACGCGGCGCCGGTGTTCGCGGCACACAACGCGCGCTTCGACTACGCCTTTCTGCGCGCCGAGTTCCGCCGCGTACAGATTCCCTTCTCCGCGAGGGTGCTGTGCACGGTGAAGCTATCGAGGCGCCTGTTTCCGGAGCATCCGAAGCATGGGCTCGATGCCGTCATGGAGCGCCATGGGCTCACCTGCAGCGCCCGCCATCGGGCGCTCGGCGATGCGCGCGTGATCTGCGCCTTCTGGCAGAAATTGATTCACGAGATATCCGACACCGTGCTCGCGAGGGCTGCCTGCCAAGCGCTTGGCCGCCACCCCTTGCCGGCATCGCTCCCCGCCGATCTCCCCGACGAGCTGCCGGAGGGTCCGGGCATCTACCGCATGTTCGGCAGCGACGATGAAGCGCTGTTCGTCGGCCGGTGCGCTTCGCTTCGCGCCGGCGTGCTCGGGCACTTTGCCGAGGAGCGATGCGCGGCTCGCGAACGGAAGCTGCGCGAGAAAGTGCGGCGCATCGACTGGATCGAGACCGCGGGCGAGCTCGGCGCGCTGCTACGCGAGATCGATGCTTTGCGCACCCTGCGCCCGCTCCACAATCGCCATCTGCGGGAAGCATCCGATGGCTTCACGGTACGCATCGATGAGGCGCGCGGCCGCGCGCGCATCGTGCCTCTCGCCGAGGTCGACCTTGCGCAGCTCTGCCGATGCTTCGGCCTGTTTCACTCCCCCAAGGACGCGCGCAAGGCGCTCACCGACATCGCCGACGCGCGCGCGCTCTGTGCCGCGGTCCTCGGCCTCGAGGAGAGCGAGGGCTCGTGCGTCGCGTACCAGCTGGGCAAGTGCCGCGGCGCCTGTGCGGGCAAGGAGCCGCTGGCGCTGCATGCGGTGCGCGTGCAGATGGCGCTCGTCTCACTGAGGCTCAAGGAGTGGCCGTTTCCGGGACGCATCGCGTTGCGCGAGCGCGATGCGCTCGGCGGCTCCGAGCTGCACGTGCTCGACCGCTGGCGCTATCTCGGCAGCGCCCGCTCGGACGAGGAGCTTCAGGCGCTCACGGAGCGCGAGGCGCCGCACGCCTTCGATGCGCACCTGTATCGGGTCCTGGTGCGCTACTTCGCGGCGCATGCGCGGCTCGACTGGCACGACCTGGAGGCGCGCCGGGGCACGGCGTGCGCCAAGCTCGACCCGGTTGATGCTCCCTGACCGAAGCGACAAGCGCTACTGGGTCGCGACGGCGCCGGTCGGCGCTGCGCCCGTGCTCGCGCAGGAGCTCGCGCAGCTCGGCGCCTCGGACCTGCGCGAGCGCAGCCACGACGTGCGATTTCAAGGCACACTCGAGGTGGGTTATCGAGCCTGTCTCTGGTCGCGCACCGCGACCCGGGTGCTGCTCAGCCTTGGATCGGTCGAGGCCAAGAGCGCGTCGGGTCTGCTCGAGGCCTTGCGCCGCATGGATTGGCGGGCGCACCTCGCGCCGGGCGCCACGCTCGCGTGCGAGTGCAGCGGCGGCAACGCGATCATCCGACATACGCTCTACGGCGCCCAGCTGCTCAAGGACGCGGTCTGCGACAGCCTGCGCGCTTCGACCGGCGCGCGCCCCGATATCAAGCCGCAGAGACCGGACGTGCTTCTGCACCTGCATGTGGAGGAGGCGACGGCACTCGTCTCCGTGGATTTTTCCGGGGAGAGCCTGCACCGGCGCGGCTATCGTAGCGAGGGCGGCCGGGCGCCGCTCAAGGAGAACGTCGCCGCGGCCGTGCTGCTGCGCGCCGGCTGGCCGGCGGTAGCCGAGCGGGGCGGTCCGCTCGTCGATCCGATGTGCGGCTCGGGCACCCTGCTCATCGAAGCGGCAGGCATCGCCAGCGATGCAGCACCGGCGCTCCGGCGCGAGTACTTCGGCTTTCTGCGCTGGAAAGGACATGACGCGGCACTCTGGGAGGAGCTGCTCGCGCAGGCGCATCAGCGCCGCGCGCTGCGCCCGCCGCGTCGCTGCATACTCGGGTCGGATATCGACGCGGACGCGGTGCGCGCGGCGCTTGCGAACGCCGCCGCAGCCGGCCTCGCCGACTGGATCCATGTGGAGCGTCGCCCGCTCGCCGCCGTGTCGCCCCCGCAGGGCGAGCCGGGGCTGTTCGTGACCAATCCGCCGTATGGCCAGCGGATCGGCTCCGAGGGCGGCCTTGCCGAGCTCTATGCCGAGATCGGACGCGTGCTCAAGGAGCGCTTCCGCGGCTGGCAAGCGGCGATTCTCACCGGCAATCCTCCCCTGGCGCGCCATCTCGGGGTCTATGCGAAGCGCACGCATCGCGTGTTCAACGGCAACATCGAGTGCCGGCTGCTGCGATTCGATCTCGCCGATCTCAACGTACCGCGCCCGGCTGCGCAAGCGCATGCGGCCTGGTCGAGCCGCCCGGGTGCGCGGATGTTTGCCAATCGTCTGAGCAAGAACCTCAAAAGACTCGAGCCGTGGGCGGCCGCGGAGGGTATCGAATGCTTCCGGGTATACGACGCCGACATGCCCGAGTACGCGTTCGCGATCGACCTGTACGGCCGCGATCCGCGCGAGGTCTTCCTGCAGGAATATGCCGCGCCCGCCTCGGTGGACCAACAAGGCGCGCGCGAGCGGCGCCGCGAAGTGCTGGCCAGTGTCCCCGACGTGCTGGGCGTGACGGTGGCGCAGCTACATTCGCGCACGCGCAAACCACAGAAGGGAAGCAGGCAGTACGAGAAGCGCTCGAGCGGATCAGCGGGGCTGGCATTGGGACCGCCATCAGCGGGGCTGTCCGCACGCCGGGTGATCGAGGAAGGCGGGCTCAAGTTCTGGGTCAATCTGCACGAGTATCTGGACACAGGCCTGTTCCTCGATCACCGTATCACCCGCCAGATGCTGCGCGGCTGGGCCAAGGATGCGGAGTTTCTCAATCTCTTCTGCTACACCGGCAGCGCCACCGTCTACGCCGCCGCCGGCGGCGCCCGCGGCAGCGTGAGCGTCGACATGTCGAACACCTATCTCGACTGGACGCGCGACAATCTGGAGCTCAATGGATTGCGCAGCCCGCGGCACCAGCTCGAGCGCGCCGATTGCCTGACATGGCTCGCGCGAGAGGGGGCCGCCGGCGCGCGTTTCGATCTGATCTTTCTCGATCCGCCCACCTTCTCCAACTCGAAACGCATGGAGGGAGTGCTGGACGTGCAGCGCGATCACGTGGCAATGATCCGCCGCTCGATGAAGCTGCTGCGTCCCGGCGGACGGCTCATCTTCTCCACCAATTTCGCGCGCTTCAGGCTCGATGCCGCGGCGCTCGCCGATCTGTCGGTGAGGGACATCACGGCGTCCACGATTCCGAAGGACTTCGAGCGCAATCCGCACGTCCATCGATGCTTCGAGATCCGCTTCGCATGAGGCTCGATCGCTCCGCGGTCGCGCGTTTTCTCGCCAAGCGCGCGCTGCTCTCGCTCGCCACGCTCGCGATCCTCTCGGTGATCGTGTTCCTGGGCGGTCAGCTTTTGCCGGGCGATGTGGGTCGCGCGGTCCTCGGTCCGCTCGCCGACGCGCGCGCCGTGGCGCTGTTCAACCACCAAGTGGGCGTCGACCGGCCGCTGCTGGTGCAATACTGGGAGTGGATCAGCCATTTCGTGCTGGGCGACATGGGCACATCGTTCACCTTCCGCGCGCCGGTGGCGCCGTTCGTCGGCGCGGCGCTCGTGAATTCGCTCAAGCTCGCCGGGCTCGCCTTCGTCCTGGTGGTGCCGCTCGGGATCGCGGGCGGCGTGTGGGCCGCCCTGCGCGTCGGCCGCTTCAGCGATCGTGCCCTGGTGCTGCTCGGTCAATCGCTCGGCGTGGTGCCCGAGTTCATCTCCTCGATCGTGCTGATCCTGATCTTCGGTGTGTGGTTGCGCTGGCTGCCGATGTCCGCGGATTGGCCCGAAGGCGCCGGTTGGCTCACCCAGGTGCGCTACCTCATATTGCCATCGCTGCCGCTGGTGCTCGTGTTCTTCGGCTATGTCGCCCGCGTCGCCCGGGTCGGCACCATCGAGGCGCTCGATGCGGACTACACTCGAACCGCGATTCTCAAGGGGCTGACGATGTCGCAGGTGATGCGCCGGCACGTGTTGCGCAACGCGCTGCTGCCGACCATCACCGTGGTCGCGAGCCTGCTCGGTTACCTGGCCGGCGGCCTGGTGGTGATCGAGACGCTGTTTCATTACCGGGGGATCGGCGCACTCATCTATGCGGCGGCACGCGCCAAGGATTTCCCCATGCTCGAAGCCGGTGTGCTCACGGTGGGCGCTGTCTATGCGCTCGCCTCGGTGCTCGCGGATCTTCTGAGCGCGGCGCTCAATCCGCGGCTGCGGGTGGGAGCATGAGACCGCGTCCGGCGGCCGAGGCGCTCGGATGAGCGAGGGCACGGCAGCCCCGCGCAGTCTCGCGCGCGAGCGCTGGCGCGTGGCGCTGCGATCCGCGACGCTGCTCACGGGACTCGCCATCCTCGGCTTCTGGGTGGTGTGCGCGCTATTCGGCGCGCGCATCGCCCCTCAGGACCCCTATGCGGACAATCTGCTCGCCACGCTCGCTCCGCCTTCGGCCGCGCACCTGTTCGGCACCGATCAGCTGGGCCGGGACATCCTCTCGCGGGTGATCATCGGCGCGCGCGACATCCTCATCGTCGCGCCGCTCGCGACCTTGCTCGGTACCGTGCTCGGCACCTCCCTGGGTCTCGCCATCGGCTATCTGAGAGGTCCGCTGGACGACCTGGTGAGCCGGGTGATCGAGGCGGTGCAGGCCTTGCCGCTGGTCATCGTCGCGTTGATGGCGCTCGCCGCGGTCGGCACCTCGAATGACACGGTGGTGCTGGTCATCGGCTTCGTGTTCACACCACTGATCGCGCGCACCGTGCGTTCCGCGGTGCTGGTCGAGAGCGACCTCGACTATGTGCCGGCCGCGCGGCTGCGCGGCGACGGTGCGCTCGCGATCATGTTCATCGAGATCCTGCCGAACGTATTGCCGATCGTCGCGGTCGAGATGACGGTACGGCTCGGCTACGCGATATTCTTCGTCGCCTCGCTCAGCTTCATCGGCTTCGGAATCCAGCCGCCGTCGGCGGACTGGGGCATCGCGATCGCGGAGAACTACAGCTTGATCGGCAGCTACTGGTGGACGGTGGTGTTCGATGCCGGTGCCACTGCCTCGCTCGTGATCGGCGTCAACCTGGTCACGGACGGCCTCGCGAGCGTGTTCGAGACATGAGCGCCGAGCGGCCCGACGCGCTGCGCATCGAGCATCTCGACGTCGTCTACCGCGTCGGGCGGCGCGATCGGCGCGTGCTCACCGATCTGAGCCTTGCCATCCGCCGCGGCGAGTCCTATGGCCTGGTGGGCGAATCCGGCTGCGGCAAGTCGACGGCCGCCTTCGCCGCCATCGGCTATCTGGCCCGCAATGGGCGCGTGAGCAGCGGGCGCATCCGGGTCGACGGGCACGACCTCGCGACGCTCTCCGCGGCGGAGCTGCGGCGGCTGCGGACCGAGAGCGTCGCCATGGTCTACCAGGACCCCGGCCGCGCGCTCAATCCCTCGCTCAAGATCGGACGCCAGATGGCGGAAGTCTTCGAGATCGCGGAGGGCCTCTCCGGCGGCGCCGCGCTCGCGCGCGCCGGAGAGATGCTGACGCGCGTCCAGATCGCAAGCCCGGAGCGCGTGCTCGACAACTACCCGCACGAGATCTCGGGCGGAATGCAGCAGCGGGTGATCATCGCCATGGCGCTGTCGACCGATCCGACGTTGCTGATTCTCGATGAGCCGACCACCGGCCTCGATGCGACGGTGGAGGCCGAGGTCCTGGACCTCGTGGGCCGTCTGCATGCCGAGCTCGACAATTCGATCCTGTTCATCAGTCATAATCTTCCGGTGGTCGCGCGCATGTGCGACCGCGTCGGCGTCCTGTATGCCGGCGAGCTGGTGGAGGAAGGACCTGCCGCGAGCGTTTTCCGCGACCCGCGCCACCCCTATACGGTCGGGCTGATGCGCTGCGTTCCGGCGTTCGGGCGGCGCAAGGATCAGGGCCGACTGGAGACGATTCCCGGATTCTTGCCGGCACCGGGATCGGTGGTCGGCCGATGCATCTTCGCCGACCGCTGCGGCAACGCGACCGACCGCTGCCGGCGCGAAGCGCCGCCGCTTCAGGATCTCGGCGGGCGGCTGGCGCGCTGCTTCTATCCGGAGCGCGCCCAGGATTTGCCCCGGGAGAGCGGGGCGGGCGCCGGGCCTGCAAGCGCCGGGGCTGCGGGTCGCGGGGCCGCCGGCCCGCGTCCGGGCGGCGAGACGGCGCGCCCGCTGCTGCGCATTCGCAATCTCTCGAAGACCTATCAGGTGTCGGGCAAATTGCTCCAGGCCGTGCACCAGGTCGGCATCGATCTCGCGGCAGGCGAGACCCTGGGTCTCGTCGGGGAGTCGGGCAGCGGCAAGAGCTCGCTCGCCAAGCTCCTGCTCGGCTTGTCGGTTCCGGACGGCGGCGGCGAGATCGAGCTGGCGGGCGAAGCCTTGGCGGGACGCGCGCACGACCGCAGCTCGGCACAGCTCAAGGCGCTGCAGATGGTGTTTCAGAATCCGGGGTCGGCGCTCAACCGCTCACAGACCGTGCGCCGCTTGATCGGGCGCTCGCTGCGCCTCGTCGGACTCTTCGGCCGGGCGCGCGAGGCGCGCCTCGGCGAGCTGGCCGCATCCGTGCGGCTGACGCCGCGCCATCTCGATGAGAAGCCGCGCCAGCTCTCGGGCGGCCTCAAGCAGCGGGTCGGCATCGCGCGCGCCTTCGCCGGCGGTCCGAAGGTGGTGGTTTGCGACGAGCCCACCTCGGCGCTCGATGTCTCCGTGCAGTCGGCGATCTTGAATCTGCTGCTCGATCTGCAGAGACAGCAGCAGGTGAGCTACATCTTCATTTCGCACGATCTCAATGTCGTGCACTACGTGTCGGATCGAATCGCCGTGCTGTATCTCGGGCGGCTCCTGCAGATCGGGCCCTCCGAGGCGGTGTTCAGGGGTCCCCATCACCCCTACACCGAGGCGCTGCTCTCGGCCAATCCCGGTCTCGAAGGACCCGCGATGAAGCGCATCCGGCTCACCGGCGAGCTGCCGAGCGCGCTCAAGCTGCCATCCGGATGCCCGTTTCATACACGCTGTCCACGCAAGCTCGGAGAGATCTGCGAGCGGCAGGAGCCGCCGCTCCTGCCCGCGGGCGAGGGCCACGCGATCCGCTGCCACATTCCGGCCGCGGAGCTCAGGCGCCTCCAGGCCGGCGAGGGCGAGCAGCCCTAGCGGGCGCGCCTCGCGCCGGCCGCCACCCGGGTGGCGGTCAGATCGAGCTGCCCCATGGCGGTCGGCCGCACGCCGCTCACGTTGCGGCCGGTCACGACAGCCGGTCGTAGAAATAGGCGATGATCAGATGAGCGTCCGATAGCGCGAGGTACTCGCCGCACTGGCTCAACAGACAAATGCCGCAGGAATTCGCGCCGTCCGATGCGCCCGGCGCTCGCCTCCTCGAGCAGCACCTGCCGGGCGGCCGTTCGGGGGCGGACCGGGTCGCTTGGATTCACGCGCTCTTCGAATCGATCTTGTCGCTGGGCGCGAAAATCTTGGCGGTGATCGCCTCGGTGAGCTGGTTGAGCTCGGGACCGAGGATGCGGTCCTCGACGACCGGCGCGACGTGACTGCGGACCAGCTCCACGAATTCGCGCAGCGCCGGAGGCGCCTCGCGGTCGGTGACGAACAAGGCCTGCGAGGCGACCACGGCCAGCATGGCGAGCGAGGCATCGAGGCAGCGGCCGGCACGGGCTTCCTTGCTCCACGCCAGAAAGCACGGCGTCGCCACATCGTCCTGGCCGTTGGCGGTGCTGTCGTTGGCCGGTATGAAGGTGCGCTGCGCCGCGCCCTTGGCCTGCTCGATGAAGGCATTGGCGGCCATCGGTATGTAGCCGACGTTGCCGCGCCCGTCGCTTTGTCCGGGGCGGCGTCCGACCAGCAGTTGATCCGGCAGATGCGAGACGGCGCCGTTCAGGAGCTTGCCGCTGTGACGGTCGCAGAGCAGGCAGATATCGGCCCAGACGCCGGCCAGGTCATCGAGGGCGGGTGCGGCCATCGCGTTGTGATAGCCGCCGGTGCTGATGCAGCGGCCGTAGCGATGCTTCTTGTCGGGTGCCAGATAGACGGGGTTGTCGGAGATCGAGCGCAGCGACACGTTCGCGGCATGCTCGGCCGCGCCCACCGCCCGGTGCGCGTGACCGAGGACCCGCGGCACGATGCGATAGCTCACCGGTGCCTGGTAGTTGCGCCGTCCGCCGGTCCCGCCGAGATAGCCGCGAAGCGAGCGCAACACCGCGGCCTCGTCGCGATCGCCCCACAGCGCCTCGAGCTCCTCGTCGTAATGCTCGAGCGGCGCGCGGAATGCCTCGATCGACAGGGCGAGAGTCTCGAGCGCGAGCTGCAGCCGCCGCCGCCCCGCGATCGCCGCGTCGGCAACCAGTGCGGCGGCGCACGGGGAGCCGTTGATGAGCGACCCGCGCTCCTTCACTTCCAGATCGAAGCGCTTGGAAAGCTCGGCAAACAGCGGATAGAGCGCGAGTATCTCGCCTGCCCCGCCTTGACCGGATGCGGCCACGGCCGGCATGGGCGCGCCGTCGAGCATCTCGGCAACGGCCAGCGCGATGCGCGGGGTGGTCGCCGCGTGCCCCTCCAGAAAGTTCGTCAGGCGGGCGAGGACGATGCCTCGCACCGTGCGATCCGGCAGATAGTCGCCGAACGAGGTCGCTGCCGGGAACGGCTTGATGCGCGCATGCAGGTTGCGCTCCTCGAGCGTCAGTCGATGACTCGCGCGCTCGCCCATCGATGTGGTGACGCCGTAGATCACCACCGAGGGGTCCTTGTCGATCAGCTCGAGGAAGCAGGCGCGGCTCTTTTCGATCTGGCGCAGCGCGGCGGCGTGGATGCGTACGTTCTCCTGTTGCCAGGCGACGCGATAGAACGTAGTGAGATTGACGTCCGAGCGATTGTTGAGAATGACGGTCAAGGCGCGAATTTTAGAATAATATCCGCGCGTGACAAGAGCCGTCCCAGCGTTGCTTGAGCCGTGCGCTGCGATGCCGCGGGCATTCGCATGAGCGGGGCAGCGGGCATGCGCGCGAGCGAGCGGCAGTCCATACGCCCGTTTTTGGCGGCTCTGGAGCGCCGCGGGGAGCTGCTGCGCATTGCCAAGCCGGTCGATCCTTGCTTCGAGGTGTCCGCCTTCCTGTCCGTCGCGGACTCGGGACCGGCGCTCCTGTTCGGTCAGATCTGCGGTTCGCCTCTCAGGATCGCAGGGAATCTGTTCAATGGGCGTGCGCGCATCGCCGCCGCGCTCGGCATCGAAGTGAACGAGATCCTGCCGAGGCTACGCGCCGCCATCGGCGCGCCGCTCGCCCCGCGCGCGGGCAGGGAAGCTCCCGTTCAAGAAGTCATCGTCGAGCGCGAGCCGCTCGCTGCGTTGCCGGTGCCGCGCTTCTTCGTGCGCGAGGCGCGACCCTACATCACCGCCGGCGCGATCGTGGCGCGCGACCCGGAAAGCGGGCGCGGCAATCTCTCGTTCGCGCGGCTCGCGATCCTCGACGGCCGGCGCGCGATGATCGGCATCGCGCCCAACCATCACCTGGCGCTGTTCGCGCGGCGCGCCGCGGCGCTCGGCCGCGAGCTCGAGATGGCCGTGGTCATCGGCGCGCATCCCGCCATCCAGCTGGCCGCGTGCCTGTATCTGGGCGTGGGCGAGGATGAGCTCGAGTGTGCGGGACGGCTGCTCGGCGAGCCGGTGCGCACGGTGCGCGCGCGCACTCTCGAGCTCGAGGTGCCGGCCGAAGCCGAGCTCGTGCTCGAGGGCCGCATCGATGCCCGCCAGCCCATCGAGGAAGGGCTGGTATCGGAATACCACGGCATGTACGAGAACTACGGCAGCGGGTTTCTGGCGACGTTCGGGGCGCTCACGCGGCGCAGCGACGCGCTGTTCCAGGTGATCGAGCCGGGCTATCACCGTGAGCACATGTATCTCGCCGCTCTGCCGATCGCCGCGGGACTGCTGGCGCCGGTCGCTGCCGCCGCGCCGAGCGTGCGCGACATCGCGCTGACCGAGGCGGGCGCCGGACGGACCGATGTGGTGATTCAGTTGCGCTCGCCGCTCCCCGGCGAGGGCCGGCGCGCGATCACGGCGGTGTTCGCCGCGCTCAGCCTCGCGAAGCGGGTCACGGTGGTGGATGAGGATATCGACCCCTGGGATGCGGTGGCGGTCGACTGGGCGCGAACCAATCGCATGCGGCTCGAACGCGACCTCATCCTGTTGCCGAACGAGCGCGCGGTGCGCTCCGAACCGATGGAATCAGGCGGCACGGTGACCAAGGTCGGGTTCGATGCGACCGCGAAGCCCGACGATCGCGCCGAGGGCAACGAGCGTGCGCTGCCCCCGCCCGAGGCGTGCGCGGCCGCGCGCGATTGGCTTTGTGCCCACCTGCCGCCCGAGCGGCGCGCATGGCTCAAGTGAAGAGGCCGCGGATCGTCGTGGCGCTCTCGGGCGCTTCGGGTGCGATCTACGGCATCAAGGCGCTCGAGCTGTTGCGCGCGCGCGGCGGTTACGAGACCCACCTCGTCATCTCGCCCGCGGGCGCGCGCACCATATCGGAAGAGACCGAGCTCACGCCGGCCGCGGTCGAGGCTCTGGCCGATGTGCGGCATTCGTTCCGCGACATCGCCGCGCCGCTCGCCAGCGGCTCGTTCGAGACTGCCGGCATGCTCATCGCACCGTGCTCGGCACGCACCCTGGGAGGCATCGCCGTATCCCTCGGCGACAACCTCATCGTACGGGCCGCCGATGTGTGTCTCAAGGAGCGCAGGCGCCTGGTGCTCCTGTTCCGGGAAACGCCGCTCCATCTCGGGCACATCGAGCTGATGGCGAACGTGACGCGTTTCGGTGCTATCGTTATGCCCCCGGTGCCGGCGTTCTACACTCGGCCCGTGACCGCCGCGGAGATCGCGACCCAGACCGCGGCGCGCGCGCTCGAGCTCTTGGGGATAACGGTCCCCGAGCTCAAGCGCTGGCCCAACTCCGAGGAGTGACTCATGGCGGACTTCGATCTGGTCGTTGCCGGCAACCTGGTGTTCGCGGACCGGATCGTGGAGAACGGTTTCGTGGCGGTGTCCGGCGGCAAGATCGCGCTCACCGGGCGCGGCGAGCCGCCGCAGGCGCGCGAGCGGTTCGATGCCGAGGGGCAGTGGGTGTTGCCCGGCGTCATCGACGGTCAGGTGCATGCCAAGAGCCAGGCGAACCAGGAGGGCCTGGGCCGCGCCTCGCGCGCGGCCGCGGCCGGCGGCGTGACGACCATGGTCGACATGCCGTACGACGATCCCGAGCCGGTATGGCACGGGGAGCTGTTGCGCGCCAAGATCGCCGAGCTCGAGCGTGACAGCCACGTCGATGCGGCGCTCTACGGCACGATCTCCGAGGCGCATGGAGCCTCCACCCTTGCCGGCTTGATCGAAGCGGGCGCGTGCGCCTTCAAGTTCTCGACCTTCGAGGCCGCGCCCGGGCGCTTTCCGCGCATCGAGGAGGACATGCTGCACGATGCCTTCGCGCAGATCGCCCCCAGCGGACTCGCGTGCGGCGTGCACAACCAGATGCAGGAGCTCACGCGCAAGAACATCGCGCGCCTGAGCGCGGCGGAGGACACCGGCTGGGACGCCTTTGGACGAGCGCACACTCCGCTCATCGAGAGTCTGGCGACGGCCCTGGTCTTCGAGCTCGGCGCCCTCACCGGCGCGCGCGCCCACGTGGTGCATTGCTCGCTCGCGCGCGGCTTCGAGCTGTGCGAGAGCTACAAGGCCGCCGGCCACAAGACCAGCATCGAGACTTGCGTGCAGTACCTCATGCTGAACGGCGAGTCGGACATGAAGCGCCTCGGCGCGAAGCTCAAGCATTATCCGCCGGTGCGTCCGCAGGCCGAGGTCGACCGGCTCTGGACGCACCTTGCCGCGGGTCATTGCAGCTTCGTCTCCTCGGATCACGTGTCCTGGGGGCTCGAGCGCAAATCGAATCCCAACATCTTCAAGAATTCCTCCGGCGGCCCGGGCCTGGAGACCCTTTTGCCGGCGTTCTGGACCGGATGCGAGGAGCGCGGAATCTCGCCAACCATGGTGGTGAGGATGCTGTGTGAGGGGCCCGCGCGGCATTTTCTGCTGCGCGACCGCAAGGGCGCGCTCGAGGTGGGTGCGGATGCCGACATCGTGGTGGCCGAGCCGGGGCGCTTCGAGTTCGACGCCTCGAAGAGCCTCTCGGCCGTGCAGTGGAGCTCGTTCGACGGCCGCGAGATGCGCATCCGCGTGGCGGCGACCTTCGTGCGCGGTCAACTGGTGTACGACGGCGCGCGCATCGTCAACCAGGCGGGTCACGGGCGCTTCCTAAGGCCACGGCTCGGCGCTGCGCCCGACCACGCGCCGAGCGCGGTGAGTGCGCGGTGAGCTTGCGCATCGACGGCGAGCGGCTCTGGGAAGATCTCATGGCGCTCGGTGCCATCACCGAGCCCGAGCGCCCCTACACGCGCCGCTCGTTCTCGCCGCTCTTCGATCGCGGGCGCGCCTGGCTCACCGAGCGCATGCGCGAGGCCTCCTTGCGCACCCACGTCGATGCGGCGGGCAACCTCATCGGGCGCCGCGACGGCAAGGACGGCGTGCTGCCGGTCATCATGATCGGCTCGCACAGCGACTCGGTTCCTTCGGGCGGCCGCTTCGACGGCATGGCCGGCGTCGCGGGCGGCATCGCCATCGCGCGCGCACTCGCCGCCGGCGGCGTGACCCTCGCTCACCCCCTCGAGATCGTCGACTTCCTGGCCGAGGAGCCGAGCGAGTTCGGGCTGTCGTGCATCGGAAGCCGCGGACTCAGCGGCCAGTTGAGCGCGGCGCATCTCGCGTTCACCAACGCGAAGCAAGAGACACTGGCCGGCGCGCTCGAGCGGGTGGGCGGCAACCCGCGCGAGGTCGCTCGGGCGCGCCGCGGCGACATCAAGGCGGCGTTCGAATTGCACATCGAGCAGGGCCCGGTGCTCGAGGCGGAGGGCATCGACATCGGCGTGGTCACCGCGATCGTCGGCATCACGCGCATCGAGATCGAGTTTCAGGGACGGGCGGGACACGCGGGCACGACGCCGATGCGAGGGCGTCGGGACCCGCTCATCGCCGCCGCGCACCTCATCGGCTGGATTCGCGATCGCGCAGTCGCGCTCGCCGCGCGCGGCCGCGGCCATTTCGTCGCGACCGTGGGGATCGTCGAGGCGCTGCCCGGCGGCAGCAACGTGATTCCGCGCAGCGCCCGCATCGTGATCGATGCGCGCAGCGAGGAGCGCTCGCTGATGGAGGAGTTTCTTGGCGCGCTCGACGAGGAGAGCCGCAACGCGGCCACCGCCGCACGTGTCGAGCGGAGCAAGTTCGCAATCCTCTCCGACAATCTGCCGGCGGCCTGCGACCGACACCTGCAACGCGTGCTGGCGGACAGCGCGGCCTCGCTCGGGCTCAGCAGCAAGTCGATGGCGAGCGGCGCGGGCCACGATATGGCCTTCATCGCGCAGGTGGCACCCGCGGCGATGGTGTTCATCCCTTGCCGGGGCGGCCTGAGCCACGCCCCCGAGGAGTGGGCGAGCGCGCAGGCGCTCGAGCAGGGCACGCGCGTGCTGCTCGAGGCCCTGCTCAAGGTCGATGCGCAATCGGCTGGTGAAACCACCTGATCGTCGAGGTGCCCTCTCGTGAGACACTGTCGCCCCATGAGCCATCGAATCGCCCTGGGAGCCGCGTTGCTGGGAGCGCTGCTCGGATCAGGCACGCTCGCAGTGCCTGCCGCCGGCACGGACCCGGTCGATCCTGCGCCCACTCGCAAGGACTATGACGATCTCGCCAAGCTCCCGGACTGGAGCGGCGTGTGGACGCCGGTCATCAGCGATCAGGTCGCTCAGGAGAAAAGCAACCCTCCGCCGTGGACACCGGCGGCCGCCAAGCAAATCAAAAAGATGTATGCCGAGGAGGAGGCCGGCAGGCCATTTCCCGTGATCGACCACTGCTTTCCCACCGGCATGCCGAGCTGGATGCTGATCACCCACAATGCGTTCGAGGTGCTGTTCACGCCGGGACGCGTGACCATTCTCGGCGAGGGCGACGGCAATCGCATGCGCCGCATCTATACCGACGGCCGCCCACACCCGCCCGATCCGGACCCGAGCTTTCACGGCCACTCGGTCGGGCACTGGGAAGGCCAGACGCTGCTGATCGATACCATTGCGGTGCTGCCGGAGGTCTATCTCGCAGTGAACGAGGCGGTCGGTGTCCCGAACGACGGCGACATGCACGTGGTCGAGCGCCTGCACCTGTTGAACTCCGACACGCTCGCGGACGATCTCGAGATCCGCGCCACCAAGATCTTGACCAAGCCCTGGCGCACCACGCGCAAGTACTACCGGCAGCGGTCGCAGAAATACGAGATCCTCGAGGGCGTCTGCCAGCAAGGCAAGTTCATGGAGGCGAAGGACGCCGCGGGTCACGATGTGTTCGTGCCGATCACCTTTCACGATAACGTGCCAATAGGTCCTGCATCGAAATGAAATCTCTCAAGCTTGCCGCCGTGCTGGCCGGCGCGGTCATGAGCGTGGGGCTCCCCGCCCGCGCGCACCATTCCTTCGCCACCTACGACCGCACCAAGACCGTCACCATCAAGGGCACCGTGAAGTCGTTCCAGTGGACCAATCCGCACTGCGTCTTGTGGGTGGTGATTCAGCCGGCCGCCGGGGGTGACCCGCAGGAGTGGACCATCGAGACTACCAGCCCCGGAGTGCTGACGCGCTCGGGCTGGACGCGCCACTCGCTCAACCCCGGCGATCGGGTGAGCGTCGTCTTCAATCCCTTGCGCGACGGGTCGCACGGCGGCGGCCTCAATTCGGTGACGCTGCTCGACACCGGCCAGATCCTGAGCGCGAGCTTCGGCGATTCCGAGAAGCCGGAGCTCAAGTGAGCGGCTAGAGTAGATCCTTGAGCCGGTAGTAGAGCATCGCGAGCACGAGCGAGGGGCGCCGCAGCAGCGGACCGCCCGGGAAGTCGCGATGCGGCAGGCGCGCGAACACGTCGAACCGCTCCGCGGTTCCTTGCACCGCTTCCGCCACGAGCTTGCCGGCGAGCGCGGTGAGCGCCACACCGTGGCCCGAGAAGCCCTGCAGATAGAAGACGTTGGGCGCAAGCCGGCCGAAATCCGGTGCGCGGCTCATGGTGATGTCGAGATAACCGCCCCAGGCGTACTCGACCTTGAGAGGGGCGGTCTCCGGGAACACGCGCACCAGCCGCCGGCGCATCGACTCGGCGAGGTGCCGTGGCTCGAGCGCGCTGTAGCTCACGCGCCCGCCGAACAGCATCCGACGGTCCGCCGACAAGCGGAAGTAATCGAGGATCCAGTTGACATCGGCGATCGCGGCGTCGCTCGGCAGAAGTGTGCGGGCGCGCTCCGGCGCCAGCGGCTCGGTGGCGATGATGTAGGTGCCCACACCGAGGATGCGCCGGGCGAGCGCGGGAGCGAGCGAGCCGATGTAGGCATTCGCGCAGAGCACCAGATGACGGCAGCGCAACGCGCCGCGCTCGCTCGCCACCAGGACCTCGCCGCCGTCCTGGTAGCCGAGCGCCTGGGTACGCTCGAAGATCGTGACGCCTGCCTGCTCTGCGGCGCGCGCCAGCCCTCGCGTGTACTTGAGCGGATGCAAGTGTCCGCTGCGGGTATCGAGCAGGCCGCCGAGGTAGCGCTCGCTGCGCACGTGGGAGGCGAGCTCGCGCCGATCGAGCAGCTGCACCGAGGGGTAATCGTATTCCCCGCGCAGCTCCTCCGACCATTCGGCGAGCTCCCCGAGATGACGCGGCTTGGTCGCGACATGCACATGGTTCGGCTTGTAGTCGCACTCGATCTTGTGGCTGCGGATGAGTGCTTGTGTGAGATCGAGCGCCTCGACCGACATGTCGAACAAACGGCGCGCGTCCTCGCGCCCCACCTGGGCAACGAGCGCCTTCTGAGCGGTGGCGAGCCCGAAAATGGTTTGACCGCCGCTGCGGCCCGAGGCGCCATAACCGACGGTGTTCGCCTCGAGCAGGGCCACCTTGTAGCCGCGTTGCGCCAGATGCAGCGCCGCCGAGCAGCCGGCGAGTCCGCCGCCGATCACACCGACGTCGGCCCGCACCTCGCCCAGCAGCGGCTCGCGTCGCAGCGCTTCCTCGGGCGGGCTGGAGGCGGCGTAATAGGAGGGAGCGGGAGGCTGATTCAGGCGCACGGGAGGTACTTCGCGGGCTGGGTGTTTAAGATTTTATGGCTATTGACAGGATGAGGCACCTATGAGCCTGGCACGTATTTGGCCGCCATGACCAGCTTGACGCGACGCATCATACGCGGCTAAGTGCTGGAAATGCTTAAATCTTCGCGAGTTTCTGGCGGCCGTCCGGGACGACTCGACGCTGGTATGGTGTAATACAGTCGTTAAGAAAGCCTAGTTGTCTTCCTAGGCGTTAAATATTTTAAACATGTCTCGCGTGTCCGTCATCGGAATTCCTGCCGATCGCCGGCTGTGTGGTAACCATTACTTTCACATGGTCGGTGAGAAGTACATCGAGGCCATCGCCGCCGGTGCCGGGGCGCTGCCGGTGCTGATTCCGGCGCTCGGCTCCGAGCTCGATCTGGCGGGACTGCTCGATGCATGCGATGGGCTGCTGCTCACGGGCAGCGCCTCGAATGTCGAACCACACCACTATGGAGGCCCGGCGAGCGCGCCGGGAACGCTACATGATCCTAGTCGGGATGCTACGACGCTTCCGCTGATACCGCGCGCGATCGCGGCCGGCTTGCCGGTGCTCGCGATCTGCCGCGGATTCCAAGAGATGAACGTCGCCTATGGCGGCACCTTGCATCAACGCCTGCACGAGATCGGAGGCTTCTCCGACCATCGCGAGGACGAGTCGATGCCGCTCGAGGTGCAATACGGACCTGCTCACGAGGTCCTGCTGGAGCCCGGAGGAATGCTGCGACAGATCGCCGGCCGGGACCGGCTGCACGTCAACTCACTGCATTGGCAGGGGGTGGACGCGCTCGGCCAGGACCTCGTGGTCGAGGCTCGCGCGCCGGATGGCGTCATCGAGGCATTCCGGGTCGCCGACGCGCCGGGGTTCGCCCTTGCGCTGCAGTGGCATCCGGAATGGCAGTTCGAGCAGAACCCGTTTTCCCGCGCGCTGTTTGCCGCGTTCGGCGAGGCCAGCCGGCGGCGCGCCGCAGGCACAAGGTGAGTTTATGTCAAGTACCATTCAGCAGTTCCTGAAAGAGCACGGCATCTCGGAAGTCGAGGCGATCATTCCCGACATGGCGGGCGTGGCGCGCGGCAAGCTCATGCCGGCCGAGAAGTTCGCGGAAGAGGAGGGCATGCGCTTGCCCGAGGCGATCTTCCTGCAGACGGTCACCGGCGATTACCCGGACGACCAGAGCGCGATGAACCCGTCGGACATCGACATCGTTCTCAAGGCCGACCCGCAGACGGTGCGGGTCGTTCCCTGGGCGGCCGAGCCAACCGCCCAGGTCATCCACGATTGCTTCTACGGCGACGGCCGTCCGGTGACCATGTCGCCGCGCTACGTGCTGCGACGAGTGCTCGAGCTGTACGAGGCTCACGGCTGGGAGCCGGTGGTGGCGCCCGAGCTCGAGTTCTTCCTGGTCGAGCCGAACATCGACTCCGACTATCCCCTGAAGCCGCCCGTAGGCCGGTCCGGGCGGCCCGAGATCGGCCGCCAGGCCTACAGCATCGCGGCGGTCAACGAGTTCGATCCGCTGTTCGACGACATGTACTCGTTCTGCGAGGCGCAGGACATCGAGATCGACACGCTGATCCACGAATCGGGCGCCGCGCAGATGGAGATCAATCTCCTGCATGGCTATCCGATGGCGCTCGCCGATCAGGCGTTTCTGTTCAAGCGCACGGCGCGCGAGGCCGCCATGCGCCACAAGATGTACGCGACATTCATGGCCAAGCCCATGGCGAAGGAGCCGGGCAGCGCCATGCACTTGCATCAGAGCGTCGTCGATGCACGCACGCGCAAGAACATCTTCTCGAATGCCGACGGCTCGCCCTCGGCGCTGTTCTTCGGTCACATCGCGGGCCTGCAGAAATACCTGCCGGGCGCGATGTCGCTGTTCGCGCCGAACGTGAACAGCTATCGACGCATCAGCCGCTACTCGTCGGCGCCGATCAACGTGCACTGGGGCTACGACAATCGCACCGCGGGCCTGAGGGTTCCGATGTCGGGTGCCGAGGCGCGGCGCGTCGAGAACCGCGTGGGCGGCGCGGACGCCAATCCTTACCTCGCCATCGCCGCCTCGCTTGCCTGCGGCTATCTCGGCATGGTGGAAGGAATGAAGCCGTCGGAGCCGATCTCGGGCAGCGCCTACGATCTCGCCATCGCCCTGCCGCGCACCCTCGCCGAGGCACTGCGGCTGCTGCGCGAGTCGAAGCCGCTGGTGGATGTGTTCGGCGACCGCTTCGTGCTCGCCTATACCGCGGTCAAGGAGGCCGAGTACGAGACGTTCGCGCAGGTGATCAGCTCCTGGGAGCGCGAGCACCTGTTGCTCAACGTTTGAAGGGCGCGCCCGGGCGTCCCTCGACCGCTGTCCGGAGCGAGCGCGCCATGCGGGCGCGCGCTTCGCTCTGTCCCCCGGCCCTCCGCTGCGCTATAACTAGCGCTCCTAGAACCAAGGGGACGCACCGGATGGCGAGATTCGCGCTCGTGACACGGCGGAGGGCGCTGTGCACGCTTGTTTTGTTGCCGCTGTTGAGCGCTTGCGGCGGGGACGCGGGACAGGGCCGCCCGGGACAGGGCCGCCCGGCACAGAGCCCCCCGGGACAGGGCCGCCCGGAACAGGGTGCGCCCGGCGCCGAGCAGCCGGCCGCCCAGGACAAGGTGCTGAATCTCTTCATCTGGTCGGACTATCTCGCGCCCAACAGCCTGTCCGATTTCGAGAAGGAAACCGGCATCAAGGTCAACGCGGCGTACTACGACTCCAACGAGACGCTCGAGACTAAGCTGCTCGCCGGCGCGAGCGGCTACGACATCGTGGTGCCGACATCCGCCTTCTTCGAGCGCCAGATCAAGGCCGGCGTCTACCTGACGCTCGACAGGTCCAAGCTTCCCAATATCAAGAACATGGATCCCTCGCTCATGGCGCTGGTCGCGCGGCACGATCCCGACAACGCCCACGGCGTCATCTACATGTGGGGCACCAACGGCATCGGCTACAACGAGAAGATGGTGAAGGCGCTGATGCCGGACGCGCCGCTCGACAGCTGGCGGCTCATCTTCGATCCCGCGGTGGCATCGAAGGTCGCGAAATGCGGCATCAGCGTGCTCGACACGCCGGCCGACATGGTGCGCCTCGCGCTCAGCTATCTCGGCCGCGATCCGAACTCCGACAAGCCGGAGGACATCGCCGCGGTCGAGGACATGCTGCTCAAGATCCGGCCCTACGTTCGCAACATCAATTCCTCCGAGTACATCGAAGCGCTCGCGAATGGCGACCTGTGCATCGCCGTGGGCTACAACGGCGACGTGCTGCAGGCGCGCGACCGCGCGCACGATGCCAACAAGGGCATCGACATCAAGTACATCGTGCCCAAGGAGGGCTCGATCCTGTGGTTCGATATGCTGGCGATCCCCAAGGATGCGCCCCATCCGGATGCCGCCTATGCCTTCATGAACCACATGATGGATCCCAAGGCCGTGGCCGAGGTCACGAACTTCAAGCGTTTCGCCAACGCGAACCTCGCGGCGCAACCGTACGTGCTGGATGCGGTCAAGAACGATCCGGCCATCTATCCCCCGCCCGAGGTGCGGCAGAGGCTCAAGATTCAGCTCGCCGACTCGCCGGAGGAGACCCGCGTGATCACCCGCCTCTGGCAAAAGTTCAAGACGGGTCAATAGCGGATGGCCAACTCAGGTGAGGCGGTCAAGGCCGCGCCGTGGCGTGATCCGCGCGCGCGTCCCTATGTCGAGATCGAGCGGGTCACCAAGGCGTTCGGCGACTTCAAGGCGGTCGACGACGTCAGCCTCAACATCTACAAGGGCGAGATCTTCTGCTTGCTCGGCGCCTCGGGATGCGGCAAGACGACGCTGTTGCGCATGCTGGGCGGCTTCGAGACTCCCACATCGGGGCGAATCTTGATCGACGGCGAGGACATGACCGGCGTGCCACCCTACGAGCGGCCGGTGAACATGATGTTCCAGTCGTACGCGCTGTTCCCGCACATGAACGTCGAGCAGAACGTCGCCTTCGGGCTCAAGCAGGATCGCGTGCCGAGGGCCGAGATCGCCGAGCGCGTCGCCACCATGCTCGAGCTGGTCAAGCTCGGCGGCTTCGCCAAGCGCAAGCCGCATCAGCTGTCGGGCGGCCAGCGCCAGCGCGTGGCGCTCGCGCGCTCGCTGGTGAAGCGGCCGAAGGTCCTGCTGCTCGACGAGCCCCTGGGCGCGCTCGACAAGAAGTTGCGGGAGCACACGCAGTTCGAGCTCATGGCGCTGCAGGACAAGCTCGGCGTCACGTTTCTGGTGGTCACTCACGATCAGGAAGAGGCGATGACGCTGGCGAGCCGCATCGGCGTCATGGACCACGGCGAGATCGTCCAGGCCGGGACGCCGTCGGAGATCTACGAATTCCCGCAGTCGAAATTCGTCGCCGACTTCGTCGGCTCGGTGAATATATTCGAGGGCAAACTGCTCGAGGACGAGCCCGAGTACGTGCGCATCGGCTCCGAAGAGCTCGGCGGCACCATCCATGTGAGCCACGGCATCAGCGCGGCGCCCGAGGCCACGGTCTGGGCGGCGATCCGTCCGGAAAAGATCTTCATGTCGACGGCGCCGCCGGTGAGCAGCGGGCAGGGCAACGACAATCTGGTTCGCGGGGCGGTGCAGGACATCGCCTATCTCGGCGACCTGTCGATCTACCTGGTGAAGCTGCCGACCGGTAAGGTCGTGCGCGTCACGCAGCCCAACACTTCGCGCCACGCCGAGGCGATCACCTGGGAGCAACAGGTATACCTCTCCTGGGACGCGTCGAGCCCCGTGGTCGTGACCCGATGAATCGATGAAATCGCTGCGCGCGCTCTCGCGGATCGGCATCTCCGGCCGCGGCCTGGTGGTGAGCCTGCCCTACCTGTGGCTGCTGCTGTTCTTCGTCGTGCCTTTCGTCATCGTTCTCAAGATCTCCTTCTCGGACATCGATCTCGCGATCCCGCCCTACAAGCCGCTGATCGAATGGGTCGGCAAGAACTCGCTCGCGATCCGGGTCAACTTCAACAACTACGCCTTCCTGTTCACCGATCCGCTCTACATCCACGCGTTCCTGAATTCGATCAAGGTGGCGTTCATCTCCACGCTTCTCTGCCTGCTCATCGGCTATCCGATCGCCTACGGCATCGCGCGCTCCACCGCGACCACGCGCAACGTGCTCTTGCTCATGGTGATGCTGCCTTTCTGGACCTCGCTCCTGCTGCGCGTGTACGCCTGGATCGGCCTCTTGAAGGCGAACGGCGTGATCAACAACATCCTCATGAACTGGCTGCATGTCATTCACGAGCCGCTCACCATGCTGTACACGCCGTTCGCGATGTACGTCGGCATCGTGTACTCCTACCTGCCGTTCATGATCCTGCCGCTCTATGCCAATCTCGAGAAAATGGATTGGCAGCTCCTCGAGGCGGCGGAGGATCTCGGCTGCCGGCCGTGGCAGGCGTTCTACAAGATCACGCTGCCGCTGTCGCGCAACGGCATCCAGGCGGGCTCGATGCTGGTGTTCATCCCGGCGGTCGGCGAGTTCGTGATTCCGGCGCTGCTCGGCGGTCCCAACGCGCTCATGATCGGCAGGGTGCTGTGGGACGAGTTCTTCTCGAATCGTGCCTGGCCGGTGGCGAGCGCGGTCGCCATCCTGCTGCTCATTTTGCTGGTGCCGTTCATGATGTGGTATCAGAACGTGCAGGCGCGCGAATCGGCGGGTGCGCGATGAACTACCGCCGCTCGTATTTCATCTTCACCTGCCTGGTGTTCGGATTCGCGTTCCTGTACGTGCCGATCCTGTCGATGGTGTTCTACTCCTTCAATGCGTCCAAGCTGGTCACGGTGTGGGACAGCGCGAACTCGCCGACGCTCAGGTGGTACGCATCGCTCCTGCACAACGACGAGATCCTGGACGCGGCCTGGATCTCGCTCAAGGTCGCGGTGATCAATGCCTCGGGCTCGGTCATCCTGGGCACCCTCGCGGGATTCGGGCTTGCGCGCTTCACGCAGTTTCGCGGCCGCTTCACCTTGAACGCCATGACCACGGCGCCCCTGGTCATGCCCGAGGTCATCACCGGCCTGTCGCTGCTGCTGTTGTTCGTCGCGCTCGAGCAGTGGATCGGCTGGCCGGCGGGGCGCGGCCTCACCACCATGACCATCGCGCACATGACCTTCTCGATGGCCTACGTCACGGTCGTGGTGCAGTCGCGCATGGCGACCTTCGACACCACGCTGGAGGAGGCGGCCATGGACCTGGGCGCCTTGCCCATCAAGGTGTTCTTCGTCATCACGCTGCCCATCATTTTTCCCGCCATCCTCTCCGGCTGGCTGCTGGCGTTCACGCTGTCGTGGGACGACCTCGTGATCTCGAGCTTCACTTCGGGGCCGGGCTCGAGCACGCTGCCCATGGTGGTGTTCTCGAAGGTGCGGCTCGGCGTGAGCCCGGAGATCAACGTGCTCGCGACCCTCACCATCACCGTGGTTACGATCATGATCGTGGGGGCGGGGTTGTGGATGTCGCGTGCCGCCAAGCTCGAGACCGCCGCGGACTGAATTTTCCGGCGCCTCAAAACTTTTGCGGTAGGAGTCAGTCTTAGGGGCTAGATCGGAATCGGGAGAGTCGGGATGGGTTCACGTTTCTTTGCAATCGGCGCGCTCGCCGTCTACACGGCGGCGGCGGCCTCCTCGGGCGTCTCGCCCGCGCGGCCCAGCGCTTTGCACCCCTTCGTGGCCGCAGGCCACGCGCATCTCGTGGCGGTCGGCAGCCGGAGCGCCGCACAGCGCGCGAGCGCCACCTCCGCGAAGATGGACTCGATACTCTCCGACCTGTCGCGACACGCCGGCCTCGCGCGACCGGCCACCCTGATGGCGGATCTGCATGCCTTGAGCCCGGCGGCACGCTTGCGTCGGACTTCGCCCACGGGCCAGCCGCTGGTGCTGATCGACGCGGTCACGCGCGGCGATCCGCGCGAGCTCGAAGCGGCGCTGGCGTCACTCGGGCTCGAGCACCCCGCCGTCTATTCGAACGACGTCGGGGGGTGGCTGCCGGTGGCGGCGCTCGCGGCCGCGGCGGCGCGCGCCGAGGTCGCCTCGATCCGTGCCGCCATGCCGCGGTCACGCACCGGAGCGGTGACCTCCCAGGGCGATTTCGCGCAGCGCTCGAGCGTGGTGCGCACGAACTACCCGAGCCTCGACGGCAGCGGAATCACCGTCGGCGTGCTGTCCGTCAGTTTCAACTGTTACGCCGCCTACGCCGCTCCCGGGAGCGGCGTGCCGGTGTCCGGCAACCAGGGCTACGCCTCCAATGGGTTCACCGCCGACTACGCGACCGACGTGTCGACGGGCGATCTGCCGGCGGCCGTGAACGTGCTGGAGGAGGCGGACTGCCTCGACTACGGCGCGCCCACCCAGCTGCCGTTCTCGGACGAAGGCCGTGCGATGCTGCAGATCGTCCACGACGTCGCGCCGGGTGCGAGTCTCGCGTTCTATACGGCCGTCGACAGCGAGGCCGATTTCGCCTCCGGTATCGGCAAGCTGGCCGCGGCGGGTGCCAAGGTCATTGCGGACGATGTGGGCTATCCCGACGAGCCTTTCTATCAGGACGGCATCCTCGCCCAGGCGGTGGATGCCGTCGAGGCGCAAGGGGTGGCGTATTTTTCCGCCGCCGGCAACGACGGGACGCTCTCCTACGAGAACACGGCGCCGAGCTTCACCGCGGTGTCGAGCAGCGGAGCGAATTCCGGCGAGCATTTGTTGAACTTCGACCGCACGGGCGCGACCGACAGCACCGCGCTTCCCGTCACGATTCCGCCGATTCCGCCCGGCGACTTCGTGCTGGTGGTGGTCGAGTGGGATCAGCCCTACGTGACCGGTGCGCCGGGAAGTCCCGGCGCAAGCAGCGGCATCGACCTCTGCGTCACGGGCGGCAGCGGCGGCGACATCATCACCGACTACGACGGCAATGCGGTGAGCTGCACCGGACCGAATGCGGTCGGCGCCGATCCGTACCAGATCATGATCATCGCAAATCCGGCCAACGCCTCCGGGAACACCCAGCAGGAGACCGTGAGCATCGTGGTCGGATTGGCCGGCAACTCCAAAGGTACCGTGGTGCCCGGGCGCATCATCGTCTCGGTCGAGGACGATGGATTGGGCAGCACCATCACCTCGTTCGCGACCAACAGCGAAACCATCCAGGGACATCCGGGAGCCGCCGGCGCCGCGGCCGTCGCCGCCGCGTTCTACTTCGATACACCGCAGTGCGGTACCACTCCCGCGACCCTCGAGTCGTTCTCCTCCGCCGGCGGCGCACCGACGCTCTTCGATACCTCGGGCGTGCGACTCGCGGTTCCGCTCGTTCGCCAGAAGCCGGATTTCGTGGGTCCCGACGGCGTCAACAACACGTTCCTCGGATTTACCCTGGCCTCGGCCGGCTACACGGGTTCGAACGGGCTTCTCAGCACCACCATCAGCCAATGCCAGAACGATCCCGGCTATCCGAATTTCTTCGGCACCTCGGCCGCGACGCCGCACGCGGCCGGGATCGCCGCGCTCATGCTGCAGGTCAACGCGGCGCTCACGCCCGCGCAGATCTACGGCTCGCTGCGCTCGAGCGCGCTGCCGATGAGCGGCACGACTCCCAATTTCGAATCGGGTTACGGATTCATCCGGGCGGATGCGGCGCTGGTGGTACCGACGCTCGCCTTGACGGCAGCCACCATCCCGCTCGGAAGCTCCTCGACGCTCACCTGGTCGTCGATCCAGGCGACGAGCTGCACGGCCTCCGGCGCCTGGAGCGGAACGCAGGCGGCCAGCGGCAGCCTGGTGCTGACGCCGAGCGTTGCCGGCACGCAGACCTATACGCTCACCTGTAGCGACGCGTTCGGCAGCTCGGCGGCCGCCTCGACGATCCTGACGACCACGTCGGGAGCTGCGCCGGCCGCGCCGAGCCTGACGCTCGCGGCCGCGTCCATAGCGGTCGGGCAATCGACCACGCTCACCTGGTCCTCGGTCGGCGCGACGAGCTGTACCGCTTCCGGGAGCTGGAGCGGAACGCTGGCCCCGAGCGGTAGCACTCCTCTCAAGCCGACGGCGGTGGGAACCGAGACGTTCACGCTCACTTGCGCCGGACTCGGCGGCACATCGCCGGCGACCTCGGTGGCTCTGGCCGTCACGCCGGCGTTGACGGTGCCTCCGGCACCCACGCTCACCCTGGGCGCGAAGTCCATTGCCGCGCAAACCACGACCACGATTGCCTGGACATCGACGAATGCGAGCTCCTGCACGACCACCGGAAACGCGAATGCCGTGAGCGCCGGATGGGCGAACGGCACCGTCTCGACCAGCGGTACCTTCACCATCACACCCGTCCTCTCCGGCACCTACACCTATTCCATGTCCTGCTCGAATGCCGCGGGCAGCTCGCCCGCGACCACGGCGACGCTGACCGTGACTGCCGCCACGGATGTGGGCGGCGGCGGAGCGATCGATGGACTCAGCTTGGCGGCACTGGGCATGCTCTTCCTGGCGCGCGGCTATGCCGGGCGTCGCCACGCCGGGCGTCGCCACGCCGCGCCCCGCGCGGCCGGCGGGCGGCGCGTCGCTTGAAAGATCAAACCTTCGTCAACCACCCGCCCGAGGTCGAGCTGCCGGCGGACAACCGGCCGCTGGTGGCGCCGATCTATCAGTCGGTGAAGTTCTCGTTCGATGATACGGACGAGACGCTGCGCTATCTGCGCGGCGATCGGCAGGGCTTCTATTATTCCCGTTCCTCCAATCCGACGCTGCGGCAGCTGGAGCTGACGCTTGCGCGGCTGCAGGGTAGGGACGGCTGCCTCCTGGTGGGCTCCGGTGTCGCGGCCGTGTCAGCGGCGTTGCTCTCGCTCTGCAAGCAAGGCGACCACGTCCTTGCCTTCGTCGAGTCCTACGGGCCCACGCGCTATCTGGTGCAGCATGTGCTGGCGCGCTTCGGCGTGGCACACACGCTCCTGTCGATCGAGGATCGCGCCGGCATGGCGCGCACGCTCGCGGAGATTCCGACGCGGCTGGTGCTGTTCGAGAGCCCGACCAATCCGGTCAACAAGATCGCCGACATCGAGGAGCTCACCGCACAGGCGCGCCGCGCTGGGTGTCTCAGCGTCATGGACAACACCTTCGCGGGTTTTCACAACCATGGACGCTTCGACATCGATATCTTTCTTCACAGCCTGACCAAGTACGCCTCCGGACACGGCGATGTGATGGGCGGCGCGATCATCGCGCGCGGCGAATTGATCGAGGCGATGCGCAAGGACGTCGTGTCGCTCGGTCCGACGCTCGATCCGCACGCGGCGTTCCTGATCCAGCGCGGGATGCGCACCTATGTTCTGCGCTACGAGCGACAGTGCGCCAATGCGCTCGAGGTGAGCCGCTTCCTGGAAGCGCATGCGCGCGTGAAGCGGGTCCATTACCCGGGTCTTGCGAGCCACCCCCAACACGAGCTGGCGAGGCGCCAGATGAGCGACTTTGGCGCGGTGGTGAGCTTCGAGCTGGACGGCGGCTACCAGGAGGGAAGCCGCTTCGCCGAGGCTCTTGCCTATTTCTCCATCTCCGCGAGCCTCGGCTCCACCGAATCCCTGGTGATGCCGCCGCGCCTGCTCGGCGGGCAGGAGTACACGCCCGAGCAGCGTGCGGCGTCGCTCATCGATCGCGGGACCGTGCGCCTGTCCATCGGCATCGAGCACATCGACGATCTGATCGCCGACCTCGAGCAGGCGCTCGAGCGCGCATTCACCTGACATAATCCGGGAACGGCTCGCCGGGCCGGGGGCTTCCCGCGCTCCGTGGTGCGTGTCGGGGGAACGTCTTAACACATTTCCATCGATTTTCCTCAAGCATCGGCGCGGCCTGCCGACCTCATGCGTTGGGCCGCAGCATGCAAGAGGTATGTCAGTGAGTCTTGAATCAGCCGTCGTTCTGTCGTCGCTTCCGGGCCAGACGGCACGCGTCCACCTGCAGGATGCGCTGGCGGCTCCGCAGAGCATCGCGCCGCTGCCGCGCGTCTGCGCGCAGCTCGCGGAGCTGACCGCGCAGCAAGTGACCGATTCGGCGCAGCTCGCCCGGCTGATCCAATCCGATCCCGCTCTCGCGGGAGAGATCATGCGCGTCGCGAACTCCTCCGCGATGCGCCCGCGCACCGCCATCGTCTCGCTGCAGCAGGCGGTGTCATGGCTCGGCATAGCCGAAGTGCGCAACATCGCCATGGCGGTGATGCTGCGCGGCGAGGTGTTCAGCGCGCCCGGGCACGAGTCGGAGTCCGAGGAGCTGTGGCGCGAGGCGTGGCTCGGAGGGCTGTGGGCCAAGGAGATCGCGCGCGAACGGCGCAAGCACGTCGAGAGCGCGTTTCTCGCCGCGCTCATGCATCGAGCCGGCGCCGCGCTCGCACTCAAGATCCTGTCGCACTTCGAGGCCGGGCAGCGCAGCGCCATGGACGCGCGCACCTTCATGGATCTGGTGGTGGAATTCGAGCCCTCCTTCGGGCGCATGCTGATGGCGAGCTGGCGCCTGCCCGACGATGTGCAGGATGCCGCCTGCGATTGGCGCAACTATCGCGCGTCCTCGCGCAGCGACCTTGCGGGCACGGTCCATGCGGCGCATCTGCTCGCAACCTACACGCTTCATCCGCAGCTCTTGACCGAGGAGCTGGTGCTCGAGAGCCCGGTCTTCGAGCAGCTCGGGGTTTTCCCCGACGACCGCAAGGCGATGCTCGCCAAGCGCGATCGGGTGCGAAGCCTCGCCGGACTTTGAGCGACCGGCCGTGCAACGCTTCGATTTGATCTGCCTCGGATCCGGCCCCGCCGGCCAGAAGGCGGCCATTCAAGCCGCCAAGGCGGGGTTCCGCGCCGCGGTCGTCGAGCGCGAGCCGCAAGTGGGCGGCGCCTGTCTGCTCTCGGGCACCATCCCGAGCAAGGCGTTGCGCGAGCAAGCCTTGCGCTACCGGCGCATGCGCGGCAGCGCCTCCGCCCTGGCGGTGCAGCTCTCGGGCGATGCGCCGCTGTCGGCCTTGCTCCAGGGCGTCGACCAGGTCATCGCGGCGCAGGACCGCTACCTTCAGGCCCAGCTCGCGCGCAACGGCGTGCAACTCGTCCGCGGCCGCGGCCGCTTCGAGCACGTCGACCGGCTGGCGGTGGAACGCCTCGACGCTACGGGTTGCGTGCTGCAGGCGCCGCGAATCCTGCTCGCGACGGGCTCGCGCCCACGCCACATTGCCGCCATCGAGGTGGATCACGAGCACATCCTCGACAGCGACTCCATCCTGAGCCTGCCGTACATACCGCAGAGCCTCATCGTGCTCGGCAGCGGCGTGATCGCCTGCGAGTACGCTTCGATCTTCGCCGCGCTCGGATGCGCGGTCACCCTGGTCGACAAGGCGCCCGAGCCGCTGGCATTCCTGGACGGCCCTTTGCGTGCGGGGTTTCTCGCGGCGTTCCGCTCGATGGGCGGCGCTTACCGCGCCGCTGCCGAAGTGACGGGCGCGCGCTTCGATGGCTTCTCGCAGGTCGAGGTGACGCTCGCCGGGGGCGATGCTCTGCGAGCGGACATCGTGCTCGCCGCCTTCGGGCGCGTTGCGAACCTCGATGGCATCGGCCTCGACCGGCTCAAGGTCGCCGTCAACGCGCGCGGCCACGTCGAGGTCAACGAGCGCTTCGAGACCAGCATCGCCGGTATCTATGCCGCCGGCGATGCGATCGGGCCGCCGGCGCTGGCCTGCGCGGCCGCGGACCAGGGTCGGCGCGCGGCGCTCGCCGCCTTCGCCCTGCCTCCCCCCGCAGCCACCAGCCTGGTCCCGACCGGGGTGTACACCATCCCGGAGATTGCCTGTGTCGGGCTCACCCAGAGCCAGGCGTCGGCGAAGAAAATGGACGTGGTCGTCGGCCACGCCGACTTCTGCGAGGTGGCCCGCGCGCACATCGCCGGTGAGCCGACGGGCTTCCTCACGCTCATCTGCGAGCGCGGCAGCGCGCGCGTGCTCGGGGTCCAGGCGCTCGGAGAGGGTGCCACGGACCTGGTCCATCTCGGACAGGCGGCAATCGCGAGCGGCGCAACCGCCGAGTTCTTCATCGAGCAGATCTTCAACTTTCCGACCTTGACCGAGGCCTATCGCATCGCCGCGTTCGACGTTGCCAAGCAGCGCGGCGCGAGCGCCGCGAAGCATACGCTGCTCGCGCGCGCGAGCGCGTGAGGCGCTACAGGTTCTTGATCAGGATGTCGCCAAACTCGCTGCACTTGACCTCGGTCGCGCCCTTCATCAGACGCGCGAAATCGTAGGTCACCGTCTTCTGCGCGATGCTCTTGTCCATCGCGCCGATGATGGCGTCGGCGGCCTCCACCCAGCCCATGTAGCGCAGCATCATCTCGCCGGACAGGATCACCGAGCCGGGGTTGACCTTGTCGAGGTTCGCGTACTTGGGCGCCGTGCCGTGCGTGGCCTCGAACACGGCATGACCGGTGAGGTAGTTGATGTTGCCGCCCGGCGCGATGCCGATGCCGCCGACCTGGGCGGCGAGCGCGTCCGACAGATAGTCGCCGTTGAGATTCATGGTCGCGACCACGTCGAACTCCTCTGGTCGCGTGAGCACTTGCTGCAGGGTGATGTCGGCGATCGCGTCCTTGACGATGAGCTTGCCTGCCTGCTTCGCCGCTTCCATCTGGGCGTTCGCCTCCTTCTCCCCGCTGGTGCTCTTGATCCGCTCCCATTGCTCCCAGGTGAACACCTGATTCGGGAATTCGCGCTCCGCCAGCTGGTACGACCAGTTGCGGAACGCGCCTTCGGTGAACTTCATGATGTTGCCCTTGTGCACGATGGTCACGCTCTTGCGCTTGTTGGCGATGGCGTACTCGAGGGCAGCGCGGAACAGCCGCTCGGTCCCCTCCCTGGACACCGGCTTGAGACCGATGCCGGAGCTCGCCGGAAAGCGGATCTTGGCGAACTGCTTGGGAAAGGATTGCTTGAACAGCTCGAGGAATTTCTTCTCGTCGGCCGAGCCCGCCTCGAACTCGATGCCCGCGTAGATGTCCTCGGTGTTCTCACGGAAGATGACCATGTCGACCTTGTCCGGTGCCACGACCGGCGAGGGCACGCCCTTGAACCAGCGCACGGGCCGCAGGCAGACGTACAGGTCGAGGAGCTGGCGCAGGGCGACGTTGAGCGAGCGGATGCCGCCGCCGACGGGTGTGGTGAGCGGTCCCTTGATCGACACGAGATAGTCGCGGCACGCGCTCACGGTCTCGTCGGGGAGCCAGGTGTTGTACGCCTTGTTGGCTTTCTCGCCCGCGAAAACTTCCATCCAGCGTATCCGCCGCCGCGTGCCGTAGGCCTTCTGCACCGCCGCGTCGAACACCCGCACGCTGGCTCGCCAGATATCGGGTCCGGTGCCGTCGCCTTCGATGAACGGAATGATCGGCCGATCGGGCACGCGCAGCTTGCCGCCAGCGATCGTGATCTTCTCGCCGTCGCTCGGTGCCTGGATGTTGACGGGTGTTGCTGGACTCATGCGCGCTCCTCCGGATTTCGCGGCAATGCTAGCATGCGGCCCGGGAGGCCCGCATTGCGTACCCTGAGATCGACACCCGCCCGCGACGGCTTTCGCATGCCCGCCGAGTACCAGCGCCACGGCGGCTGCTGGATGCTCTGGCCGGAGCGCACCGACAACTGGCGCGAGGGCGCGAAGCCCGCGCAAGCGGCCTTCGCCGCCGTGGCCGAGGCCATCGCCCTGGGCGAGCCCGTCACGATGGGCGTTTCGGCGGCCCAGTTCGAGAACGCGCGAGCTCGTCTCTCGCCGCGCGTGCGCGTGGTGGAGATGTCCTGCAACGATGCCTGGATCCGCGACTGCGGACCGACCTTCGTGGTCGATGCCCGCGGCCGGCGCCGCGGCGTCGACTGGACCTTCAACGCCTGGGGCGGGCTCAACGGCGGGTTGTACTTTCCCTGGGATCGCGACGAGGAGGTCGCCCGCAAGGTGCTCGAGATCGAGGGGTCGGATCGGTACCGTGCTTCCTTCGTGCTCGAGGGCGGGGCCATCCATGTCGACGGCCAGGGAACCTGCCTGACCACCGAGGAATGTCTGCTCAATCCCAATCGCAATCCGGGCCTCGACCGCGCGCAGATCGAGCGCCTTCTGCAGCGATACCTCGGCGTGCATACCGTCATCTGGCTCGGTGCCGGCGTGCATCTCGACGAGACCGGCGGGCACATCGATGAGCTCGCGTGCTTCACCAGCCCGGGCCATGTGGCGCTCACCTGGACCGAGGACCGTCGGGATCCGCAATACGCGATCTCGAAGGACGCCCTCGAGCGGCTGCGCAAGGCGCGCGATGCGCGCGGTCGACGGCTCACGGTGCACAAGATTCATCAACCGGGCCCGCTCTACATGACCGCCCAGGAAGCCGCCGGGGTCGACGCACGTGCCGGCACCCGCCCGCGCCGGGCCGGCGACCGGCTGCCCGCCTCCTATATCAACTTCTACATTGCGAACCGATACGTCGTGATGCCTCTGTACGACAAACGGCGCGATGCAGCGGCCCGGCGCGCGCTGCAACGCCTGTTCCCGTCCCGCAGAGTGGTCGGCGTGCCGACGCGCGAGATCCTGCTCGGGGGCGGCAACATCCATTGCATCACCCAGCAAGTCCCTCGGCCAGGAACTTTGCCGCGCGCGCGCTCTCGAAAGCCATTATCCTACGCACCCTTATGAATCCAACTCGCCCACGGAAGCTGTAGTGCCCGCCCGCCTAAGAAAATACGCTCACCGCGCAGTGAGCGCGCTCCTCTGCGTCGCCGCGATCGCCGCGGCTGGCTGTCATGGCCCGCCGAACATCAGCTACTACGGCATCGCCTGGGTCACGATGACCGCCGAGCCCGGCAATTACACCGCGTACATCGTCACGGTCGACTCGGTGACCCTGACACGCAACGACGGGGTCGTGGTGACCGCGGTCGCGACGCCCGAAATCATCGATTTCACGCAGATCCAGAATATCGCGGAGATGTGGAGCTCGGAGGCGGTGCCGACCGGCACCTACGTCTCGGCCTCCATCACGCTCGACTACACGAGCACCTCCGCGGGGGGCAGCTCGGTCATCGCCGTGATGAAGAACGGCGCGCCGGTGAGCGCGACCGTCCTCGACTACACCACGCACGCAGCGGCGACGACCTATACGGTCACGGTGGACTTCGACGCGGCGGAGCAGCCGAATATCACCAATACCTACGCCTCGACCAGCGCGTTGCTCATGAACATCGACATGGACCTGGGCGCCTCGGGCGTCGTCGACATGAGCACCGCGACGCCGACCGTCTATGTCCGGCCGTTCTTGAGCATCGGGCATTTGCCGGCGAATAACCGGCTGATCCGCGTGCGTGGACCGCTCATCAACTCGAGCACCGACGTCCAGACCTACACCGTGGACATCCGGCCGTTCTACGACGAGGCGAATAACATCGGCATGGTCACGCTGTTCAGCCAGCCGAGCACGGTATACACGCTCAACGGCGTTTCCTATCTCGGCAGCGCGGGGCTCGACGCGCTCTCGGTGCTGTCGGCCGGCACCACCATGACCGCCGGCTTCACGACCTTCCAGCCCGATTACAATCCTCTGAACCAGGCCTATGCGGGACGCTTCAATCTGCAGTATGTCGTCGCCGGCAGCACGCTCGAGGATTTCTACACCGAGGGACTGAGCGGCGATGTGATCTCGCGCACGGGCAATACCCTGCTGCTGCGCGGATCGACCCTGTTCGTGAATCCTGCCGATACCTTTTCCTATAACGTGGCCGATGCCCAGGTGCTGCTCGGCCCGGGGACCTTGGTGACCGCCGACGACAATACCAAGCTGACCAAGCTTGATTCGAGCTCGATCGCCGTGGGCCAGCACATCACCGCGCGCGGAATCTACACCCTATCCAGCACCAACGTCGTGATGCTCGATGCCACCGGAACCTCGAACACGAACACGGGGTCGGTGCGGCTGCAGCCGAGTGAGGTTTGGGGGTCGCTCGTGTCCAACGCTGCCGGAAGCTTGGTGATGGACGCGAGCACCATCAACAACTGGCCGGTCTCGGTGTTCGACTTCGCCGGTAACGGGGCAACCACCCCCGTTGCATCGGCGTTCTCGGTGAGCACGGCAGAGGTAGCCCTGCCCGCGGGCACCGCCGTGGGCGACCCCATCTGGGTGAACGGTTACACGTCTCCGTTCGGGACCGCGCCGCCGGATTTCGAGGCCTTCGCGCTCAACAACGAAACGTCGGTCCAGGTGGCCGGCGGGCCGATCGACGGGGGCATCCCCACCGCTGCGGGAGACGGTGGTTGCGGCATCGGCAGCCAGGTGTGCGATCCGGCCGTGCTCCAGGTGGTGTGGAGCACCACGAGCGCCACGACGCAGCCCTTCGAGACGGCGTCGGCAAGCGGGTTCGCGCTGAATCTCGCCAACGCGAGCCTGGCCTCGGCGGTCATCCAGATCGGCCCCGAGAGCATCGAGATGAAGTCGTTGCCCTCGAGCCCGCTGATCGTGCCGACGGCCCTCCCGATCACGCAGCTGTTCTCGCCGCGTTATTGCTGGGGCGTTCCGGCAACCGCCACCACGACGTCCACGGTGACCTCGAGCACGGCGCTCAAGGCCGCCAGCAGCTTCGCGACGTTCATCGACGGGGTCAACAGTACGCTCAGTTCCAGCAGCCCGGCGGCGCAGCTCTCGGCGCGCGGCATCTACGACCGCGCCACCAACACCTTTACTGCGACCAGCATCGACTTCGTGCTCTAAACTGTGTTCCCAAGATGGGGAGCCGCAGCTTAGGAATCGCGTTGCTCTGGGCGCTGGGGGTAGGGGGGCCATGGTGCGCGCCGCTCGGCGCGCAGTCTGCGGGGTCGAGTGCGCCGCAGCTCACGGCATCGAGCACGCCGCAGCCGGCGGGGCCGAGCGCGCCGCCGCCGAGCTCGAGCCGGCCGCGCATCTGCCTGGTTCTCTCGGGCGGCGGAGCCCGCGGCATGGCGCATATCGGGGTGCTCCGGGTTCTCGAGACGCTCAAGGTGCCGATCGATTGCATCGCCGGCACCAGCATGGGCGCGGTGGTCGGCGGCCTCTACGCGAGCGGCATGAGCGCCGCGCAGATCGAATCCACGATGCTCTCGGTCGATTGGCAGGAGGCGTTCCGCGACGCGCCGCCGCGGCGCGACCTCAACTTCCGGCGCAAGCAGGACGACCGTAACTTTCTGGTGCGTCTGCCGCTGGGTCTGAAGCACTATCACATCCTTCTGCCCAAGGGATTCATTCAAGGTCAGAAGCTGCAGCAGACGCTGCGCCAGCTCACGCTGCCGTTCAGCAACGGCACGGACTTCGATCGGCTGCCGACGCCGTTCCGCGCGGTGGCGACCGACCTCACGACCGGCGCTCCGGTGCTGCTCGACAAGGGCGATCTGTCGATCGCGATGCGCGCGAGCATCTCCGCGCCCGGGGTGTTTGCCCCGGTCGATCTCGACGGGCGGCTACTGGTCGACGGCGGTCTGGTGGAGAATCTGCCGATCGACGTCGCGCGCGACATGCGCGCCGACATCCTCATCGTGTCGGATGTGTCCTTTCCGCTGTTGCCGCGCGATCAGCTCAACTCGGCGGTGTCGATCTCCGATCAAATGCTGGCGATCCTGGTGCGCCGCAATGCCGACCGCCAAAAGGCGACGCTTGGATCACGCGACGTGCTCATCGAGCCCTCGCTCGGCAGCTTGCCAGCCACTGATTTCACTCTCGCGGCGAGTGCGATCGCACAGGGCGAGGCCGCGGCACGCCAGGTCGCGCCGCGGCTCGCGGCGCTCGCGGTCAGCGACGGCGCCTATCAGGCCTACGTGGCGCGGCGCGCGACGCGCGAGCCCGGGCTTCCGGTGATCAGGTTCGTGCGCGTCGATCCCGAGTCGCGACGCTATGAGCGCACCATCCTCGCCGAGATGGAGCCGCTCGTGGGCAAGCCGCTCGACCTGGATCAAGTGGGCGCTCGCATCACCGATCTGTACGGCCTCGGCTATTTCGAGACGCTCGATTACACCGTGGTCGAGCAGGGCGAGGGAGCGGACAAGGAATACGGGCTCGAGGTGCGCGCGCGCCGCAAGTCCTGGGGCCCCAACTACGTGCGATTCGGCCTAAATCTCTACTCCGATTTCCAGGGCAACAACCAGTTCAACGCCGCCTCCGAGTTCCTGCTCACCGAGATCGACGATCTGGAGGCGGAGCTGCTCACGCAGGTGCAGATCGGCAGCGACTCGAAGATCACCAGCGAGTTTTATCAGCCGCTCGATGCGCTCGCAAAGTGGTTCGTGGCGCCGGCCGCGCGCATCGAAGCGCGTGATCTGCCGATCTTCGTGAAGAATCTCGAGATCGCCGATTTCCGCGACCGCGAGGCGGAAGCGGACGTCGATTTTGGCCGCAATCTCGGCAACTGGGGTGAGATCCGGGTCGGCTACCACCGCATCAACGGCCTCACCTACGACCGCTTCGGTAATCCGAAGCTGGTCGATCCGCAGTACAACAATGGCGAGTACTTCTTCAAGTTCAGTTACGATCAGCTCGACAATGTGCATTTCCCGCGCAGCGGCCAGACCTTCGATATCCAGTGGGACGGCAACCGCACCAACCTGGGCGCGGACGTCGCCTTCAATCGGGTATCGCTCGACTGGCTGACCGCGACCTCGCGCGGGCGCAACACGCTGTTGCTGTGGACGTCGGCGGGCACCACGCTCGAGAACCGGCTCAAGCCGAGCGACGTGCAGGATTTCTACTCGCTCGGCGGCTTCTTCAATCTGTCGGGCCTCGCGCCGCAATCCTTGCTCGGTCCGAACTATGCGATCGCGCGCGCCATCTATTTTCGCAAGATCAGCCGCGGCGGCGAGGGCTGGTTCGAATTCCCCGCGTACATCGGCGCCTCGTTCGAGCTCGGCAATACCTGGACGCGGCGCAGCGACATCAGTTATGCCTCGGCGCACAAGGACGGATCGATCTTCATCGCCTTCGACACGTTCCTCGGTCCCGTGTACCTGGGCTCGGGGTACGATCAGACCGGGAACGCGGGCTACTATCTGTTTCTCGGCCGCACTTTTTAGGCGCGGGCGCGCGCGATCTACGAGGTCGAAGCGACCCCATCCTTTTAGGGTCAGAGGCCGCGGCTTAGGGTCAGAGGCCGCGGCTCTCGGCGAGCTTCTCCACCTTCTCGAATACCAGCGCCGGCTGATCGCCGATGCGCGAATATTCATGCTTGCGGGACATATCCTCGAGCATGCGGTCGCGCTCCGCCGCGGTGAAGTACCAGTGCGTTCTCTGCCAATCGGTGCCGAGCAGCTTCGCGAACGGATCTCCGCGGCGCAGGCGCACGCGAATGCCGTACGGTTGCGGCAGCACCGGGATGGTGCGCACCATGTTCTGCGAGTTGGCGATTCCCATGACCGGCCGAACGATAGCCGAATCGGGCCGCATGTGCCAGCTGATGGCCGCAAAATCGCGTGCTAGACTCCGCCGCCGTCGCCCGGGCAACCGGGCCCCCAGATCCGCGTCCCAAGGAGTTCGATGGCAGCGTCCTATACAGCCTCCGACATCGAGGTGCTATCCGGCCTGGACCCGGTACGCCGCCGCCCGGGCATGTACACCGATACCACGCGCCCCAACCATCTCGCGCACGAGGTGATCGATAACAGCGTGGATGAAGCGCTTGCCGGGTACTGCGACCACATCGACGTCACGCTCTACAAGGACGGATCGTGCCAGGTGGAGGATGACGGCCGTGGCATGCCGGTCGACATTCATCCCAAGGAGAAGATCAGCGGGGTGGAGCTCATCCTGACCCGCTTGCACGCGGGCGGCAAGTTCAGCGACAAGACCTATCAGCACTCCGGCGGCCTGCACGGCGTCGGCGTGTCGGTGGTGAACGCGCTGTCGAAGAACCTCGAAGTATGGGTGAAGCGCGGCGGCAAGGAATACAACCAGAGCTACGCGGCGGGCAAGCCGCGCGGCAAGCTCGAGGTGGTGGACGAGGTGCCGAAGTCGAAGAGCGGCACGCGCCTGCGCTTCTGGCCCGATCCGAAGTACTTCGACACGGACAAGTTCGCCGTGCCGAGCTTGAAGCAAGTGCTGCGCGCCAAGGCGGTGCTGTGCCCGAATCTGCACGTCTCGCTCGAGAACGAGATCACCGGCGAGCTCGACCGATGGTTCTACACCGGCGGACTGCACGAGTACCTGGCCGAGCAGCTCGGCAAGGGCGAGTGGATGCCCCCCGAGACCTTCTACGGCAAGCGTGACATCGAGGGCGGGACCCTCGAGTGGGCGTTCGCCTGGGTGCTCGCGGGCGAGCGGCGTGTGACCGAAAGCTACGTGAATCTCATTCCGACGACCGAAGGGGGCACGCACGTCAACGGCCTGCGCGCGGGCGCGGCGGATGCGGTGCGCGAGTTCTGCGAGTTCCGCAATCTCGTCCCGCGCGGCCTCAAGCTCACGCCGGACGATGTCTGGGACGAGGTGAGCTTCGTGCTGTCCGTGAAGATGCGCGAGCCGCAATTTGCCGGGCAGACCAAGGAGAAGCTCTCCTCGCGCGAGTCCGCGGGCATCGTGCAAGGCGTGATCAAGGATGCCTTCGCGCTCTGGCTCAATCAGCATCCCGATCAAGGCGAGAAGATCGCCATGACCGCGATTGCCAAGGCGCAGCAGCGGGTCAAGGATGCACAGAAGGTGGAGCGCAAGCGCACCGGCAGCGGAGCGGCGCTGCCGGGCAAGCTCGCCGACTGCGTGAACCAGGATCCGGAGCGCGGCGAGCTGTTCCTGGTCGAGGGCGATTCCGCGGGCGGCTCGGCCAAGCAGGCGCGCGACCGCCTCACGCAGGCGATCTTGCCGCTGCGCGGCAAGATCTTGAACACCTGGGAGTCCGACTCGAGCGAGGTGTTGCAATCCCAGGAGGTGCACAACATCAGCATCGCCCTGGGGGTCGAGCCCTCGGCCACGGATCTGTCCGGCCTGCGCTACCACAAGGTCTGCATCCTGGCGGATGCCGACAGCGACGGCCAGCACATCGCTACCTTGCTGTGCGCGCTGTTCCTGCGGCACTACCGGCCGCTGGTGGCGGCCGGTCACGTGTACGTCTGCATGCCGCCGCTGTTCCGCATCGATGCGGGCAAGGAGGTCAGCTACGCGCTCGACGAGAGGGAGCGTGACAGCGCTTTGAAGCGCTTCGCCGAGCAGAACTCGCGCACCAAGGCGGTGGTGACGCGCTTCAAGGGCCTCGGCGAGATGAGCGCGACCCAGCTGCGCGAGACCACGATGGCGCCGCAGACGCGCCGCCTGGTGCAGCTCACCATCGAGGCCAAGGACAATCCCGACCAGCTGCTCGACATGCTGCTGGCGAAGAAGCGCGCCGGCGACCGTCGCGAGTGGCTCGAGAGCAAGGGCAATCTCGCGCGCGTCTAGCGCCCGGCCGCCATGAAGGACCAACAGCTCAATTTCGAGGGCATCGAGAAGCAGCCGCTCAAGACGTTCGCGGAACGCGCCTACCTCGACTACTCGATGTACGTGATTCTGGACCGCGCGCTGCCGAGCCTGGCCGACGGCCTGAAGCCGGTGCAGCGGCGCATCATCTATGCGATGAGCGAGCTCGGACTCGCGGCCGGATCCAAGCACAAGAAATCGGCGCGCACCGTGGGCGATGTGATCGGCAAGTTCCACCCGCACGGCGATAGCGCCTGCTACGAGGCCATGGTGCACATGGCGCAGGACTTCTCCTACCGCTATCCGATCGTCGATGGCCAGGGCAACTGGGGATCGACCGACGATCCCAAGTCGTTTGCGGCGATGCGCTATACCGAGTCGCGGCTCACGCGCTACGCAGACCTGTTGCTCGAGGAGCTGGGCTCGAGCACGGTCGACTGGGCGCCCAACTTCGACGGCTCGCTGGAGGAGCCGACGCTGCTGCCCGCGCGCGTGCCGAACCTGTTGCTCAACGGCGGATCGGGCATCGCGGTCGGCATGGCGACCGACATCCCGCCGCACAATCTCAGGGAAGTGGTGAACGCATGCGTGGCGCTGCTCGATGACCCCGAGCTCACCACGCGCAAGCTCATGGCGCACGTCAAGGGACCGGACTTGCCGACCGGCGCCGAGATCGTCTCGCCGCGCTCGGACCTCGTCGAGATGTACGACAGCGGCAGCGGCAGCTTCAAGGCGCGCGCCACCTACGAGATCGAGGACGGCGAGATCGTCATCGATGCGCTGCCGTTCCAGGTGTCGGGCAGCAGGGTGCTCGAGCAGATCGAGGCCTTGAAGCAGCAGAAGAAGCTGCCGATGGTGGATTTCACGCGCGACGAGTCCGACCACGAGAATCCCACGCGCCTGGTGATCGTGCCGAAGTCGAGCCGCGTCGACGTGGTCGAGCTCATGAACCACCTGTTCGCCTCGACCGACCTCGAGCGCAACTACCGCGTGAATCTCAACGTCATCAGCCTCGACGGGCGCCCGCGGGTCATGGGCCTCAAGGCGTTGTTGCTCGAGTGGCTGGAGTTCCGCAAGGCCACGGTGACGCGCCGCCTCAAGTACCGCCACGAGAAGGTGAGCGCGCGCCTGCACATCCTCGACGGCTTGTTGATCGCGTATCTCAACCTCGACGAGGTGATCCGCATCGTGCGCCGCGAGGACGAGCCGAAGCCGGTGTTGATCAAGCGCTTCAAGCTCACCGACGAGCAGGCCGAGGCGATCCTCGAGACCAAGCTGCGCCATCTCGCGCGCCTCGAGGAGATGAAGATCCGCGAGGAGCAGAAAAAGCTCTCCGAGGAGCGCGAGGAGATCGACCGGATCCTCAAGAGCAAGGCGCGCCTCACCAAGCTGGTGCGCGAGGAGCTCTTGCAGGACGCCGAGGAATACGGCGATGCGCGCCGCACCAAGCTGGTGGAGCGCGAGGCGGCGCAGGCCATTGCCGCGGTCGATCTCATCGCGAGCGAGCCGACCACGGTGGTGCTGTCGCGCCTCGGGTGGGTGCGCGCCGCCAAGGGCCACGACATCGACTCGCGCGCGCTCGCTTACAAGAGCGGAGACGAGTTCCAGGCCGCCGCCAAGGGGCGCAATCTGCAGCAGGCGGTGTTCATCGATTCCACCGGCCGGGCGTACAGCCTCGACGCGCACCAGCTGCCGGCGGCGCGCGGCTACGGCGAGCCCCTGTCCGGCCGGCTCGATCCTCCGGATGGGGCCACCTTCGCCGCGGTGCTGATCGGCGAGCCCGACGATCTGTGGCTGCTCGCGAGCGATGCCGGCTACGGCTTCAAGGCGCGCCTCAAGGAGCTGTACTCGCGCAACAAGAAGGGCAAATCGGTGCTCAAGGTACCGGACAACGCCAAGGTGCTGCCGGCGCAGCCGATCGCGAGCGAGGCGGCGCTCGCCGTGCTGGTCAACAACGACGGCGAGGTGCTGGCCCTGCCCGTGGCGCAGATCGAGGAAATGACCGCGGGCAAGGGTCAGAACCTCTACGGCATCCCGGGCAAGAAATCCGCGGAGCGCGACGAATACCTGGTGGTCACGGCGGTGGTGGCTCCCGGCGAGGTGCTCACCGTCTACAGCGGCAACAGCGCGCCGATGAAGCTCAAGTTCGAGGAGCTGGCGCGCTTCGAGGACCGCAAGGGCCAGCGCCGCCAGCGCTTCTCGCGCGCCTACAAGCAGATCGACCGGCTCGAGGTGTCGCCCGCGGGCTGAGCGGGGCGCGCCGTCTAGCGCTCGCCCGACATCGTCACATCCTCGGGCGCGTTGACGAAGTAACCCTGGATGAACTCGATGCCGAGCTGCCACAGCACGGCCATCGTGTTGGCATCCTCGACGCGCTCGGCCACGGTCTCGATGCCCTTGCGCTTGGCGGCCTCGACCAGCCCCTTGACGCGCTGCTGCTGCAGCTGGTTGGTCGACAGGCCCTGCATCAGGGACCCGTCGATCTTGATGAAATTCATGCCGATGCTCGCCAGGAGCTTCAACGGGTCGCGGCCGGTGCCGAAGTGCTCGAGCGCGAAGCGGAAGCCGAGCTTGCGCATGTTCTCCGAGAGCTCCGTGGTCTGGCGCACGTATTGCGTCGCGAGCTCCTCGGTCACCTGGATGCACAGGCGCTTGGCCTCGATCTTGAGCGAGCGCAGCTGCGTCTCGAGCCAGCCGATCAGGCTCTTGTCGAGCATCGTGTCCTTGGAGACGCGCACGAAGATGCATGCCGCCTTGCGGTTCGCCGCGAACGACATCGAGGCGCCGATCACCCAGCGGTCGATGTTCTTCATGAGATCGTTGCGCTCGGCGGCGGCGATGAACTCCGCCGGCAGCACCTCGTTGCCCTGCTCATCGAGCATGCGCACCAGCACGTCGAACATGCCCTTGTCCTCGCCCAGCAGGCTCGCGATCGGCTGCTGCACCAGCCGGAAGCGGTTCTCCATGAGCGCGCTCTTGATGTGCTTGACCCAGATCTTGTCATAGGCCTGTACGCGCGTATCGGTGTCGGACTTGTCGATGGCGTACATCTGGTTGCCGCCGAGCTCGCGGCCGCGGCGCTGGGCATTGACCGCATCGGTGATGGCGGCCGGGACGTCCGGGTTGGTCGCGGGCAGAAGGCCCAGGCCCACGGTGACGGTGATCGAGAGATTCTTCTCGCCGAACGTGAAGGTATGGTCGCCCAAGCGCTTCACCACGTTCTCGGCCCAGGTCTCCACGTCGCGCGCCGTGCCGCGCTCGAGCAGGATCAGGAAGCCGTTGCCGGCGAACCGCCCGCACAGGTCGTTGGCCGCGAGCTGCATGCGCAGCACGTCGGCGAGCTGGCCCATGAACTCTTCGCTCGCGAGCACGCCGATCGCATTCTGGACCTCGACGAAGGAGTCGGGTTTCACGAACGCGAACTCGCGCACGCCGCCCTTCATCGGGTGCGCGCAGCGCGCGTGCAGCGCCTCCACCAGGTAGCGTTGTTGCAGGAATCCGGTGGTGGCGTCGTTCTTGACCGCGTCCGCGAGCTGCAGCTCCAGGTCGTGATCCTTCTTCCGGTTGGCCGGTATGCTGATGCGCGTCGCCGGCTCGTTCTCGTAATCGGCCTTGGTGAGCGTGAGCTCGAGCGGCAGGGTCGAGCCGTCGGAGAGCAGCGCCTGGACCCTGAGCACGTGGTCGGTCCACTTGCCTTGCAGGCACGCGACCAGCGCGCCCTTGAGCGCGGCATGGGTCTCCTGCTCGAACAGGTCCATGAGCGGCATGCCGGTCAGGGCGTCGTCGCCCGAATAGCCGAACAGCTCGAGCCAGGCCTTGTTGGCATCGACGATGATGCCCTCCTGCACGTGGGTGATCGCGTCGGCCGAGCCTTCCAGGAACTTCTGCAGCTGCTCGCGGTACTCGCGCGCCGAGGAAAGAGTCGAGGACAGGGCACGCTCGAGCCGGTGCGTGCGCAGCTCGCGCGTGACGACCGATTGCAGGCGGCCGCGGTTGCCGAGGCTCACCGCATCCTGCGCACCCACGCGCATGGCTTCCGCGATCGCCCCCTCGTCGACCTGCTCGCGCACCACCAGCACCGGCATCTCCGGCGAGGTCTGTTGCTTGATCTTGATGATCGAGGCGAGGTCGATGTTGAGCTCATCGATGAAGGTGATGAGCATCTCCGGATTGAGCTGAGTGATCGCATCGGACAGGTCGCGGGCGTCCGGCAACCAGGTGCAATGCACCGGGTGGCCCGCCTTTCGCAGCGTGCTGTTGATTGCCTCGACGTGGTCCTGCGACCGCGTCATGACGATCATCGGAACTGCGCCCTGTTCGCTCACTCTTGCCATTACCTCGCGAAGTGCGGCGTGAGTGTAACACCAGCTCCCGGCCCGTATCGGTGCGGCGCCCGGCCAAAACCCTGATTTGAGACGTAATTGGCTTAAGGTCGGGGTTCTCGCTATGATACGCGCCCTTCAAATTCGAGACTGCCGATGGCGAGCTACAGCACCAACGAATTCAAGTCCGGACTCAAGATCCTGATCGACGGAGATCCGTACACGATCGTCGAGAACGAGATGGTGAAGCCGGGAAAGGGCCAGGCATTCAACCGCGTTCGCGTGCGCAACCTCAAGACCGGGCGCACCATCGAGCGCACCTGGAAGTCGGGCGACTCCGTCGAGGCCGCCGACGTCGTCGACACCGACATGCAGTACCTGTACAGCGACGGCGAGTTCTTCCATTTCATGGTGCCTGATACGTTCGAGCAGGTCGCGGCCTCCAAGCAGTCGGTGGGCGAGAGCGCGCAATGGCTCAAGGACGGCACGGTGTGCATCGTCACGCTCTGGAACGGCGTGCCGCTGCAAGTCGTCCCGCCGGCGCACATGGAGCTCAAGGTGATCGAGACCGACCCGGGCGTGCGCGGCGATACCGCGACCGGCGGATCCAAGCCGGCCAAGCTCGAGACCGGCGCGACGGTGCGGGTACCGCTCTTCATCAACGAGGGCGAGATCGTACGCATCGATACGCGCACCGGCGAGTACCTGTCGCGCGGCAAGGGCTGACTGCCGCTCCATCCCGCGAGCGGCTCGACGCGTGCGCCTCCGGCGCGCTCGATCGGGCTCAGGCGCGCTCGATCGGAATGGCCAGCGCCGCGGCCAGTCGGTCGGCACCGAGCGCCAGGGCGATGAGCCGGTCGAAGCCGAGCGCGACGCCCGCGCAGTCCGGCAGACCCGAATCGAGCGCGGCCAGCAGCCGCTCATCCAGCGGAGGCTCGCTCTGTCCGCGCTCGCGTCGCGTCGCGAGATCGCGCACGAAGCGCGCCCGTTGCTCGCGGGCATCGGCCAGCTCGTGAAAGCCGTTGGCGAGCTCGATGCCGTCGAGATACAGCTCGAAGCGCGCCGCGACCGGCGGTGAGCCGGATTTGAGCCGGGCGAGCGAGGCCTGCGAGGCGGGGTAGTCGCACACGAAGCACGGCCGATCGCGCCCGAGCCTGGGTCCCACGACGAGTCCCATCAACAGGTCGAGCCGCGCGTCCCGATCGAGCGCCGCGCTCACGGCCACGCCGTGGCGCTCTGCGGCGCGCTCGAGCTCGGCGTCGCTCGCGGCATGCGGGTCGACACCCGCATGCCGGGCGAGCGCCTCGGCGTAGCTCAGGCGCTCGGCGGGCCCGATGGCGCGCTCGGGCGCGAGCAGCTCGCGCAGCAGCGCTTCGACCTCGCTCATGAGCGCCGCATCGTCGAACCCCAGCCGATACCACTCGAGCAGCGTGAACTCGGGGTTGTGCCAGCGGCCGCGCTCTCCGTCCCGGAACACCTTGCAGAGCTGATAGATGTCGCCGCTCCCCGCGGCGAGCAGCCGCTTCATCGCAAATTCCGGGGAGGTGCTCAGAAAGCATTGGCCCTCGAGGCCGCGCACCCGGGTCGCGAGCGATTCGATCTGCGGGTCGGTCACCGCGGCGGCGCTCAGGATCGGAGTCTCGACCTCGAGTACGCCGCGGGCCTCGAAGAAGGCGCGCGTGCGCGCCAGCAGTCGCGCGCGCTTCGCGAGCGCGGGCCGATCGGCCGTCGGCCGCCACGCCAGCGCGCACGCCGCGTTTGCGGCATCGCTCATCGGGCACTCCCGAGACACTCGCCGAGCCGTACGGTCGCGCCGCGACCCAAGCCGGGACGCCAGGTGGCATGGCGCGGCTCGAGCAACAGGATCACGGTCGAGCCCATGTTGAAGCGGCCGAGCTCCGCGCCCTTGGCGAGCACCGTCGCAGCAGCGGGAATGCGCGCGACCACCCGGCGCGCCGCGGGGGTCACCTCGCCGGCCCACACGGTGGCGATGCTGCCCACGTTGAGTGCACCCACCAGAATCACGGCAAACTGCCCGCAGCCGCTCTCGAACAAGGTCAACACCCGCTCGTTGCGCGCGAACAGCCCGGGCACCCGCTGCGCGGCCGCCTCATTCACGCTGAACAGGCGCCCCGGCACGTACACCGTGTCGAGCAGCCGTCCCGCGAGCGGCATGTGGATGCGATGATAGTTGTAGGGGGCGAGATAGATGGTCGCGAACGAGCCGCCGCTGAAGCGCGCCGCCCAAGGTTGCGCGGCGAGCAGCTCACTCAAGGTGAAGTGCCGCCCTTTGGCCTGGATGAGCGTTTCACCCTCGATCGTGCCGCATTCGCTCACGGTTCCATCGACCGGGCAGGCAATGTCGCCGGCCCCGTCACTGATCGAGCGCGCGCCCGGCTTGAGCGCGCGCGTGAAGAACTCGTTGAAGGTCGCGTAGCGCAGCGGGTCGGTTTCGGCCGCCTCGCTCATGTCGACCGCGAACAGCTTGAGAAAGCCGCGGATCAAGAGGTTCTTGAACCAGCGTGCGCGCACCCGCGTCGCGCGCAGCACCAATCGCGACAGGGCGTGCTGAGGAAGCGCGTGCTGCAGGCAGACGAACAGCCCCGCATGCCACGCGCCGCCCGGGCGCGTCGCGCGCCGGCGATCGTCCGGCGCCGCGGCGCTCATCCGCCGGCAGCCGCGATGCGCTCGATGTCGGTCGTGAGTGCGCTCGCGCTGAACGGGCCGGTGAGCACCGCCTGAAGCTTGGCGGCAGGGCTCACGACGAAGATCGCGCCGGAATGATCCACGCTGTAGCCGCCGCCCGGCTGGGGAGTGAGCACCACGGCGACTCCCAGCTTCGCGGCGAAAGCCTCGACGGTCTTCTGATCCTGCGCCGTCACGCCCAGGAATTCGGGGTCGAAGTAGGGCACGTACCTGGCGAGCTGCGCCGGCGTGTCGCGCTGCGCATCCACCGACACGAATACGACCCGCGGGTGCACGGCCGCATGAGCGTTGAGCAGGCGCTTTTCCATGGCCGCGAGCGTGGTGAGCGTGGTCGGGCAGAAATCCGGGCAGTTGGTGTAGCCGAAGAAGACGAGCGACCAGTGTCCCTTGAGCCGCTCCGGCCCGAAAGCGCGGCCGGTCTGATCGATCAGGCTAAAATCCGGCAGCGGCCGAGCAGGCGCCATGTAGGTGCCGGTGAGCAGATCCACGGGCGCCACCGAGTGCCGCCACAGGAGCGCGGCGCCGGTGCCCAGGAGGATGGCGAGGCCGACCAGGGTTGCGAGCAGCAGCCGGAATCGAGGAGTCATGGCGAGATTATCCCACACGGCGGCCGAGAGCGTCGGCGCGGCCATCGAGCGCTGTGCGCGCGCACTCGAGCGTGCGCGCGTACATTTCGGGCACGGCACCGACAACGCGCGCGATGAGGCGGCGGAGCTGGTGTTCCATATCGCGGGACTCGCGCACGCGCTGGGCAGCTGCGCGTACGGCAAGCCGCTCACGGCCCGCCGCCGCGCTCGTATCGATGCGCTGCTCGAGCAGCGCATCTCGCGGCGTATTCCGCTGCCCTACCTCACCCATCGCGCCTTCTTCGCCGGCCTCGAGCTCTACGTCGATGAGCGCGTGCTGGTGCCACGCTCGCCCATCGCCGAGCTGATCCAGAACCGCTTCGCCCCCTGGGCCGGCAGCCGCGTGCGGCGCATCCTCGACCTGGGCACCGGCTC
>Ga0335073_10000399_pt1 | contig 56233 bp, 44 predicted proteins | sample Lox_Sample_22_FD_207093 | JGI IMG/M metagenome (GOLD analysis project Ga0335073, IMG submission 207093) | Soil microbial communities from Loxahatchee National Wildlife Refuge, Florida, United States - Lox_Sample_2.2 | ecosystem: Environmental > Terrestrial > Soil > Wetlands | place: USA... | reverse complement strand
TCCAGCAGAGGAATGTCTCCATCAATAAACAGGTGGGAGCGAGCAGCGTTGATATTGTTTTCAAGAACTACGCCAAGCCAGGCGATCAGATGACCATCGCCTTCGATCCCTCAACCCACAAGATGAGCACCATCAATGTGAACACCTACATGGATGAGCCCAAAGATGTAGTCACCCTGGCGGTGCAGATGGGGAGCCTGAACGACGGTACCAACTATGCGCAGCAGACCGTGCTGAACGCGACTGCCAAGCAGATCCAGGTAACGACCACCAACTCGAATTACGTGAAGATCCAGTAGGGGAGATGCGGTCTACGGCTGCGGCAGGATCGCGGCCGCACCGTCGATCGCATCGCGCTTGACCGCCAGCAGCGCGTCATTGGCCTGGTCCAACGAAAACGACGTCACCTTGGGGCGGAGCTCGATCTCGGCCGCAAGCTTCAGGAAATCGCGCGCGTCATCGCGCGTCATGTTGGCGACGCTGCGAATCTGGCGCTCGCCCCAGAGCAGCGTGTCGTAATCGAACTGCGGCATGCTATCCAGATGGATCGCATTGATCGCGACCACCCCGCCTTTGCGCAAACTGGAGAGCGCAGCCACAACCACATCGCCGCTGGGCGCGAAAGTCACGGCGCGGTCGAGCTCTACCGGCGGCTTGTCAGTTTCCGTTCCCACCCACTTGGCGCCGAGCGACTCCGCCAGCTTGCGGTGCGACTCACCGCGCGTGGCAACGTAGACGTCGCACTTCCAGGCGTGCAGCACCTCGATGGCAAGATGCGCCGACGCGCCAAAGCCGAACAGGCCGACGCGCTCGCCTTTTTGCGTGCCCGCAACGCGCAGACTGCGGAATCCGATGATGCCGGCGCACAACAACGGCGCGGCGTGCAGATCGTCCAGCTCCGGCGGCAACGGAAACACGAAATCGGCACGCGCCAGAGCGTATTCCGCATAACCGCCATTAACGGTATAGCCGGTAAACGTGGGCTCGTCACATAGGTTCTCCATCGCGTGACGGCAATACCAGCAGGTGCCGTCGGTGCCGCCAATCCATGAGACGCCGACGCGCGTGCCAGCAGGCAGCTCCGGCGTGGCGCCGTCAACAATCTCGCCCACTATCTGATGACCGGGAATCACGTGTTCGAAGCGCAGAGGAAGTTCGCCTTCGACAATATGCAGATCGGTGCGGCAGACCCCACAAGCGCGGACCTTGAGCAACACGTGGCTAGGCGTGACCCGCGGCCGGGGCACATCCTCGATTTGCAGCGGACGTTGGCTGATTTGGGCTGGCGCGGACAGAATCGCGGCTTTCATGCGCTTCGTCCCCCGATATCAGGGAGATAGAACGATTCTACAACTCAAGGCAGCGGTCTTGGGGTGCAGCTCTGGATGCCGAGGGTTGCCGTAGGCTTTCGTCTTATCAATAAGACGATCTTACTAGCAAGATTTTCTGCTGAGCTCGGCCGCAAACCGCTGGTGACTTAAGTCGCCTCATCGCTCGCTAGCACCTGGGCCAGCAGTTGCGGATCGACATTGCCCCCACTGACAACCGCAACCGCCTTCTTCGACTCCGGCAATTCCTTCTGATGAAACAGCCACGCGGCGAAGGTCACCGCGCCACTGGGTTCGGCCACGATGCGGGCGTTCATCGCCATCTGCCGCATCGCCGAGCGAATGTCGTTTTCGGTGACGGTGATCATGTCGTCGACGAAACGGCGGATGTGCTGGAAATTGATTGGCCCCACGGATTGCGTGCGTAGCCCATCGGCCAAGGTGCTGGAGACTCGCTCGGCCGCAAGCTCGACGATCTCGCCTTTGCGAAAACTCTGCTGCGCGTCATTGGCCAGCTCCGGTTCAACGCCGACAATCTTCGCCTTCGAGCCGCTCAGCTTCAGCGCGGCTGAGACGCCGCTGATCAGTCCGCCCCCGCCGGTGGGAACCAGCACCAGATCGACCTCCGCACAGTCCCGCAGAATCTCGAGCCCGACCGTCCCCTGGCCGGCGATGATCTGCTCATCGTTGTAGGGAGGGACGATGACGTAGCCGTGCTGCGCCGCGAGTTCCTCCGCCTTGCGCAGGCGCTCGCTGCTCCCCGGGCCGACGGTGACGATGTCGGCTCCCAGTGCAGCCGTGCTCTCAACTTTGAGCCGCGGCGCGTTGCGCGGCATCACGATTACCGCTTTCACGCCAAGCGCGCGCGCCGCATAAGCGACTCCCTGCGCATGATTGCCGCTGGAGTAGGTGATCACGCCGCGCCGCCGTTCGGCCTCCGACAGGGAAGCGATCTTGTTGTATGCTCCCCGGATTTTGAAGGCGCCGATCGGCTGCAGGCTCTCCGGCTTCAACCAGAGTTGCCCGCGTGGAGAATCAACGCGCTCTCCGTTGTTCGCGGCAGGGAAGTAGGGAATCAGCGGCGTGCACACCGCGACGCCGCGAATTCGTTTTTGCGCCTGCCGAATGTTTTCGAGTGTAACCATCATGGTTGGATCAGCAAGGACAACGTAATGGTGCTCCTTCATTGGCAATCCACGCGCCTGCCGGCAAATTCGCCGGCACTTTTCCGCCGCTTGTGTTTTGTGCTTGGCGAATCATCAACGCCATCCAGTGTACAAGCGACAGCTCCTCCCGCAGGCCTGGCTTCGAGCCGAGCTCAACGTGGCTGATCGCGGGCGTGATGAGCGCCTCGACCAGGTATTCGCGCGGAATGTCGCTCTCCAACCACAACGTCTCAGTCGGCGGGATGACGGTGTCGTCCGAGCCGTGCAGCAGCAGCACGGGAACGTACAGAAACCGCAGATGACCGGCGGGAGAAGCCGCTGCCAGCTCCTCACTTCGCTTATCGATCTCCGCCAGAATGGCGGGCGCCAAACTCGCTCGCTGCTTGTGATAGATGTCCTGCATGATCTGCTGGCCAGCGGGGGTCATGGTCTTGGTCATCGCTTCGGAAGCCTTGCCCTGTCCCGAGAGCAGTAGCTTAAGCGCATCGTGTGCGATGGGCGCATCGTGCGGCGAGAAAAAATCCTGCGGCTCGTCATAGATCACGATCAGCGGACCATACTCGTGCGGCGTGAGATGTTCGACCGTGCCGTCGGGACGCATGGCTTCACCGGTGGCGAAGAAGCGAAGCACATGTGCCAGGTCGTAGTATCCGCCGATGGAAGCGACCCAGGCGATCGCCTGTGAATACTGCGGATCGGTCGCCGCCAGCAGCGCAAGTCCGCCGGAAAAGCTGATGGCCAGCACGCCGACCTTGGGCACATTCAGCTCTTGCGTGAAGCTCAACACGGCGGCGCCGATCACATCGGCGGACTCGCCCCGGACGCGATAGTCGGCGATGCCGGGAACCAGCGGTGTCATGACGAAAAAGCCGCTGGCGGCAAGTGATCGCGCGAAGCTCACCAGGCGCGGCTCGTCGATGCCAAGATAGTGCATTCCGTGCACAACCACGATGCCCGGCGCAAAGCCCACGCCGCGCGGCAGGTAAACGCGCGCGGGAATCGACTGGCCGCGAAAAGCGAATGTGGTGTCGTGCACCTCGACCGGATGCACGTCGTAGTTGGCGATCCATCCCTGCGCGTGCGGATCGGAGACGCGCTCCAGCAGCGAGGCGGCGCGCAGATAGTCCTGCGCGACGGGATAGAGCAGAGCGATAACAATCGGGACTGTCAGCAGCAGCCAGGCAAGCAGCCGCGCCTTGCGCGATGGGCTGCGAGGTTGCCAGGGGAGGGTGGTCACACTTCCAAAATCACCGGCATGATAAGCGGGCGGCGTGCGGTGTTCTTGACGATGAAGCGCTTCAGGTCCTGCCGGATCTTCTCCTTGATCATGCCGTAGTCGCCCTTTTCTTCGTCGCTGGAGAGCTCTAGCGTGCTCATGACCGTGCGCCGCGCGCCCTCGACGAAGCCGTCATCGCTCATGCCCGCACCAAAGCCGCGCATCACGATTTCGGGGGAAGTTTCCACCCGCCCGCTCAGCTTGTCGATGGCGATAATCGGCAGCACAATGCCGTCTTCACTCAAGTGTCGGCGGTCGCGAATGACCAGGTCTTCCACCACATCTCCCATGGAGTTGGAGTCGATGCAAACGCGCCCGACATTTACCTTGCCGGCTTTACGCGCGCCCAGCTCGTCGAACTCGAGCACGTCGCCGCTCTCGATCATCATCACCTGCCCGACGGATCCGTGCATTGCAGCCGCCAACTCGGCATGCAGTTTAAGCTGGCGATACTCGCCATGAATCGGAATGAAGTATTGCGGCTTGACCAGGTTGATGATCAGTTTCAGCTCTTCCTGGCTGGCGTGTCCGCTGACGTGCACCGGCGGCGACGACCCGTCTTCGTAGATGACGTGCGCATCGCGGCGAAAGAGATGATCGACGACGCGGAAGATTGCCTTTTCGTTACCGGGAATGATACGCGACGACAAGACGACGGTATCGCCGGGTTGAATGCGAGCATGCTTGTGATTGTCGACCGCGGCGCGCGAGAGCGCCGACATGGGCTCGCCCTGGGTGCCGCTGATGAGCACGCAAACTTTGTCGGGCGCGAAGTCGCGCATCTGCGAAGGATGAATCAGCAGGCCCTCGGGGACATCAATGTAGCCGAGGTCTTGCGCGATCTCGGCCGACTCGATCATGGAGCGGCCGACCAGCGCGACCTTGCGTCCGTTCTCGAAGGCCTGTTCCATGGCCAGCTTTATTCGATGGATGGATGACGAGAAACAGGAGATGAAGAGCCGCCGCTCGGCACGGGCAAAAATCTCCTGAAAGCGCGCGCGGACTGCGCGTTCACTGGGGGTGTAGCCGCGGCGCTCGACATTGGTGGAATCCTGGAACAGCGCCAGCACGCCTTCCTTGCCGTACTCGGCGAAGGCATGAAGATCGAACAAACGATTGTCGGTCGGCGTGGGATCGACCTTGAAGTCGCCGGTATGAACAATGATGCCGTGCGGCGTGTGAATGGCCAGCGCGACGCAATCCACCAGGCTGTGTGTGACCTGAATGGGATTGATGGTGAACGGGCCGACCTTGAAGCGCTCGCCGGGCTTGATTTCGTTGAGCACGGCGTCGTCGAGCAGCGCGTGCTCTTCCAGCTTGCCCTCGACGTAGGCGAGGGTGAACTCGGTGCCGTAGACCGGCACGTTGAGTTCGGACAGAAGCCAGGGCAGTCCGCCGATGTGGTCCTCGTGTCCGTGGGTCAGAATGACGGCGCGAAGATGCGCGCGATTCTCCAGCAGGTAGGTGAGATCGGGAACTACGATGTCCACGCCCAGAAGTTCGGCTTCCGGGAACATCAGGCCGGCATCGATGACGATAATGTCGTCGGCCCAGCGAATGGCCATGCAGTTCATGCCGAATTCGCCGAGTCCGCCGAGAGGAACTATCTGGAGTTTGCCTGCGGGCATCTGCAAGTCTCGATGCTAGCACAGCGGAGCGCGAGCTTCAGGCCCGAGCGAGCCGGCCGCAAAAACAGGGGCAAGTTCCGCTAACCTGCGATTTCTTGCTGATGGCGTACCAGCGAAGAAGCTGCCGGCAGGTCGCGTCCCTCACCGAATCCCAGCACCCAGAATTCGCTACTGCCCAAATCGGTATGACGCAGGACTTGCGACAAATTCTCAACCGGTTCATCGTCGCCGTCGTCGGCCAGCGGGAAGGTACCGAAATGGCCGGCGACGCTCACGCGCGCTCCCAACCGAAGATGGGCATCGACGGCCTGCGCCGGCGGCATGTGCACTTCGCCCATGAACCACTCGGGACGATAAGCCCCGATGGGAAGAATGGCCAGATCGATGTGGGGGAACTGCCGCGCAATCAGCGCGGTCTGCGGGCCGCTGCCGGTGTCGCCCGCAAAGTAGATACATTTGTCGTCGGTTTGGATGACAAAGCCGCACCACAGCCGCCGGTCTCGATCGAAGGGCGTGCGGCCGGAGAAGTGTTGCGCTGGCACGGCGGTAATGCGGAGGTCCGGGCGAGCGGTTGCCTCCTGCCACCAATCCAGTTCGACGACATTCTCGAGGCCGTGCCGCGCCAGCAGCGGCGCGTGATTCAGCCCGGCATAGATGGTGGGGAAGTAGGTGGTCTCGAGGCGCTGTAGGGTGCGCAAGTCCAGATGGTCGTAATGATCGTGGCTGATGAGCACCAGATCGATGTGCGGAAGGTCCTCGAAACGGATTCCCGGCGGGCGAAAGCGGCGCGGTCCGGCCCAGCTTATCGGGCCGGCGCGATAAGACCAGGTTGGATCGGTAAGAATATTGATTTCATTTAGTTGCAGCAGAAACGTCGAGTGATTAACGAAGGTGACGCGAAGTGGCCCGGAGCTGGGTGGCGGCGGCGGACCAGGTGGTGCGTCCAATGCTTCGTGCCACGGGCCGCGCTCGCGCGACACCATCCAGCGAAGCAATGCGCCGAAACCGTTGCGCCGCGGCACCAGATTCCGGAAGCGCACACCGTCAAAATGGGAGGGGAGCGTCTCCATTTCGCCTAGCCCTGCTTCGAAATTGTGAGCCACCGCCAGTTTAAGATGCACCAACCGGCAGAAAGCTACGAGGTTTGCAACTTGCGGCCATTGCCAGCGGTTAATAAACCCGTCACAATCGAAGGAGCGTCGCAAAGTTATCGCTCTGGGCCTGCGCACGGTTGCCCGCGAAGCAAATGCCGATCCTCAAGAACCCAAGCGCCGCCAAGCAATTCTGGACGGCCCCCAACCAGATCACGCTGCTGCGGCTGATCTTCATTCCCTTCGTCATCATCGCCGTCTTCGATGCGCACTGGCGATGGGCGCTGGCCCTGCTGATCATCGCCGCCCTGAGCGACGCGCTCGACGGGCTGCTGGCGCGCGCTTTACATCAGCAAACGCTGCTGGGGCAATACCTGGATCCGATTGCAGACAAGTTCCTGCTGAGCTCGTTGTTTCTGGTGCTTTCGTTCGTCAAGAAAATTCCCTGGCGATACACCGTGCTGGTTTTCAGCCGCGACCTCTGCATTGTGGCCACCGCGGTCGTGCTGTACGCAACGGTAGGTTTTCGCGACTTTCGTCCCAGCATCTTCGGGAAGATCAACACCGCTTGCCAGATCGCGACCATCTATTCTGTGGTACTGGCGCAAGTGGTAGATGCGCACTGGCTGAAGTTGGTGGTGAGATGGTTGCTGTATGCGACGTTTACCTTCACCACCGTCTCCGGCGTGCATTACGTTCTCCTCACGGGCCACCGTCTGCGCAAGGAGCAACCGAAGACAGTGGTGACGTGAAGGCCCGGAGCAAGTTCATGGTAGTTGAGGCCGATCGGAGCGAGTAGGAGGCCGTCCTGAGTTCTCACTGCGGCCCGCCTCGGGCATGGTTGCGAATTGGAGAGCAGGGGCAGCGTCGCAACAATAGTGATAACCCTGGTCCCTAATCCCCAATCCCTGGTCTTAGGATCCCCATACGGTCGTGACCATTGATCGCAATCATCGCCTGCAGGTAATCTTCGCATTTGCGCTGGTCTACGCCTTCTGGGGCTCGACCTATCTGGCCATCGGCATCGCCGACGAAGAGCACCTGCCGCCGGCGGTGATGTGCGCCATCCGCTTCACGATTGCGGGCCCGCTGATGCTGGCGGCTTGCGCGGCGACGGGGCGAAAGATCCGCGTCCGGTGGGAAGAAGCTCTTCGCCTTGCGGCCATCGGCTGTTTGCTGCTGGTGGGCGGCAACTTCGGACTGGCCTGGGCCGAACAATGGGTGCCGACCGGCTTTGCCGCGCTCATCATCGCCGTCACTCCCATCTGGTTCCTATTGCTGGAGAGGTTTGTTTTTCGAGGCGACCGGCTGTCCTCGCGAGGCCTGATCGGGGTAGCGCTGGGAATCGCGGGAATCGCGGTTTTGTTCTGGCCCAAGTTCGAGCATCGCGCGGTATTGGGCATCATGCCGCTGGTCGGGGCCTCCACCTTGCTGTTCTCGTCGTTCAGTTGGTCGGTCGGCTCGGTGCTGTCGCGCAAGTGGCAGATGAAAGTCGATCCGTTTAGTGCCACCGGGTGGGAGATGCTGTTTGCGGCCATCGGCAATGCGATCGTGGCCGTGGGCAGCGGCGAGTACCATCACATCGTGATCACCGGCCGCAGCATGGCGGCGGTACTCTACCTCGTCGTCTTCGGATCATGGGTCGGCTACAGCGCCTATATCTGGCTGCTCAAGCACGTTCCCACGCCGAAGGTCGCGACCTACGCCTACGTCAATCCGCTGGTGGCTGTCTTTCTTGGCTGGATGCTCCATGGCGAGCGGCTGGACGCGTTCATCCTGGGGGGCGCCGCGGTGATTGTTGCGGGAGTAGCGCTGGTGACCACGGCGAAGGTGCACGTGGGCCGCGCCGAGGAGGTGAGCACGTTGCCAGAGTTGGAGTCGGAAGTGTAACGGTCGGAGTTTATCTGTGCGGATGGCGGTCTTCGCTCTCGTCCTCCCATTCGAGAAATGCGCGAAAGGCGGCGCCGCGATGGCTGTAGCGCGCCTTCTCTTCGGCGGTGAGTTCGGCGAAAGTCCTGCCGATCTCGGGAAAATAGAAAAGCGGATCGTAGCCGAAGCCGTTTGATCCTCGCGGCTCGCGCAGGATGGTGCCTTCGGCCCGGCCATGAAATGTTGCCAGCGTGTGGCCGTTGCGGGCAGCAGCAATCACGCAGACGAAGCGGCCGGTGCGGAATTCGTCCGGCACCTCATGCAGCTCGCGCACCAGGCGCGCGTTGTTGGCCTCGTCGTCGGAGTTGCCGGAGTGCTCGGTCGCCCCGTGCTCGTCGGCAGCGTAGCGGGCCGAGCGGACGCCGGGCGCGCCGCCCAGCGCATCCACTTCGAGTCCGGAATCGTCGGCGATCACCAACTCGCCTTCGGCATACTTGCTATAGTGTTTGGCCTTCTTGCGGGCGTTGGCCTCAAAGGTCGCGCCATCTTCGATTACGGACGGCAGCGAGGCAAAATGGCGCAACATTTCGATCTCGATATGGTGAGCGGCGGCGGCCCCGATGAGGTCGCGAATCTTCCCGGGGTTGGAGGTAGCAACCAGTACGCGCATCATAAAGTCCTATTTCACCACCCTTCGGTTTCGCTCAGGGCAGGCTCCGGCACGGAGAGCACAGAGTTTGTTATGGACATCCCGATCAAGTCACGACGAAGTGCCTCAGCGGCTAACGGCGCATTGATTTCGCGGCCTTTACGGACGGCCTGAAGGCCGTCCCCTTCAAAACCGGACTTAATCAGAGTTTCCCTAAGACTTTCCCACTGTGTCCTCCGTGCCTCCGTGGTGAAAATAGAAACCCGCAAAGTAGCAGGACAGCCGCAAGGCTGATCCCGTCGCCAGCCCAGCGATCGGGGGTGCGCACGAAGCGCACATCGACTGTGCTGTGGCCGCTGGGCAGCGTGATTACCATACGTCCGGTCGGATCATCCGACTGCGGTTCAACTCGCACGCCATTCACTTCCACTCGCCACGCCGGATAGTTCATCAGGCGAAGCACGAGCTCGACCGGCTGCGGCGAGTCAACGGTAAGCTGCTTGCGATAGGTGCCGGTATGGAGATGAGTAACATGGGCGCCCGGCACAGCGCTGTCGTCTTCCCCGCGCAATCGGAATTCGGGGAAGTCGGGCTTGATCTCGTAATTGTCGCCGCCGAGGGGAACATATTCGTCGGTCCCCATGTAGCCGTAGCCGGTGCCGTAGAGGTTGGAGATCATGAAGGGCGTCTCGGCAGGATCGCACTGCGGCTGGAAGCCGCGATTGCAACCCGCGATCAAGGCGAGGAAGGCGATGGCGTAGATCCACGGTTTGCCGCGAAAGGGCGGCAGAGCGGTCACGATGAAGACCGAATAGGCGAGACCGACGACCAGCAGCCAGCGCCAGGGGAATTGCAGAAAGCGCAGATCGGGCATCAGGCGATAGGCCAGACCGGTGGTGGGCAGCATCAGCAGGAATGCGACGACGGCAGCGATCGCCAGCGACCACCACAACCGCGGATTGCGGCGGCGCCAGCGCAGCGCGCCCACCGCGGCAAGACAGGCGATCGAGAATTCCGCGACCGCCAGCGAGGACACCATCCGTAAGAAGAAATCGTGTTGGCTCTCGCCGATCTGCGAAAACAGAAAATTCTGCTCCGGCCGTACGCCTTCGGCCAACAACTGACCCGACTCAATCCAGCCCCTCTCATACCATGCGGGGACCATGTAAAACGCAGCCAGGGCGAGGCCCAAAGCGATGGCGCCGGCGCCATAAAGGAAGACGCGGCTGTTCCGCCGCAGCACCGTCGTGATCGCCAGCAGCAGCACCGCCAAGTAGCTGGCAATGATCGCCGCGGGAACGTTGGTCAGCCACACGCCCGCAATCGTCAGTGCGAGCGGCACCAGCATCATGCGCGCAGGGCGTTCGCGGACGATCCACAAGACCAGCAGCGGGAAGAACGAGGCGGCCAACAGCTCCCCAAATGCGCTGCGCGCGTAGATGGTCAGCAGCATGTAGGGATTCACGGCGTAGGCGACGGCGATGAGAGCCGCATCCGGCTGCTCGAACCATTCGCATGCCATCTTGAACATCGCCCATCCGGCGAGCACGACGGCGCAGACGTCGTAGGCCACCGGCACGAACAGCCAGGGAATGAAGCTGCCCAGGGAGCCGCCCAGCATCCAGGAGAGTGGCGGATAGAAGAGGAAGCGCGGCTCGCCGCTTCCGTAGTTGGCGTTGGCGGCCCAGCGCGGATACAGGACACCCTGGTGCCACTGCTGTGCCACCTCCAGCCAGCTATTCATGTGGAACACGAGATCGTGTCCGCAGGCGACGCCGCGGACCGAGAAGGGCGCGACCACGGCCAGCGCCGCAAACACCAGCGCGACCAGCGTTGCTGTCCTGCCTGGAGCCGACGCTTGGCGCATCACTTCTTCCGTGTTAGTGTTCCTGTCCGGTCGTTCGGGACATTGGAGCAGTCCGGCCCATGCCGGCGCAAGCGTGTTGAATTATGAAACATTGTTTTTTGTTTTTATCTTTCTTTAACACGCGGTTCAACTGAGTGTCACCTGCGCAAGATATGAAAGTAAGACCTCAGAACACATTCCTGGGGATTGGAAGAGGTGAGGAGAATATGCGTCAGATACTGGCAACTATGTTAGTGGCGGTCATGACCTTCGGACCGCTGACGAATGCAAATGCCGCGTCGGCTAAACCCGTTCATCGCACCCCACCGCCAACCACAACTCCCATCCAGCACCTGGTGGTGATCTTTGGGGAGAACGTCTCGTTCGATCACTACTTCGGCACCTATCCCAATGCCACCAATCCGCAAGGTGAGCCTCCTTTCACAGCAGTGAACGGAACGCCGACCGTGAACGGCATCGCGGGCCTGCTCAGCACGATCAATCCCAACCTGAACCCGGCCAACGGCCAGGGCGCGACCAATCCGTTTCGCCTGGATCGCTCGCAGGCGGCAACCGCTGATCAGGACCACGACTACACTCCGGAACAGATGGCCTACGATAAGGGCCTCGCGGACCTGTTCCCAGCCAACACCGGTACCGCGGGACCGCCTCCGAGTGGCGGCGGAATTGTTGACACCACCGGTCTGGTGATGGGCTACTACGACGGCAACACGACGACCGCACTGTGGAACTATGCACAGTACTTTGCGCTGAACGACAACGCCTACGGCACCACCTACGGTCCATCCTCGGTTGGCGCAGTTAACCTGATCTCCGGCCAGACGAATGGCGTGATCAACAATGAGAGGGGAACTGGAGCGGTCATTGCTGACGGCCTCGGCGGCCTTACGCTGATCGGCGATGCCGATCCCAACGGCGACGTATGCTCGACCAGTTCGGGTGAAGTGTTCAACCTGAGCGGTCAGAACATCGGCAACCTGCTCAATGCTGCCGGAATCAGCTGGGGCTGGTTCGAGGGTGGCTTCAATCTAAGCATCGTGAACTCGAACGGCACCACTGGCTGCAACCGTTCGACGACTTCCCAGATCACCGGCGAGACTGAGAAGGACTACATTCCGCATCACTCGCCCTTCGAGTACTACGCTTCGACCGCGAACTGGCAGCACACGCGTCCGACGTCAAACCTGACCATCGGACAGCCGGGCGATCCGGGTAATCACCAGTACGATATTCTGGACTTTTTCGCTGCTGTCTCGGCCGGCAATTTCCCCGCGGTGAACTTCCTGAAGGCGCCGGGCTATCAGGACGCACATCCGGGCTACTCCGATCCGCTGGATGAGCAGACCTTCATCGTCGACACCATCAACTTCCTGGCGCAGACCCAGTACTGGTCGAGCACGGCGGTGGTGATCTTCTACGATGACTCCGACGGCTGGTACGATCATCAGCTCGCCTCCATCGTCAACACCTCGCAGACCACGGCGGACGCCCTCACCGGCGCCGGAACCTGCGGCATCGTGCCGCCAACGCTTGCCGGCGTCAACGGCGCGAGTGCCCAGGGACGTTGCGCCTATGGCCCGCGCCTTCCCATGCTGCTGATCTCGCCCTACGCGCGACAGAACCAGGTCGATCACACCCTGCTGGACCAGTCTTCGATCATTCACTTTATCGAGGACAACTGGCTCGGCGGACAGCGCATTGGCAACGGCTCGTTTGACTCCGTCAACAACTCGATACTCAGCCTGTTCCAGTTCGCTCGACCGACTACCTGCTTCCGCTATCTGCTGCTCAATGACCAGACCGGCGAAGTTACGGCTTCGGGCTGCGCGTCTCTGTAGCAGCTCCGGTGCCAACGTTTAACCATCGTTTCAAAGTGCACAATGGATGCGGCTTCGGCTGCATCCATTGCTGCTTTCTGTGTAGTATCTAAGCCAAAGGGGAACTGGTGAGCTCACGCAGGACTTTCTTGCAGCAATCTTCCATCCTGGCCGGCAGCATGTTTTTGGGAGGGACACGGGCGCTCTCGGCCATGACCCATGCCATGGCCGTGCAACCGAATACCCTGAACGCCAGCACGCTGGCGAACTTCGTCGACCCGCTGCCCATTCCGCCGGTCGCCCGGTCGAGCGGAACGCGGCCTCTGCCTTCCTCGCCCAAAACCAATGTGCCCTATTATCGTTTCGCCGCGCAGCCGATGGAGACCAAGATCCATCGCGATTTGAAACCGACACATTTCTGGGCATTCAACGGTTCCGTGCCCGGGCCGACGCTGGAGATGCGCCGCGGAGAAGAAGTGCTGGTGGAGTGGGCCAACGAACTTCCGCAGCAGCATTTTCTTCCCATCGACTACCGGTTGCATGGCGCCAAAGGCAATCCGCAGGTGCGCATGGTCACCCACCTGCACGGTGGCATTGTGCCGCCGGAGAGCGACGGCTACCCCGAAGACTGGTACGTGCCGGGCAAGTCGCTCACCTATCGCTATCCCATCCAGCAAGAACCGGCGATGCTCTGGTATCACGATCACGGCATGGGCATTAATCGGCTCAACATCTATGCCGGCCTGTTTGGTGCCGCCATCATCCGCGACAAGGTAGAAGACGCGCTGAATCTGCCCAGCGGCAAATACGAAATCCCGCTGGTGATCTTCGACCGCCTCATTACGCCTGAGGGGCAGCTTTACTATCCGATCTCCGACAAGCCGGGCGCGCCCTGGATCCCGGAGCTTTTTGGCGACGCGGTGCTGTTCAACGGCAAACTCTTCCCTTACCTCGAAGTCGAGCCGCGCAAGTACCGCTTCCGTGTGCTGAATGGGTCCAATGCGCGCTTCTACAGTCTCAGTTTCCAGAATGGCTTGAGTTTCCACCAGATCGGAACCGACCAAGGGCTCCTGCCCGCACCGCTCTCGATTAAGAACGTCCAGCTGGCTCCTGCCGAGCGCGCGGACGTCGTCGTCGATTTCAGCGACAGCCGCGGCGAGCAGATTGTATTGAAGAACGACGCCGTTGGCGTCATGCAATTTCGCGTGTCCGCTGCGAAGGTCAGCGACAGCAGTTCGTTGCCGGCAGAGCTGCGTCCGGTGCCGAAGATTCTGGAGTCCCAGGCCGCGAAGACCCGCCTGTTGACGCTTGATGAGTACGTCAGCTTCACTGGCGAGCCGGTGCTCCTGCTGCTGAACGCGAGTTATTGGCACGAACCCATCAGCGAGAAACCGGCGCTGAACTCGACCGAGATTTGGAGCTTTATCAATCCGACGGACGACACCCACCCCATCCACCTGCATGCGGTGCGCTTCCAGATTCTCGATCGCCAGCACTACGAGCCGTCGATTTATCTGACGAAGAAAGAATTTCGTTTCCTCGGCCCGCGGATGCCACCCGAGCCTTACGAGGCAGGCTGGAAGGACACGGCCAGCGCTCATTCCAGGATGGTGACGCGTATTATCGTGCCCTTCGACAGCTATCCCGGGCGTTATGTCTGGCACTGCCACATCCTGGAGCACGAAGACAACGAGATGATGCGACCGTACGAGATTGTGGCCGGCTAAGCGAAGAGCGAAGAGCGACACTGAGAAATACCCCGCCCTGGGTTTATACTGGCGCGCTCGGAATGTTACAGCTGTGAGGGCGCATGAAATCTCTCTGCCGCATTCTTCTGTTCCTCGCACTCGCGTCTCACGTAGGCACGGCGCAAATGAAAACACCTAAGACTTCCGCCAAAGAAGCCAACGCCAAGTTCGCCGCCATGACCGACCAGTTCGTCAAGGACTCGCTGGCGCTCTCGCCGGTCAACGCCTCGCAAGCCGGTTATCACAAGCACAAGGATCCGAAGACCGGTAAGACCGTCGACCTCGACGCGCAGCTCGATGATGTCAGCCCGCAAGCGATGGCGGTCCAGGAGAAGTTCTATCGCGACTGGCGCAATCGTTTTCAGACGGAGACGCCGATCGCATCGCTGAATGCGCAGGACGCCGCCGACTTCCGCCTCATCGACGATCAGATTGCGCTGAGCCTTCTCGAGTTCGAAAAGATCCAGAATTATAAGCACAATCCCACGGTGTACGTGGAGCTGATCGGTAATGGGTTGTTCCTGCCGCTGTCCCAGAACTACGACACGCTGGAGGTCCGGCTCGGCGATGTGATCTCGCGCATCGGACAGATTCCACGCTTCCTCGATCAGGCGAAAGCGGAACTTGCCGACGCCGATCCGGTCTTCATCTCGACCGCTGTCGGCGAGAACGAAGGCAACCTGAACCTGCTGGACACCGTGGCTTCGGAGATTCGCGCCGGCTCGCCGCTGAAGGCGAAGTACGACAAAGTGGCGCCCGCGGCACGGCAGGCGCTCAACGACTTCAACGCCTGGATGAAGAGTGATCTCGCCAAGCGCGCGACCAACGGCCGCACCTGGCGCCTGGGCGCGGAGTGGTATGCACCCAAGTTTCACTACGTGATAGAGACATCGATTGAGCCCGCTCAGCTCCTGGCCGATGCCGAGTCCGAGCTGAAGAACCTGCGCGCCGAGATGCTGCAGATTGCGCTGCCGCTTTACAAGCAGATGTATCCTGGCCAGGACGATTACGCTGATCTTCCGCAAGAGGAGCGCGAGAACCGGATCATCAGGGCGGTGCTGAACAAGATCAGCGACGAGCATCCCCAGCCCGATCAGTTGCTGCCGGTGATCAAGGCCGACGTGGTCACCATCCGGCAGTTCATCATCGACAAGAAAATCGTCACCCTCAGCAATCGCGACAACCTGAAGGTCATTCCCACGCCGGAGTTCGAGCGCGGTATCTACTCGGTCGCCGGATTTCACGGCCCGCCGCCCCTGGAGCCCAACGCCGAGGCGCAGTACTGGGTAACGCCCATCGATCCCAAGATGCCGCCGGCCAAAGTCGAGAGCAAGCTGCGCGAGTACAACAACTACGCGCTGCAGTGGCTGACCATCCATGAGGCGTTGCCCGGCCACTACGTGCAGTTCGAACACGCCGATGACGTGGAGCCGCCCACGCGACGCGTTTTGCGTAATCTATTCGGCAACGGGCCGTACATCGAAGGCTGGGCCGAGTACGGCGCGGACGTGATGACGCAGGCCGGCTTTGACGACTACAGCCCGAAGTTCCTGCTGGTGCGGAAGAAGATATGGCTGCGCGCGGTGGTGAACACCATCCTCGACATTCGGCTGCAAACCATGAACATGACCGATCAGCAGGCGCTTGACTTGATGATGAAAGATGCCTTCCAGACGCAGGCCGAAGCCGAGGGCAAGCTGCTGCGCGCCAAGCTGAGCTCGACGCAGTTGCCGACCTACTTTGTCGGCACGCGGCAGTGGTGGGCGCTGCGCAGGAAATATCAGGCCGCCAAGGGCGACAGCTTCAACCTGGAGGAGTTCCACAACCGCGCCCTCGCCGAGGGCCCGCTGCCGATCGAGTATCTGGAGAAGATTATTTTGCCGGCGTCGGCGGGAAGCCAATAGCGGAAGAGTTGCCTGATACACAAGAATATGCCATCCTTACACATTGAGTGTCTTCCTATGCGTACCAACATTGACATTGACGATCGTTTGATGCGGCAGGCAATGCGCTGCAGCGGTGCGCCGACCAAGAAAGCGGCGGTGGAAAAGGGGCTTCGGCTGCTTGTTCAAACCCATGGACAATCTGCAATCCGCCGGTGGCGCGGCAAAGTGAAATGGGAAGGCGATCTCGCGCAGTCCCGCCTGGGTCGAGTTCCAGAGTAGAGCGCGATGGTTTTGGTGGACACCACGGTGTGGATTGACTACCTGGCTGGCACTGCCAACAGTCACACGCTCTGGCTTGATCGTGAATTAGGCCGGCAACGCCTGGGCCTGACTGATCTGATCTTCTGCGAGGTGTTGCAGGGGGTCCGTAGCGACGCTCTGTTTCCCCAAATCCAACGGGACTTAGAGAGGCTATCCATATTCGAAACCGGCGGGATTGAGCTTGCTCTAGCTGCGGCGCAAAACTATCGCTTCTTGCGCAGACGCGGCGTCACAGTCCGCAAAACCGTTGATTGCCTGATCGCCACCTTCTGCATGGAAAAAGGACACGAATTGCTTCACCGCGACCGGGATTTCAACGCCTTTGAAGTGCACCTCAGCTTGCGGGTAGTGCATCCGTAGCGAAATGCAATTTGCGCTGCAAATCGGGCCGCACGCGGAGCCTGTCAATGTTTTGTGAAGAAATGTAAAACTCTCTCTCGCGCTCGAACTTTTTCCGCGCGCCATCCGTCTATAGCAATAACCCAAATCCAAGGCGGGCGCCCAAGCCCCAAGAGAAACACTCGGGCGCCCACCGTTTTCTCTAGCAGTCAGCAATCAGCACTCAGCATTCAGCCAAAGTGAGATCCTACTGCAAAACTCATGCGACCCGCGGGCCTGTATTGGTAGAGGTTTTCCGGATGAACGCGCAAGGCTGACTACTGATTGCCGACTGCTGGTTGTTCCAATCGGCGTTACAATAGAACGTAAGCAGTTACCGTGCAGTTAACAGGGTTACAACCCGAAGTCCACGAGGCGCGCTGGTGGGAGACGATGGCCGATGGCCGCCTCCACTGCTATCTCTGCCCGCGCCACTGTCACATCGGAGAAGGTCAGCACGGCTTCTGCTTCATCCGCAAGAATGAAGACGGACGGCTCATCCAGCTTGGCTACGGACGTCCCGCGGCGCTCGCGATGGACCCGGTCGAGAAGAAGCCGCTCAATCACTTCTTCCCGGGCACGAAGATTCTGTCGATGGGCACCGCCGGCTGCAACATGGGCTGCTTCTTCTGCCAGAACTGGGACATCTCGAAAGCCAAGTCCGATCAGGTAAACTCGCTGGCGCTCAGCCCCGAGCACATCGTCGATCTTGCGCTCGAACATCGCGCACCGCACCTCGCTTTCACCTACAACGAGCCGACCATCTGGGGCGAGTACGTCATCGATATCGCGCGCGAGGCGCACGCCGCCGGACTGAACAACGTGATGGTCTCCAACGGCTACATCACGCGCGAGGCGTTTTTCGACATCTATCGCTACATCGACGCGGCCAACATCGACCTGAAGGCCTTCACGGAAGATTTCTACGGCAAGATCACGCTCACGCATCTGCAACCCGTGCTCGACACGCTGAAGTGGCTGCGGCACGAGACCGGCGTGTGGTTCGAGATCACCAACCTCATCATCCCCACGCTGAACGACGGCGACTCGGAATTCAAGGAGCTGTGCGACTGGGTGCTCAGCAATCTGGGCGATGACGTTCCGCTGCACTTTACCGCGTTCCATCCCGACTTCAAATTGCAGGACAAACCGCCGACACCGCCGGAGACGCTGCATCGCGCCCGCCGGATCGCCATGCAGATGGGACTGAAGTACGTCTACGAGGGCAACATCTACTCCGATGGCGCGAACACCATCTGTCCCGGATGCAAGCAGCTCGTCATCACGCGATCATGGCATTCGGTGATGTCCAACCGGCTGAAGAATGGTTGCTGCACCAATTGCGGCACGCGCATCGCGGGAGTATTCACGAAAGCTGAAACGGAGAAGCGGCGCGACTGGGCGCTGCAACAAGCGTAGCCGCTGCACGGAATCAACGCCGCAAACCTGTTCATAGTCCCGCCCTATTTATGGAAGGTCCCCATGTATTCGGTTTGCGCCAGCACGTGGCCCTGCATCGCCGCGTCCAAAGCGGAGCGATCGGCGCCCGGCGCGAGATCGAGCTTCGCGTCCAGTGCGTACAGGCGGAAGAAATAGCGATGGGTCTGTCCCGCCGGAGGGCAGGGCCCGTAATAGCCGATCTTGCCGAAGCTGTTGCGGCCCTGGTGCGCGCCGTCATCCAACTGCTCACGCTTCGGAACGCCTTCGGGCAGCGAGTGCGCCGAAGGCGCCACATTCCACAGCACCCAATGCACCCACGTGCCCGCCGGCGCATCGGGGTCGTCCATGATCACTGCGAAGCTGGCGGTGTGCAGAGGCGCGCCGCTCCATTCGAGCGCAGGGGAAACGTCGCTGCCCTTACAGCTATATTGCCGGGGAATGCTCGCGCCGGAAGCGAAACCGGAACTTCTCAAGGTCAGCATGGGGGGACCTCCTCGCGACTGGGCGAACAGCGAAGCACAAAGAACCAGCAGACCCGTTAGGACAGAAGCCTTAAGGCAGATTCTTTGTTGCGGCATATGCGATCCCGCCTTTTCTAGTGCTCTTCCAGTTTTTTCTCGTGGAGAGCTTCCACAGCCACCCCTGTTCACCGGCAGGATGGCTGCATCCGCCAATAGTACTACGCGGCCAGGAAGGCAGCGGAGAGAAGCGCACCGAACAGCAGCCCATGACCGAGTTCGCTGAATCCGAGCTTGTGTACATTCAGCGACTGGTGCCCGCGGGTAAACCATAATGTCCCACGCAGTAGGACAGGGAGAAATGCGAAGGCGATTGCGGACGGAAACAGTCCGAAACGGCAAGCGGCGAGAATAACGCCAATAAGGACGACCTGCGCCAGTAGGAAGGGAAGCCCCTGCTTAAGTTTGTCGTCGAACCTTGCGGCGCGGCTGGAATGAATCCGGAGCTGCACGAAATGGATTTGATCGGCCGCGAACAGCCAGTTCGCCAGCCACAGCGCGATGGCCATGCGATCGAAGCGGCCCGTCGCTACGTAGTATGCACCTGCCGCGGTGGAAGTCAGGCCGATTGCGCCGACCACCTGCGCCGGCATTCTTCCTCTGCGACCCAGCTTCCTGATGGCGGCCTGCGCGGCAAACGCCAAAGCCGCAACTGCACCAATCACCAGCAGACCTTTGTGACCGTTCCACAGAAGCCCGGCCACGCTCGCGACCGCGAGCGACCCGATCGCTAGTATGGTCCGGCATACATAACTGCGCTCGGCGGCACTGTGCGCTTTGATGGCCGAGGTTCCCAGCCAGCTTTCCACCGGCGTGCGTAGCCAGAACAGCGACACCGCTGCGATGACGAACATCGTGAGCCCGCCGACGTTGACGCCGTTTTGTGTTGCGACCGCCGCGCCGGTGACAAGCGGAACCAGCAACATGCCCCACGCGCCGTGCTCGCGGGGGACGACCATTGTTCTAAGTCTGGAGTTTTGTGCAGTGCTGATGTGAGCTGCCATGCTGCGATGCTAACGTCGTGCGACTATGCCCGATATGACTTAAGTCTCAGCCGCGGCGTTATTCTGCCTTTGTTCGAGCTTCGGCGACGGCAGAAGAAACCGGTGGCGCCGCAGCCGTCTCGCGAATCATGCGGTTGGAGGTGCCAGGCTGGTAAACACAGAACGGCTCCTCGGCCAGATAGTCGCCGGTAGCGGCGAAGGCACGGGCGCGGCAGCCCATGCATACGTGGCGGAATTCGCAGCAACCGCACTTGCCCTTAAGGTTATCGTCATCGCGCAGCATGGCGAAAACAGCTGAGTCGTTCCAGATCTCGGCGAAGCTCTGTTTGCGCAGATCACCGGCAATTGCCGGCAGATAGCCGCAAGGGAAGACTTCGCCTTCATGCGAGATGAAGCAGACTCCGGTTCCGGCGAGGCAGCCCTTGGTCATCGCATTCATATCGCCGGGATGCCCTCCGGGATGTCCCGTGTGACCGACGGGCGAACCGCCGTTCGGCCGGAGCGAAATTCCGGTCGAGCCCGGCATCGTCATCTCGGTCGGACCGATGCCATGCGAGCGCGATTGTGGCGCCGCGGTTTGCGTGCGGTCTGCCATGCGATCGGCGGCCCGGCGTTGCCGCAACACGCGGAAGTAATGTGGCGCGCAGGTGGCCTTCAGCTCGATATCGCCGGTCAGCGACTGATCGTAAAACCAGTTCAGCATTTGCTCGTACTCTTCCGGAGGGACCATTTGCTCAGCAGCAATGTCAACGCCGCAGCCCACAGGTACCAGCAGGAAAGTGTGCAGCGCATCGGCACCGAGGCTGCGCGCCAACCCCAGCACGTCCGGCAACTGGTGCGCATTGTGACGTGCGATGGTGGTGTTGATCTGCACGGAGACGCCAAGCTGTTGCAGGTTCTTCATGCCATAAATCGCAGCGTCGAAGGCGCCGGGAATGCCGCGGAAGGTGTCGTGGGTGGTGGCATCGGCGCCGTCCAACGAAATCGAAACCCGCTTGATCCCCGAATTCTTGATCTTTTCGGCGATATCTTTCGTGACCATCGTTCCGTTCGTCGCGAGCGCAGTGCGCAGGCCACGGCCAGTGGCGTACTCGGCGAGCTGAAAGATGTCGTGACGGTAGAGTGGCTCGCCGCCGCTGAGCACGAGGATCGGATTGCCGAAGTCAGCGATCTGAGAAATGATGTTTAGCGCTTTACCGGTCGGCAGATCGGTGGGCGACATCAGCTCGGTGGCGGTGGCGCGGCAGTGAATGCAGCGCAGATTGCAGCCCTTGGTGACCTCCCAGAAAATCAGCCGCGGCTGGTATTCGCGCTTGCCCGGCGAATGGGTGCTGCCGTTGCCTGCTGTCATGGTCTGGTTCCTCCCCCCGCGCTTGCGGACTACGGCTCGTTGTATGGCTTAACCATAAGATTTTGACGACCAAAAGGGCCGTGAGTGGCATCACGAGGGGTTGTGACGCATGTCACTCGGGCAAAGTCTTCAGCGGGCGGGCGAAACCTGCGTCGGTAGCGGAGCGAGCAGGCTGCGAAGGAATGTGAAGTAGGTAGGGAAGCGCACGTTTACGACGCTTTTGCCGGCCGGCAAGGAGACCCCGCAAAGGGCAGGGAACTGCGCGGGAGCAGGAGCGCACGAAACCGCCGGCTGCGGCCCGGCAGCGCTCTGTATCCGCAACTGATGTGCGGTTGAGGCATAGATGGGAAGCGCGATCCGAGTGGCCCGCCGGCAATCAATGTGAAACTCCGTTCTCTTGACCTCTGTCTTAGGCGGACCGTCTGCGATTGAACAGCCTGACGCTTTTGCGGACGAGAGCACCTGCTGCAGGGTGTACGGCGGGTCGGGAACGTTTTTCGGAATGAATTCTCCGTATACGCTGAGCGTTAGGGGAGCAAGCGGTGGATCGAACTTATTGAGACTGCCATAGTAGATGTGTGCGAAGGCGCCACTGGAGACGATCATGCTCAGTCCGAAAACGACGATCACAATGCGCGCCGGTAAGCTCGGGACCAGTTTATCTACCAAGTACAAACCCAGAACGATAGCAGTAGGCGTGATTACGGCGAGAAGCCGCCAGGGAAACTGGATGTAGGCTGCCCCGGGAACCCATCGGTAAAACTCTGCGGAGAATCGCGATTGCAGAAATAGGGTAATGATCAGGAGCAGCGCGAATGGCAGTACGGGTTGGAAGATCCGGGGCCTAAACTTGCGCCTATTTGGCTCGTCCCGACGGTAACAAAAGGCAGCGAATAATCCCATCATTACCAACAATGTTATCGGCAGATCGATTTGCACCGTTATGTCCGACCACACCTGTCCAAAGAGCCAATGCCTCCAGAAATAGTCAACCAATGGTTGAAATTGATGGGCCGGGTGATATGTAGCGGTAAGCTGGCGCGAAATATCATAGGCCGAGCCCATAATTTTCATAGGAATGAGGAAAGGGAGGACGATAGCAAGGAAGAATACCAGGGCCACGAGCCCAGATTTTACCAGCGCTATTTTAAATCCTACCTGTCTGGCAGCGATCAAGATGAATAGTATGGCTGCATAGAACAGGCCAAGATAATAAGCAAGAACCGAGTGCGCCAGAAAAGCCAACCCCAGGATGACTCCCAGGCCAGGTCTAATTCGCTCCTCCTGCACGCTTCTGAGGAAGTAAAGCATGGTCCAGGAAACCAGCATGTAGCCTGATAATTCCGCTACAGCGCCGCGGACCAGCCAGTCCGTCACGGTATAGTTTGCCGCGATCAAACTTAGTCCGGCGATTGTCGACGCCAGGCGGCTGACGCCGAGAGCCCGCATCACAAAGTAGATTCCCCAGGCGCCTATCAACAGGAACACTACAATGGCCAGAATGAGGGCCGGCTTGATGCTGACGGTAATAATTGCAAACGCTCCTGCCACCGCGTAGAAGAGCCTGTGATACAGGAGTGGTTGCGGCGAACCAAATCCTTTGTTGTCGATACTCGACCATATAGGCAGGAAATCGTGGAAGCGGTAGTGGGCTGCATAGATCTGGGTGCGCTGGACGAAAGAATTGAATTCGTGATTTTGCGGCCAGCCAGGCTGCCCCCAGATCGGTTTAAGCGAAGCGAAAGCTAAGGTCGCAAAAGCTATCCAGATCAGCGCCACTTGCGTTCTGTCGCCGATATTTCCGAAAAACCACCTTGAGGGAGAAAAATATTTGGCAAGTCTCGATCGAAGGTCAGCATCAACCGGTGGAGGAGACGAGTTGTAAATATCTAGGATGGGCACCGGGGAAAACTTCTGGCTTGCTCCGGTAGAGTTCAAGTTCAGTACAACGACTACCGCAACCTATCATGCGCGATTGACGGAAATCAAGTTGCCAGGCGAAGGCGATTGCCTGAAGGGATTCTCGTCAGCGCACCTGTTCGGAGCTCCATTCGCCGTAGACACTAAACGCTTCCGAGGGGACCAGGGACACTCCGCCCGCGCCGTTTTGCGCGATCGGTTCGTAGTAGGCTTGTGAGCTGCCGCCGCTGCTCTGTGCCCAAAAGGCATACGTGTACCACAAGGTCTCCACATCCTGAATCTGCAGGTAGTAGGTTCCCGCAGGGAGAGTAAGGTGGGGAAGCGCGAAGCCCATCGGCCAGGCGAAGAACTGAAATCTTGTGGGATAGGGATTATCGAGCAGGATCAAATTGACAAAGCCTTCGCCTTTGATCTCACCGCCCAATGGCTCGGTCGTAATCGTCCACTTCAGCCGCTCCGGGAGATTACGGTCGTCAACCGCGTAGATGGTGAGGCTGACGTTGGTGAGCGTCGCCGCTGACGACAGGGTGAAGGAGTTCGCCAAGACCGCGCCGAAATTAACGTGATAGTAGCCGACGTTTCCATCCGGCCCATTGTTATAGAGGACGTCCTGGGCGGCGGCTGGGAGCGCAAAAGCAACGCCGATCGTCAGGATGGCTGCGATCGGCAGAGCCAGGGAGCGCGTGCGCGCGAACATCAGCACCTCCGCCGGCGGCGCGGAAACGATCAACTCCGCCGGATGGGCCCGAATTGCGAGAGCATATCAGAGATTTGCCGTGGCTGAACCAGATTAATTTGCGCGGTATGTGCCGAGCGGGTACCTGTCCAAAACAAAGCAGCAGTCCGGAATGTTCCGGGATAAGCCATTGGGTATCGGTTGGCCCTACTCCTTCGCCATAATTCCGAGCGCCTTCATCTTGCGGTACATGTGGCTGCGCTCCAGGCCCAGCACTTCGGCGGTACGGCTGACGCTGCCCTGGTTTTCATCGAGCTTTTTGAGGATGTAGTCGCGTTCGTAGGCGGCGCGGGCCTGGTGCAGGCTGGAAAAGTCGCCCGGAATGCGGCGTCCGCCGTCGCGATAGACCAGCGTGGGAAGGTGCCTGCGCTCCAGCTTGCCAACCGTGGGATTCATGATGACGATGCGCTCGATCAGGTTGCGCAGCTCGCGAACGTTGCCCGGCCACGAATACCGCGTGAGCGCATCCAGCGCTTCGATGGCGATTTCCTTCGGACGTTGGCGGTAGGTCTGGGAAAATTCTTTCAGGAAATGCCGTGCCAGCAGCAGAATGTCTTCTTTGCGCTCGCGCAGCGGTGGAACGTAGAAGGGAATCACGTTCAGGCGGTAGAACAGGTCCTCGCGAAAATTGCCCCTGGAGATTTCTTCTTCCAGGTCTTTGTTGGTCGCGGCGATGACGCGAGCGTCGACGGTGATCAGCTCTTCCTCGCCAACCGGCGCGAACCGGCCTTCGTCGAGCGTGCGCAGGACCTTCGATTGGGTCTTGAGACTCATGTCGCCGACTTCGTCGAGGAACAGCGTGCCGCCGTCAGCCTTCTGGAACTTGCCTTCCTTGTCGACGCTGGCGCCGGAAAACGCTCCCTTGCGGTGACCGAAAAGCTCGCTCTCGATCAGATCTTCGGGAATCGCGGCGCAGTTTACCTCGACGAACATGGCGTCTTTGCGCGGGCCCTGGGAATGCAGCGCGCGCGCCGCCAATTCTTTTCCCGTGCCCGATTCGCCGTAGATCAGCACGCGGCCGTTGGTGGGGGCCATGAGCGCGATCTGCTGGCGCAGCGCCTTGATCGGGATGCTGTCGCCGACGATGACGCTACGCGCCTGGAACTGTTTCTTGAATTCGAGGTTTTCGCTGCGCAGCCGCTTGGACTCGATGGCGTTCTTGAGGACGATGAGCGTGCGCTCGATGGAGAGCGGTTTTTCCAGAAAGTCAAACGCGCCGAGCTTGGTGGCGCGCACGGCCTGCTCAATATTGCCGTGGCCCGAGATGATGATGACCTCAGGGTGGTCCTCGCGTTCTACCAACTTCTCCAGCGTTTCCAGGCCGTCCATGCCGGGCAGCCAGATATCGAGCAGAACAACGTCGGGAGATTTGTGGCGCAGGACCTCGAGGCACTGTTCGCCGCTTTCGGCGACCAGGGTTTTGTAGCCCTCATCGGCGAGCACGCCCTCCAGCGTGCTGCGAATTTGCGACTCGTCATCGACGATCAGGATGGTTTGCATGCGATGGGGAAGCGAGTTCGCTTTGGCGCGCTTTGAAGAAGCGCACAGTTCCTACACCGCGGTCGCGGCTTCGGACCTTACCTCCTGAGCCACAGGCAACTCTATGATAAAACGAGTGCCCACAGGAGAATTTTCCTCCACGCGAATCGAGCCGCGGTGGTCTTCGATAATGCGGCCCACAATCGCCAATCCCAGGCCCGTTCCGCGGCCCTTGGTGGAGAAATAAGGCAGAAACAGCTTTTCCTTGGTTTCCGGGGTAACGCCATGGCCGGTATCGGCGACGACGATTTCCACCGACTCGCGCTCCTCCATCAGCGCAGTCGAGATGACGATCTCCTTCAGCATCGAGTCATCGAGCGCCTCAGCGGCATTGTCGACAAGATTGGCGATGGCGCGCTTCATGGCCTCAGCGTCGGCCTGCACGGGGGGCAGTGCTGACGCCAGCAGCCGGCGCACGCGAATTCCATTGAGCCGGCCATCGAACATCAGCAGCGCCTCATTGACGATGGCGTTGATATCGGCGGGCTGCGGCTTGGCCGCCGGGAAGCGGGCCAGCATGGAGAACTCATCCACAAGTTTACGGACGGTGTCGATGGAAGAGCAGATGGTGGCAGCGCACTGGCGAATTACGCCCAAGGAGGCCGCATCGGGAGCGGTGGCGCGATCGAGATGGCGGCGGATGCGCTCGGCCGATAGCGCCAGGGGAGTAAGGGGATTCTTGATTTCATGCGCCACCCGGCGCGCGACTTCCCGCCAGGCGGCCTGCCTTTGCGCCCGGAGGATGTCGGTGAGGTCTTCCAGCACCACGACATATCCAGCGCGACGCTTGCCGTTGCTGGCAGCGCGCTGCGGAAAAGTATCGAGTGAGGCGACGGTGACCGCGACGTTGAGATGTGCGCGCGGGGTCGCGAACTCCATCTGGCTGGTGACGCTGCCCATGCGATCGGCTTTGCGCAGCAGGTGCTCCAGGTCCGCCACTGCATCGGGTGGAAAAAGATCGTGCAGGGTTTGCAATGAATCCGGCGGCTCTTGGTCGAGGCGCAGCAGACGCAGCACTGCGGCGTTGGAGTGAACGATCTGCCGCGAGGCGTCAAGCGACAGGACGCCGGAAGGAACACTTTCGAGAATGGTCTCGATGTTGCGGGTGCGCTGCTCCAACTGGCTGTTGATTTCGGCGAGTGCGCGGCCCGAGGCCTCCAGGCTGTTGCGGCCGGTCTCCAGGTCGCCTGCCATGCGGTTGAAGGAATCGACCAGTTGGCCGATTTCGCTGCCCGCCCTGACATCCACGCGGTAGTCCAGGCGGCCGCGAGAAATCTCGTGGGTGGCCTCGGCCAGCGCCACTAACGGACGCGTCACCATGCGCGAAAGATACAAAGCCAACCAAGTGGAGGCAAACAGGACGCCTACGGTCAGGAACAGGAGATAGCCGAGATAAGTGCGGCGCAGGCGGCGGCGCTGCAAACGCAAGTCACTGTACTCGTTTTGGCTGCGCTCGATGTCGCGCAGCATGGCGGAATAGTTTGCCGGCAGCGGCATCGCAACCAGAATCTGCCCATGATCGCCGACCCGGGTGCGTCCCAAAACGTAGGTATCACCGAGCAGCTCAAACGTCTTTGCCTGATAGGGGGATGCTCGCGGCGGGAGATGACGCCGGATGAGCGGCCACGCCTCCGGCGCGTGGAAGCTGGCCTCGGCTACGTCGTCAACGATGGCAAATGCGAAGCCGTCTTGCAGCGTAACTTCGCTACGCCGGAACTCTTCCATGAGGTAAGAGAAGTTGTCGGTCTGAAACGACTTTTCGGCAGCCGGACTGGCGGCGAGCCGGATGGCCTCGTCTTGCGCATTGTTGGCGGCGTAATTCGTGAGCAGCGACGCAATCAGTTGGGTGTGATATTGCACGTCCTCCGTCGGACGGGAAAACCACTTCTCCAGCGAGCGATTGAGCAATCCGTAGGAGAACAGGAAGAGGAAAATCACTGGGCCGAGAGATAACAGCAGCGCGCCTAGCACCATGTGACTGCTGAATTTCGACCCGAGCGCCCCGGTTTTTCGTTCGGCATAGATGCGCAGCAGGGTGCGTAGGAGCACAAACGTCAGCGCGACAAAGAGCAGGAAAATCAGCGCCGATACGGCGGCGAAGATGATGGTTTCCTCGCTGGTATCGGGCTGCAGGAACGTGAGCTTAAAGGTAGCCTGGGCGAAGATGACGGTAAACAGGAAGAAGATGCAAATCGACAACGCTACCACAGCAGGCGTGCTGTTGCGCTTCTTGCGGTCGCGAGTTGACGGCGTTACCGGCGACATCACTTGCAGGTTCTGAGAAAACGTGGATCTCCGGCGCAGGGACGGCCGAACTCACGTGTGGGAGCGTGCTCACCATTATAAGCGCGTTTGCTCCCGAGCAATGAGGTATTTACAACCGCGGGTACGGTCTTAGATCTTTTTCAGACATCACCTAACCGCGGTTTCGATGACCGGAAAGGGCAGGAAAAGCGGGCGGCCATCTTTCACGCCGCCCTGCTAAGGGGATGATTATTGCTGTGGCGGGTGCATGCCTTGCATCATCTGGCCCATGTCCATCTTCTGATAGCCGGGCGGGATCTCGAACAGGCTCGCAGCCTGGTCTCCCTCTTTGATGTTGGTCAGCTCCCAGGTCCCGTCCGGCGAAACCGACTTGATGGGGAAGTGCAGCTTCTGATCAACCCAGACGTTGTTGACCTTGCCGTTTTTGTCGGTGATCTGCCAGTGGTCCGCACTGCGGCCATTCACTTGCTCCACGCCAAGGTTCTTGCAGGTTGCTCCCTCCTGGTAGGCGCAGGGATTATTGGGATCGCTGAATGGCCTGATGTTCGGCCCCATCCCCGGCCGCCGAGCCATGGCCTCGTCATACTTGAATTCCATGTACATGTGCTGCGCCGGCATAAGGGCGTCGCTGGTTTTGGTGGCAAAGTTGGTGATGTAGACGGCGCCGCCGGGCGGCCCGTTTTGCATATCCATACGCATGTGCTCGCGGGTTATGTAGATCTTTCCCGCCAGCTCGTGCGGACCTCGGCCGTTGCGGCTCGAGGTGAAATCCATATCGGCGGAAAAAGGAGAAAATTGCGGCGGCATCTGCGCGGCCGCTACTTGCAGCAGCAGCAGCGCCACTATCGGAATGGCAGGAATAGCGCGGATTCGAAGTCTCAAGAAGATCTCCTCGCAGGCAAAATTGGAACCAAGCCCTGGGCATCGCCCGGCACAACAGTTTACGACGAGAAATGGCAAATCGCGGCGGAATTCGATATCCCGGTCGCCACTCCAGGCGCGGTTTGGATGAACCGCAGTAGATAGCTGGTGCCAAGTTGAACTATAGTGCTAAGCACGCACTTAGCTGTAAGCACCTGCGGCGGGACGTTTGGCCCCCGTTTAGGAGAAATGTTCCATGAGTGCCACCGGAATGTGGCAGCGCCGAGTCGATAGCTCCTCCTCCACCAGCGATCCGTTGGTTTTGGTGGTGGTCGAAGGCAGCGACCGCCGCACGGTCGTTCTCGATCATTATCCGTTCACGATCGGCCGACGCACCGATCGCGACCTGGTGATGGCTGACCCTCGTGTCTCACGCGAGCACGCCCAGTTCGTCCGCGAAACGGACGGCGTCCACATTGTCGACCAGGGTAGCCGGCACGGCACCTACGTCAATGGCGAGAGAATCAATCGGCGCAAGCTGAACCGCAACGACCATATCGAGTTCGGCTTCCAGGGCGGGGCGCATGTGCTGTTCAGCCCTGACCGTTCACCGACCAGCGCGGCCCAGCAGTTTCTCAGCCAATTCTCGACCTGGAAGCCGGCGGCTGGGGCGGGCTCCGACCTGGAGATGCTGAACGTGTTCCTGGAGGCGGCGCGCAAGCTGAACACCAGCGGCGTGCTGGAAGACGTGCTGACTGCGCTGCTGGAAGCGGCGCTGCGACTGACGCGGGCCGAGCGCGGATTCGTCTTCCTGCGCCAGCCCGACGGCGAACTCTATCTCGCCTCGGGGCGCGACAAGGACGGCGGGAGCATCACCGACGACAGCGGCATATCGCATTCCATTCTGCGCGACGCCGTCAGGAGCGCCTCAGAGTTTCTGGTTACGGACACCGACGAAACCGGCAAACTTGCGGGCCGGGAAAGTGTGGTGGCGCACAATCTGCACAGCGTCATCTGCATACCGCTGCGCAAAACCGTCATTCAGGAGCGGGTCAGAGGCGATACCAAGGCAGCCGAGATTACGGATGTGCAGGGCGTCCTGTATCTCGATTCCCACTTCCTGTCGGGAAAGCTTTCCACCGTAAGCCACGACATTTTGCGCACGATTGCCAATGGCGCCGCTACCCTGGTGGAAAATGCCTCGCTGGTGCAGGCCGAAGACGCCGCCAAACGCTATCGGCAGGAGCTGGCCATCGCGGCGGAAATTCAGCAGCGCCTGATGACCGTGACCGTTCCCGATGTGCCCTTCGCCAAGGTGAATGCCGTCAGCTACGCCTGCAAAGATATCGGCGGCGATTTCTTCGACCTAGTCTATACCGGGCGCTGGCTGTCGCTGGTTGTGGCCGACGTCTCGGGCAAAGGCGTCTCCGCCGCCGTGGTGGCCTCCATTCTTCAGGGAATGCTTTATTCGCAGTTGGCGCGCGACTCCTCGCTGCCGGAGATGATCGCGGCGGTAAACCGCTTCTTGTGCGAAAAAGTCGGCGGGCAGAAGTACGCGACCCTGGTGGTGGCGCGATTGTCTCCCACAGGCGATTTGGAGCTGATCAACTGCGGGCACGTTCCGCCGCTGCTGGTTTCCGGAAACAGGGTCGACAAACTCGAAGAGGGAAACCTGCCGGTGGGACTTGTGCCGATGGCGGAATACCGGGCGACCACCCTGCAACTGAAACCCGATGATCGCCTGCTGTTGGTCACCGATGGCGTGACTGAAGCCGAAAATGCGAGCGGCGCATTTTTCGGAAGCGATCGCCTGGAAGATTGCTGCAACCGCGGACTGGTCGCGATCGAACAGGAGGTCACGAACTTTCGCGGCGACACTCCGCTCACAGACGACTTCACCATCACGGAATTGACCTTCCGCGGTGAGAGCTGATTGGGCCGCGGACGCACGAGAGTGCTATTTCCCAAAACAGTACTCTCCACCTTTGGATTAGTGACAACTCCAAAAACGTTTCCGACTCTTTGTCCTGGTGTTGTAGAATTCATTTTTCTTTGTAGCCGCTCCACTACTGAGATATATGTTCGTGCTGCCATTGCTCAATGTCTGGTCGGGCCGTGCCGGGTCACAATTGGTTTCGGGTCTTCCATCGCGCAGGCTGGGATATGCAGGCCTGTGCTGCGTTCTGGCGTTGCTGGTCAGCTCGCCTGCGTTCGCCGTTACCCGCGCGGTAAGCCACGCCAAGGTCCGTCGCGGCCGTCACTACCTGATCCGCTATGCCTTCCCAACCAAGCGTGGACATTACCAGGCAGGACTTGGCCGCTGGACGCCCATGTTCCCCGGCTCGCACGACATGCTGGTCCGCGAGAACGAAGAGCTCGACCGGCTGCAATTGCCGCGAATCGCCGATGAATACGAACTGCTCCGCTTCGAGGCGTCACAGGAGCTGGTTCCCGTGCCCGAAACCGACGCGCTGAAGTTTGCCCCCGATCTGCCCGACGACCACCGCTATTGCCGTCCCTGGACGCGCGATTTCCTGCAAGACTTCAGCGAAGCCTATTACACCGAGTTCCATTCTCCGATACAGATCAACTCGCTGGTGCGCACCGTGGAGCAGCAGCATCAACTGCGGCGCTGGAACCGCTTCGCCGCGCCGGAGTTCGGCGATACCGCTTCCACCCACCTGACCGGCGTTACCTTCGACATGTCGCGGCGTGGGCTGACCTACGAGCAGTACGAGTGGATCCGCAATTATCTGCTGCCGTTGCAGGCGGAGGGCATGATCGATCCCATTGAGGAGCGCCAGCCGGTTCTCCATGTGGTCGTATTCGACAAGTATTCCGGCCACAACGAGCAGAAGAACGCCTCGTCGGAGGCCAACGAGCCGACCGAGATGGATCCGTTCGGCAGCGCGGGGGTGGTGAGTACCGCGGCTGACGCTCCAGCAACCGCCAGTGCGACCGCGACCGGCGGGACCCAGCCGTAGTCAAGAGGAGTCCGCTATCAGAAGGCGCGGTAGTGTGCTAATCTGGAAATTAGGACACTACCAAAGGCGTCCGGTAGGCGCCTTTTTGTTTACTTGTGATAAGGGAATTTATCAACAGTGTCAGGCCCTGGTAGTGCGCTACTTTGAAATCGAAGTAGCGCACTTCCCAGGCCCTGAGGATTGGCGCCGCTTTGCCTAATGGAAATCTTCCGTCGATAGCGATCATTCCCCTCGTAATAACTGGCTGTGAATGAAGCCGTGGTTGGCCCGGGCTTCCAAGAGGTTGGTTGCAAAATTGACAGCGAAGCGGAAAAGACTCAGACTGAGCAAAATGCGATTAGCGATCCTCTGCCTCGTCATGTCCGCCGTGCTGCCGTCTCTAAGTCAGGCACAATCTGTCCCTGTCTTCACAATCACGCCGGAGGATAGCAGCATTAAGTTCTATGTGAAGGCCTCGGTGTCAATAAGCGGTACTTTCGACAAGTGGGCCGCTACTCTGACCTTTACATCTCCCGATGTAACGACGGGCGTTTTGGACATCAAGATCCAGGCGGCCAGCGTGGACACCGGCAGTGGCATGAAGGATGACAAGCTGAAGAGCAAAGACTTCTTCAATGTCGAACACGATCCGCTGATCACCTTCCGGTCAACGAAAGTTGTGCAGACCGGTCCTACGACCTTCGACATACCGGGCACTTTCACTATCCGCGGAGTCTCTAAGCCCGAGACCCTGACCCTGACGGTTTCCGGCAAGGGCACAGGCTCGGGCAGGATCAAAGGAACCATGGCCTTTGACCGCAAAGATTACGGTATGAACAAGGGCATTCCGTTCATAAAGATCGCCGACCGGGTTGAGGTGACCGTGGACCTGAAGGGCAAGCGGGTCAGCGGACCGCCGCTGGTTTTTAAACAATAGACAGTAATCCGTGATTTATCTAGTCCCTCTTCTCCTCCTCCAACAGCAACTGCACTCCTTCTGCCTCGATTTTGTGGCCAAAACCGCACACACCCGCGTGATGGCGGCGGTCCAATAGAAAGGATTAGTGTTGCAAACAGGCGTCATCGTAAACGATCCGACCCGAAATCGGGATCAATTGTGTAATGGTGATTTCGCGCCAATACAAGGAAACCGCGCGGTGGCGGTCTAAGCTAAGGCGTGATCTCCCACACAATGCCATTTCCCGAGCCGCCGCCAGCCGTCGTGCCATAGAGATTGCCGTTCGCGTCGAACACGATCGCGCCGTGCGGATTAGCTCCATCCTGCCCGTTGAAGTCGTGAAGCGAGGTGTAGACCCAAGTGCCGCCGGAAAATGTCAGTTTGAAAACCGACCCGAAGCCGTAAATGCCGTCCTGCACCGTCGTGCCGTAGAGCGCTCCTGAGCCGTCCATGGCGAGATCGCCCCAGGGACCCGCTACTCCACTGAAGCCGTAGAGCAGGTCCAGCGTCCAGCTCCCGCCTGACGGAGTCAACTCGAAGACCTTACCGCCGCCCCCGCCACCCGGGCCGCCGTGATTGGTTGTGCCGTAGACATTGCCGTCGGCATCGAGGATCAAGCCGCCCAACGGCTCATCTCCGTCGGTCCCGTTGAAATTATGAATAACATTTTCCGTCCAGCCCGACTGGGTATTGGTCAACTGGAAGACCACGCCGCCGTACTGATACTGGCCGCCCATTTTCGTTGCGCCGTATAAATTGCCCGAAGGGTCAAGTGCGAGGCCGCCGTAGGGATTGGCTCCATCGCCGCCGCTGAAGGCATGAATCACCGTCTCCGACCAGCCGCCGCCGGAGGGGCTCAGCTCATAGACCGTGCCCATCTCGCCGGAGCCTGCGCTGTAGGTGGTGCCGTAGAAATTCCCTCCCTGGTCGAAAACGGTGTCGCCGGTGGGGCGGGCGCCGTCACTGTTTCCGGTGAACTGATAGAGCTGCTGCTCCGTCCAGTAGCAGGTGACCGAGCGGCAGAAGCTGGCCGGCGGTCGCAGAGCAAAGATGGTGCCGCAACCTCCCGTCTGGCATTGGCCGTTTTGATTCGTGAGGCCGCCCTGGCCAGTGGTTCCATAGAGCCTGCCATCGCTGCCGAAAATCAGCCGGCCCTCGGGATACATTCCATCGGGCGCGCCGTTGAAGAGGTAAAGCGGCGAGAGCGTCCAACCGGAGCCTGTATGCGACAGCTTGAACACCGTGCCGCAGCCGCCCTGGCAATTGCTCGAGCCGCCCTGGGCGGCCGTGCCATAGAGATTTCCGGCGCGATCGATCGTCAAGCCGCCCCAGGGGTTCGCGCCATCCTGTCCGCGGGTGAAGTTGTGGAGCACCGTGAGGGTCTGCGCCTGCGCAGCGTGCACGGCGAACATTGCCATCGCAAGCTGGAGAGCGAAGCTTAAGACTGTGGGCCGAGACAGTTTGCTGTGGAAATTTGACGTGGGTATCCGTTCGGGATTCGTCATGTGGGGGCGCCTTTTTTCGCGAAATTTGACGGCTGAGTAGCGGCCGTGGGAACTCGGGCACTTTACACCGGATCGAGAGCGCGCTGCTAGCGAAACTCACGGGCGAGTCAAGTAAATAATTGCCTTAATTTGCGTCACTATTGTAATCAGTCTTCCCAACGGCAATCCCGCGAGGACGCGTCGGTAACTGTCCGTATCCGCGGCTACTTCACCGCCATTACCAGCAGCTTGCGCTCCGTCATGTCTTCGATCGAGTAGCGCAAACCTTCGCGGCCAAGTCCTGAATCCTTCACGCCGCCATAGGGCATCTGGTCGACGCGGAAGCTGGGAACGTCGCCCACGATTACGCTTCCAACTTCAAGCTCGTCGAAGGCGTTTTGGATCAGCACGGCGTCGCGCGTCATCACTCCGGCCTGGAGTCCGTAATCGGAGTGGTTGATCTGGGTTAGCGCCTCCTCAAACGTCTCATAAGGCTCCACGGTCACCACCGGACCAAAAACCTCTGCGCAGTTGATGCGCATATTGGGATCGGTTCCGGTGAGCACCGCCGGCTCCACGATCGAGCCGTTGCGCTTGCCGCCGCAGAGTAACTTCGCTCCTGCCTGTACGGCTTCGTCGATCCACTGCGCTACCCGTACCGCGTCCTGTTCGCGGATGAGCGGCGGAACGTCGGTGCTCTCCTGCATGGGATCGCCGCACTTCAGTTTGCGCACGCCCTGCACCAGCTGCTCGGTGAAGCGGCCGAAGACCGCCTCGTGCACCAGGATGCGCTGCACCGAGATGCACGTCTGACCAGCATAGGAGAAACCGCCCGCAATGCAACGATGGGCCGCGTAGGGCAAATCGGCATCGCTATGCACGATGACGCCCGCGTTGCCGCCCAGCTCCAGGGTGACGCGCTTCTTTCCAGCGCGGTTCTTGAGTTGCCAGCCCACGGCGGCGCTGCCGGTAAAGGTCAGCAGCTTGATGCGATCGTCGGCGACCAGAAGTCCGGCATTGTCATTCGACAGTGGCATAATGGCCAGCCCGCCGTCGGGCCACGAAGTGTTGTCGATAATCTCGGCCAGCATCAGCGACGAGATCGGTGTTTGTGGTGCCGGCTTCAGAATGATGGGGCAGCCGGCAGCGATGGCCGGCGCAATTTTGTGCGCGACCAGGTTCAGCGGAAAGTTGAACGGCGTGATGGCAAACACCGGCCCCACCGGAAAGCGCTTGACCAGTCCCCAGCGCCCGGCGGTGGATTCGAGCATGTCCAGTGGAAGGTATTCGCCATAGATGCGCGTGGCCTCTTCGGCCGCGATCTGGAAGGTGTTGATGGCGCGGTCCACCTCGATGCGTGCCGTCTTGATAGGCTTGGCGGCTTCCTGGCAGATGGTGCGGGCGAACTCCTCGCGCCGGTCATCAATCACTTTGGCGATTTCATGCAGAATGCCGGCGCGCTGTCGCGATGTCATCCTGCGCGTGATAGCCAAGGCCTGCACAGCTCCTTCAATCGCGCCCTCCACGTCGTCGCGGCCAGCCTCGCAGATCACCGCGATCACGTTGTGATCGTACGGCGAATTGACCACGGCTTCGCTTCCGTGAGTGCTCCAACTGCCATTCGAGAAAAAACCAAAACTGCGGATGGTGGCGCTGGTCTGGCTCATGATGCTCCCTTGTTGCTATAAGTTCTGATGCGGCAGACAGAATCACAGCCAAGGCTAAGCAATGGAACGGAAGAATTCAATGGGGTTCGTGGCGTGCAGATTTGCGTGCGTGCGGGCGAATCAGAGAGAGCACAGAGCCACGATGACTCCGCCAACCAGCGCGATGTCGGCGAGATTGCTCACTGGCCACCATCCCAAGTCCAGAAAATCGACGACTGCCTCGTGCCGTAGCCTGTCATAGAGATTGCTGGCGGACCCGGCGAGAGCGGCAGCCAGGCCCATCTGTGCTGTGGGAGACCGGAAGAACATATCCAAATGGGCGGCCATGGCGAGCAACACTGCCGTAGCTGTCCAAACAATCGCCAGCGCAGTTGGATTTTGCAGAAGTCCGCGGGTCTTGAAGCGCGTGAGAACGTAGTGAATACGCAGGCAGGGTCCCACACTGAGGACCCTGCCCGAACGCAGCCGTCCACTGACCGCCGCTTTGCTGTAGCGGTCAGCGGCGAGTACCAGGCCGGCAATCACGAGCTGCTGAGTCACGCGTTATTGAATGACGCTGCCCCGCGGCGGCGGATCAATCTGCTTCGGCGAAGCGCAGGGCTTCTGCTTGCAGGCCGGCGGCGTCGGCTCCGGCGGACAGCACTTTTCAAGGTCCCGGCGCAGTGCCTCCTCCCGCTCCAGCGCCAGCGCGGCCTCCGGGTGCGACGCGGCCAGAAATGCGGCCATTTGCATCGTGTTCCTTTGGATGCTCTCCTGCAGCCGGGTTTGCACCGTAGCCTGATTCACCAGATCGCAGGTGTTTTTCGAGATCTGCTCGAGGAGACAGATGATGGTCGCGTTCTGCAGTGCGTTCTGGTAGAGGGCCTGGTTGGTATAGGTCTCGGCTGCAATCACCTCACCGAGGTCGGTTCCGACCACGCTGAGGAGTTGGTCGTCATCCGTTTTGATGGCCGCAGAGGTGGCATTCAGAGTGTCCAGCTTGTCCCCGAGCTTTATCAGCTCATTGAAGATGTCCTGTGCCGATGGCATCTGTGTTGTCTCCTTTCACGTACTCGGCGAATTAACGTAAAACGCTACAGTGGCGTGATTCCTGAGCGTGTCCTGGGTCAAAACTTTGTTGTAGACGGCAATGTTGCACATCTGCCCTATAAACGGATAAAGGAAAGGCACAACCGCAGGCGGCGTTGGATCAAATAGTGGTCCTTCAGCCGTCAGTCCGATGTGCATTCCCTGGGTATTCGTGGCGGAGGTCACGGGCGTGTAGGGGTTGACGTTCAACTGATAGGCTACATAGTCCAGGTCGCGATCGGACGTGTAGAGGTACAGGAAGGCCTGCCCTTGTGACTTGCTGTAGGTGAAAGCAAGATAGGTGACCTGACCTTGCTCGACGTTGGGTCCCGGGTTAGGATTCGAATTGCCAGGGTCGTTCGTAAAGGGCATTGGCTGCAACAACTGGAAGCTGGTACCGTTGCCCATCCATACCTGCCACGAGTAGGAAGAGTTCAGATTGGTCGGGTCCGAAGGCCCAGCGTATAGGCCGAAGCCCTGGCTCTTTAATGTCGCCGGCTGCAATGGCGTCGGCGGCGGAATTAGCGCAGCCAATTCCAGCACGCAATAGTAGTTGCCGAGCACCGTCGTGTCCCAATCAGGATAAACCAGCCCCTCCACTGTGAACTCTGTGAGGTTTTGTAGCGACGTGGCGTCGGCCGGAACCTGCACATACGCGCCTTCTACCCGGATTGAAAAGTCATAGGGATCTTGCGACTCCTCCGGCACCAGATCGGGGTTCTTGATGCCCAGAGTGAGGGAGGTGGAGGTTACCCCGGGTGACTGCCAACTCGCATTGCCGGCGCTTAACGGGCTGGGAGCGGTTCCATAAGTACCGTTAGGCGTTCCAGCGGCATTCGCAGCGGTCGTGGCGCCGGGCGCTTCTTCCAGACGAAACCAGGCGATCGGCCCGTCACCTTTCACTGTGGTTCCGTATTGGTCAGGGGTGCCAACAGAACCCGGGTCAAAACGACAACCTCGGAACCGCAGCAGAGACATGACGGCGAATACGACGAGAGGCAAAAGCAGGTAATACCAGTGGGTCAGGGCCATAGCGACTCTACCTCCCTTGCAAGATCAATGAGCGACCGTTGAGCCGGCGCTCCCTAGGACCCGAATCAGAAGAAATCCCGTGATGGCGAGTGCGATCAGTACGGCGGAGATGATGCGATGAACGCTCCAGCCGCGCACACGGTCAACCTTTTCGCGCGTGGGCTCGAGCAGCCACCGGCCAGTTGCGTACATGGCAAGAGAGCCGAGAAACAGGCAGCCGCCGGAAGACTCGCCGAGAAACTCAGTACATACTACCAACGTCACGGCAGCGACACCTGCCTCGAATAACGGAAATGGCAAACGACGGCGCCAGACGCCGTTCATGTCCGGCATTCTGAAAGCTAACCAGCTTTGAGAAGGCCGGCCCGCGCAGCAGCCTTGCAGGGCGCAGCCAGTCCTGGTGAAAATCATGCCGACCAGGAGGGCAATCGCCACCGCATCCCAGAATGCTCCTACGGGCATATTCATCGCCCACAGCAAAGGCAGACTGAGCAGGAAGGAAAGAATGAGCCCGCCGTAGAGCGCGGCGCCTCCTTCACTTGTGCTCCAGACCCGCGCCTTGTGGCGGCGAAATACACTCCGATGTAGCGCCACGAATAACAGCCTCGCCCCTGCGAGCGCTGCGGGGAAGATCAAGAGCATTACCAGAAATACCCTGGGTGCGGGAAGGCCGTGAAGCTCCGCCCATCGCGTTCCGGCGAGGATGCCGGAGATCGCTCCTAGGTAAAGCATGGAGACGTAGGAATGCGATCGCAGTTGCTCCCAAAGACCTGTCGACGGTCCTACGTCAGCCTTGGGATAGGAATTGGTGATCTGCATGTCCTCGGCGGCGCTCCGAGTTTGAACTTGAGACACCAGCCGCTCGCCCCACATCAGAAGTCGTCTTACCAATCGGCGCAGAGTATACACGAGATTGCTGGTTCTTGAGGATGAAATTTGAACAAAGACCCGTTCGTTCCGGCGGCAGCAAGAATCACCACCGTATATGCGAAGGTCCCGGCGCTACCGGGTAATGAGGGCCATAGATCATCGCCGGGTGGGTAGTACTTCTGGAGTTTGTGGGAGCTATTCCAGTAGATGTGGCGCAAGCGCACTTAATCTCGCTCGTGCTTCTCCCAGTTCTCGCGCGATACGATCTTTTTCCGCGACGATCCCGGCGAGTTGGGAGGCGCCCGGAATATGGTCTAGCGATCTTGTGCCCCCATATTGAGGCGGGAGGACTAGCTTTCCGTCTTCCGCGTATACACTCCCCAGCATCTGACCGAGCAGTTGGTAATCTTTCTGAAGTCGAAGCAGCTTTTCCGTGACACGACTCAGCTCGCCCTTCAGCCGAGCATATTCCTCTGCCGCCCTGCCGACCTGCTCGTATTTTTCATGTTCGTTCATAGGCCAAATGCTACTCTCCGGAAAGGGCGCAGATGCGTATCGGCCTTGATTGTTCTCGACTGCAGTGTACACTTGCTGGCGGCAAAGAAGGGGCGCCCCTTCCCTGGAGGTTGCTGATGCGATTGCGGCTGGGTCTTGGGTTGACGGTGATCATGTTGGCCTCCACGCTACTGTCCGCCCAGAGGCCCTTTGCACCCAAGGTGAGCGGTCCGCTGTCGCAGCGCGTTGTCGCCTATCAGATCGACGCCAAATACGATCCTCCGAAGCACGCGGTGGAAGCCACCGAAACGCTCATCTACCACAACCTCACCGGCCAGCCGCTCGACACCTTCCCCTTCCATCTTTATCTGAACGCCTTCCAGCCGAAGTCCACCTGGATGCATGAGGCGCATCGCGACGGCAACTTCCGCACCAGCAGTCTGGCAGCCTGGAAGCCGGAAGATTACGGATCGAACGCAGTTACATCGTTTCAGGTGGTTGGCATGGGCGACCTCACCGAGCAGATGAAGTTCATCTCGCCTGACGACGGCAATCCTGACGACAAGACCGTCTTCCAGGTGAAGCTGCCGCGGCCCGTCCCGCCGGGGCAGGACGTGACGTTCCAGATCAAGTTCAAGGCGAAGTTTCCGGAGGTGATCGCGCGCACCGGCTACAAACGCACATTTCTGCTGGCCGGGCAATGGTTTCCCAAGGTCGGTGTGTGGTGGCATGGCCAGTGGAATTGCCACCAGTTTCACGCGCTGACCGAGTTCTTCGCCGACTTCGGCACCTTCGACGTGAAGGTCACGCTGCCGAAGAATTACGTTATCGGCGCGACCGGCGTACAGGTTGGCGATCACGACAACGGCAACGGGACGAAGACGGTCGCCTTCCACGCCGAAGATGTCCACGATTTCGCCTGGACGGCCGATCCCAACTTCAAGGTTTTGGAAAACCAGTTTGTCGGCAGTGTGGGACCGGTGAAGATTCGCTTGCTTACCTACGACAGTCATCAGCGCGAGTGGGAGCCGTACATGTATTGCATCCTGAACAGCATGAAACGCTTTGATGATTGGTATGGACCGTATCCTTATGCGCAGCTCACAGTGGTCGATCCGCCGCATGGCGCGGGGGAGGCCGGTGGCATGGAGTACCCGACCTTCATCACTGGTCTCAGCGGCTGGTACATTCCCAAGGGCTATCACCTGATTGACCTCGTCACCGAGCACGAGTTCGGCCATCAGTACTGGTACGGTATGGTCGCTACCAACGAGTTTGAGAACGCCTGGCTCGACGAGGGTATCAACAGCTACACCGAGGTGAAGGTTCTCGACAGCATGTACGGCGAGAACACCAGCATCCTCAATCTGCTGGGAGCGCAATTGGGCGAGCGCGGGCTCCAGCGCATGAATTATCTCGACGCCCCGGACGATGATCCGCTTTCGCGCATGAGCTTTCAGGACATGAGTATGGACAGCTATGACAGCATCAGTTATGGCAAGGCGGCGTCGATGCTGATCTCGCTGGAGAAGATCGTGGGCGAGCAGACGCTGAAGAAGGCACTGCACACCTACTTCATGAAATACCGCTTCACCCATCCGACGCAGGAAGATTTCATGCGCACGGTCAATGAGGTTGCTGGTCAGGACCTGAGCTGGTACTGGAACCAGGCGGTGTACGGAACGCAGGTGCTGGATTACGAGGTGCTGCGCGCCGACTCCCATCCCGTGAACTGGTGGGACGCGAACCTGAAGGAGAAAAAAGGCGAGACCGAGTACGAGACGCAGGTGATCCTGCATCGCAAGGGCGATTTTGTTTTTCCGGTGGATGCGGTAGTGAGATTCGACGATGGCGAGAGCACGCACGAGCGCTGGGACGGCAAAGAGCGCTGGGTGCGCTACGTCTTTCGCAAGAAGGCGCAGGTTGAGTCGGTGCAGATCGATCCCGGTTACCAGATCACCCTGGATCGCGACTACCTGAACAACAGTGCGGTGACAGAATCGCAACACGGGGCGATCCACAAGATCGCGACCTATTGGCTGTTCCTCACGCAGTTGCTGGCACAAGCTGCGAGCTGGCTGGTGTGAGAAGGTTTTAGAGCTTTAGGGTCCGCATTACCGGCGAAACATGGATGACGAACAACTGACCCACGATCACAAGCGTGCATTCGCTGCCGGCTTCAGCCTGCTGTGGCGACGGCAGAGAGTTCTCTGGTGGATTTTCGTCGTGAACCTGGTTTGCGGAGCGCTGGGCACGGCGCCGGCATTCCTGCGCCTGCATCACGCCCTGAGTCACAGCCTCGCCGGCCAGCCACTCACTAAACGATTCGATCTCGGTATGTTGGGTGAGTTGTTGCGCCTGCCTGACGTTAGCCTGTGGCGCTACACCACAAACTCGTTTCTCTTCGCCTTCGTCTTCTTCGTCTTCATGCTCTTCGTGACCGGCGGAGTCCTGGAAACCTATGGCCAGGACCGGCGGTTGACGACGGGCGAATTTTTCGCCGCCTCGGGCGGATTTTTCTGGCGATTCGTGCGACTGTTGCTGCTCTCCATCGTTCCCTTCGTGATCGTGATCATGATTTACCAGGCGCTGAACAAAGTTGCCGTGCGGGTGGGCGATCGCGCCATCCCCGATCAGGTGGGCATCTTCCTGGGATGGGGCGCGACCGCCGTGTTCCTGCTGCTCGCGTTATGGGTACGGCTGTGGTTCGATATCGCACAGGTGCGCGCCGTGGCGCATAACGAGCGCCGCATGTGGCGCAATACCTGGCGGGCGTGGCGAATCACCTGGCACGACTTCGGACGCCTCTACGGGATGTACTTTGCAATCGCGCTGGTCGCGTGGATCACCTTGGTTGTCGGCCTGGTGATTTGGGCTGAACTTCCGGCCACGGCGACGGGAGCGGTGTTCGTCATTCTGGAGCTGATCATGTTTGCGCAGGTGGCGACGCGCTTATGGCAACTGGCCAGCGCCACGACGTGGTATCAGCAGCATGAGGAGATGATCCCAGTGCCGGTAGCGGAGGTTGAGACTCCGCCTCCGCAAGGAGTCGTCGAACCGGCGCCCATCGCCGAACCTGAGTTACCGCCCGGCGATCCCGGTCCGGAGTTGCCGCCGGCGGACGCGTGATGGAATCGCGTGGCTACGGCATTACCGCGCATCCCGTTTACAATGTTCTGCAGCATGAAGTCTCAACCGAAGCTGATATCTCTCTGCGCTTGCGCGCTCTTACTCGTCGCTTCGATCGGTTGTAGCAAGCCGCCGGCCGCATCGACGAATGACGTGGCCGCGGCCCAACCTGTGGCGGCAACCGTTGCTGCGCCCGTCGCCCAGCCCCCGAATTCCGCGGCGGCAAGCAATCTGCCCAAGCCGGACGTCAATGGCAATCGCGTTATGCAATATGTGAAAGAGGTGGTGGCGTTCGGCCCGCGTCCGCCGGGCAGCCCGGCGCATGAAAAACTGGAGCAGTACATCCTGTCGAAGCTGAAGGGCGTTGATGTGGAGCAGGACAAATTCACCGCGCAGACGCCAGTGGGCAAGTTTCCGATGAACAATATCATCGCGAAGTTTCCCGGCAAAAAGGATGGCATCATCGTCGTCGCCGGCCACTACGACACGCTGTATTCGCAACCCAAAGACTTCGTCGGCGCCAATGACGGCGGCTCTTCCACCGGGCTGTTGCTGGAATTGGCGGACCAGTTTCGCGGCAGGCAGCTCGACGGCTACAGCGTCTGGCTGCTGTGGACCGACGGCGAAGAGGCATTCGTGAAATGGACGGACACAGACAGCGTGTACGGTTCGCGGCAACTGGCACACAAATGGCAACAGAACGGCACAGCCAAGAAGATCAAGGCCTTCATCCTGGTCGACATGATCGGCGACGCCGACCTCGACATCTGGAAAGACACGAACTCTACCCCGTGGCTCAGTGACCTGGTGTATCAGGCGGCGAGCAACCTGGGCTACCAGTCGCATTTCTATCACACGCAAAATGGCATCGACGACGACCACATGCCGTTTGCAAAGATCGGCATACCAGTGGTCGACCTCATCGACTTCGACTACGGCTACAACAACGTCTTCTGGCACACGCCGCAGGACACCATCGACAAGTTGAGCCCGCAGTCGCTGGCCATCACAACCGATGTGGTGCTGGAGACGATACGGCTGCTGGACGCGCGGTAACAGCTCGAAGCTCAACGCTATTTATAATCCCTCCCATGAATCTGGAACAGAAATTGGCCGAACTGAAGCGCCGCGACTCGCTGGCCGAAGCCGGCGGAGGCGAAGAGCGCCGCGCCCGCGAGCACAAGCAGGGCAAGATGTCGGCGCGCGAGCGTATCGAGTTCCTGCTCGACGAAGGCACCTTCGAAGAGACCGACAAACTGGTTGTGCATCGCTGCTCCGACTTCGGCATGGACGAGCAGAAGTATTACGGCGATGGCTTCCTCACCGGATACGGCCGCATTGAAGGCCGTCTGGTGTTCGTGTTCGCCCAGGACTTTACCGTCTTCGGCGGTTCCCTCTCGGAGACCAACGCCGCGAAGATCGTAAAAATCATGGATATGGCAATGAAGGTCGGCGCGCCGGTGATCGGGCTGAACGACTCCGGCGGCGCGCGCATTCAGGAGGGCGTGCGATCGCTCGCGGGCTATGCCGACATCTTTCTGCGCAACGTGCTCGCCTCGGGCGTGGTGCCGCAGATTTCGGCCATCATGGGCCCGTGCGCCGGCGGTGCGGTATATTCGCCCGCGATCACCGATTTCATTCTCATGGTGAACAATACCTCGTACATGTTCATCACTGGGCCGGAGGTGATCAAGGCGGTGACGCACGAAGAGGTGACCAAGGACGAGCTCGGCGGCGCGATGACACACAACGAAAAGTCCGGGGTCGCGCATTTTGCCGCGCACGACGATGCCGAGTGTCTCAGCATGATTCGCGAGCTGCTCAGCTTCATCCCGTCCAACAATCTCGAAGACCCGCCGCGCAAGCCGTGCACCGATCCTATCGATCGCGTCGACGAGCGGCTGGACAACATCGTGCCGGCGGAATCAAACCGGCCTTACGACATCAAGGACGTGATCAACACCGTCGTCGATGATGCCTATTTCTTCGAAGTGCAGGAGCACTACGCCAGGAACATTGTCGTCGGCTTTGCCCGGCTCAATGGCAAATCGGTCGGCATCGTTGCCAATCAACCAGCGTTTCTCGCGGGCGTGCTCGACATCAGCGCCAGCATCAAGGGCGCGCGTTTTGTGCGTTTCTGCGACTGCTTCAACATCCCGCTGATTACCTTCGAGGACGTGCCCGGATTCCTCCCCGGTATCCAGCAGGAGTACGGCGGCATCATCACGCACGGAGCGAAGCTGCTCTACGCCTTTTCCGAGGCGACGGTGCCGAAGATCACCGTCATAACGCGCAAGGCCTATGGTGGCGCGTACTGCGTCATGGCGTCAAAGCACATCCGCACCGACGTGAACTACGCGTGGCCGACGGCCGAGATTGCGGTGATGGGACCGGAGGGCGCGGTGAACATCGTTTATCGCCGCGAACTGGAGAAGTCGGAAAGTCCGGAGGCCGCGCGCGCAGCGAAGATTGAAGAATTCCGCGAACGCTTCGCCAATCCGTACGTCGCTGCCGAGCGAGGATATCTCGACGCAGTGATCCGTCCGCGCGACACGCGCCGCAAGCTGATTCAGGGTCTGGAGATGCTGGAGAACAAGCGCGACAAGAACCCGCCCAAGAAGCACGGAAACATACCGCTGTAGGAAGCAGCGAGCCACCAGCGACTACCTGCAAGCCAAAGCTTTCTTCACCAACCCACGAGCTCAAGCCGGGGTACAATCGGTTGCCGTTCTCGCAAACTTACGAGGAGATTCCGGATGCCATACATTTGTAACAATCCGCTTTTCTTGAGGGACATTTCTTGCTGTGGCGACAAACCCAAAGCCGTGAAAAGGAAGCTAGCAACGAGTCTCGCGCCGGGACTTGCTCTCCTGGTTTTTCTGGCCGCGTCCGCCTTTGCCGACACCGTCATTTTGCACGATGGATCCAGTTACACCGGCCGTTTGCAAGCCATACCGAACGACCAGATTACGTTCACCGGCGGCTCGGGCGTGCAATACAAGTTTCCTGCCGCCGATGTGCAGACGCTGGTCTTCACCTCGTCCGGCGACACGGTGACGCTGCGCAATGGGAAGGTCTACTCCGGCCACTACAGCGGGCCGGCTCCAATGGCGTTCGAAGGCGCGGAGGGCATCACTTACCGCTTCCCATTGCATGATGTTGCTTCGGTTGTTTTCTCGCACTCCGGTCCGCCGCCCGTAAAGCATGTCGACCACGCGCTGGTCATTCCCGAAGGTACCGAGCTCTCAGTTCGCACCGACGGCGCGATTGAGTCGCAAGACGCCTCGACCGGCGAGCTGTTTTCTGCCACCATCGCCAACGACGTGCCTGATTCCGAAGGCGGTATCGCGATCCCTGGCGGCTCGCCGGCAAAGCTGGTGGTACGAAACATTACATCGGGCGGAGCGGTGCACAGTCCGGAGCTGGTGCTGGACCTGTTCTCCGTGATGGTGAATGGGAAGGAGTATCGTGTCGAGACCACCAATGTGGATTTCAGCAGTAAGCGGGGCTTGGGCGCCAACCGCCGCACCGCCGAGTTCACCGGCGGAGGCGCGGGCATAGGAGCTCTGATGGGAGCCATCTTCGGCGGTGGCAAAGGTGCGGCGATTGGAGCGGGTGCGGGAGCCGCAGGAGGACTGGTTACGCAGCTCTTCACGCGGGGGAAGAAAATCACCGTACCGGCGGAGTCGGAACTTACGTTCCGGCTGGATCGCACGCTCGTTCTAAGTCCGCACTCATAGCGAGTCTCGCGGCGCAGAACTGCGCGTCGAATATTTGGCTGCAACCTGACGGCTGATCGCCGACGGCAAGAAAAAAGAATCCCGAGGCCATTTGGATCAGTTGCTTCCAGCTAGCGGGTCACGACGATATCCTTGCGCGCCCTGCTCGCCCAGATACTTGCGTATCGGATTAGCGGCTCCAGGGATTTGCCGGACTCACAACCAGCCGGAAAACCGTTCAACGTCTCGGGATTCCGTCTTGCCTCTGACTCGCTTCCTGCTCTTCGCCGGCGGCTAGCGATCACTCTCGCGGTTGCTCTGCCTTGCGCCGTGGGCGTAAGCAGCTAACTCGCGTCAGGTCCCGGACTAGCCGGTACTCCATCGCTGGCGCGTTGGAGCAGCTTGCAACCAGCTTTTGAAGAACCAGGAAACTGTCAAAGAACGAGTGTGTTTTACTCCTCTTACCGACGAAGTCAACAAAAATATCGCGACTTTATCTCTTTTCGTTTCAAGCGAGTGCAGCTCGTCCACAGGGACATGCCGAAATTTTGTGCAATCGCAAAATGCCGCTGGGTGGCGAGTGTGGTTCGACGCGCAATTGTTGCGGCCGATCGTGAATACGGTGTTGCAAATCCGGCGCGAACCACGTGCAGTCGCATGTGGGAATTTGGGAAAAAATTCATCTGGCGCGCGGTTTCGTCGATCTTAATTTCGCCGGACAGCATTTGTTACCATCCCAAACATGCCTCTGATGCAGGCCAATCACCTGGTAAAGAGCTTTCAAACCGGAGAATCGGCGTTCGGAATGCGCGCCTCCGGCCAGGTGCGCGCGGTAAACGACGTCTCGCTCGCGATCGACCCCGGCGAAACCCTCGGACTGGTCGGCGAATCCGGTTCCGGCAAGAGCACTCTTGGCCGCCTGCTGCTTCGCCTCGTCGAGCCGGATTCGGGCGACGTGATCTTCGACGGCAAGGACGTGTTGCGTGCGAGCGGCGCCGAGCTGCGCCGTCTGCGCCGCGACATGCAGATCGTCTTCCAGGATCCGTTCGGCTCGCTCGATCCGCGCATGACGGTGGAGCAGATTGTCTCGGAGCCAATGATCGTTCATGACAGTGAGGGCAGGGAAGCGCGTCGTCAGCGCGCCGCTGAGATGATGCGCGCGGTCGGACTCGACGCGTCGGCGCTAGGCCGCTATCCACACGAGTTCAGCGGCGGCCAACGGCAGCGCATCGGGATCGCTCGCGCGATGATGCTGCGGCCGCGCTTCATCGTTGCCGACGAGCCCGTCTCCGCGCTGGATGTGAGTGTGGGAGCACAGATTGTAAACCTGCTGAAGCAGCTACAGCGCGAGTTTCAACTCACCTACCTATTTATCTCGCACTCGATGCCGATCGTGCGCTACCTCGCCGATCGCATCGCGGTGATGCAGCGCGGCGAGATCGTAGAGATGGGCGAGACAGAGCAGATCATCACCTCGCCGCAACACCCCTACACGCGTACCTTGCTTGCGGCCACGCCGGAGATGCAAGTCAGCGCGGGCTGATCGCTACGAAGGCCGGCCGATGAGCAGGGCTCTGCCTGGAGATCTTCTTACAACGCGGTGAACGCGCTTCGGTGTGCTCTTATCCGACCGAGACTTTGCCGGATGCCAATACTGGCACCTGTTCGACGATCTCGATCCCGAAGCCTTCCAGGCCGGCAACTTTGCGCGGGTGATTGGTGAGGAGTCGGATGCGCTTGAGGTTCAGATCGGAGAGGATTTGCGCGCCAATGCCGATCTCGCGCTGCGTCTTGCGCTGGCTCTCGGGAAGCGTGGGCAGGCGCTGCTCGTGATGGAACTGGACGGTCATGCGCTCGCCCAGGCGCTCGACGGAATAGCCCTTCGAGGTGGAATGCAAATAGACGAGCGCGCCGCGGCCTTCCTCGGCGATGCGTCGCATGGAGGCGTCGATCACGTTGCGGCACTCGCACCAACTGGCGCCGAAGACATCACCCACCAGGCAATGGGAATGCATGCGCACCAGCACCGGCCCTTCGCCGGCATCCTCAACATGGCCCTTGACCATGGCGATGTGAGAATCGCCGGTGATCTCCGACTCGTAGGCGATCATGCGGAACTCGCCGTAAGCGGTGGGCACGAGCGCTTCAGCCAGCCTGCGCACGTAACGTTCGTGCGCCATGCGATAGCGGATGACCTCGGCGACGGTCAGCATCTTCAGATCGTGCTGGCGGCAGAATGCGGTGAGCTGGAGCACGCGCGCCATGGTGCCATCGTCGTTCATGATCTCGCAGATGACGCCGGCAGGAACCATGCCCGCCATGCGCGCGAGATCGACAGAAGCTTCCGTCTGTCCGGCGCGGACCAGCACGCCGCCTTTGCGCGCGCGCAACGGGAAAACATGTCCCGGACGCGCGAGATCATTGGGCCGGGTTGAAGGATCGATTGCGACTTGAATAGTGCGCGCCCGATCATAAGCCGAAATTCCCGTGCTCACGCCGTCTTTCGCATCGATAGATTCGGTGAACGCGGTGCCGAAGTTCGAGGTGTTCTCGGCCGACATCTGGCCGAGGCGAAGATACTCGAGCCTCTCTTCGGTCATGGCCAGGCAGACCAGACCGCGACCATACTTCGCCATGAAGTTAATCACTTCCGGCGTGACCTTTTCGGCAGCCATGGTCAGGTCGCCTTCGTTCTCGCGGTCTTCGTCGTCGATGACCACGATCATGCGGCCGGCGCGGATCTCCTCCAGCGCGGTTTCGACGTCGCAAAAAGGGTTTTGGAGAGACATTCGGATCGACTCAATTTTAGCAGGTAGCAAGCACTATCCCGCCAATGCCGTGCGCGCCCGAGCGAATAAGCTGCGCAGTGCGCGAATCACCCAGCGCATCACCAGAGCGACCACGATCAGCAGCACGAGCACCGCTGCCGCTGCGACGTACGGATGCTGTACCGCGATCCACGTCAGCCCAACCGCTCCCGCGTCTTCGCCGAAGCTGAGAGCCATGTTGGAGAACGGTTCGGGCGAGGGCGTGACTGCGGCGCGGAGAGCGGTCTTGCCGCCATGGGCTGCGAAGGCGATCAGTCCGCCGAGAGCAGCCGAGGCCAATTGCATCTCCGGTGAAAGGTGCGAGGTGGCAACATAGGCCAGTAGTGCGGCAATCGGAATCCGAATGAACGTGTGCAGCGCGTTCCAGATCAGATCGAAGGCAGGAACCTTGTCGGCGAAGAACTCCAGACCAAAAAGCGCCAGTGCGACGCCGATGATCCACCACGAGCGCAAGGCATCAAGAGATCCCGGCAGGGCGATCACACCTGTGCGGGCGAGCAGTCCCAGCGTTGCCACCGTCGCGTAAACATTGAGGCCGGCGGCGAAACTCGTGCCCGCCAACATGGCTACGATCTGGTCGGAGTTGAAGGTCACAACCACTGGGATGCGCAGAACCTGGCGGAGATTCAGTCCGCGGTCGCTCACGAGAAGGCCACATCAAGATGGCGTTCGCGCCGCCTCCGGTTGACCAACGGCAGCTGCACATCGTGCCGACAAAAAAGGCCGACCCTCTTTGGGTCGGCCTAATGAAGCCGCACACGCCTTCCAACACGCGGTCGATAAGACGCTACTGTGTCATCTCCCAGACCGTGCCGTTCTCGTCGGCTCCGCACGCGGTCGTAGTGCCGTAGATATTACCCTGACTATCGAGCACCACGCCGCCATTCGGTTCGCAACCCCCAGAGTTATTACCGAAGTCGTAAAGTTCGTTGTAAATCCACTGGCCATTGTTGGGTGATAGCTTGAAGAGCGTCCCGGCGGTGTTCGGGCCGCCCTTATATGTAGTGCCGTAGAGGTTCCCGGACGAATCCATGGTCAGGGAATCCTGCGGCCCCCACTCGTAGCTGCCTTCGAGGTTGTACAGCACGTTAAATTGCCAGCCTCCACCGGAAGGACTCAGCTCGTACACCGTGCCTCCGCTACCGGAACCGCCGCTGCTGGTGGCGCCATAGAGGTTGCCTGCCGAATCGAAAATCAGCCCGCCGTAGGGTTTGTTTCCGTCAGTCACATCGAAAGAGTGGAGAATCGTTTCCACCCACCCCGATTCTGTAAGGCTTAGCTCAAACACCACGCCGTATCCGTTCGCTCCGCCGCCGGCCGCCGTCCCGTAGAGGTTGCCGGAGCTATCCGCGATCAGCGTGTCGTAAGGCTCGCCGCCGCCCGAGTCGTTAAAGCTGAACAGCACCGATCCCGACCAGCCTCCGCCGGAGGGACTGAGTTCGTAAACCGTCCCCAAGTCAAAACCAATGCCGCCAAGTTGCGTGGTGCCGTACATGTTGCCGGCATGATCGAAAACCACAGCGCCAAAGGGGTAAACTCCTGCCGGGCCGTTGACAAATTGATAGAGCACGGTTTCGTGCCACAGACAAGTGATGGCTTTGCAAACCGTAAGGGGTGGTTGCAGATTGTAGACCGTGCCACATCCAAAATATCCGTAATCTGCACACGAACCGTTGTTCCCGCCGCCGGCGACCGTGGTGCTATAAAAGCTACCATTTGGTCCGGTGACTAGCTTGGCATAGGGACCGGCGCCATCATTGCTACCATTGTCCCCCAGAAAGTCGTAGATGGTGTTGAAAAGCCAACTCCCGTTCTGCTTCTCCATGCGGAAAATTGTTCCATAGCCGGTGCCGCCGTAGAGGGCTGTTCCGTAAAGACGCCCGGCGGCGTCCATGGTCAACATGGCTGTGGGGCTCCCACCATCGCCTCCGCCCGAGAAGGTGTGGAGTACGGTAAACGTCTGGGCCTGCGCTGGTTGTGCTGCCAGCAGCGTCAAGGCGGAAAAACTCAGTGCAAGGAAGAGGATAAGCGTAGCTCTGTTCAAGGGTCTGCTCCTTTCGCTTACTGGTTGCGGTTTGGGCTGAAGGCAGCAATCGTTGGAACTGAATAGCTGGCACCAACGTGTTGGCGGACTGCGACGAACGTACTAAGCTGTCACAGACCTGGCGCAGGGGAGCACTGCAACCGAACTATGTCTTGAGGGGTTGTATAATCGCAGGACTCTTCTTTCAAGCGACGAAGCACGACAAACCACGACAACAGCAGACCCGAGCATACGTAAGAGATTGTCATGGGGCCCAGGCCACAACTCTCCGCCGGAAAAGGTCGCAAGCTTGATTCCTGGAAAGAGATTGCCGAATACCTCGGCCGGGATGTTCGCTCCGCGCAGCGGTGGGAGCATGCGCGGGGGTTACCCGTGTATCGCGTTCCCGGATCAAAGAGTGGAGGAGTTTTCGCGTACAGCGGCGAGTTGGACGAATGGCTGCACCGCCGGCGCGACCTTCAGCCCGAGGGCGACGTTGTTTCTGGCAACCTTGCTGTCGCCGAAGATATAGCCGCCGGTGGGGACACACTTCCATCGGAGCCGCTGAGCTTTGTTGGAGCTCACTCCGGCGTGGCGGCTTCGAAGAAATCCATCTCCCGCCGAGCGCGATGGGTCTGGCTGCTGGTGGCAGTGGCGGTCTTTACGGCTGCCACGGTCATCGCCATACATCGCTGGCGGCCGCCGGCGAAACCGGCAAGCGGCCGCGTGATGCTGGCGGTGCTTCCTTTCCTCAATCTCAGCGGCGATCCCTCACAGGAGTACTTTGTCGATGGCTTGACGGAAGAGATGATTACCGATCTCGGCAAGCTGAACCCGCAGGCCATGGGCGTGATTGCCCGCACTTCGGCGATGAAATACAAGAACAGCAAGCAGGACATCAGCCAGATAGGTCACGCCTTGGGGGTCGGCTATGTTCTGGAAGGCAGCGTGCGCCGTGAAGGCAACGTAGTTCGCGTCTCGGCCCAATTGATTCAGGTCAGCGACCAGAGCCATCTGTGGGCGCAAAACTATCAGCGCGATGTGAAGGACATTCTCAGCGTGCAAAGCGACGTTGCTCAGGCCATCGCCGACAAAGTTCAAGTCAAACTGAGTCCGCAACGGAAAACTCAGGTCACTGAGTCGAAGACGGCAAATCCGCAGGCTTACGATGACTATCTCAAAGGGCTGTATGCGTGGAACCAGCGCACGGTTGCGAGCATGTCGAAGGGAGTCGAGTTTTTCCAGCAGGCCATTAAAGAGGACCCCAATTATGCCGCGGCTTACGCGGGCATGGCGCAGTGCTATACCCTAATGGGCATCGATCGAGTGTCGGACGCGCCTGAACTGCTGGCCAAGGCCAAGGCGTCGGCGTTGCGCGCGGTCGAATTGGATGACTCCTCCGCCGAGGCCCACGTGGCTCTGGGTGGGGTCCGAGTTTTTGCCGATTTCGACTGGCAGGGAGCAGAAGCCGAATTCAGGCGCGCCATCGAACTGAATCCCAACGATGCCCTGGCTCACCACTGGTACGCCAACCTCTATCTCGATCCGCAGGGTAGATATGAAGAAGCCATCGCCGAGATGAAGCAAGCGCAAGAGCTGGATCCTCTTTCGCTCATCATCAATACTGACCTGGGCTACGCCTACTATGTGGCGGGCGCGGATGACGAAGCCACCAGCCAATTCCAAAAGGTATTGGAGATGGACCCGAACTTTGTGCCCGCTCGTTACGATCTCTCTTTGCTGTACCTCAAGCAGAAAAACTACGAGGCTGCATGGCGCGAGCGGACCGCGGAAATGCGGATTTCGACGCCGCCGCAGTTGGTCGCAAGAATAGAAAAGGTCTACGCTAGGGGAGGATACCGTGCTGTGGAACAGGAACGTGCGGCGTCAGAGGGAACGTTCGACGTAGCCGGTTATCCCAAATCCGCGTGGGACACAGCCCAGGCGCATATGTTCTTAGGCGAGAAGGAACAAGCGATCTCTTTCCTGGAAGTGGTGTACCAGCAGCGAAATCCCGCGATCATTTACATCTACTGCGATCCGTTCTGGAGAACTCTGCGCTCCGAACCGCGCTTTCAGAGCCTGGAGCGAGAAGTTGGCGTTTTGCAATAGGCACCCGAAGGAGTAAGTCGCGGCGCTTCCAATAGCAAAGGGCCGCGCGCGGCGGCCCTGATCGATTTTCCGAAGCTTCGTAACGGGGCAAGAGGGATTAAGCCACCCGCGCGACACCCTCCGTCACTGTGATGGAGGCTCGGCAGTTTTTTCTTCCGAGTCATCCGCTGGAGCCGGCTTGCCCGGGTCCGCTGAACCGTGAATCAGCACGTTGAAGGGCACCCCGGAAATAATGTGCAGGAACTGATAGTAGCCGATGCTGTTGGTCATGGTGAGCTGGGGACCAGGTGCGCCGGCCTGGGTGAGAGACACGCCTGTACCCGCGAGCGGAACCCCCTGGAAGATGATGTATCCGGAGACGTCTGGGATTGGTGACGTGTTACATTCGCCGACGAGACACGAGACTTCCATCGTGTAGGTCTGGGTTCCGTCGTTTCCGTCCTCCTGGAAGAAGGCCATAAACGTGCCGTTCTCAGTCGGAGTGAAGTCGATCGTGATGGTGGGATTGAACCCACCGTTGGTGCACTGCTCCGTTCCAATGTGAGTACCGTCTTGGAAATACACATCCATACACACGTTATTCTGTGCATTGGACGGAATTGTGGCGGACACCTGTACCTCGGCGTCGGTAGTGGCCTGGAAGGTAAAAGCATTTGAGTCGGCTATCGGATTGATGTTACCGGGGTACTGTGTGTTGAGGGTTATTTGTTGCGCGTTGGGGGGAAACGGGTGCAACCGTTCCAGCGACAACGCATAGCTGACTGTGGCAGTCGAGGTTTCAGTAACATCAATCGTATAGGTGCCCGTCACAGTCAGCGCCAGGTTGACTAGAACGGCCGGTTGGAAACCACCGTTGGTGCATCCCGAAAAGATGTTGTGGGCGTTGGGGTCGTAGATGTTCATGCAGACGTTGGTTGTCTGGGCGCCAACTAATGCCAAAACTATGTGGTAGGTTTCCCCATTATTTCCGCTGAACACGAAGCCATCCACATCTCCGGGAGACGTGAGGGTGCAGTTTGTGCCGATGTAGATCTGGCCATCGGCGATAAAAGTACCCTGGGACGGTTCGGGCGGACAGTTCGTAACTTGCGCCAATGCTGCGGTGGGGAAGAGTACGCAGACGGCCAGCGTCAACGCCAGGGCCACGAGGGTGGATTTCAGCTTCGCAGTCATAACAATCTCCTTCAGATTGAACTTGTCTTCACGAACGGCCGATGGTGCTTGTCAGCTCCAGCGCTTTTTGAAAGCTACTTCGCCTGGACTGCCGAAGCCGCGGGAGCCGCGGAAGCTGCGGGAGTTACGGGAGTCGCGTTGCAAGCGTTGCGGGCTTCCGCAAGTGCCTCCTTCTTTCCCATGACAACGACCTTTGTGCCTTGCGTGCGGGCCTGGAGTTCATCGCCGTGCATTTTTTCGCCTGGGTTAAGCCCGGCGACGTTACTTTCGACAACCTTATATCGCTCTTTACTAATCACTGCGCCCACTACTCCGAGCAGCATGACGTTTCTGAGGGTATGCCCGCCCTCGTGTTGCACGATCACGCACGGCTTCACTGTTGCTGGCGCCGGTGCCTGTGCTGGCGGGTGGGTTTGCTGTTCCGACGCCGATGGCTGCTGCGCGAATACGGTGACGGAGAGCATCAGGATTGCCATAGCTGTCAACGAGATCGTGTTCTTCACTGGAGCGTCCTCTCTCAGGATCAATGCGACAAACGAAAGCGAGCTCTTCATGCCTGTTTCGTTTAGGCTCAAGAATGCTAACTTCTCGTAGCTCCTCGCCCCCCGCTTTCGCCGCGCACTTTCGCGTTTCCGGCGCAGCGTCATGGCAACGCTAGGGGCGAAGCGTGATCGGCGCAAGTAGCATCGGCGGATGTTACGGTATCTTGACTTCTAACTTGTTGAATCACATAAATGCTTGTCGGCTGGCGGGAGTGAGGCTATACTGCGAGCAACTCAGGCGCATCTGGCTGCCCACCCAAAACAACTTGCCCGAAAGTTGGAGTGTCCATGCAAGTACGGGCCTCACAAATCCTTCCCGAGCCGGAGCGACCGGACTCATGCCCGGCGATCTCATCGCAAGAGGTTGAAGCTGAGCTGGCGAAGGTTCTGGCTTCTTCCCTGTTCCGCAGGGCCCCGCGACATAGCCGTTTCCTGGAATTCGTCGTCCGCAAGAAGCTTGCGGGCTCGGCGGATTGCGTCAAGGAGTCCCTGATTGGCGTGGAGGTATTCGGGCGTCCGGCGGACTACGATCCCGGCGCTGAGCCAGCCGTGCGGGTAGAAGCCGGACGGTTGCGTGCGCGGCTGGCCGAATACTACGAAGGAGCGGGCAGTCACGACCAAGTTCGGATTAACTTGCCAAAGGGCACCTACGTTCCGATCTTTTCTCGCAACGGAATTGGATCCCCGGTAGAGGAAGAGGTTGCAGCCGGTGAGTCCCAGGAGAGAGTCATCGCTCGTGGCCGTGAAATACATTGGCGGCGATGGCTGGGCATCGCAGCGGTAATAATTCCGGCGATTGTGGTGGTCACCTATTCCGTCTCCCGACCGACGGCCAGGTTCACCGAAAAAGACAGTATCGTGCTCGCCGACTTTGACAACAATGCCGGCGATGCCGTCTTCGACGATACGCTGAAGCAGGGACTTTCAGTCCAGCTTGAACAATCGCCGTTTGTCGGCCTGGTCTCCGAGCGCAAGGTGAACGATACATTAAAGCTGATGGGCCGCTCAGCGGGCGACCGCTTGACGCCGGAGGTCACACGCGAGGTGTGCCTGCGCACGGCCAGTACCGCTATGCTGACCGGCGCGATTGCCCGGTTGGGCAGCCAATATGTGATTGGCTTGACCGTAGTGAGCTGCGATACCGGGGACGTGCTGGCGCAAACTCAGGAGCAGGCGGCGAGCAAGGAAGCGGTGCTCAAGGCCCTGGATGCGGGAGCGGCCAGCTTGCGGAGCAAGCTGGGAGAGTCGTTAAGCTCAGTGCAGAAGTATGCGACTCCACTTGCGGAAGCGACGACGCCATCGCTGGAGGCGCTGAAAGCATACAGCCTCGGACATAAAACCGCGCTCACGCAAGGGGAAAACGCAGCTCTCCCCTTCTACAAGCGGGCCATAGAACTCGACCCGAACTTCGCTGTCGCTTACAACGCGATGGCGACCGCCTACTACAATCTCAATGAAGTAGGGCGGTCGGCAGAAAACGCCCGCAAGGCTTACGAGCTACGGGGGAAGGTG